>Ga0065165_1000883_pt1 | contig 38751 bp, 30 predicted proteins | sample AraplaMF_Cvi_mMF_FD_63813 | JGI IMG/M metagenome (GOLD analysis project Ga0065165, IMG submission 63813) | Arabidopsis root microbial communities from the University of North Carolina, USA - plate scrape MF_Cvi_mMF (version 2) (version 3) | ecosystem: Host-associated > Plants > Roots >... | reverse complement strand
GCGAAGGCCGACGGCACGATCAGCGGCAGGTAGGAGTCGAGCCAGCCGATCTCCCGGAACACCAGGTACTGCGGCAGGCGCAGCACGATCAGCGGCAACATCATGGTGGCGATCATGATGCTGAACAGCAGCTTGCGCCCCCAGAACTCGAAGCGGGCAAAGGCATAGGCCACCATCACACAGGAGACCACGGTCACCACGATGCGTGGCAAGGTGATCAGGAAGCTGTTGAGGAAATAGGTGGCAAAGGTGTACTCCGTGCTGGTCTTCCAGCCCTTGGCATAGGCGCTCACGTCCCATCGGCTGGGCCAGAAGCCCGCAGAGCTGAAGATCTCCGCATTGGTCTTGAAGGAGGCCCCCACCAGCCACAGCAGCGGATACAGCATCACCAGCGCCACGGCGCCCAGCGCGGCATAGCGCAGCCAGCGGTTGCCTTGATCCCGGCCGAGCACCAGCGCGCCATGCCCGGTGGTGGCGCTCACCTCGCCCTTGTTTGACATGTTCGCCGCTTCTTTCACCTGTCCGGACCTGGCGTGCGCGCCGCTCATCGCTTCGTCTCCTTCTCGCCCGAGTAAAAGACCCAGTAACGGGAACTCCAGAACGACAGCAGGGCCAGCCCGCCCACCAGGGCGAAGAGCACCCAGGACAATGCGGCGCCATAGCCGAGATTGAAGAATCGGAAACTCTGGTCGTAGATATACAGGGCCAGCACGTAGGTGGAGTGCAAGGGGCCGCCCTCGGTGATCATGTAGGGGCCGTTGAATTCCTGGAAGGCCTGCACCATCTGCATGATCATGTTGAAGAAGATCACCGGCGTGATCAGGGGCACCGTGATCTTCCAGAACTGCTGGGCACGGCTGGCGCCATCGCACTCCGCCGCCTCATACAGCGAGATGGAGACGTTCTGCAGCGCCGCCAGGAAGATCACCATGGCTGAGCCGAACTGCCAGGTGAAGAGCAGCACGATGGTCCACATGGCGTAGTGTTCGTCCGCCAGCCACGGGATGGGCTCGATGCCAAACCGTGCGAGCACAAGGTTCACCAGACCTTGGCGCGCGAAGACAAAGCGCCAGAGCACCGCCACCGCGATGGAGCCGCCGAGGATGGACGGGATATAAAACGCCGCCCGGAAGAAGTTGATGCCGCGCAGCTTGAAATTGAGCACATGCGCGATGAACAGCGCGAAACCGACCCGCAGCGGCACCGCCAGCACCGCGAACAGTAGCGTCACACCCAGCGATTTGCGAAAGAGCGGATCGTCGGCGGCCAGCTCCCGGTAGTTCTGCAGGCCCACGAACTGCGGCGGGTCGATCAGGTCGTACTGCGTGAAGCTGAGCGCAAAGCTCATCACGAAGGGGAACAGCTTGAACAGCAACACGCCCAGCACGAACGGCAGGACGAAGAGGAACCCCAGCTTCTTGTTCTCGTACATGGTCGCTCCGTGTCTCCGTCGAAGCCTGTGCCGGGTATTGGTGCCCGGTCTGTGTATGCCGCGTCTCGCCCGGCCCCCTTTGGGTCGCGCCGGCCGCGGTGCCGACTGGCGCCGCGCCCGCCCTATCGGGCGAGCCAGCCTCCGTCCACGGCCACGGTGTAGCCATTGACGTAGTCGGAAGCCTTGGAGGCCAGGAAGACCACCGGCCCAGCCAGGTCGTCAGGCACGCCCCAGCGGCCGGCGGGAATGCGCTCCAGGATGGCGGCATTGCGAGCCTCATCCTGGCGCAGCGCTGCGGTGTTGTTCGTGGCCATGTAGCCGGGCGCGATCGCATTCACGTTGATGCCGTGCGAAGCCCATTCGTTGGCCATCAGGCGGGTGATGCCCATCACGCCGCTCTTGCTGGCCGTGTAGGACGGCACACGCACCCCGCCCTGGAAGGACAGCATCGACGCCACGTTGATGATCTTGCCGCCCCGTCCTTGCGCGAGGTATTGGCGCGCCACCGCCTGCGAGAAGAAGAACACGGTCTTCAGGTTGAGGTCGATGACATCGTCCCAGTCCTGCTCGCTAAAGCGGATGGCGTCCTCGCGCCGGATGATGCCGGCATTGTTGACGAGGATGTCGATATGGCCACTGAGCGACCGGGCCTCGGCCACCAGGCCTTCGATGCAGCTGATGTCGCCCAGGTTGGCGCGCAGGTCCAGGAAGCGCCGGCCATGGGCCTGCACCTCGGCGCGGGTCTGTACCGGGTCGGAGACATTGACGCCGACGATGTCCGCCCCGGCCTGCGCCAGGGCCACGGCCATGCCTTGCCCCAGGCCGGTGTTGCAGCCCGTGACGATGGCGACGCGTCCATCCAGCTGGAAGTGATCCAGGATCATGTTGTGAGTCCTCGAATGAGCGATTGAGTGCCGGCAGCGGCTCAGCGCAGCGCCGTCATCGGCACGTGATCCATGTCCTTGAAGACCTGGTTCTCGCCCACCATGCCCCAGATGAAGGTGTAGGCCTGGGTCCCCACGCCTGAATGGATGGACCAGCTGGGACTGATCACCGCCTGTTCATTGCGCACGACCAGATGGCGCGTTTGCGACGGCTCGCCAACCATGTGGAAGACCACCGCGTTCTCGTTCATGTCGAAATAGAAGTACACCTCCATGCGCCGGTCGTGCGTGTGGCAGGGCATGGTGTTCCACAGGCTGCCGGGCTCCAACTGGGTCATGCCCATGAGCAACTGGCAGGTGGGCAGCACGTCGGGCACCAGGAACTTGTAGATGGTGCGGCGGTTGCTGGTTTCGGGAGAGCCCAGGGTTTCGGGCGAGGCTTCGGCCAGCGTCACCTTGCGGTGCGGGTAGGCCGTGTGCGCCGGTGCGCAGTTGAAATACAGCTTCGCCGGGTGGCTGCCATCGACACTCTTGAACTCGACGATCTTCGCGCCCTGGCCGATGTAGAGCGCCTCGCGCGGTCCGATGTCGAATTGCTGGTCATCCACCAGCACGCGTGCGGCGCCGCCAATATTGATCAGCCCCAATTCCCGCCGCTGCAGGAAGAAATCGGTGCCGGTGAACTTGCCCAGTTCGGGCGCGAAGGTCACCGGGCGCGTCACCGGCATGATGCCGCCGACGATGATGCGGTCGATCTGGCTGTAGGTCAGCGTGGCCTGGTCCGGCTGGAAAAGCTCTTCCACCAGGAAGTGGCGGCGAAGGCCCTCGGTATCCAGTGTGCGGGCATGTTCGCTATGTACGGGTTGACGGATGTCCATGGTCGTCCTCGGATTGATGCCGGCGGATGCAGGCGGCCTCTGTCATGGGCGCTCTGCGGCTTGATGGGGCGAAGCGTAAGGGGCTGGGAAGTGTCGCGGAACTATGGTTTCTATCTAGTGAACCAACGTTTCATTTTCCGATGTTGTGGCTATAGTTCGCCGCATCCACTCGCAAAGCAGCCGATCCATGAACCCCTACTTCGACGCCCAAGCGACTCCCTGGACCGATCTGGGCGGCGGCATCCGCCGAAAGATCGTCGGGCACACCGAGCAATTGATGTCGGTGCTGGTGCAGTTCGATCAGGGGGCCATCGGGACGCCGCACGCCCATGAGGTGCATGACCAGATCGCCTATGTGATCAGCGGTGCCTTCGAATGCGAGGTGGGCGGCGTCAAGAAGGTGCTGCGCCCGGGGGATGCCTTCGTGGCGCCCCACGGCCGGCAACACGGCGTCGTGGCCCTGGAGCCGGACAGCACGCTGCTGGACCAGTTCTCGCCTCGCCGCGACGACTATCTCTGAGGCCCGCTACCGCCCCCTTCCACGGGGCGGACCGTAGGCAGGGCCGCCCGGCCCGCTCTTTCGCAGTACCCCAGTCCCCGCAGTACCTGTCCGACCAGCCCCGAAGTCAAAGCAGTACCGAGGCGGCGCCGCACTGCAGCGGCGGCCGCTCCGTGCATCGGCGCCCTGCGTGCGCCTGCGAAACGACAGCGCAGTCACCAGAGTAGCGGGCAACGATCCCGCGCCGGTGGCAGAAGAACCATACGGAGACACGCCATGCCCCAACGCCTTGGGATCCGCCTCGGGACGTCCTCGTCCGCCCCCGGTCTTGCCGATCGCCCCGTCACTGCACACGCTCGGGCCACCCGTGCACTGCCGCCCTCGCCGCTCACACCGCTGCTGGCCTGCCTGCTCACCGGTGCAGTGATGCCCGCGTGGGGCCAGGCACAGCCGCCGGCAGCGCCCGGCACCGCGGCATCCGCGGCCGGTGACGCCCGCGCGCTGGACACCGTGGTGATCACCGGCATCCGCGCCTCGCTGGAAAGCGCATTGAATGCGAAGCGGCAGGACCGCGGCATTGTGGATGTGGTCAAGGCGGAAGACATTGCCAAGTTCCCAGACACCAACCTGGCCGAGTCACTGCAGCGCGTGCCGGGCGTGGTGATCGACCGTGATGCCGGCGAAGGACGCAACATCACGGTTCGGGGGCTGGGCGCCGATTTCACACGGGTACGCATCAACGGCGTGGAAGCGCTCGCCACGACGGGCGGCACCGACAGCTCCGGCGGCGCCAACCGCTCGCGCGGCTTCGACTTCAACGTGTTCGCCTCCGAGCTCTTCAACAGCATCACGGTGCGCAAGAGCAGTTCCGCCGATGTGGATGAAGGGTCCCTGGGCGCCACCGTGGACCTGCAGACCGCCCGTCCCTTCGACTTCAACAAGCGAGTGATCACGGCCTCGGTGAAGAGCCGCTACAACGACCTGTCCCGCGAGAATGACCCGCGCCTGGCCTTTCTCTACAGCGACGTGACACCCGACAAGCGCTTCGGGCTGCTGGTCTCAGGCGCCTATTCCAAGCGTCGGCTGCTGGAAGAAGGCTTCTCGACGGTACGCTGGGACAACGGTGCGTCCTCGGGCGGCTGGTGCTCGCCCATCGGTGTCTCGCCAGCCAACCCGACGACCACGGCCACCACCTGCGGCCCGGCCGCCCAGGGCGTGCCACGCCTGCCCGCGTCGCCGGGGGCCACGGACGCCTACAACCTCGCCAGCAGCGCCGCCAACTTCCATCCGCGCCTGCCCCGCTATGGTCGCCTCACCCACGACCAGGACCGGCTGGGCCTGACCGGCTCGCTCCAGTTCAAACCGTTCGAGAAGACGCTCGTGACGGCGGACATCCTCTACTCCAAGCTCAAGGCCACGCGGCAGGAGGACTTCCTGGAGGCCATCTCGTTCAGCCGCACCGCGGGCCAGGGCGGCAAGCCGCAGACAAGCGTGGTGGATGCCCAGTACGCGTCCAATGGCGCCCTGCTGTATGGGCTCTACAACGGCGTGGACATCCGCGCCGAGTCGCGCTTTGACGAGCTCAGCACGGAGTTCACGCAGCCCAGCCTGAAGATCGACCAGGAGATCACCGACCGCTTGCGGCTCAATGCCTCGGCCGGGCGTGCCGATTCCAAGTTCCGCAACCCGGTGCAGACCACGGTCACCCTGGACGCGCTCAACGTCAATGGCTATGCGCTGGACTTCCGCGGCAACGACCGCCTGCCGCTGATCACCTACCCGTTCAATCCAGCGGCCACCAGCGGCAATCCGCTCACCATCGTGGGCGTGCCCCGGGCCACTTCCGGCAACCAGGCCACTACCGTCACCAACACCACCACCAGCGAGATCCGCATCCGGCCCCAGGGCGCGAACAACCGCAATGACGTGGCCCATCTGGAACTGGCCTGGGACTGGATTCCCGACCATCTCACGCTCAAGGGCGGCGCCGACTACAAGCAATACAGCTTTGATACCTACGAGTTCCGCCGCATCAACCAGAACGACACCATCTTCGCGCCGACGAACGGCATGGCTGGCCTCACCACCACGCTGACCGGTTTCGGCCGCGGCCTGAACCTGCCCGCGGGCACGGCCACGTCCTGGGTGATGCCCGACCTCAATGCCATCGCGTCGGCCTATGACATCTATTGCAACTGCCTCAAGAGCGGCCCCGTTGGTGGCCCGGGCGACTTCACCTTGTCCTCCACCACCAACGGCAATGCCCGCGGCAACAACCGCAAAGTGGTGGAGACCGACAAGGGCGGTTTCCTGCAGGCGGACTTCGAGACGCGATGGCTTGGGTTGCCGGTGATGGGCAATATCGGCATGCGCTACGTCGAGACCGAGCAGGAAGCCACCGGTTATCTGGCCACTGGCGGCGGTACCGAAGTGACGGTGACGCAGCGCTACAAGGATTGGCTGCCCGCCCTCAACGTCTCGGCCAACCTGACGCGCAACCTGATCGCCCGCTTCGCCGCGGCGAAGGTGATGGCGCGCCCCCAACTGGGCAACCTCAACCCAGGCGGCACCATCAGCACGACTGGCACGCTGTCCATCACCAGCGGCAACCCCTATCTGAAACCGTTCCGCGCCAAGACCTTCGATGGCAGCCTTGAGTGGTATCACGGACGCAACGCTTTCATCGGGGTGGGCCTGTTCCAGAAGAACATCAGCACCTACATCCAGAGCCTGCGCACCAACGTGCCGTTCAATTCGACGGGCCTGCCGCTGTCGCTTCTGCCCTCCAACTTCACCGGCGAGGAGGTGTTCCAGGTCACCTCGCCGATCAACACGCCCGGGGGCAAGCTGCGCGGCATCGAACTGAACTTCCAGCAGCCGTTCACCTTCCTGCCGGCCTGGGGCCGCAATTTCGGCACCGTGCTGAACTACACCTATGTGAAGAGCAAGATCACCTACCTGATCTCGCCCACCACCGATGCCGTCATCAGCGACGACCTGCTCAACATGTCGCCCAAGTCCTGGAACGCGACCCTCTACTACGACGACAACGTCATCAATGCCCGCATCTCCGCCTCGCGCCGTTCGTCCTTCCTGACCCGCGTGCCGGGACAGAACAACAATGATGTGGAAGGCAAGAACGCCTCCACCAACGTCGACGCCTCCATCAGCTACAAGTACAGCGACCGGCTGACGTTCACGCTGGAAGGCGTCAACCTGACCAACGAGGCAAATGACCAGTTCATCTCCCGCGCGCGCAACAGCCCGGTGGTCTACAACGTGACGGGGCGGGAATATCTCGTTGGCCTGGCCTACAAGTTCTGAGCGCGGCAGCGTCCGGGAAAGGTTGACGATGGGCACCACATACCTGGCAGGGCCGCTGCGCCTGCTGCTAATGGCCGCGGCACTGCAGGCCGGCCATGCCCACGCGGATTCGCTCCGGGTGATTCTGGTGGGAGATTCCACCATGGCACCCCGCAGCGGTTATGGCGACGCGCTGTGCGCGCGATTCAAGCCCGAAGTCAGCTGCCTGAACCTGGCCAAGGGCGGGCGCAGCACCAAGAGCTACCGTGCGGAGGGCCTGTGGGACCATGTCATGGCGCTGCTGCGACAGCGGCCCGCCGGCCAGACGGATGTCGTGCTGCTGCAGTTCGGCCACAACGACCAACCCGGCAAGCCCGGGCGGTCGACCGACCTCGCCACCGAGTTTCCCGCCAACTTGCGTGCGTATGTAGCGGACCTGCGCCCCACCGGGGCCCAGCTGGTGCTGCTCACGCCACTCACGCGGCGCAGCTTCGATGCCCAGGGCGTGCTGCGCAATGACCTGCGGCCCTGGGCCGAAGCCACCCTGCGCATTGGCGCTGAAACGGCAGTGCCGGTGCTGGACCTCAACGCGGCGAGCGCAGCCGCTGTCCAGGCCATGGGCGAGACCGAGGCGGACCTGCTTGCCATGTTGCCGCGCCCGCCCGGGCCGCCCGCTTCACCGGCTTCTTCTGTCGGCGCCAACCATCCAGGCTTTGACTACACCCACCTCGGCCCCAAGGGCGCGGATGTGTTTTCCGCCATGGTGCTGGCGCAGTTGCAAGGCCGCTTGCCCGAGCTGCACCGCTGGCTGCGCTGACGCGGCCTGGCTCACACCAGGTCGGCCATCGCCTCCGCGGGGATGACAGCGCCGGAGTGCTGGATGACCCGCGCGGCCAGGCGATTGCCCTGCAATGCCGCCTCTACCGCCGTGCCGCCTGCGAGCCGGCACGCGAGATAGGCGCCAGCGAAGGAATCCCCTGCCGCCGTGGTGTCGACCACGCGCGGCACCTGCTCGGTGGGCGCGGTCTGCCAGTGCAGCGGGTCTTCAGCCGCCCGCAGCAGCGTGGGCATCGCCCCGCGCTTGATCACCAGTTCCGGTGTGGGCAGGTCCTGCGCATGGGCCAGTGCCGCCTCGGGCGTCGGGAAGCCATACAAAGCCTGGTGGTCGTCGGCAGTGACCAGCGCCACGGTCGAGAGGCTGAGCGCGCGCTCAAAGGCCTCTCGGGCCTCGTCCGGGCTGGACCAAAGCCGCGGGCGGTAGTTGTTGTCAAACACCACGGTGGCCCGGTGCCGCATGCGCGCCATGAGCGCAAACAGTCGCTCACGCCCAGCCGGCGGCAGGATGGCCAGCGTGATGCCGCTTAAGTACAGCGCGTCGTAGTCCTCCGCCCGAGCCTCCAGCGGCGTGTGGTGGGCATCGAAATAGGCCTTCGCTGCGGATGTGTCGCGCCAGTAATGGAAGCTGCGCTCACCGCGTGCATCCACCTCGATCATGTAGAGGCCCGGATGCTTGCCGGGCAGCCGGCGCACGAGCGAGGTATCCAGGCCTTGGGCCGCCCACCGGTCCAGCAGCCCCTGGCTCAGGCTGTCTTCACCCAGGGCCGTCGCGTAGGCCACCGCCGTGCCGTGACGCTGCCCGCAGCGGTGCAGGTAGACGGCGGTGTTGAGCGTGTCGCCGCCATAGCGCTGCGTCATGGCGCCAAAGGCCTGGCCCTGCAGCTCCAGCATGCATTCGCCGATCACGGCTACGCGTCGATTCATCGGAATCCCAATCTGAAACGTTGTTCCGGATTTTGATTCGATGGCATCGAAATGGCGCTGGTGCAGACCCTAAGGCCGTTGGGCACCGCGTCGGGCGCGTCGCGGACATCGGCCCTCAGGCCAGGTGCTGCCGGAAGAAACCCAGCGTGCGGGCCTGCGCCTGTGCATAGGCCTCGGGATCAAAGGAGGCACGGTTGTCGCAGCCGAAGCCGTGATCGGCCTCGGGATAGACATACACCGGAATGTCGGGATGGCGCTGCTCGATCGCTGCCACCTGCGCGGGCGTGATGTGGGCGTCCTTGCCGCCGAAGTGCATCTGCACCGGGCAGTTCGGCGTCGCATCACGGGCCTCGTAGATGCCCCCGCCATACCAGGCGCTGGCTGCGCGAAAGCGCGTGGTGAGCGTTGCGGCCCACCAGGTCACCGTGCCACCAAAGCAGTAGCCCACGATGCCGGTGGCGCCAAGCGCATCGGCCGCGGCCTGCACGTCCAGCAGCACCTGCTCGGTGGTGAGCGACTTGCGGATCCGGTAGTAGCGCGCTATGCCGGCCTCGTCATAAGGGGACTCGACATCCCGCTCGACGCGGTCGAACAGCGCCGGAGCGATGGCATTGAACCCCTGCGCCGCGAACCGGTCGCAGACGTCGCGGATGTGCTGGTTGACGCCGAAGGCCTCCTGCACCACCACCAGCGACAGGGTGTTGCCTGGCTGCTCCGCCACATACGCCTTGAAGCTGTGGCCATCGCTGGCCGTCAAGGTCTTGAACTGTCCCATGCGATTCTCCGAGGAAGGCGCCCGGCCGTGCGGCAAAGACCGCACCGGGCCGGGCTGCGCAAGGCCGGCATTCTCGCGCTCAACGCCGGACGCGGCGGGCGCCACGCGGCCTTCACTTCATCGGCGGTGCAGCATGCGCCCGCCTGAGCGGGCGCGGGTCAGTCAGCCTTGATGATGGGCGTCCTGCAGCAGGTTCAGCGCCTGCGCCGTATCGCCATGGCGCACCGCCCAGATCGCCTGGTCCAGATGCTCAACGCCGCGCTCGCTGACCTCGTCGTGCTGGGCAATCAAGCTGCGGCGCGCTTCGCGCATCATTTGCAGCGCATGGTCTTCATGGTCGCAGTAGAGCTCCACTCGCACGTCACGCAACTGCTGCTGCAGGTGCGCTCGGCGCTGCTCACGGTTGGTGAGTTCTTCGTCCTGCATGGGCGCCGCGGAAGCGGACGCCGCGGCAAATGCCGCCATCAGGGCCAGGATCGGGGAGGTCTTGCTCATGTCGTTCTCCTGTAGGCACCACCGTGGATATCAGGGGTCGGCGTGCCGTAGTCACAGATTGCGCCTGCACTGTTAGAGGCGGCTTAAGCCGATATTGCTGGTCTGCAAAGCGCTGACCGTCAATGAAAGCATCAGCCTTGCGCCACACACCGCGCAGTCGCATGCACAGCATGAGCCGGCTCCAACTGTCGGGTTGGGCTCGGGGGCATTCATCCGTGAATCGCACGGCGGCCTGGCACGCCGGTCAAGGCTGCTGCCCCGCGTCCGGGGCCAAGGGTTTGTCCGACCGCATTCGTGCAACCGCCGAACTAATATGCCGTCACAGCCCGCACGAAGACCGGGCGAAGGAGACAGCGTGCAGAGCGAAGGCGGCAGCCAGCAGCTGCTGAAGGTCATCAACCGCATGGCGCTGGTGCGCCATCTGTGCACCCATCCTGGACTCTCCCGTGCGGATCTTGCGGTCGAGGTGGGGCTCACGAAGTCCACCATCAGCGGGCTGGCGCGTGAACTGATCGCGCAGGGCTGGCTCATGGAAAGCGTCGTGGTGGCCACCGGCGACCTTGGCCGGCGCCCCACGCCGCTGTTCATCAACCCCGACCGCCTGTTGCTGCTGGGCGCCGAGGTGGGCATCGACGGGGTACGTGTCGTGGCCACCTCGCTGACTGGAGACATCCGGGCGCGCGCCGTCAGCGCCTATGGCGCCAGCCGCTCGGCCAAAGCGTGCATCGGCGTGCTCGCCACACTGCTGCAGAAGGTGCGGGGCCAGCTGGAGGAAGCGCAGGACATCATTGGCATCGGCATTGGGCTGCCGGGCGGGGTTGACGAGGCCCAGGGCCTGCTGCACTTCGCGCCCAATCTCGGCTGGCGCGACCTTCCCATCGGCCAGTGGCTGCGCGACCGCCTGGCAGGCACCGCCCTGGCGGACGTGCCGGTGTACCTGCAGAACGAGGCCGATGTGGCCGCCCTGGGCGAGATGGAGTTCCACCCGACCTCCGCGCCGCAGGACCCGCTGCTCTACGTCAGCATCAACCAGGGCGTGGGTGCCGGCGTGATCGTGCGGGACCGCCTGCTCACCGGGCACCGCGGCTTCGGCGGCGAGGTGGGCCACATGGTGCTGCAAATCGACGGGCCCCAGTGCAGCTGCGGGCGTCGGGGGTGTGCCGAGGCGCTGATTGGTCTGCGCGCCTTGCTGCGCCCATCGGAGGCTGCCGAGCCCGGGCCGCTCGCGCTCGCGGATGTGCGGGCACGGCTCATCGACAGGGACCGCGGCACCGTCAAGGCCGTGACCGCTGCCGGACGCTACCTGGGCGTACTGCTGCAAAACCTGGCCACCGCCTACGACCCTGCCTGCATCGTGCTGGGCGGCGCTGTCGTCGGCCTGGGCGATGCCTTCCTGGGCCCGGCGTTGGAGACCCTCAACGCTTACGCCCAGGCCGCCAATCTCTCGCCGCCGCTGGTGCGCACCTCGCGCTACGGCGCCGACGCCGTGGCCGCTGGCGCAGCCGCGCTGGCCCGTTACCGGGTCACACGGCCACAGCTTCCGCAGTCCGGTGGCTCACGCAGCCCCGCGCTCCATGACCAAGACACCGAGGAGTCTGTCTGATGTATTTGGGTATCGATGTCGGCACGTCCGAAATCAAGCTGTTGCTGCTGGACACTGAAGGCCGCGCCTGCGGCCGCGCCAGTGCGCCGCTGACCGTGCAACGCCCTCAGGCGCTGTGGTCGGAACAGGCGCCGGCCAGTTGGTGGGCCGCGACCGAGCAGGCGGTGGCGCAGTTGCGGGCGTCCGCGCCGCAGGCCTGGGCCCAGGTGCGCGGCATTGGCCTGTCCGGCCAGATGCACGGCGCCGTTCTGCTGGATGGCGAAGACCGGGTTCTGCGCCCCGCCATCCTGTGGAACGACGGGCGCAGCTTTGCCGAATGCGACTGGCTGACGCGGGAGGTTCCCGCCCTGGCCGACATTGCAGGCAATCTGGCCATGCCCGGCTTCACCGCGCCCAAGCTGCTGTGGGTGCGGCGCCATGAGCCGGGCATCTTTGAACGCACCGCCACCGTGCTGCTGCCCAAGGACTACCTGCGCCTGCTGCTCACCGGGGACAAGGTGACCGACCCTTCCGATGCGGCCGGCACCCTGTGGCTGGACGTGGCGGCTCGCGACTGGTCCGACACCTTGCTGGCCGCCTGTGGTCTGCGCCGTGACCAGATGCCTCGCGTGGTGGAAAGCAACCAGGCTGGTGGCCGATTGCGGCCGGCGCTGGCCGAGGCGTGGGGGCTGCCTGCCGACGTCGTGGTGGCCGGCAGCGCTGGCGACAATGCCGCCAGCGCGATCGGCATTGGCGCGACGCGGCCCGGCCAGGGCTTCCTCTCCATGGGCACGTCGGGCGTGCTGTTCGTGGTCAACGACCGCTACCGTCCCAATCCCGCCTCTGCCGTCCATGCGTTCTGCCACGCCCTGCCCGGCCGATGGCACCAGATGAGCGTCATGCTGTCGGCCGCCAGCGCGCTGCGCTGGTTCTGCGGTTTCAGCGGGGCCGCCGATGAGGCCGCGTTGCTGGCCGAAGTGGCGGCATTGCCCGCGCCGGACCTGGACCGGGCGCCATTGTTCCTGCCCTACCTGGCCGGTGAACGCACGCCCCACAACGACCCCTTCGCCACCGGCGTCTTCCATGGCCTGAGCCACGACAGCACCCGCGCGCACGGCGGCTATGCGGTGCTGGAAGGCGTGGCCTTCGGCATGGCGGACGGGCTGGCCGCCCTGCAGGCGGCCGGCACCAGCGTCCACGAGCTGTCCTTTGTTGGCGGCGGCTCACGCAGCGCCTACTGGGCCCAGCTGATGGCCGACGTATTGGGCGTGGACATCGTGCGCCATGCCGATGCGGACGCCGGCGGCGCGCTGGGCGCCGCGCGGCTGGCCTGGATGGCCGATGGCGGCGAGGAAGCCATCGTCTGCGAGCGCCCGGCGGTGAGTGACCGTTTCAGCCCTCGACCCGAACGCGCCGCCCCGCTGGCGGCGCGCCTGGCGCGTTTTCGCGCGCTCTACAGGCAGCAGCGCGACCTGCCTGCCCTGCCCCCTTCCGCCCAGGACCTCTGAGCGGCCCGCCACCCTTTCAAGGAACCCTCCATCATGAGCAGTTATTTCGCCGAGATCCCGCCGATCCGCTACCAAGGCCCTGGCTCCGATGATGCGCTCGCCTTCCGGCACTATGACAAGGACCGCATCGTGCTGGGCAAGCGCATGGAAGAGCACCTGCGCTTTGCCGTCTGCTACTGGCACAGCTTCTGCTGGACCGGACTGGACCCCTTTGGCAACGGCACCTTCGAGCGGCCGTGGTTCCAGGGCGGCTCGCCCATGGAGCTCGCCACCCAGAAGGCCCAGGCCGCGTTTGACTTCTTCAGCAGGCTCGGCGTGCCCTACTACTGCTTCCACGACCGCGATGTCGCGCCCGAAGGGGCCACGCCGCGCGAGAGCCATGAGTCGCTGGCCCGCATGATCGATGTGCTGGGTGAGCACCAGCAGCGCACCGGCGTGAAGCTGCTGTGGGGCACGGCCAACCTGTTCAGCCACCGCCGTTTCATGGCCGGCGCCGCCAGCAACCCGGACCCGGAAGTCTTTGCCATGGCGGCGCTGCAGGTCCGCGACGCGATGGACGCCACCATGCGGCTGGGCGGCGAAAACTACGTTCTGTGGGGCGGCCGCGAAGGCTATGAGACGCTGCTCAATACGGACGTGGACCGCGAGCTCGACCAGCTCGGCCGCTTCCTGTCCATGGTGGTGGACTACAAGCATCGCAAGGGCTTCAAAGGCACCTTGCTGCTGGAACCCAAGCCCCGCGAGCCGTCCAAGCACCAGTACGACTTCGACACCGCCACCGTCTACGGCTTCCTCACCCGCTATGGGCTGGAAAAGGAAGTCAAGGTCAACATCGAGGCCAACCACGCGACACTGTCCGGCCATTCCTTCGAGCATGAGATCGCCACCGCGGCGGCGCTGGGCATCCTGGGCAGCATCGACATGAACCGAGGCGACCCGCAGCTGGGCTGGGACACCGACCAGTTTCCCAACAACCTGCCTGAAATCGCCCTGGCGCTCTATCACATCCTCAAGGCCGGAGGCCTGGGCAGCGGCGGGCTGAACTTCGACGCCAAGGTGCGGCGCCAGTCCCTCGATGCGGAAGACCTCTTCCATGGACACATCGGCGGCATGGACGTCTGCGCCAAGGGCCTGCTGGTGGCAGAGCAGATGATTCAGGATGGCCGCCTGGCGCAGGCCCTGGACCAGCGTTATGCCGGATGGTCGTCACCGCAAGGCGCGGACATCCTCGCCGGCCGGCGCACGCTGGAGCAACTGGCGGACCAGGTGCTTGCACGCAACACCGATGTGGCACCGAGATCCGGCCGGCAGGAATACCTCGAAAATCTGGTCAACCGCTTCTGCGCCGCCTGAGGCCGGGCGGCGGTGGCCGCCATGGCCGCGGCGGCGGCCATGGCAGGTCCTGACCCCTGCGCTGTAGCCCCTGCTCGCCTGGGCAGCCAGCCCAGGCGTGGAGGCACGATGAGCGCCCTTGCCCCTGCGACGAGGCACACCGGCGGCCTCGGTTTGAGGCATGCTCCGGCCTGGTCTGTTGACCCCAGATCCGTTGACCCGTCGACCTGTTGATCCGCGCGCCCGAGCGGCGCCAGCCCGCCATGAACACGCCCGCCAAGCCCCGCAATCCCCGTCATGCCGCCACCCTGGCCGATGTAGGGCGGGAAGCGGGCGTCTCCGCCATGGCTGCGTCGGCGGTGCTCAACGGCGCCCGCACCTCGGCGCGCATCAGCGAGGAAACCCGCGAGCGCATCCTGGAGGCGGCACGGCGGTTGAACTATCGGCCCAATGCGACAGCGCGCGCACTGACCAGCCGCCGCATGAATACGCTGGGCCTGGCCACGACGCTCAACCGGGAGGAACTGAACCAGTACTTCCTGGAGGTCTTCAGCGGGGTGGTGGAAGCCGGCGTGGAACTGGGGCAGAACACGACAGTGTTTGCCCTGCAGGACTGGCACTTGAGCGCGTCGCGCATCCCGTCCTTCTGCGACGGGCGCATCGACGGCCTCATCCTGCTCGCGCCGTGGCTGAACGAGGAGGAAGCCCAGCGCCTGCCGGACCACACCCCCATCCTGTCTATCCACAGCAACCTGGTGATGCCGGGCGTCATCAATCTGGAGTCGGACGAGGAAGCCGGCGCGCAAGCCATGGTGGCCCGTTTGCTGGCCATGGGCCACCGGCGCATCCTGCATCTGGCAGGGCCCAGTCATTCCCTCGGGGCGCGACGCCGCGTGGCCGGGTATTTGCGCGCACATGCCCTGGCGGGCCTGGAGCCGCCCCCCGAGCACATCGTGGTGGGGGACTTCCATGCCGAATCCGGCCGGCGTCGATTGACGCAGTGGCTGCAGGCGCACCACGGCGAGGAACTGCCGCATGCGATCTTCGCCGGCAATGACGCCATTGCGATGGGCTGCATGGACGTGCTGACGGCCCGAGGGCTGCAGGTGCCGCAGCACATTTCCCTGGTCGGGTTCGACGATACCCAGCTCGCGCGCTCTGCCCGCCTGGCCACCGTGCGGCAGCCCCTGAGGGAACTGGGGCAGCGCGCCGCCCGGTTGTTGGTCGCGAGCGTGGATGCCAAGCTCGGCGAGGGCGTGCCGCCCGCGGTGACCAACCTGATCCTGCCCACCGAACTGGTGGATGGCGCCACGCTCTCCGCGCCACGTGAGGGGTCGCTGCTGATCAGTTGACGCGAGGCGGGGCCGCGAGGGCCCGCCGTCGGCGCGCCCGGGCCACGTGGGCGCCGAGCACGGTCAGAAGGTGTGGCGAATGCCGATGCCGAACAGGCGTGTTGTCGCATCCATCTGCGTACCGGCCCCGGACAGCACCGGAATCTCCAGCGCGCCCAGCGGCAGCAGCATGGTGGTCGGGCCACCGGCCAGCGTCAGCGCCGGGTTCAATGAACTGCTGACGATGTCGCCCCGCTCGTCCTCCACCTGCGCATAGCGCAGATAGACGGCCGTGCGCTTGGAGAGGTTGTATTCCGCGCCGAGCGTGTACGCCCGGTTCTTGCCGTGGGTGAAGTTGTTGAAGCGGCTGTCGCTGATCTGGGCGATCAGGTCGACCCAGCTCACCGTCTGCTTGACCGCCAGCCCCAGTGAGGTCACGCGCGGGTCGGCGGTGCCGGTTTCCTTGAACTGACCGCGATAGAAATTGCCGGCCAGTTCAGTCCCGGTGCTGGCGAAGCGGTACTTGGCGCCCAGCGTGTAGCTCATGAAGCTGTCGACATTGAACAGCGGCACGAAACCCTGTGCCGTGGCCAGTCCGAACGGCACGCCGAAATGGTTGCGGTGATAGGCGCCGGTCAAGGTCAGGTCCGACGCGGTGTAGGCCAGCATCGCGCCCACGGCCTTGCCGCGGCCCGTGCCGTCTTCATTGCCGGCCGTGGCGCCGCCGATGATCTGACCGGTGGCCCCGTTTGAAGCGGGCGCGCGCGCAGCGCTGACCCGGCTGGCCACGCCGCCATTGGGCGTGTAGGAGAGCTGGCCGAGCCAGGGGCCCTTGGCCACCGTGTAGCTCACCATGTTGTCCTGGTAGACCTGCAGGTTGTTGACCGTCACGCCGGCCGCCAGCACATCGGTGGACCCCAGCCGTTCCACGCTGTTGAAGTAGTAGGCCACCAGCATGGGCACCGCCTGGCGTCCCAGCCGGAACTCGCCCACGGGCGTGGTCAGGCCCACCCAGGCGACCCGCCCGAAAAAGCGGGAGTCGTTGCTGAGCGTGCCGGCATCGGGCGTGAAACCACCTTCGAGCTGGAACTTGGCCACCAAGCCGCCGCCCAGTTCCTCATTGCCCTTCAGGCCGAAGTAGGACTGGCGCGTGAGGCTCGTGGACATCCGGGTGGTGGATGACGACGGCGCGGCCACTTCATTGGGCACCGGCCGTGCGCCACTCACCCCGAACAAGGTGCCTTGCACATTGCCCTGGGTCTTCTTGATCTGGTCCACACCCACATCGAACGAACCGTACAGCGTGATGCCGCTGTCAGCCCTGGCGGACCCCGCAGCCATCGCGAGCGTGGCCGCAGCAGCCGCGACAGCCACCGCGCTGCTGCGCCAGCCGCGCGCGGCGGCAGAACGACGCGGAGCCATTGAAGAGGCGGCGTCAAACGCCGGGCGAATGCGGTAATGCGAGTACATCGGCACGATCATGGACCGCCGACACACGGTCGAGCAGTCATTGCATGGGGGTGCCTGCGAGTATTCACGAATACGGGCGCGTCAAAGACCTCATTGTTGGAAGTTTGTAACACTCCCGCAAATCAACTCGATATGGGCTTGCCACGGCCGCAATGAGGACTTTCATTGCATGGCGGCGTCGCTCAAGAACCGTTGCGCTTTGCGTCGGCGGCTGCCTGCAGGTCGGCCATCAGGCGGTCCAGGCTGTACGCCTTGTCGTAGAAGGCGTCCGCGCCATGACGCGCGCAAAGCATTTCATAAAAGTCCGGGTCTCGATTGCTCAGCACAAAGAGCTTGCCCGCAAAACCGATCTGCCGCGCGCGCTCCAGCACACGCATGCCCGAGCCCTCAGCCAGCCCGATATCCACCAGCACCACATCCGGCACGGTGGCCCGGATCAATTCCAATGCGGCGTCTTCATTGTCTGCCTGGCCGATGACGGACAGGCCCGAGACATCGGCCAGCAGCCGCACCATCTGCTTGCGGATGACTTCGGAATCTTCAACGAGAACAATCTTCATGCTGGACGGCGCCAAGGGATGAGTGTTTTGGGCATAGTCTGCCCGCATTCGGCTGGACGCCGCGCGACCAATTTGTAAAACGGGCGGTGTGAGCCCTTGGCGGCTGCATGCATGAGGCCCGGCGCGGCGGCACCAATGAAAACCGGGTCCCTGAGGGACCCGGTTGGGATGGATGCCGGTTGAGCACACTGCGGCTGGAGACCGCGGCAGGCCGGCGACGGCAGTGCGCTTACTTGCGCTTGTTGTAGACGTCCACGAAGACGGCAGCCAGCAACACCAGGCCCTTGATCACCTGCTGGTAATCGATGCCGATGCCCAGGATGGACATGCCGTTGTTCATCACGCCCATCACGAAGGCGCCGATGACCGCGCCCATGATCTTACCCACCCCGCCGGAGGCCGAGGCGCCGCCCACGAAGCAGGCCGCAATGACATCCAGCTCGAAGCCGAGACCCGCCTTGGGGGACGCCGTGTTCAAGCGTGCCGCGAACACGAGGCCGGCCAGGGCCGCCAGGGCACCCATGTTGACGAAGGTGAGGAAGGCCACGCGCTCGGTGCGAACGCCCGACAGGCGCGCCGCCTTCTCGTTGCCCCCGACTGCGTAGACACGGCGGCCCAGTGTCGTGCGACCGGCAATGAAGTCATAAGCCAGCGTCAGCACCACCATCACCACCATGACGGTCGGCAGCCCCTTGTAGGAGGCCATCAGCCAGCTCATGGCCATGACGGCGACCACGATCAGCGCCTGCCGCAGCAGGAAGATCGGGCCAGGCTCGACCTCCATGCCGTGACGCTGCCCGGCACTGCGATGGCGCCAGGCCACCACGACCGCCACCGCCGACAGCAGCGTCCCAAGCCCCAGCGTGATGGCGCGCGGGTCATCCTGGTTGAAAAGCTCCGACAGGAAGCCGGCACTCAGGGCCTGGAAGGCATCCGGGAACGGGCCCAGGGACTGGCCCTGCAGCAGTGCCAGCGCCAGGCCCTTGAACACCAGCATGCCGGCCAGGGTGACGATGAACGACGGAATGCCCAGGTAGGCCACGAACCAGCCCTGCGCCGCGCCGATGATGGCGCCGGCGACCAGGCACACCATGGCCGCCGGGAAGGCCGGCCAGTTGTAATTGACCATCAGCACCGCCGCCAGGGCCCCGATGAAGCCGCAGACCGAGCCCACCGACAGGTCGATGTGCCCCGCCACGATCACCAGGAGCATGCCCAGCGCCATGATGACGATGTAGCTGTTCTGGAGCACCAGGTTGGTCAGGTTCAGCGGCTGCAGCAGCGTGCCGTCGGTCAGCACCTGGAACAGCGCCATGATGGCCACCAGCGTGATCAGCATGCCGTAGTCACGCAGATGCCGCTTCAGGAAGTGGGCGATGCTGCCGCCCTGGGCGGGGCCGCGAGGCGCCGGCGGCGGCGCCGTGCGCGTTTGGGGAGCGCCGTTGATCGGCGCCGTCAGTGGGTCATGCATGGCGTAACTCCCGGGCGCCCACGATGGCACCCATGATTCGTTCCTGTGAGGCTTCGGCGGCGTCGAACTCAGCCACCATGCGCCCTTCATTCATCACGTACATCCGGTCGCACATGCCAAGCAGTTCGGGCATCTCCGAGGAGATCATCAAAATGCCGCAGCCGCTCTCGGCCAGTTGTGCGATGAGGCTGTAGATCTCGAACTTCGCCCCCACGTCGATGCCGCGGGTCGGTTCGTCCAGGATCAGCAGCCGAGGCTGGGAGAACAGCCATTTGGCCAGCACCACCTTTTGCTGGTTGCCGCCGGACAAGTGCATCGTCTGCTGCGCCACATCCGTGCAGCGGGTGGCCAGCTGGCGCCGGTAGTCCTGCGCGACCGAATGCTCGCGAGCCGCATCCAGCACGCCCGCACGCGACACGCCAGGCAGATTGGCCAGGCTCGTATTGCAGGCGATCGACTCGTTGAGCAGCAGCCCCAGCGACTTGCGGTCTTCGGTGACATAGGCCAGCCCCGCGCGAATCGCCTTGGGCACCGTGGACACGTCCACCGGCTGGCCATCCATCAGCGCGGTGCCGCTGATGCGGCGGCCATAGCTGCGGCCGAACACGCTCATCGCGAGTTCGGTACGGCCCGCCCCCATCAGGCCCGCAATGCCGACAATCTCGCCGCGACGCACCTGAAGGTCGATGCCCCGCACGACTTCGCGGTTGGCCTGCACCGGATGGTAGGCGCGCCAATCGCGCAGCTCGAACAGCAGGTCGCCGATCTGCGGTGTGCGGCGGGGATAACGGTCCGCCAGGTCGCGGCCGACCATGGCCTGGATGATGCGGTCCTCGCTCACCGGCTCATGGCGGCAGTCCAGCGTGGTGATGGATCGGCCGTCCCGCAGGACGGTGAGCCGGTCCGCCACGCGGGTGATCTCATTGAGCTTGTGCGAGATCAGGATGCAGGCGATGCCCTGCTCGCGCAGTTCCATCAGACGGTCCAGCAGGGCTTCGCTGTCCGATTCGTTGAGGCTGGCCGTGGGTTCATCCAGGATCAGCAGCCGGACGGATTTCGCCAACGCCTTGGCGATTTCCACCAGCTGCTGCTGGCCGATACCGAGGTCTGCCACCCGCGTGTCGGGCGACTCGCGCAGCCCGACACGGTCCAGCAGTTCCCGCGCGCGGCGGTGCATGGCCATTCGATCGATCACGCCCAGGCGTGCCGGCTCGTGGTTGAGAAACAGGTTCTCCGCGATGGAGAGCTGCGGCACCAGCGCCAGTTCCTGGTGAATGATGATGATGCCGAGCGCTTCGCTATGGGCGATGCCGCCGAAGCGGCGCTCCTCGCCTTCGAAGTGGATCTCGCCGTCGTAATCGGGGTGCGGGTAGACCCCGCTGACCACCTTCATCAACGTCGATTTACCAGCACCGTTCTCACCCACCAGGGCATGGATCTCGCCGGGATGCACCTTGAGGTGGACATTCTCCAGCGCCGTCACGCCATGGAAGCGCTTGGTGATGCCGCGCAGCTCCAGCAGCGGCGCGGCGGCCTCCGGCGGGCGTGCCGGGGGCGTGGGGATCAATTCAGCCATACAACCTCCGTGCTGAAACTGCGGATCGGTGGATCAGCGGGATCAGCGCACCTGGCTCTCTTTGTAGTAGCCGGTGTCGATCAGCGCCTGCTTCCAGTTGGTGGCGTCGACCGCCACGGGCTTGAGCAGGATGCTGGGGATGACCTTGACGCCGTTGTTGTAGGTCTTGGTGTCGTTCACGGCCGGTTGCTTGCCGCTGAGCATGTCGTCCACCAGGCCGGCCGCAGCGGAAGCCAGGGCGCGCGTGTCCTTGAACACGGTGCTCGCCTGTTCACCCTTGACGATCGACTTGACCGAGGGGATTTCCGCGTCCTGGCCACTCACCACGGGGCAAGGCTGGCTCTTGCTGCAATAGCCGGCGCCCTTGAGCGAGGACAGGATGCCAATGCTCATGCCGTCATACGGCGACAGCACGGCATGCAGGCGTTCATTGCCGTAAAACGCGCTCAGCAGGTTGTCCATGCGTGCCTGGGCGGCGGAAGCGTCCCAGCGCAGCGTGCCCACCTTGGCCATGCCCAGCTGCTTGCTGCGCACGACCAGCTTGCCGCTGTCCATGTAGGGCTTGAGCACGGACATGGCGCCGTCGTAGAAGAAGGCTGCGTTGTTGTCGTCGGGCGAGCCGCCGAACAGTTCGATGTTGAACGGACCCTTGCCCTGGGCCAGGCCCAGCTTGTCGATGATCGACTGGCCCTGCATCACACCGACCTGGAAGTTGTCGAAGGTGACGTAGTAGTCCAGGTTCTTGGTGCCGCGGATCAGGCGGTCATAGGCCACCACCTTGATGTTGGCGGCGCCAGCCTTTTGCAGGACGCTGGACAGCGCCGAGCCGTCGATGGAAGCAATCACCAGCACCTTCACCTTCTTGGTGATCAGGTTCTCGATCTGCGCGAGCTGGTTGGGGATGTCGTCCTCCGCATACTGCAGGTCGGCGCGGTAGCCCTTGTCCTTGAAGGCCTTGACCATGTTGTCGCCGTCGGCGATCCAGCGGGCCGAGCTCTTGGTCGGCATGGCGATACCGATCAGGCCCTTGTCCTGTGCGAGTACCTGGGTGGCCGTCCCGGCCAGTCCGATGGCCGCCACCAAAGAGGTCAGCAGGCCCAGGGCGCCGCGGCGCGGCAGCATTGCTTTTTTCATGAGGTCTCCGTTGTGTGCTTTTGGAATCGATGCCCACCGGCCCCTCCCCTGTCACGGTGAGCCGACGGTGGCTGAGCATCGCATGAATGAAAACTGAATGCATCATGAACAACCCATGAATGCCTCAGCTGTGTGCGGGGCATGGCAACCAGCGTGCCAGCCCTGTTCATCGATGTTGCGCCGCGATTGGCATCATCCGTCGAGGCCTGTGCGGTCTCGATAATGTTTGCGCGGCGGGTGATATCGCTTTTGGCATTACCCCGGCCGCGCGGGCGCTATGAGCCCCCTTACCCTTCGACCTCAGCGTTCTCCCTAATGACCGGCGGACGCGGCAGTGTCATGGGACGGGTCATGCGCCTTCACAGGAAAAGGCGCCAGCCACGCCAGCACGATGGGCGGGATGGACAGCAGCAGCACCAGGCCAAAGAAGGAAGCGTAGTGCTGCCCGACGGCCACATACACCCAGCCACTCACGCTGCCGGTAGCCCACTTGGTCAGTGCCATCACGCCGGTCGCCATGGCGTAATGGGTCATCTTGAAAGGCCCTGGCGCAATCTGCTGCATCATGTACAGCATGTGGCCCACCGAGCCCATGCCATAGCCGAATTTCTCGATGGCCACCACCGCACCGATCAGCATCACGTTGTCGGGCATCGCATGGCTCAGGTAGTAATAGGTGACGTGCGGGAGGTTGAGCGCGATGGCCAGGAGGAAGAAGGTCCGCTTGAGCGTCAGGCGCGCCACCACGAAGCCGCTGAGGAACGCGCCGGCAATGAAGGCGACCGTGCCGACCGTGCCATAGATGTGTCCCAGGGCGGCGTTGTCGAGGCCCAGCCCGCCGACATCGCGCGGGTCCAGCAGAAACAGCGGGCCGAATTTCTCGATGAAGCCCTCACCGAAGCGATAGAAGAACACCACGGCCAGCATCATCCAGATCGAGGGCTTCTGGAAGAAGGTGACCCACGAGGCCCGCAGCGCCACCATGGCGCTGGCCAGGTCCTGCCCCTGCACCGACGACGGCGCCCCCGGCGGCAGCACGCGCAAGTGCCACAGGCCGAAGCTGCCCATCATGGCTGCGGCGCCCAGCATCACCGCCATCCAGCAGTGCACCCAAGACCAGCCCAGGTCCTTGTGCAACCAGCCGGTCAGCGAGACCAGCAGCCCCGACGCCACCACCGCGCCCAGGTTCCAGCACATGCCCTGCACGCCGGAGTAGCGCGCCTGGTCCCGCAGCGGCATGGTGGTCATGAACACGCCGTCCGCGACGATGTCCTGCGTGGCGGAGGCAAAACCGGTGATCCAGAAAAAGGCCAGCGAGGCGCGGAAGAAGCCTTCCAGCGGCAGGCTGAAGGCCACGAGCCCCAGCGACGCCATCATCACGAACTGCATCGTGATCACCCACCAGCGCTTGGTGCGATAGGGCTCCAGCAGCGGCGACCACAGCGGCTTGAGCACCCACGGCAAATACATCTGCGAGGTGTAGAGCGCAATGTCCTCGTTGGAGATGCCAAGGTTCTTGTAGAGGATGGCGGCCACCGCGCCCACCAGCACATTGGGCAGGCCCATGGCCAGGTAGAGCGATGGCACCCAGGTGAGCGGATGCCGCCTGCCGGGCGTGGGCTCATCCACCGCGGCGGGCCCGTGCGCTACAGCAGCGGCGCCTGACGGGTGACCGGAAGGATGCGAGGGGTTGGCTGTTGAGAGATCGGCGCTCATGGCGTGCCTTTCTGGCCGGCGGATGCACCGGCATGACGGCGCTGGGCCGCGGTCCTTGTCTTGTTCACGGAGGCAGGGGCGGCCGGGTTAGCCGAAGCGGAGTTGGCCGTCGCCGAAACGGAGTTGGCCGCCGCACTACCCAGCACGTCGAGCGCGCCCGCTACATACACCAGCGGCGCGTTCCAGTTGATGGCCACCTCGTTGCTGGCATAGCTGCAGGCGTGGTCCAGCCAGGACAGTGCCGCAAGGGTCGAGGGATACGGCACCGGGCATTCAGCCTTGTCCTGCTGCCCGGGATTGGCACCGCCGACCAGGAAGCCGGGCACCGGGTCGGAGATGCCGTCCGCCTCCGAAGGCCGGTGATGGGGATGCAACGGGGGTCGCCCTCCGAAGCCGGTCACCTGGGACCGGCCGAGCGGGTTACGGCCCAGCACATAGTCCAGGTTGGCCTGGGCCGCGGCGAGGGCGTCGCGTCTGAAGGCGGCCGACGGCTTGTCCGCGGATGACGCCTGCGTGTTGTCGATGAGGCGCACGGCCTGGATGAGCATCAGCGCCTGGTTCAGCACTTCCGAATTGCTGCCCCAGGGGTAATCCTCGGCTTGCATCGGCACGCGCCAGGCCGATTGCTTCCAACGCTGCACCAGCGATGCGGCCAGCGTGCCAAGCCGCTGCTGCACGATGACGCGATCTGCTTCGGCCAGCCGGTCGCGGTGCTGCGCCAGGGTCACCCACGCCAGACCTTCCACGTCGCTCCAGGCCGGCACGCGGATCGGCAACTGGCCCAGGCGCAGCGCGTCCAGGAAGCGGGATTCGCCGGTCGCGACAAACAATTCCGCAGCCGCCCAGGCCCGCTCATCGTCCAGCCGGTTGTCGTCATAGGCACCCGTCACGACATCGGCGGGCTGCTGGTAGAGCACCGCCGGGTGCTGCTGCGCCCAGTCCCAGGCTGCCAGCGCGGCGGCGCGAAGCCGCTGGGACCGGCCGGGGTCCTGTGCCGCGAAGGGCGCGAGCACGCGGCTCGCGGCAGCCATGACCGCGGCAAAGTCCAGCGTGGCCGCCGTCGTCTTCTGCACGACGTAGCGGTCCATGGTGGCCTGCGACGGCATCACCATGCCGTCAAAACGCAGGTTGGTGAGCTTGTGATAGACCCCGCCATCGGCCGGGTCCTGCATGCTGAGCATCCAGTCGATATTCCACAAGGCCTCGCTGAGCAGGTCCGGAAGGCCGTTTCCGCTTTCTGGCAGGCCGACCGACAGCCCCTGATAGAACGCCGGGAAATGCTCATAGGCGGCCAGCAGCGTGTAGGTGCTGATGCCTGAATTCACGATGTACTTGTTGTAGTCGCCAGCGTCATACCAGCCCTTGGGGCTGCTGATGACTTCACCGGCCTGGCGCCGCGGTCCGGCCGCCGAGGCATGGACGAGCACCCGTGTGTCCGGGTGGCCGGCGGCGCGCGCGTACACACCGCCAAGCCGCGACGTGATCTCGATGCCCGAGCGGTTGAAATAGAAGGCGCGGATGGCCGCCGCAGTGAGCGGCGTATAGATCTGGTCCTGCACCTTGAAGGCGGCCACGAGTTGGTTCGAAGCACTGCCCGACGGGGCGCTACGCCCGCCTGCCACGCGCAGCGTATAGCTGCCGGGTTGGCGTAGCGCCGACAGGTCCGCCAGCTTGACTGTGGCATTTGCCGGTGCCCAGGTGGCAGGCGCCGTCAGGGCGCCTCGTAGAACCGTCCGCCCACGCGCGTCTGTCACCGTGAACTGCTGGGCCGGCACGCTGGGCACCACGGCCCACTTGGCGGCGCCGGTCGGGAACCCGACGGTATTGATCTCGATCTGCGCGGCCGCCGCGCCTGAGGACTCTGCCGCCTGCGCATTCGCCGAAGCCGGCGGCGCCAACGCAAGGATCGAGACGGCGCCACACGCCGCCGCCCGGGTCAAATGTGCGCGCAGGCTCTGGGCACGTGGCCGCGAAGCTGACGCGCAAACATTCCGCCGATGGCGGTTTTCTCCACACCTGCGTGAACGATCAAGGCCTTGTGCCCACATCGCATCTGTCTCCTGTGACGATGCCCTTCAGGGCATTCTTGTCATCGTCTGAACGGGTGAGCGCGCCGCCTCTGGGCGCGCCGTTGTGCTCCGGTCGCGCCACCCGACCCGGCTAAAAGCAACTGTTTACCGCTAAATCAGCGTAAGCGTCGCTCGGGGTTGTGGGTGAGTCGGCCTGGATGGGCGGCAGGATAGAACAGGCCCCCAGGTTTCCCAGTCCGGGAGAACCCGCAAGCGCCGCCTCGAAGCTGCGCTGCACGCGCCCGCGTTCAATACCGCTTTCGATATCGAAGCGGAGAAACAATTGATTTGATCAGCATCGAGCTCGTCCCTAGCATGCCTGCCAACGGGGCTTGACCCCAGTGCACCTCAGAAGGATCCATGACAGCGGCTAAGACACCCAAGAAGCTCCGTTCGGCCGAATGGTTCGGCACGCAAGACAAGAACGGCTTCATGTACCGGAGCTGGATGAAGAACCAGGGCATTCCGGACCACGAGTTCCAGGGCAAGCCCATCATCGGGATCTGCAACACCTGGTCGGAACTGACCCCCTGCAATGCGCATTTCCGCAAGCTCGCCGAGCATGTGAAGCGCGGCATCCTGGAGGCCGGCGGCTTCCCGGTGGAGTTCCCGGTCTTCAGCAACGGCGAATCGAACCTGCGCCCCACCGCCATGCTGACCCGCAACCTGGCCAGCATGGACGTGGAAGAGTCCATTCGCGGCAATCCGATGGATGCCGTGGTGCTGCTGGTGGGCTGCGACAAGACCACGCCTGCCCTGCTGATGGGCGCGGCCAGCGTCGACCTGCCCACCATCGTCGTCACCGGTGGCCCGATGCTCAATGGCAAGCTCGGCGGCAAGAACATCGGCTCCGGCACGGCTGTCTGGCAACTGCATGAGCAGGTCAAGGCAGGCGAGATCTCGATGCACGACTTCATCGCCGCCGAAGCCGGTCATTCACGCTCCGCGGGCACCTGCAACACCATGGGGACCGCCAGCACGATGGCCTGCATGGCCGAGTCGCTGGGAACCTCACTCCCCCACAATGCCGCCATTCCGGCCGTGGACGCGCGGCGCTATGTGCTGGCCCATCTGTCGGGCATGCGCATTGTCGAGATGGTGTGGGAAGACCTGAAGCTGTCGAAGATCCTCACCCGCGAAGCCTTCGAGAACGCGATCCGCACGAATGCGGCCATCGGCGGCTCCACCAATGCAGTCATCCACCTCAAGGCCATCGCTGGCCGCGTCGGTGTGCCGCTGGAACTGGAAGACTGGACGCGCATCGGCCGCGGCACCCCTACCCTGGTGGACCTGCTGCCCAGCGGCCGCTTCCTCATGGAAGAGTTCTACTATGCCGGCGGCCTGCCGGCGGTGCTGCGCCGCCTGGGCGACGCCGACCTGCTGCCGCACAAGAACGCCTTGACCGTGAACGGCAAGACGCTGTGGGAGAACTGCCATGACGCGCCGATCTACGACGACGAAGTGGTCCGCCCCATTGCCAAGCCGCTGATTGCCGACGGCGGCATCTGCGTGCTGCGTGGCAACCTGGCGCCCCGCGGTGCGGTGCTCAAGCCCTCCGCCGCCACGCCGGCGCTCATGCAGCACCGGGGCCGCGCCGTGGTGTTCGAGGACTTCGATGACTACAAGGCCCGCATCATGGACCCCGCCCTGGAGGTGGACAAGGATTCCGTGCTGGTGATGAAGAACTGCGGCCCGCGCGGCTACCCCGGCATGGCCGAGGTGGGCAACATGGGGCTGCCGCCCAAGCTGCTGGCCCAGGGCATCAAGGACATGGTCCGCATCAGCGATGCGCGCATGAGCGGCACCGCCTACGGCACCGTGGTGCTGCACGTGGCGCCCGAGGCCAAGGCCGGTGGCCCGCTCGCGGTGGTGCGGGAAGGCGACTGGATCGAGCTGGATTGCGCGAACAACCGGCTCCACCTGGACATTCCGGAGGCCGAGTTGCAGTCTCGCCTGGAAGCATGGGCTGCGAAGCAGCAGCCGGACCCGGCGGACGCCAGCGGCTACCGCAAGCTGTATGTGCAGCATGTGCTGCAGGCCGACGAGGGCTGTGACTTCGACTTCCTCAGGGGATGCCGCGGGTCGGCGGTGCCGCGTCATTCACACTGACGGCCGGGTCAGCGGGGCATTCCGCAGCTTTCATTCCCGCAGTGGCGCGTCCGTCATGGACACTGCCCACTGCGGCATTTGATGGTCGAACTCATCCTTGAGCACCCGCCCGAAGGCCGGCCATCCCAACCCTGTGAGAGGTGATCTTCACCTGCTGCTTGTCCCAAAGGTCGAGCAGACGCGGGATGCGTTCGCGCGCGCCACAGTCCAAGCAGGTGCGTGCGCCCCACGCTGATGACCCTGCGGGAATGTCCTCAAAGGGAAAACACCCAGCCGGTCCGCGGATGCCGGTTTGTTCACCGCTGTTTCTCTGTCATGCCACATGCCTCAGGGACGTGATATCGATCACAACATCGGTAAGGTCGGAAATGTGATTGGTTGTGCATGACCGCCCTGCCTACGATGGGCGCCACCTCACCGCAGGCCGCACACAGTCCTGCTCATATTCATTCCAACGAGGAGACAACGCATGAAGACCTTCCGTCGGCAACTGCTGGCCCTGGCCGCACTCGGCCTTACCCTGGGTGCCAGCGCCCTCACCCCCGCCCTGGCGGCGGACAAGCCCCTGGTGCTGGGCTTTTCCCAGGTGGGCGCCGAAAGCGAATGGCGTACCGCCAACACCAACTCCATCAAGGAGGCCGCCAAGCAGGCCGGCGTGACACTGAAGTTCGCCGACGCGCAGCAGAAGCAGGAAAACCAGGTGAAGGCGATCCGCAGCTACATCGCGCAGAAGGTCGACGTGATCGCGTTCTCGCCGGTGGTGGAAACCGGTTGGGACACGGTGCTGCGTGAAGCGAAGGCGGCCAAGATCCCCGTCATTCTCACCGACCGCGCCGTCAATGTCAGCGACCCCTCGCTGTACGTGACCTTCATTGGCTCGGACTTCGTCGAGGAAGGCCGCAAGGCCGGCAAGTGGGCCATTGAATGGGCACGCAAGAACGCCCCCACCGGCGATGTCAACATCGTCGAGCTGCAGGGCACGGTGGGCTCGGCGCCGGCCATCGACCGCAAGAAGGGCTTCGAGGAAGTCATCAAGAGCGAGCCGCGCCTGAAGATCCTGCGCTCCCAGTCCGGCGACTTCACCCGGGCCAAGGGCAAGGAAGTGATGGAGGCCTTCCTCAAGGCCAAGGACAAGAAGATCCACCTGCTTTTCGCTCACAACGACGACATGGCCATCGGCGCGATCCAGGCCATCGAGGAAGCGGGCCTCAAGCCGGTGAAGGACATCGCCATCGTTTCCATCGACGGCGTGCGCGGCGCCTTTGAAGCCATGGCCGCCGGCAAGCTCGATGTCACGATTGAGTGCAATCCGCTGCTGGGCCCGCAACTGATGCAGCTGGCCAAGGACGTCAAGGCCGGCAAGCCGATTCCCAAGCGCATCACCACCGAGGAAGGTGTCTACACCGCTGACGTGGCTGCGCAGGAATTGCCCAAGCGCAAGTACTGATCTCTCCAAGCGTTTGACGAGGCCTCGGGGCGAGCGCCCTGAGGCTGGACACAGGAGGCACGGCTTTGCGGCACAACGGATCGGCACCTGTGCTGGTGCTTGAAGGCATCCATAAGGGGTTCCCGGGCGTCCAGGCGCTCACTGGGGCGGGCTTGCGCCTGTTCTCCGGCGAGATCCACGCGCTCATGGGTCAGAACGGCGCGGGCAAGTCCACGCTGATCAAGGTGGTGACGGGCCTCTACCCGCCCGACGCGGGAAGCATCAGCCTGCACGGCGGCCCGATCGAGCCGCGCTCCACCGCGCAGGCGCAGGACCTGGGCATCAGCACCGTCTACCAGGAGGTCAACCTCTGCCCCAACCTGTCGGTGGCCGAAAACCTCTTCATCGGCCGCTACCCCAAGCGCCTTGGCCAGATCGACTGGAAGCGCATGCGGGCCCGCTCACGGGAGCTGCTGGCGGAACTGGAACTGGACATCGACGTGGAGGCGCCGCTGGCGCGCTACTCGCTGGCCGTCCAGCAGATGGTGGCGATTGCGCGCGCGCTCAACATCTCGGCCCAGGTGCTGATCCTGGACGAACCCACCTCCAGCCTGGATGAAGCCGCCGTCCAGCATCTGTTCCGCGTGATGCGCCGGCTCCGTGACCAGGGCATGGCCATCCTGTTTGTCACCCACTTCCTGGACCAGGTCTATGCCGTCTCCGACCGCATCACCGTGATGCGCAACGGCCGCACCGAAGGCGAGTACTGGGCGGCCGAGCTGGGGCGCCTGGAACTGGTGCAGAAGATGGTCGGCCCCCATGCGGCCCAGGGCCAGGCCAGCGGGGACCACTGCAGCAGCAACGGCACGACGGTGCTGCGCACCCAGGGCCTGGCGCGTCGAGGCGCCCTGCATCCCATGGACATGGACATCCGCAGCGGTGAGGTGCTGGGCCTGTGCGGCCTGCTCGGCTCCGGACGCACGGAGACCGCCCGGCTGCTGTTTGGTGCCGACGCGGCCGACGCCGGCGACATCGAGGTCAACGGTCGCCGCCATCGCTTCAGCTCGCCGCGCCAGGCCATCGCCGCCGGCCTGGCCTTCTGCTCCGAAGACCGCAAACTCGAAGGCGCCATCCTGGCCCTGTCGGTGCGCGAGAACATCGTGCTGGCGCTGCAGGCGCGCCAGGGCTGGTGGCGGGCCATCCCGCTCAAGCGCCAGCGGGCCATCGCCGAGGACTATGTCCGGCGCCTGGGCATCAAGACGCCCGACATCAACACGCCCATCGGCCTGCTCTCCGGCGGCAACCAGCAAAAGGCCTTGCTCGCACGCTGGCTGCTCACCCAGCCGCGGTTGCTGATCCTGGACGAGCCCACGCGCGGCATCGATGTCCGCGCGAAGGAAGAAATCATGACCGAGGTCCGCCGCCTGTGCGCGGAAGGGGCCGAGCAGGACCGCCGCATGGCCGTGCTGTTCATCTCCTCCGAACTGCCCGAAGTGCTACGCTGCAGCGACCGTCTCATGGTGCTGCGAGACCGCCGTGCCTGCGGCGTCTATGAGCGTGGCGAGCTGAACGAAGACACCGTGCTGGAGGCGATTGCCGGCGATGGCGGAGACCCCACCCGTGATTGAATCCCTGCCCTTGCCCAAGGACGGGCGCACGTCCCACGCCCCGTCGGCCATGCCCGCGGCCACCACGGCCACTGCCCTGGCAGCCCATCCCTCGCAGCGGCCTGCCTGGCAGGCCTGGCTCGGCACGCTGCACGAGCATCCCCTGCTGCGCCCGGTGCTGGCGCTCGTCATCCTGCTCCTGGTCGACCTCGTGTTCCTGCCGGACTTCTGGCAGGTACAGATCCGCGACGGCCATCTGTATGGCCCGCTGATCGACATCCTCAACCGGGCAGCGCCGCTGATGCTGGCCTCCCTGGGCATGAGCCTGGTGATTGCCACGCGGGGCATCGATGTCTCGGTCGGCGCGGTCGTGGCGATGTCCGCCACGGTGGCCGCCCTGATGGTCAATGCGGGGCAGCCGCTGCTGGTGGCCTACCTCGCAGCACTCGGGGTGGCCGTGCTTTGTGGCGCCTGGAACGGCGTGCTGGTGGCGGGCCTGAAGCTGCAGCCCATCATTGCCACCCTGATCCTGATGGTGGCGGGGCGCGGCCTGGCGCAGCTGATGGCGGACGGGCAGATCATCACCGTCTACCAGTCCTCCTTCTTCGTGCTGGGCAGTGGCTACCTGCTCGGCCTGCCGGTCTCCCTGTGGGTGGTGCTCGCCGTGGCCCTGGCCACCACGCAGTTGCTGCGCAGGACAGCGCTGGGGCTGTTCATCCAGGCGGTGGGCCTGAACCCGGTCGCCTCCCGCCTGGCGGGCCTGCGCACGGCCACGCTGATCTTCGGCTGCTATGTTTTCGCCGGTGTGTGCGCCGGCGCAGCGGGCCTGATGATCGCCTCCAACATCAAGAGCGCGGACGCCAACAATGCCGGCCTGCTGCTGGAGCTCGATGCCATCCTGGCCGTCACGCTGGGCGGGGCCTCCCTGGCCGGCGGCAAATATCACCTGGCCGGCAGCCTGGTCGGCGCGCTGATCATCCAGACGCTCACCACCACCATCTATTCGCTCGGCGTGCCGCCCGAGGTCAACATGGTGGTGAAGGCGCTGGTGGTGTTCCTGCTGTGCATCCTTCAGTCCAGCGAGTGGCGCGCGATGCTGCGGCGCTGGCGCCAGCGGCCCGCCGCGCCGCGCGGAGACCGGTCATGAGTGCCTCCTTCCCGTCGCCGGCCAGCCCGGCCACGCCCTCTCCCGGCGATGGGGCCACCCGCCGGTCCCTGCGTCCCGTCCCCAACCCGGCGCCGTCGCCGTCCCCGATGCCCTCTTCCTCCTCAGCCGCCGTGGATGCCGGCGCCGCGTCCCGCACACCCTCCGGCAACCGCCCAGCCCTGCTGCTGCGCTGGCTGCACCATCCCGCCTTCAGCGCGCAGATGACCGTGGTGCTGCTGCTCGTGCTCCTGGCGGCCGGGGGGCTGCGCTACGACGGTTTTGCCGCCCCGCAGGTGCTGCTCAACCTGCTGATCGACAACGCCTATCTGCTGGTCCTGGCGGTGGGCATGAGCCTGGTGATCCTCTCCGGCGGCATCGACCTGTCGGTGGGCGCCGTGCTGGCCCTGTCGACCACCGTTGCGGCCTGGCTGCTGCAGCAGGCGCACTGGCCGGCACCGGCGGTGATGGCGGCGGTGCTGGTGGGCGGCAGTCTGTTCGGCGTGCTCCAGGGTGCCCTCATCCACGTCTTCCGGCTGCAGCCCTTCATCGTGACGCTGGCGGGCATGTTCCTGGCGCGCGGCCTGTGCTATCTCATCAGCGTAGACTCCATCACCATCAGCGACGAGACCTTCGTGCACATCTCGCAGATGCAGATTCCCCTGCCCGGCGGTTTTGTCTCGCCGGGTGCGGTGATCGCCGTGGGGCTGCTGGCCGTGGGCATCTGGATCGCGCACCGCAGTGGATTCGGCCGCGCGGTCTATGCGCTGGGTGGCAATGAATCGTCTGCGCTGATGATGGGCCTGCCCGTGGGCCGCACCAAGCTGATGGTGTATGGCTTCAGTGGCTTCTGCGCCTCGCTGGCCGGCCTGCTGTTCGGCTTTTACATGCTGTCGGGCTATGGCCTGCATGCACAAGGGGCGGAACTCGATGCGATTGCCGCCGTGGTCATCGGGGGCACGATGCTCAGCGGCGGCTATGGCTACATGGCAGGGGCGCTGTCCGGCGTGCTGGTGCTGGGCACCATCCAGACACTGATCGCCTTTGACGGCACGCTCAGCTCCTGGTGGACAAAGATCGTCATTGGCGCCCTGCTCTTCGTCTTCTGCGTGGTGCAGCGCCTGCTGTCTCGCCCGCTCGCTGGCGCGGGCGCGGCTCAGTAAAGCTCGCGCGCCACGCCCCGCACCTCGCCCAGCAGGGCGCGGGCGCCGGGCGAGAGCAGATGCCCTTCCCGGGTGATGATGCCAAACGCGTCCATGGCACAGGGCAGGTCGATGGGCAAGATGGCCAGTGCCTGGAGCGAGGCGTAATACTTGGCCACTTCCAAAGGCATGACATGCAGGTAGTCGGTCTGCTGCAGCAGCGCCGTGATCACCAGCAGCGCCGTGGTGTCCACCGCCCCCACCGGCGGCTCCAGCGCGGCGCGGCGGAACATCAGTTCCCAGCGGTGGCGCAGCACGCTGCCCGGCGGCGGCAGGATCCACGACTGCGTCGCCAGGTCAGACAGGCTCAGGTCATCCCGGCTCAGCAGCGGGTGGCCCAGCCGCGCCACCGCGCAGGCCGGCTCGCCGGTCAATTCTTCATACTGAAGGCCGGTGGAACCGCCCTCCTCCAGGATGCGGCCGATCATGAAGTCAAGCACGCCCCGCTGCAGCAGATCCAGCAGCACCTTGCTCGTGTCCATGTGCACGCCAATACGCAGCAGCGGCGCCGCGCTCTTCACGCGCGCAATGGCCTTGGGCAGCAGCGACATGCCGGGCGTCATGATGACGCCCACCTCCAGCTGTCCGGTCAGGCCTTTTTTCAGCGCCACGATGTCGTCATGGGCCGCCGCCAGGCTCGTCAGCGCCATGCGGGCATGGCGGATCATGGTCTCGCCAAACAGCGTGGGCTCCATGCCCCGCGGCAGCCGCTCGAAGAGCCTGACCTCGAGCATGTCCTCCAGGTCCTTGAGCTGCTTGGACGCCGCCGGCTGCGTCATGCACAGGGCTTCGGCCGCGCGGTGGATGTTGCGGTGGTCATCCAGGGCGATGAGCAGCAGCAGTTGGCGCGTTTTCAGCCGCGCACGGAGGAACCAGTTGGGGTTGGGAGCGTCGTCCATCGAGCGTGGGCAGCGGTGCCTTCTTGTTCAGCGGGGATCCAGGAGAGAGGCGTCACGCCAGATCGACGATGCCTTTGGTCGACAGCACATTGCTCAGGTCGTCGTCCGTTTCCTGCAGTTGCACCAGCGTGGCCTGGCGCGCCGCCAGCGGGTCCCGGTTGCGGATGGCCGTGAGGATCGCCTCATGCCGAGGGAGCGACAACGCATGGGTGTTGGGCAACTGGCTGCTCAGGATGATCGATTCGCGCAGTGCCAGCGACAGCATGTTGCCGATATAGGCCATGAGGTCGTTGCCGGTGGCCTCTGCAATCCGGCGATGGAAGGCCAGGTCGGGTTCCAGCAGTTGCTCCACATCGGTGGCGGCCGCCATGCCCGCGAACGCCTCCTCGATATCCCGCACCTGGGCGTCCGTGGCGGCCTTGGCGGCCAACGCGGCGGCTGCCGGCTCGAAGGTCCGGCGCACTTCCATCAAGGTATTGAGGAACTCCTGCTGCGGCTTGGTCTGGATCAACCAATACAGCACGTCCGGATCCAGCAGGTGCCACTCGCTGCGTGGCCGCACCAGCGCACCGGCGCGCTGGCGCGACACCACCAGGCCCTTGGCAACCAGCACACGGACGGCCTCGCGCAGCACCGGGCGGCTGATTTCGTAGCGCTCCAGCAGCTGCGGCTCCGGCGGCAGCCGGTCGCCCGGCTGGAGCGTTCCGGACACGATCGCCAGCCCCAGGTCGCTGACGATGCGGCCGTGCATGCTCTTGCCCTCGGGCTGGCGGCGGTAAGTGGAATGGTCGGCGCGGGTCTTCATCGGGCGGCAGGCTATCACGGCTGGCTCCCTCTGGCGGCCAGGTGACCGGAAGCTGGCGACAAGGCCGCCCCGTCAGGACGCACCGGGGCGGTCAAGGGCGCCAGCCACCAGGGCACTGACGCCGGGCGGCATCGCGACCTCAGCCAGGGAAGGTATAGGCCGTCTTCACGGTCGTGTAGAACTCCCGCGCGTAGCTGCCCTGTTCCCGAGGGCCGTAGCTGGAGCCCTTGCTGCCGCCAAACGGCACGTGATAGTCCACGCCCGCCGTTGGCAGGTTGATCATCACCATGCCGGCCTGCGAATGCAGCTTGAAGTGGGCCGCATGCTTGAGCGATTGGGTGCAGATGCCGGCGGACAGGCCGAATTCCGTGTCGTTGGCCACCGCCAGGGCCTCGTCATAGTCCCGCACGCGGATGACGTTGGCCACGGGGCCGAAAACTTCCTCGCGGCTGATGGTCATGTCGTTGCGCGTCTCGGTGATCAGTGCGGGCAGCTGGTAGAAGCCCTTGGTCTCGCGCTCCACCACCTCGCCGCCCCACGCCAGCCGGCCGCCCTCGCGGGTCGCCACGTCGACATAGCGCAGGTTCTGGTCCAGCTGGCGCTGGTCCACCACCGGGCCGATGTCGGTCCCGGCCTTGAGCGCATGGTCGATCTTGAGCGTCTTCAGTTTGCTGACGACGGCCTCGACGAAGCGGTCGTGGATGCCTTCGGTGACGATGATGCGGCTACTTGCCGTGCATCGCTGGCCAGTGGAGAAATAAGCGCTTTGCACCGCCGCATTCACCGCCACGTCCAGGTTGGCATCGTCCAGGATGATGACCGGGTTCTTGCCGCCCATCTCGGCCTGCACCTTGGCCTGGCGCGCCGCGCAACTGGCGATGATGCGCCGCCCGGTGGCCACCGAACCGGTGAAGCTCAGCGCCTTCACCCGGGGAGAGTCCACCAGCGTGGCGCCCACCTGCGATCCGGCGCCCATCACGAGGTTGAACACGCCCTTGGGCAGCGCCGTGCGCGACAGGATGTCCGCAATCGTCCAGGCGCAGCCGGGCACCAGTTCGGCGGGCTTGAACACCACACAATTGCCGTAGGCCAGTGCCGGGGCGATCTTCCAGGCCGGAATGGCGATGGGGAAGTTCCACGGAGCGATCAGGCCCACCACGCCCACGGGCTGCCGCAGCACGTCCACCGAGACACCGGGGCGGACCGACGGCAGGGTCTCGCCGCCCACCCGCAGGGCCTCGGCGGCGAAGAACTTGAAGATCATCGCCGCGCGGTGCGTCTCTCCCATGCCTTCGGCCAGGGTCTTGCCTTCCTCGCGGGAGAGCAGCCGGCCAATCTCCTCACGCCGGGCCAGGATCTCGTTGCCCACCTGGTCCAGCACGTCAAAGCGCTGCTGCGGCGTGCTGAAGGCCCAGCCGGGGAATGCCGCCTCGGCCGCGGCAATGGCACTCTCCGTCTGCGCGGCATCGGCCTGGGCGTAGAGCCCGATGACATCGCTGGTGTCGGACGGGTTGATGTTGGGCCGCGTTTCCACGCCAGCCACCCATTCCCCGTTGATGTAGTTCTTGAATTCGCTTGTCATGGCAGTGTCCTGGTAGGGGTCAACGGGCCCAGCGCAGCACCAGCGGGTCGAGCCGGCGGGCCGCGTCCAGCAGGCCGGCGCGCACCGGTGCGGACATGGGCGGGAACGGATGGCGCGGTGCATCGCTGGCGATGATGCCGCCCTCTTTCATCAAGGCCTTGGCGGTGAGGATCCCGCCCTGGCGGTTTTCGTAATTGATCAGGGGCAGCCAGCGGCCGTACTCGGTGACGGCGGTCTCGCGGTCGCCCGCCGCATAGGCATCCACAATGCGGCGGATGCCGTCCGGGAAACCGCCGCCGGTCATCGCGCCCGTGGCACCAGCGTCCAGGTCGGCCAGCAGCGTGATCGCTTCTTCGCCGTCCCAGGGCCCTTCGATGGCCTCGCCGCCCAGGGCGATGAGCTCGCGCAGCTTGCTGGCCGCACCGGCCGTTTCGATCTTGAAATAGCGGATCTGCTTGAGCTCCTTGGCCATGCGGGCCAGGAAGGCGGCGGGCAGCGGCGTGCCTGCCATCGGGGCGTCCTGGATCATCACCGGAATGTCCAGGGCGTCGGACAGGCGGGCGTAGAACTCATAGATACCCGCCTCCCCCACCCGCAGCGTCGCGCCGTGATAGGGTGGCATCACCATCACCATGGAAGCCCCCTGAGCCTGGGCCCGGCGGCTGCGCTCGATGCAGATCTGGCTGCTGAAGTGGGTGGTGGTGACGATCACCGGCACGCGCCCCGCCACATGCTCAAGGATGCTGCGGGTCAGTACCTCGCGCTCGTCGTCGCCGAGCACGAACTGTTCCGAGAAGTTGGCCAGGATGCACAACCCGTTGGAGCCCGCATCGATCATGAAATCCACGCAGCGCTTCTGGCTGTCCAGATCCAGGCCGCCTTCGGCGGTGAAGGTGGTGGGCACCACGGGAAAGACGCCCTTGTAGGGCCTGGGGAAGCTTTGGCTCATGCAATGTCTCCAAGGAGGAGTGACGCGGGCACGCTTCGGTGGTCCGAAGTCTTCGGCGTCACGGACTCCATTAAAGTATTACTTTATTTGCAGACGTATCGGTGGAAACCCGCATTCAACCGCGCTATCGAAAGCAATTAGTCTGACTAATAGAATCAACCATTCCACGGACGGAGACACCTTATGACCCTCAGCGCAAGCTATCCGAGCCTGCGAGACCGCCGCGTGCTCATCACGGGCGGGGCGACCGGCATTGGCGCCACCCTGGTGGAGGCCTTCGCAGCGCAGGGCGCTCGCGTGGGCTTCATCGACATTGCTCGCGAGGCCGGCGAAGCCCTCGCCGCCCGCCTGCCGGGCACGGCTTTCATGGCTGCGGACCTGACCGACATCGCGGCCCTGCGCAGCGCCATCGATGCCTTGCGCGAGACGCTCGGCGGCCCGTTCAGCGTGCTGCTCAACAACGCCGCGAACGACAAGCGCCATGCCCTGGAGACCGTCACGCCGGAATTCTGGGATGCCGCGATGGCCGTGAACATCCGGCATCAATTCTTCGCCGCGCAGGCGGTGGCGCCGGACATGAAGACGCTGGGCGGCGGCTCCATCATCAACTTCGGCTCTTTCAGCTGGATGCTGATGCAAGGCGGCATGGCGGCCTACACCACCTCCAAGGCCGGCGTGCAGGGGCTCACCCGCTCGCTGGCCCGTGACCTCGGCCCCTTCAACATCCGCGTGAACACGCTGGTGCCGGGCTGGGTGATGACCGAGAAGCAGCTGGCGCTGTGGGTCAACGACGAGACAAAGAAGGAGATCGACCAGAACCAGTGCCTGAAGCAGCCGCTGATGCCGCAGCACATTGCCGCCATGGCCCTGTTCCTGGCCGCGGACGACAGCGCCATGTGCACGGCCCAGGACTACCTGGTCGACGGAGGCTGGGCGTGAACGGCGCCGCGCCGGCCCGCGTCCTGGTCGACGGCCGGGACCGCCTGGGTGAATGCGGCCTGTGGTGCGACCAGGACCAGGTGCTCTACTGGACCGACATCGACAGCGCCCGGCTGTCCCGCTGGCGCGCCTCGGACGGCACCGTCACGCACTGGGCCCTCGCGGAGCCGCTGGGCAGCTTTGCGCTGTGTGACACCCCGGGGTGGCTGCTGCTGGGCCTGGCCTCCGGCCCCGCGCTGTTCGACCTGGCCACCGGCCGCACCGGGCCGCTGGTCCCGGTCGAGGCCGATGAGCCCCGCACCCGCATCAATGA
>Ga0065165_1000880_pt1 | contig 38796 bp, 26 predicted proteins | sample AraplaMF_Cvi_mMF_FD_63813 | JGI IMG/M metagenome (GOLD analysis project Ga0065165, IMG submission 63813) | Arabidopsis root microbial communities from the University of North Carolina, USA - plate scrape MF_Cvi_mMF (version 2) (version 3) | ecosystem: Host-associated > Plants > Roots >... | reverse complement strand
GGGGCGGGCCACAAGCCACACCCTTTGCGGAGAGCCCCCTCCACCAGCCTATGGCTGGTCCCCCTCCCCGTGCCGGAGAGGATCTGAGTGCAGCCCTTCACCGACTTCATCGCGATCGACTGGTCGGGCCAGGCGGTCGCGCGGCCCAAGGGGCTCGCGGTGGCGCATGCGCGCGCCGGGAGCGAAGCGCCCGCGCTGGTCGAGCAGGACTGGTCGCGCCAGGACATCCTCGAATGGCTCGAGCAACTCGCCGCCGACGGTACGCGCGCGCTGATCGGGCTAGACCTCTCCCCCGCTTTCCCCTTCCAGGACGAAGGCGCCTATTTCCCCGGCTGGGACGCCTCCCCGCCCGATGGCCGCGCCTTGTGGCAGTTGGTCGACGAACTCAGCACCGGCGACCCGCATCTTGCCGCGACCAGCTTCGTCAACCATCCCGACGCGCGCCGCCATTTCCGCCAGCGCGGCGATTGCGGCGATCTGTTCCCGCCCGGGCGTGGACGCTTCCGGGTGTGCGAGCACGGCCAGGAGGTGATGCGGCTGTCGCCATATAGTTGCTTCAATCTCGTCGGCGCGAGCCAGGTCGGCAAGTCGAGCCTGACCGGCATGCGCGTGCTCCACCGGCTGCGCGGGACGATCGGGCTGTGGCCGTTCGATCCGCTGCCCCAACGCGGCCCCGTGCTGGTCGAGATCTACACGTCGCTGGCCGCCCGGCTCGCGGGCATGCGCAAGGGCATCTCCAAGATCCGCGACGCGTCGACGCTCGACGCGATGCTCGCCGCGTTCGGCTCGGAGCCGCACCGGCCGCTGGCGCGGTATGACGACCATGCGACCGACGCGATGCTCTCGGCTGCGTGGTTGCGCGTCGCCGCCGCGCAACCCGCGCTCTGGTCCCCCGCCCGGCTCACGCCCGAGCTGGCGCGGACCGAGGGGTGGACCTTCGGGGTTCCCTGATCAGAACTCGACGTTCATCCCGATGAAGAACGTCCGCCCCGCCACGTCATAGGTACCCGGATAGGTGTTGCCATTGCCGAAGGCATAGAGCAGCCCCTGAGCGATCGCGGGCGGGCTCTTGTCGAGCAGGTTGTTCACGCCCGCGCGGAAGCTCAGGTTGTCGATCTTCGTCGTCATCGCGAGATCGAAATAGCTGTACGCCGGCAGGCTGGCGTTGATGACGTAGGTAGGCCCGGTCAGGAACGGATCGTCGGTGTTGTTGGTCAGCTTGGTCGGGCCGATATAGCGCCAGGCGAGCGAGAGCGAGGCGATGTCGGCCTTGTCCGACCAGCTGATGCGGGCGTTGTGCCGCCACTCCGGGCTCGGCTGGCCGCAGGTCGGACCGAACAGCCCGACGCAATCATAGCTGCCGAGGCCCGGCAGCGGCTCGTTGACCAGCTCCTTGAGCAAGGTGCCGACGAACGAGAAGCTGAACCCGCCGATCCCGGTGTCGAGGCCATAATTGGCGCCGATGTCGAAGCCCGAGGTCTTCAGCGAGCCGGTATTCTGCGTGGTCGAGACGACATAGCCCTGTTCGCCGAACAGCACCCCGGTGCGCGGATCGCGGTGGAACAGCGAGCAGAAGAACGGGTCGCCGGTCGCAATGCACTGGCTGATCGTCAGCGATCCGGGGATCGACGAGATGTAGTCGCGCACCTTGATGTCGAAATAGTCGACCGACAGGGTGAAGCGCTTGAGGAAGCGCGGCGCCAGCACCACCCCGGCGGTGTAGGTGTCCGCCTGTTCGGGGCGCAGCGCGGGATTGCCGCCGCCCTGCGCAACGCAGACTTCGCTCGGGCATTCGATGATGTGGCCATATTGCGCCGCCGACACCCCGGTCGCGGCGCATTGGGCCGCAGTCGCACTCGGGGTCGCGCCCGAGCACGGATCCTGGGCCGAGATATTGCCGAGGCCCTGCGCGGCGAACAGCTCGGAGATGTTAGGCGCGCGGATCGCCCGGTTATAGCCGGCGCGGAAACGGATGTCGCGGATCGGCGCCCAGCTGAGTTCGCCCTTGTAGGTCGAGACGCCGTCGTCGCGCGTGCTGTACTTCGAATAGCGATAGCCGCCGGTCAGCGTGAGCTCCTCGGCGAACGGACGGTTCTCGAAGATCGGCAGACGGACCTCGGTGAAGAATTCGGTGACGTCGAACTTGCCGCGGCTCTCGAGCGTGCCCTTTTGCTGGGCGAGCGCGTCGGCGTGGAAGACCAGGCTTTCACGGCGATGCTCGACGCCGAACACCACGCCTACGCCCTGATCGGCCCACGGGCTCTTCACCCCATAGCTGGTAAGATCGGCGCTGATCGTGCCGCTGAGCACGGTCTCCTTGTCCATCCCGCGCGTGAAGGTCGGCGAATAGATATAGTCGAGCGACTCCGCCGACAGGCCGGCATATTGGAAGACGTTCAGCGGAACGCAGGCCGGATCGCTTCCGTCGACCACCGACTTGCAGGTCGGCGTGCCATTGACGTTGACCACCTGCAGCCCGCGATTAGCGCGGACCGGATCGATGTCGTTCTGGTAGTTCTCGTTGAACAGGACGCGCGAGAACAGTCCGTTGACGTCATAGCTGATGCCGCGTGCGACCTCGCCGCGGACGCCGCCGGTGACCCGGAAATCGGTGTGCCGCAGATCATCGCGCCGAGGACGCGCCGGCGCCGCCACCGGGCGATAACCGATGAACAGGTCCTGCGACGCCGTGGTACCGTAGGCGGGACCGCAGAGTAGCTGGCCTTGCTGCGCGCCCAGCAAGGGATTGTCGCAGTTGATCGTGAAGGTCGTGCCCTGGAACAGTGCCGAAGGGGCAACCTGCGAATTGGTGCGATCGTCCATGAACATGAAGCTGGCATAGAATTCGGCGGCGGGATCGGCCTCGAACCGCGCGAAGGTACCGGCGGAGTAGCGCTTGTCGTTGCGCTGGAAATAGACCAGCGGCGCGTAATTGTAGCGGAAGCTGCTGTTATAAGGGACCCAGGTCTTGGCGCCGTCGCGGGTGTTGTTGAACGCGGTGCCGGCATTGGGGCCGGTCAGCGGCTGGAACAGGCCGAATTCATTGTTCGACGAGCCGCCGCATACGAAGCCGCTATTGGTGGCGTTGGGATCGAGCGCGCAGGCCGAGACGTCGCGGTCTGCCTGGATGATCGGCTGGACCTCGCGATAGCCGAAATAGGCCATGATGTTGCCGCGCCCGTCGGCGAAGCTCTTGCCCACGGCGATGTTGGCATCGAAGCGCTGCCCGTCGATCGGCGAGGACAGCGCATTGCGATAGCCGCTGGCAGTGACGAGGTCGCGGCGCGCCTGATCGTCGTTATGGTGGTTCGAGAAGCCATATTGGACGTCGGCGAGCACGCCGTTCAAGTCCTTGCGCAGCACGAAGTTGACCACGCCCGAGATCGCGTCCGAACCGTAGACTGCGGAGGCGCCACCAGTGACCACGTCGACGCGCTCGACGAGGAACGAGGGCAGGAAGTTCACGTCGGTCGCCTGGATCGGCAGCAAGCGCTGGCCGTTGACGAGGATCAGGTTGCGGTTGCTGCCAAGGTTGCGCAGGTTGATCCGCGCGGTGCCGTCCGAGCCGTTGGAGACGTTCTCGTTCGCGTCTGGCGTGACCTGCGGAAGCCGGTTGAGCACGTTCTCGATATTGGTCGCGCCCTGGAGACGGATTTCGGCCGAATCGACCGCGGTGACAGGGCTGTTGCTGACGAGGCCCGGCTGCTGGATGCGCGTGCCGGTCACCGTGATTTCTTCCTGCGGAGGCGCGCCCTCCTCTGACGCAGGAACCGTCTGCGCCACCGCCGACGACGTGAAGGCGATCAGAGCCGTGAGCGCAGTTCCCACGAGCAAGGCGCGATGATTCCGCGCACGATGATACCGCATTTTCCGTCCCCTTTCATATATTTCATATCGTGTACTGTATACAATGTCAGCGAATGAAAGGTTTTGCAACGGGCTTGTAACGAGCCAGAAACAGGCGTGATGATAGCTTGATGGCGACCGTGCGCCGCTTCGCGCGAGTGCGCTTGTCGGGAGCGGAATTGACCCCCTCGCCTGCTGGGCGCGCCCGGTCATAGAACTCCACGTTGACCCCAAATTCAGTGGCTTGCCGGATTGGCTGGCTCGAACTGTTGCAGTCCCTTGACAGTAGCCTCTTCTGTCATATGGTATACATTATATAGTATAGCAGGTGCGCATAAGGGGAGACACAATGAGACTTCGGGTTGGCAAGGAATTCTCGAACGTTACGCGCGCACTTGCGCTGGCTACCGTGTCCGCGGGGGCGTTGATCGCGACTCAGGCGATGGCGCAGGATGCGCCGCAAACCGACCAACCGCAGGCCGGTGAAGTCGCAGAGGCCCAGCCGGACAACCCGAACGACATCCTCGTGGTCGGCATCCGCGGCAGCGTCGACTCGGCGAACGCAAAGAAGCGAAACGCCAAGCAGATTGTCGATTCAGTGGTCTCGGAAGATGTCGGCAAGCTGCCTGACAATAACGTTCCCGAAGCGCTGTCGCGCGTCACCGGCGTCCAGATCGATCGCGCGCGCGGCCAGGGCCAGAGCATCACGATCCGCGGCATGTCCGAGATTCAGACCACCGTGAACGGAAACCAGACCAATCTGGGTGACGGACGTTCGCTGAATCTAGCCGACATCCCGGCCGAATTGCTCAAGTCGGTCGACGTCTACAAGACCCGCTCGGCCGATCAGGTCGAGGGCGGCATCGCCGGCACCGTCAATGTCGAGCTGCGCCGCCCGCTCGATCTCACCAAGGGGCTGACTGTCGCAGGTAGCGTGCGCGGCTCATATGACGACGTCGCGAAGAAGGTCAGTCCTTATGCCAGCCTCCTGCTCGGCAAGCGGTTCGACACCGGCATCGGCGAGATGGGCTTCTTGCTCAACGGCTCGTGGACGCGGACCTATTATCAGGAGACCTATATCGAGAGCGAATCGCCCTCGCCGATGTGCTGCAAGGACGCAGCGGGCCAGCCGCTCCCCAATACCCCCCTGGCCAATTTGCCGGCGCAGTATCGCAACATGGTCGTGCCGTATCGCTCGCAATATGGCCAGGAGACCGGGCAGGTCACCCGACCGTCGCTCAACGCCGTGTGGCAGTGGCGACCGAGCGACAATCTCGATTTCGTGCTCGAGGGCGGCTATATCGGATCGCGCGAGAAGCGGGCGGTCAACAAGCTCTACTCGCTCAACCGCGAGGGCGGCGCCTCTACCTTCAGCAACATCGCGCTGATGCCGGATGGCGTCACCGTCCGCTCGATGACGATCACCAATCCGAACGGCGCGCTCGCGGGCATCGACGCGCTCTACAACTCGTTTCACTCGGACCTGTATACGAGCAATTTCGAGACGCACTGGCACAGCGGCCGCGCGCAGATCAACGCCAGCGTCCAGTACAACCAGAGCAACGAAGGCAATTACGTCGTCGAGCAGATCCTGCGGCCCTATGGGCTCACCTCGGTCACGGTCGATTTCCTGTCCGATCGCTACGATCGCGGTGTGCCGTCGATCACCTTCAATGGCGTCGACCTCACCAACGTAAACAATTACGGGGTCGAGCGCCTTCAGGACCTGAAGGGCGGCTCGAAGAATCAGGAGCTGGCTGCCCAGATCGACCTGACGCTGCGGCTGAGCGACGCCAGCTTCCTGCGCACCTTCCAGATGGGCGCACGCTACAACCGGCGCGTCACCAGCCGCTATTACGGCTATCGCGACGGCTTCCCCCGCGTGAACGGCACTTATGCGCCGCTGACTGCCTTTCCCGGTGGCGATCAGGCCGCGCTCGACGGGCCGACGATCGGCGGCGTCACCAGCGAGTGGTATCGCATCCCCGGCGAGGCGCTGCTCGACAATATCGACGCCGTCCGCGCCTATATCCAGGCGACCGATCCCGGAAACGCCGCACGCTTCGCCAGCGAATTCCCACCGAGCGACCAGGGCCAGACGTTCAGCGCGCACGAGAACAATTTCGCTTATTATGGTCAGCTCAACTACGCGCTCGACGTCGGCTTCCCAATCGATGGCCTGGTCGGCGTGCGCTACGTCAACACCTGGGGCGATTCGAGCAGCTTCCGCTACCGGGCCGGCGTGGTCTCCCCGTCATCGGGCAGGGGCAATTATACCGACCTCCTGCCCACCGCGACCGCGATCTTGCACTTCACTTCCAAGGCGCAGCTTCGCCTGTCGTACAGCACCAACGTGCAGCGGCCGAGCTTCTACGACATGCGCTCGTTCTACGACGTCAATCCGAACGACGTGAGCCCGGTGGTGTTCGCCGGAAATCCCGAATTGAAGGCGCAGCGCGAGCACGCCTTCGACGCCAGCGCCGAATATTATTTCGGACGGGGCGGCGCGATCACGCTGGCGGGCTATTACAAGAAGGCCTCGAACTATTTCTATTACAGCCGCGAGCCGGTCGGCGCCGGCGGACTGATTGAATATGGCGTGTCGCCCGAAAAGAGCGGCTTCATCGAACAGCTGCGCAATGCGGGCGACGGCACGTTCATCGGCATGGAAGGATCGGTGCAGAGCTTTTTCGATTTCCTGCCCGGGATCTGGAAGAATTTCGGGGTCAGCCTGAATGCGAGCCACATCTTCAAGGCCCGGATCGAATATCCGTATCCCGAGGATTTTCCCGGTGCGTTCGATGCGCTCAACACCTCGAAATGGACCGCCAATGCGGCACTGTTCTACGATACGCCGCAGTTCAGCGCGCGCGTGGCCTATAACTATCGCTCGCCCTACCGGCTGTTCGTCTGGACCGAGACGCCGTCTTATTCCTGGTACAACGACACGACCTCGCGCCTCGATGCAGCAGTGAACTTCACGCCGGCCAAGTTCGTGACCCTGTCGCTCGAAGGCACCAATCTGCTCGGCAAGGACGTCTATCGCTATTTCGGCAAGGAGAATCTCCTGCCGCTCGGTGTCCGGCTCCAGTCGCGCACCGTGCAGGCGAGCGCCCGCTTCCGTTTCTAGAGCAAGAGCCCCCCGCTCTACCCTAAGCGGGCCGCAGCATATGCTGCGGCCCGCAATTTTCTTGCCGCCGGATCGGTGGAGGACGTCGGTCCCCTTCTCTCATTTGCCTTCGATGCGCAGCATCAAGGCGCCATGGGCCGGCACGTCGAAGCCCAGTGCATCCGTCGCAACCGCAGCGCCACGCCAGAGATCGCGCGCGGAGACGATCGTCGCGAAGCCCGCATCGGCGGCGCGCACTTCCATCCGTGCGCCGGCTTCGCCCCGGTTGAACAGCGCCACGGCAACTGCACCGTCGGCAAGCGGTTTGGACCAGATTTCCAGCGTGCCGTCCTTGCGCACTGCCTTGCCCTGCACCCCCTTCGTATCCTGATCCACGGCGATCACTTCGCGGTTTTCGAGCAAGCGGAGCATCGCCGCCGGAGTCTGGCGCAGATCGTGCCCCATCAGCAGCGGCGCAGCCGACATCGCCCAGAGCGTCATGTGGGTAGTGTATTCCGCCTCCGACATGCCACCATTGCCGATCTCGAGCATGTCGGGATCGTTAAAGCCGTTCGGGCCGGCATGTTCGGGCTTGCCGTTCCTGTCGAAGCCGATGCGCGCCATCGTCGCATAATCGTCGGTGATGTCGCCGGTGGTGCGCCACAAATGGCCGCCCACCTGCCGGCCCCAGGCGCCGACGTCGAACCGGCCATATTCGCACAACGAATAAACGAACGCCCTGCCCGTCGCCTTGAGCGCCGCGCCCATCTCCGCATAGCTCCGCTTCACCGTATCGGCGTCGGCGTAGAAATATTCGCCCGAGCAGAGATCGTATTTGAGATAGTCGACGCCCCATTCGGCGAAGGTCTGCGCGTCCTGCTGAACATGGCCGTAACTGCCCTCGAACCCGGCACAGGTGCGCGGCCCCGGCGAGCTGTAGATGCCGAGCTTGAGCCCTTTCGAATGGACGTAGTCGGCCAGCGCCTTCATGTCGGGGAAATGCGCGTTGGGGCGGATGCGGCCGTCGGCGCCGCGCGTTCCCTGCCAGCCGTCGTCGATGTTGACATAGCGATAGCCGGCGTCGCGCAGACCGGTGGAGACCATCGCGTCGGCCATTGCGCGGATCGTCTTGTCGTCGATCTTCTCGGCGAACTTGTTCCAGCTGCTCCAGCCCATCGGCGGGGTTGGCGCGAGCGCCACCTGCTCGACGGGCGCCCAAGCGGGAAGCGTGCGGAAGCGGAAGGCGCGCGTCTCGGCGTCGCGGACGGTGCCACGGCGGCCGCCCGTGTCGATCTTCGATTGCCAGAGCTGGCCGTCGAGCTGCACGCCTTTGGCGGTGCGGCGCACGGTCCAGGTCCGGGTCGGGTGCTCGCGATCGTTGAGGTTGCGTACCTCGAAGGTGAGCACGCCCTGCTCGAGCCGGGCGTTCTGCATCGTCACCGGTCCGTACCACTCTGTGGTCACGGCGCCGGTGATGCGGCCGCCGGCGCTGGCGACCTGCAGCATCGTGACCCCCGGATTGGGGTCGGCACGGTCGAACAGCCACACGCCGTCAAAGCGCGTCTGGGCGAGCGCCGGTGCCGTGAGCGATGTGGTGAGGACGAGCGCGGTCAGCAGGTGTCGCACGGGGCTACTCCTTCGAATGGTCAGCAGTCAGAAATCGACTTCGTCAGGCGGGAAGCGCCTGCTTCTTCACGTTGCTGTGGCGCCAGCCATAGGCGAAATAGACGGCCAGCCCGATGAGGTTCCAGACGATGAAGCGCAGGATCGTCGACGACGGCAGGCTGAACAGCAGATAGAGACAGCCGAGGATCGCGAGGGTCCCGACGACATAAGGCTGCGGGCAGCGGAACAGTCGCGGCGCATCGGGCGCGGTCCGGCGCAGCACCATCAGGCAGGCGCCGACCGCGACGAAGGCCAGCAGGGTCCCGGCATTGGCAAGCTCGGCGATCTCGTCGAGCCGGAAGAAGCCGGCGACCGCGGCGATCACCACGCCGGTGATCAGCGTGATCCGCGTCGGGGCGCCGGTGCGCGGGCTCACCTTTGCGAGGCCGCGCGGCAGCAGACCGTCACGCGCCATGACGAAGAAGATGCGGCTCTGGCCGTACATCATGACGAGGATCACCGAGGGCAGCGCAATCACCGCGGCAAGCGCAATCAGATGTCCCGCCACCGGCTGGCCGAGCGAGCGCAGCACCAGCGCCAGCGGCTCGGGCGAATTGGCAAGTTGCTGGAACGGCAGCGCACCGACTGCGGCGATCGCCACGCCCATATAGATGATCGTGCAGACCAGCATCGATCCGACGATGCCGATGGTCAGGTCGCGGCCGGGGCGCTTGGCTTCCTCGGCCGATGTCGCGACGGCATCGAAGCCGTAAAAGGCGAAGAACACGATCGCCGCAGCGGCCATCACCCCGCGCTTCTCGCCGCCGACTTCGGTCGAGCCGAAGCCATAGGGCATGAAGGGCTCGAGGTTGTGGCCGTCAAATGCCGGAAGCGCAAAGACGACGAACACGCCGAGCGCAACCAGCTTGATGATGACGAGAACGATGTTGAGCGTCGCGCTCTCGCGGGTGCCGGCGACGAGCATTCCCATCACGCCGAGCGCGACGACTACCGCGGGCAGGTTGATCAGGCCGCCGGCATGCGGGCCGACCAGCAGCATCGCGGGCAAATGGATTCCGGCCGCCTGCAGCCAGCCGACCAGATAGCCCGACCAGCCGACCGCGACCGTCGAGCAGGCGAGCGAATATTCGAGGACAAGGCTCCAGCCGACCACCCAGGCGATCGTCTCGCCGAGCGCCGCATAGCTGAACGTGTAGGCGCTGCCTGCGGCGGGAATCATCGTCGCGAGTTCGGCATAAGCCAGCGCGGCGCAGGCGCAGACCGCGCCGGCAATCGCGAAGGCCAGGATCACGGCGGGACCCGCCCGCTCGGCGCCGACCCCCGTCAGGGTGTAGATTCCGGTGCCGACGATCGCGCCGACACCGAGGGCGATCAGATGGGGCCAGCTGAGCGTCTTGGCGAGTGCATGGCCCTCCGCGTGCTTCGTGACTGAATCGAGCGACTTGCGCGGACCGAACATGCAGCTTCCCCCCTTATTTTATGGCCTAGGTCGTCGAGCCGAATTGCTGGCGAAGATCGTCGAGCGTGCCCTGCAAATGCCCGGTGAGCAGCGCCGTCAGCTTGACGCCGTCGCGTGCCAGCCAGGCGTCGAGCAGGTCTTGATGCTCGTTGTGCGCGCGCGATTCACGGCCCGCGGGCTGTAGGTGCGCGACAACGTAGCGTTCGGCGAGGATCGACAGGCGCTCGACCAATTGGGTGGTCAGCAGTCGGCCGCCGGGACGCACCAGCGCGGTGTGGAAATCGCGGTTGCGCACCGCGACTTCGGCGAGGTTGTCGGCAGCAGCGCCGTCGAGCTTCTCGAACGCGTCGATCGCCAGCGCATGATCGGCCTCGGTCGCCCGTTCCGAGGCGTAGACCGCGGCCGGCGGCTCGATCGCGAGACGCAGAACGTAGATCTCATCGACCTGCTCGGCCGACATCGGCTGCACGAAATAGCCGCGATTGGCGTAGCTCATCAGCAGGCCTTCGTGCTCGAGCCGGGCCAGCGCCTCGCGAAGCGGGATCTTGCTTACGCCGAGCTCGGTGGCGAGCGCGTCCTGGCGGATCGGCAAATTGTCGGGCAATTGTCCGGTGACGATCTGCTCACGCACGATCTCGAAAACACGCTCGGCCAGCGTACGTACGACGATGCTCATGGCCGCCTCTCCTGGAAATGGGACCGCCGATGTTCGAAGGAACGGCGCGGAATGGGTAGCATTACTTGACCTGAAACCCTTCCCAGAATGGATCAGCCCGATCAATCCAGATCGTGTTGAAGCCGGTGGCGACCGCCGAGCCCTCTACCGAGGGGATGATCGCCGCCTGGTCGCCGAGCCGCGTCTCGGCCTCGACCCGGCCGACGAAGCGGCTGCCGATATAGCTTTCGTGGACGAAGCGGTCGCCGGCCGCGAGCTTGCCTTGCGCGGCGAGGTGCGCGAGCCGCGCCGAGGTGCCGGTGCCGCAGGGGCTTCGGTCGATCGCCTTGTCGCCGTAGAATACCGCGTTGCGGCCGTCGGCCCCGTCGCCGCGCGGCTTGTCTGCCCAGAGGATATGGCTGACCCCGCGGATCGTGGGGTCGAGCGGATGCACAGGCTCAAACTTGGCGCGCACCGCTTCGCGGATGCGGCCGCTGAGATCGATCAGCCGCGACGCGCCCAGGTCGTCGAGCGCGGTATACTCCCCCTGCGGCTCGATGATCGCGTAGTAATTGCCGCCATAAGCGACGTCGATCGACAGCGGGCCGATGCCTTCGATATCGACCGCGATCCCGCGCGCCGCGACATAGGCGGGCACGTTAGTGATGCGTACCGCGGTGACCTTGTCGCCTTCCTGGGTGTAGGCGATGTCGATCATTCCGGCCGGCACCTCGATCTTGAGCTTGCCCGGTTCGGCGGGCTGGATCAGGCCATGCTCGAGCCCGAAGGTAACCATCCCGATCGTGCCGTGGCCGCACATCGGCAGACAGCCCGAGGTCTCGATGAACAGGATGCCGATATCGGCTTCGGCGGTGGTCGGCGGATACAGGAACCCACCCGACATCATATCGTGCCCGCGCGGCTCGAAGCACAGTCCGGTGCGGATCCAGTCGAACCGGGCCATGAAATCCTGCCGCCGCTCCGACATCGACGCGCCCTTGAGTAGCGGCGCACCGCCGGCGACGAGCCGGACCGGATTGCCCGCGGTATGGCCGTCGATGCAGAAGAAGGTGTGCCGCATGCGCGCGATCAGGCGGCCTGGGCGACGTCGAGGGTCGGCCGCGTTGCCGCCGCCTTCTCGACCATGGCGATGACCTCGGCGCGGCGTTCGCCCTCGAGCGGATAGCGCGGCGGCAGCACGCGCTCCGAGCCGCGGCCCATCACCTGCTCGGCGAGCTTGATCGACTGAACGAGATCATGCTCGGCATCGAGATGGAGCAAGGGCATGAACCAGCGGTAGATTTCGAGCGCCTTGGCATGATCGCCGCGCTCGAACGCGGCGACCAGCTCGACCGACTCCTTCGGGAAGGCATTGGTGAGCCCGGACACCCAGCCCTGTGCACCGAGATAGAGCCCCTCAAGCGCGACATCGTCGAGCCCGGCGAACAGCACGTAGCGCTCGCCAAAGGCGTTGCGAAAATCGGTGAAGCGGCGGGTATCCGTCGCCGATTCCTTGACCGCTACGATGTTCTTGACCGGCAGCAGCGCCTCCAGAACCTCGTTGTCGATCACGCTGCGATAGGCCGGCGGATTGTTGTAGAGCATGATCGGCAGCGCGGTCTTCTCGGCGACGCCCTTGAAGTGCGCGACCATCTCGTGCGGCTTTGGCACATAGACCATCGGCGGGAGGACCATCAGTCCGTCGGCACCCGCCTTTTCCGCCGCTTGGGCATAGCGTACCGCGCGGCGCGTGTCATATTCGGAGACGCCGGTGATCACGGGGACCCGCCCGTTCACCACTTCGACGATCGCGGAGAGCACGCTGACCTTCTCATCGAAATCGAGCGAATTGTTCTCGCCCACCGTACCCAATGCGATCACGCCGGTGACGCCGTCGCGGATTAGATCGTCCACCACGCGCTGCGTGTCGGCGAGATCGATCGACAGGTCCTCCCTCAGCTGAGTCGTCACCGCGGGAAAAACGCCCTTCCAACCGATCGTCATCTGATACCCCGTTCTTGAAGTCGCATACCGTATACGATACTGATTTTTGCGTTGCAATAGAGGAGTGGCGGTGAAGCAGGTTACGATCGTCGGGGGCGGGGTGATAGGGCTTAGCTGCGCATCGGCATTGCTGCGCGCGGGGCACCGGGTGACGGTAGTCGAGGCGGATGCGACGCGCGCCGCAGCCTCCTGGGGCAATGCCGGGCATATCGCCACCGAGCAGGTCGCGCCGCTTGCATCGGTAGCAAGCCTCCGATCGGCATGGGGCCGGCGCTTCGCCGCAGGCGGCGCGCTCGACCTGCCGGTGCGCGGCGCCGCCGCCTGGCTTCCCTTTGCGCTGCGTTTCCTCGCGGCATCGCGCGCGACCCGTTTCCGCGCCGGCAGCGATGCATTGCGCACGCTGCTCGCCGAGGCTCTCCCCGCCTGGCGGCGCGCGGCCTGGGCCCCGGCGCTGGTGAGGACCGACGGCCATTTCATCGTCTGGAGCGATGCCGCCAAGGCTGCGGCCGGAAAGGCGGCATGGCGCCGCGCCGACATCGGCACCGCAAGCCTGGCCGACGCGACCACTCAGGATGTCGCGCGTCTTGAGGCGCTGACCAGCATGCCGATCGCGGGCGCGGTACGCTTTACCGGCACCGGCCAGATCAGCGACTTGGAAGCGCTCGCCGACGCGCTCGAGCGTGAGGTGGTGACGCAGGGCGGGCAGATCGTGCGCGAAACTGGCATCCTCACCGTCGCGCACGGCCGGGCGCAGGTGCTCGGGCACGAAGCCGACCTCGTCCTGGTTGCCGCGGGCGTGGGGAGCAAGGCGCTGGTCGAGCGCGCCGGTCATCGGGCGCCGATCGTCGCCGAGCGCGGCTATCATATCCGCGCCGCGGCCGATCACTGGCCTGTCGACCTGCCACCGATCGTGTTCGAGGACAGATCGATGATCGTCACCCGCTATGCCGACACCGTCCAGGCGGCGAGCTTCGTCGAGCTCGCGCGGCCCGATGCGCCGCCCGATTCCCGCAAGTGGACACGGCTCGAGCGTCACGTCGTCGAACTCGGGCTGCCGATGCGGCCGCCATTCACGCGCTGGATGGGCGCGCGCCCTACCCTGCCAGATTACCTCCCCGCGATCGGCCGCTCGCGCCGCGCGACCAACCTGCTCTACGCCTTCGGGCATCAGCATCTCGGGCTGACGCTCGCGCCGATCACCGCCGAGCTGGTGACGGCGCTGGCGGACGGGACCCAACCGGACATCGATCTCACGCCGTTCGACCTTGAGCGTTTCGGCGGAAAAGGAGGACGCGCGTGACTATCGGCGGCTCGACCATCGCGGCAGAACTCGCCGCACTGAAGCCCTGGCATTCCCCGGTCGCGCCTATCGGGGCGGACGAACGCAGCGCGCGGCTGGACCGCGCCCGCGAACGAATGGCTGCGATCGGTGCCGATGCGCTGCTGGTCAATGCCGGACCGAGCCTGCGCTATTTCACTGGCATATCCTGGTCACCGACCGAGCGGCTGGTGGCGATGCTGTTGCCCGCCAGCGGCAAGCCCATGATCGTCTGCCCCGCTTTCGAACGCGGCTCGCTCGAGGCAGAACTCGCGATCGACGCGGATCTGCTGCTCTGGGAAGAGGATGAGAGCCCGATCGCGCTGATTGCCGGCAGTCTGGCACCCAACGCCGTGCTGGCGATCGATCCGCTGCTGCCGTTCCATTGGTCCGAGCAGCTGCGCGCGTCGTTCCGGCCAGTCTCGGGCGCGCCGGTGATCGACGGGCTGCGCATGGTCAAGTCCGCGACCGAGCTCGCGCTGATGCAGCAGGCCAAGACGATGACGCTCGAAGTGCACGGCCGCGCCGCGCGCATCCTCGAACCCGGTATCCGAGCCAGCGCGGTCAGGCGCTTCATCGACGACGCCCACCGCGCGCTGGGCGCGGCGGGATCGACCTTCTGCGCCGTGCAGTTCGGCACCGCGACTGCCTATCCGCACGGGCTGCCCGGCGACCAGCAGCTGGAGGAAGGCCAGCTCGTCCTGATCGACACCGGCTGCACCGTGGACGGCTATCATTCGGACATCACGCGCACCTATGCGTTCGGCACCGTCGCCGACGACATCCGCGCGCTCTGGGATCTCGAGAAGGAGGCGCAGGCCGCCGCGTTCGAGGCAGTCGAACCGGGAGCGCCGTGCGAGAGCGTCGACGCTGCCGCACGGCGCGTGCTCGAACGCGCCGGGCTAGGCCCCGATTATCACCTTCCCGGCCTGCCCCACCGCACCGGGCACGGCATCGGCTTGGCAATCCACGAACCGGCCTATCTCGTCCGCGGCGATCGCACGCCGCTGGCGCCGGGCATGTGTTTCTCGAACGAGCCGATGATCGTCGTGCCCGAACGCTTCGGCATCCGGCTGGAGGACCACATGTATGTCACCGAAACCGGTGCGGCCTGGTTCACCGAGCCGCAGCACTCGATCGATCGGCCCTTCGCGTGAAGCGCGCGCTTTCGCTGCTGATGGCCGCCACCGCGCTCGGCGCCTGCGCGGGCAAGCCCGCACCGGTCGGACCGCCGCCGGCGACGCTCGGGCTGGACTCCTTCTACGTCAAATCGGTCGACGCGGATGGTATCCCGGTGTCGGCCTCGCAGGCGGTTCCCGACGAAGCGCTGCAGGTCGCGCGGCGGATGATGGTGGCGATGCTCGCGCGCCGCCCCGATCTCGCCCGTGAGCTGGTGCGCGCGGGGCAGCGGGTAATGGTAATGGGCGTCGATGAACTGACCACCGACGTCCCCGAGCAGCGCGACTGGAAGAAGCCGACGATCGACGATCCGCGCCTAACCCGCTGCGAGCGCAAGCTCTACGATGTGCGGATCGGCCGGCTGACCGACCGCGAATATTGGGGCAAACGGGCGCGCGGGATGGGCGGGCTGCTGACCAGCGCGGCGACCGAGAACCTGCTCGCGATCCCCGGCACCAAATATTATGGCGAAACGATCCTGGTCCACGAATTCTCGCACGCGATCCTCGATGCGGTGCAGGCGGTCGATCCGGCGCTCTATGCGCAGGTCGAGCGGTCTTATGCCGCCGCGAAGGAGAAGGGGCTGTGGACCGGCGAATATGGCGCGACCACGATCCAGGAATATTGGGCCGAGGGCACCCAATTCTGGTTCAACTCGAACAAGCTGGCAGTGATCGACGGCAAGCACATCCTCTCGGACGCGGACCTGACGGCGCATGATCCCGCCCTCGCCGCGGTGTTGCGCCAGGTCTATGGCGAGCGGCACCGCCTGCCCGGCGATCCGTTCTACAAGCACCCCGCCCGCGTGCCGCCGGGCCCGATCCCGAAGAACACTGCCGAGATCTGCTAGGCGCAGGCCGGCGCTGGCCTGCCCGGCGGCGGGGCCGGCACGCTGGCCCGCGGCGCCAGCACTTCCCATTCCTGCACGCCGACGCCGGCACTCGTGCCGTCCGCGCTCGATGCATCGAACACCGCGCGCAGGCAGCGCGTGGTGACCGGCGCGAAGCGCACTTCCTGGAAGCTGCCCGGCGCGGTGCCATAGGTGCCTGGCACCGGCTTCCAGCCGCCGTCCCAATATTCGAGGTGCCACGCGGCGGGCGGCGCCACGCCGATCCCCGCACCTGCCGGCTGGTCGGCGAAGAACTGGATCCGCGTCCCGTCGATCGTCACTGGCTTTTCCCAGCGATACTCGACCCAGGGCTGCCGGGGGTTGTTGCCGTTCCACGTCCCCCACATCTCGGGCGGCAGCGGATTGGCGCGGACCTTGCCGTCGTTGAGCGCGGCGATCCAATACTGCACTGGCACGACGTTCGACGACACCGCTGACGCCGAGTGCGCGATGTTGCGGGTCGGCGCGGGTGCAGGCTGCAGCGCGCGCGTCGGCACCACCGGCCGGATCGCGGCGGGCGAGGCGCTGTCGTCCCAATGCATCTCATCGATCGCGACACTGCGGCGGAAATGCCCGCCGCCGACGGCGTCGGCGGTGTGGTATGCCATGTACCACTTGCCTTTGAACGCGACGACGCCCGCATGCGATGTGGTCGACGAGACCGGCTTCAGCGCGACGCCGCGATAGGTCCACGGCCCCAGTGGCGAGGTCGCGGTGCCGTACGCTTGGCAGGCATGATAGACTGCGGGCGTGCAGTCGCTGTCGGGGCCTGCCTTGTTGCCGGCATAGAGCATGTAATAAATGCCCTTGCGCTTGAGGATCCACGGCGCCTCGAAGAAGCCGGTCAGCCCCTCCATCCGCTTTTCCGGCCCCTTGGCGGTCACCATGTCGCGCTCGAGCTCCATACCGAGGATGCGTCCGAACGTGCCCCAGTACAGATACACGCGGCCATCGTCGTCGAGCAGCACGGTCGGGTCGATATTCTGGATGTCGTTGGCGACCGGCACCTTCTGCGAGACGATCGGCCCTGCCGGATGGGCGTCCTTCCACGGTCCGGTCGGGCGATCCGCCACTGCGACGCCAATGGCGAACTTATCCCGGGCGTCGCTGTCCTTCTCGAGCACCGGCGCGTAGAAATAGAAGCGCCCGTCGGCGCCTTTGACGATCTGCCCGGCATAGGCCCGGGCGGGCTCGGCCCAGGCGAAGACATTCTCGGGGCGGATGAAGCCGGGAATGTGCTGCCATTTGCGCGACGCCGGATCCTTGGTCGCCAGCAGCTGCCATTCGGGCATGATGAAATCGTTGATTTCGGGATCGGCCTCGTCCCGCCCGGTCAGGATATAGAGCGTGTCGCCGTCGATCAAAGGCGCCGGGTCGGTGGTGTAGAAGCGGCCATCGGCGAGGAGCGGGTTGCCCTTGCTGGTCACGGTCTCGACGGTCTGGGCGCAGGCGACGTTGGGCAACGCCGCTAGCAGCGCGAGCAAGGGCAGTCGGTTCATGTCATTCCTCGTCCGGGTAAGGGCCCTTGCCGCCCTCGGCGATGAGCTGGTCGACGCGACGGTCGATCTCGGAGACCGGTACCGATCCCAGCGCGAGCACGGCGTCGTGGAAGGCGCGGATGTTGAACTTGGCGCCCAGCGCCTTCTCGGCCCGCGCGCGCGCGTTCAGGATCGCGAGTTCGCCGGTATAATAGCTCAGCGCCTGGCCCGGCCAGGCGATATAGCGGTCGACCTCGGTCTCGATCTCGTGCTTGGCGAGCGCGGTGTTGTCGATGAAATATTGCTGCGCCTGCTCGCGGGTCCAGCCTTTGGCGTGGATGCCGGTATCGACCACCAGCCGCGCCGCGCGCCACATCTGGTAACTGAGCATGCCGAACAGCTCATAGGGAGTCTGATACATCCCCATTTCCTCGCCCAGCGCCTCGCAATAGAGCGCCCAGCCCTCGCCATAGACCGAAAGATAGGTGTCGCGGCGGAACGCCGGCAGATCCTTGTTCTCGGCGGCGAGCGGCATCTGGAATGCGTGGCCCGGCGCGCTTTCGTGCAGCGTCAGCGCGGGCAGCGAGTAGAGCGGCCGCGCGGGCAAATTGTAGGTGTTGATCAGATACACCCCAGGCCCGCCGCGCCCGCCGGTGTAGAAAGGCGCGATATCGTCGGGCACCGGGATGACGGCGAAGCGGCTGCGCGGCAGCCGGCCGAAATATTTGGAGGCCTTGCCGTCGAAGGTCTTCGCGATCCATGCGCCGCGATCGAGCAATGCCTGCGGCGTCTTGGCATAGAATTGCGGATCGGTGCGCAGGAAGGTGAGGAACGCGGCGAGATCGCCCTTGAAGCCGACCTGCTGCATCACCTCGTGCATCCGCGCCCGGATCTTGGCGACCTCGGCGAGGCCGATCGCATGCACCTGCTCGGGGGTCTGCGGCAGCGTCGTATATTCGGCGACCTTGGAAACGTAATAGGCACGGCCGTCGGGCAGGTCATAGGCGGCGAGCCCGGTGCGCGCGCCGGGGATATATTCGTCGCGCAGGAAGCGCTGCAGCTTGGCATGCGCGGGGACCACCGCTTCGCGGATCGCCGCCTCGCCTTCGGCGCGAAGCCGCGCCTGGGTTGCCCCCGGCATGCCCGCGGGGAATTTGGCGAAGGGCGCGAAGAAGGGCGAATCCGCCGGGGTCTTCGCCTCGACGACTTTGGCGACGCCGGCGTCGCGGCCCTGCAGCGTGATCCGCGACGGCGTGAAGCCGCGCTTGAGACCGGCGCGCATGTTGACGATCTGCTGGTCGAAATAGCGCGGGATGTCGCGCAGGATCGCCAGGTAGCGGCGATAATCCTCCTCGCGGACGAAGTCGTCGCGCGCCGATCCGGCGAGGTCGCCCCAGAAGCTCGAATCGGCGTTGAGCGGCTTTTCGTAATCGCGGAACTTCTGCTCGTTGAGCAGCGCTTCGATCTGGGCCTTGTAGACCGCGTAATTGACGCGCTCGGCAGGCGAGAGCTTCGCTGTGTCGATCCTGTTCAGCGTAGCGAGCGTCGCGGTCCAGCGTGCCAATCGCTCCGCCTGGGCGGCGGGCCCGACATCGGGCAGACCGAGTTTCTGGTCCTTGGGGCTGTCCTCATTGGGCGCCTGCTGGCGCTGCCGCCACGCATATTCTTCGGTATAGAGCTTCCGCAGCTGCGCGTCGGGCCCCGGGGCCGGCGCGGCGGCCATCAGGGTCGCGGCCCCCGCGAGCAAAATCACCGCCTTGCGCAAAGCCGCCACGTTCAACCTCCGATTGCCATGATGTCCGCATACAGCGCCGCGGGTATCGTCACGCCCTGCGTCAGACTGTGCGCCCGCGCCGCATAGCGCCGCTGCGACGGCAGCCGCGCCCCCTGCCCCTCGATCGCCTCGAACAGCTCCTCGGCCCGGGCGAGATGGTCCTGCACTGCATCGCCGAGAAATCCGGCCGGATCGATCGCGAGGATCAGCTCGCCGCCGATCGGCGAGCCGCCGCGATCCTGATCGGCAGCAATCGATTCGGCGCTGGTCATGTCGGCGATCAGCGGCCCGGCGAGCAATTCCACCATCGCCGCCAGCGCCGAGCCCTTGTGCCCGCCGAACGTCCGCATCGCGCCGTTCAGCACCGCCTCGGCGTCCGTGACGGCATTGCCGTCGGCGTCATAACCCCAGTCCCCGGGGACCGCCCTGCCCTCGCGCCGGTGCAGCTCGATCTCACCCCGCGCGACGGCGCTGGTCGCGAAGTCGAACACGAAGGGATCGCGCCCCGGACGCGGCCAGCCGAACGCGATAGGATTGGTGCCGAACACCGGCTTGGTGCCGCCGGCAGGCGCGACCCAGGCATGGCTGGGCGTGAATGCCAGCGCGACCAACCCCTGTTCGGCCAGCATCTCGACCTCGGGCCAGAGCGCGGCGAAATGAACGACGTTGTTTAGCGCCAGCGCGGCGATGCCGTTGGCGCGCGCCTTTTCGACCAGCAGCGGCATGCCGCGCTCGAAAGCGAGCTGTGCGAAGCCGCCGCCGCCATCAACGCGCACCAGACCGGCCTTAGGCTCGGACACTATTGGCACCGCGTCGGGCACCACCACGCCGGCGCGGATGCTGCGATCGGCGACGAGCAGGCGATAGATGCCGTGGCTGGCACAGCCGTCACGCTCGCCCGACACCATCGTCTCGGCCACCGCGTCGGCATGCGCCCCGGCCAGCCCGGCCGCGCGCAGCTTGGCACGCGCCAGCGCCCGCAATTCGTCGAGCGTCATCGCAACGCCGGCTGCAGACCCGCTCACGACTTGGCGGTGAACAGCCGCACCCCGAAGATCGGGCCGGCGGTGCTGCGATCATGCGGCACGATCCGCACCCGCACTTCCTTCTTGCCCTTGGTAAGCGGCTGGGGGAGCGGATATTCGACGTCGAAGAACTTGCCGGGCCTGTCGTCGTCGAGCGTCTGCGTGGCGACCTTTACGTTATCGACCAGGATATCGAAGCTGCGCTTGCGCTCGCCGCCCCAATAGGTCGCCTGGAGGATCAGCGGGCCATCCTTGGGCTTCAAGGTGAACTCGATGAATCCGCCCGAGCGCGCATCGCGGCCCTGCCGGCCGCGATAGGTGACCGGATAGGAGATGTCGGAGGTGAGGTTGTGGTCGCGCTCGGGTTGCATCTCGCCGAGGAACATCACATCGACCGAGCGCGCGGCGATATCCTTCAGCCGGGCCTGCTCGGCGAGGAAGGCTTTCTCCTCTGCCGCCCAGGCGCTTTCCGAGAAGCGCTTGAAATAGGTCGCGCTGCGGCGATTGTACTGGCGATAGAAGGGCACGAACTGGAGGTCGGCGGGGCGCACTACACCGCGCGTGGCAAAGATACCCTTCGCTGGATCGGCGGGGCTGAACGCCGCGAGCAGATCGGCGCCGACCAGCGCCGGATCGGCCTGCTCCCACTTGGTTTCCTTGGACCCCAGATCGGCAGCCAGCACCATCGGGCCGCTGAGCACTGCGATCGTGTTCTCGTCGCCCGGCGCGCTTTCGATGCGCAGTTCGAGCGGCAGCGTGATCGACACGGTGTCGCCCGCTTTCCAGCGCCGATCGACCACGGCATAGCCGCGCTCGAACACCGGCGTGGCCGGCTTCCCATTGACGCTGACCGCTGCCTTGCCCGCAGCCCAGCCGGGCACACGCAATGCGACCGGGAAGCGGCCCGCCTTGACCTTGGTGAAGGTCAGCCTGGACTCCGGCGCGAACGGATAGTTGGTCTCGAGCGTCAGTGCGGCATTGCGCTTCGCCCAGCGCACATCGGCGGGGATGTAGAGATTGACGATCAGCCCACCGGCATCGTCTTCCCAAAAGATCGACTCGCCGTGCTTCGAATGCACTTCCATGCCGCTGCCGACACAGCACCAGAAGGCGTCGTCGTCCACCGTCGAATAGCCGCGCTCGGTGCCGGTCATCAGCGGGGTCATGTAGGTGAAGCCGCCGGTAGCCGGGTCCTGTGCCGACATCACATGGTTGAGATGGGCGCGCTCGTAATAGTCGAACAATGCGCCGTCGGGCTGCCAGCCATAGAGGTGCCGGGTCAGCTTGAGCATGTTGTAGGTGTTGCAATGCTCGCAGGTCTGCTCGGTGATGTGATCGGCGACCGTGTCGGGCGTGAAGAAATATTCGCGGTCTGCATTGCCGCCGATCACGAAGCTGTGATGCCCGGTGACGCGTTCCCAGAAGAAGGTCGCCGCGGTGCGGCGCTTCTCGTCGCCGGTGATGTCGTAGATCCGCGCCAGCCCGATCAGCTTGGGCACCTGGGTGTTGGCGTGGAAATTGGCGAGCTTGTCCTCGCGGTTGCTCAGCGGATCGAGCACGCGATTGTCGTAGAGCGTCTCGGCCATCTTGAGCCAGCGCGGGTTGCCGGTGCGCTGGTGCATCTCGGCATAGCTCTCGTTGAGCCCGCCATATTCGCAGCCGAGCACTTCCTGGGTCTGCGCCGGGGTGAGCGCGGCGAACACGCGCTCGAAATAGCCGCCCAGCCCCTCGACCACGGCCAGCGCCTTCTTGTTGCCCCAGGCGCCGTGGACGTCGAGCAATCCGGCGAACAATTTGTGCACCGTATAGAGCGGCGACCAGGAACCGTTAAGATCGAACCCGCCGGACTTGATCTCGCCCTTCATCACTTCGCCGAAGATCTCCTCGCCGTCGACGACGGTGCCGTCCTTCCGCTTGCGGCCAAGCGCCCCGACATAGCCGGTGCCGCGCTTGGCCTGCGCCTCGGCGAGCTCGTCGACGATATAGTCGGCGCGGGTGCGCAGCTCGGCATCGCCGGTCTGCTGCCACATCAGCACCAAAGCCGTGAGATAATGGCCGAGCGTGTGGCCGGCGATCGTGTCGCTCTCCCATCCGCCATAGATTTCGGCCTTGGGGGCGAGCCCGGCATATTTGCGGAAATTGTGCAGCAGCCGATCCGGGCTCAGCCGGTGGAGATAGTTGCGGTTGACCTCGACTGCGGTGGCATAGTCCGAGGGCCGCAGGCGGACCGAGGCGAGCGGCAACGGCTTTACCCCCTTCGGCGCGAACGCCCCCGCGACCGCGGCGCGCGCAATCCCCGCCTGCGCCGTCACCGCCAGCGCGGCGGCTCCGAACATCAATTCACGGCGGGAAGCACGCATCGTCTGCATCTCGGTCTCCTGAATACCGTATACGATTAAGTTGGGATGGTTGGGGCGTCAATCCCACATGGCCCACAGCCAGCGCTTACCCTCGTGACGTCATCCCGGCGAAGGCCGGGATCTCAGGCGGGCTGCATCGCGCCTTCGCTCGAGATCCCGGCCTTCGCCGGGATGACGTGAACTAATCGTCGAGTAGCGAGACCTCGGTGTCCGCCAGCGCCAGCCGGACCAGCTCGGTCATCGCCGCGCGTGCCGCCTCGACATCGCTTGCGGCGATCGCGTCGAGCAGCGCGCGGTGATCGGGGATCGGATCGCGCGGCAAAGCGCGCTTGCGCTGCTTGTAGATCGTCGTCCAGGCGATCGCGGCGAGGATCGAGCTCGCCAGCGCGATCATCGCGTCGTTGCCGGTCGCCTCCATCATGATCATGTGGAAACGCTGGTCGGCGAAGCGCCCCTTTTCGGTCGCGAGACCGTGGAGCGCCATCGCATCGAGCGCCTCGCGCATCGCAGTCAATTGCGCCTCGCTACGCCGTTGTGCGGCAAAGGCAGCGGCATTGGGCTCGACCACCATGCGCAATTCGAACAGATCAGCGACGAATTTGGGGCTGGGCGCGGCTTCGAACTGCCAGGCGAGGAGATCGGGGTCGAGCAGGCTCCATTGCCGCCGCGGCGCGACGCGCGTGCCCGCTTTGGGCCGGCTGTCGACCAGTCCCTTTGCCGCGAGCATGCGGAACGCCTCGCGCAGCGCCGGGCGCGAGATGCCGATCTGCTCGGAATAATCGAGCTCGCTCGGGAAGACATGCCCCTCGGGAAGCTCGCCCGACAGGATCATCACGGCGAGTTGCTGCGCGAGCGAGCCCTTGAGGCGCTGCGCGCTGGCACTCTGCAGCACCGAGCCCTTTCTGATATGGGTACTGTAATTCGGCACGCCGCCCCTCTCCGCCGACAACGCTATCGCATGTCGGCGCAAATACAATCCGTCATACATTATACCGTATAATTTTGTTGAGCTGCCAGTCTTCGGCAGATATGCCTCGGCATCGGCACGTTTCCGGAGACCCCATGCGCACTGTCCGTCTGCTCGGCCCCGCCCTCTTGCTCGCAGGTGTCGCCTCGGCGGTCTGCGTTCCTGCGCTGACGGCGCAGGAACGGCCAAAGCCGGTCTATCCGCCAATCCATACGACACCCTACAAGGTCGGCGGCTTCGAGGTGTCGCTACGCAGCGACACGCAGACGCTGGCGCGCCTCTCCCCTGCCGCGGAGCCGGCGTTCAGCTTCGTGTCGACGGCGCGCGAGCCCGAGCGCGCCGGCGACGGCTACAACCATATCGGCGACCTCAACCTGCGCGTCCGAGCGCCCGGCGGCGAATGGCGCGACTTCGCGTCGGCGCAGGCGCGCAAGCCGATCCGGCTGCTTCCCAAGGGCGGCAAGGTGATCGCGGCGTCGGACATCACCGCGAGCATGGGTGCCGACGCGCCGTTCCGGGTCGAGCGACGCTGGCTGAACGAGGCCGGGCTGCTGGGGTTGCGCTTTCGGATCACCAATGCGTCGAAGCAGCCACTCGAGATCGGCGCGCTCGGCATGCCGATGGTGTTCGACAACATCATCACCGACCGCGATCTCGACCAGGCCCATGCCGAGGCGAGCTTCGTCGATCCCTATATCGGGCGCGATGCCGGCTATCTGCAGGTTACCCGGCTCAACGGCAAGGGGCCCGCACTGCTGGTGTTGCCCGAGCAAGGCAGTCCGCTCGAAGCCTGGGCGCCGCTCAAGAATCCGCGCGAGGCCAAGGGCTCGATCTTCACCGACAGGAGCCAGCGCGGGCAGACTTCGGAAGGGTTCTACGACTGGACCGTCCACAGCCTCGGCTACAAGGATCGGGAGTGGAAGGACGCAGGCGAGCAGTGGAACGCGCCCACCGCGCGTACCCTCGCTCCGGGGCAGACGATCGAGGTCGGGGTGCGGATGACCCAGACGCCCTCGATCCGCGCGATCGAGGCGGCCTTGGTCGCCAACAGGCGGCCGGTGGCGGTCGGCATCCCCGGCTATGTCGTTCCCGCCGACCAGTCGGCGACGCTGTTCGTCAAGGCGCCCAGCGCGATCCGCAAGATCGAGAGCTGGCCGGCAGGTGCGGTCGAAGCAACGCCGGCTGGCAACCAGAAGGGCTGGGCCCGCTTAAGCGTGCGCGGCAGGCAATGGGGCCAGGCGCGGCTGACGCTGACCTATGCCGACGGACAGGTGCAGACGGTCAGCTATTTCGTCACCAAGCCGCTCGAGCAGACGATGGCCGATCTCGGCCGCTTCTCGACGACGCAGCAATGGTATGAGGGCAAGGGCGACAGGTTTGGCCGCTCGCCGGCGATCCTGACCTATGACAACGAGGCGAAGAAGATCGTCGACGTCGAGCCGCGGGTGTGGATCGCCGGGATGAGCGACGAAGGTGGCGGCGGCGCCTGGGTCGCGGCGACGATGAAGCAGCTCGACAATCCCGATGCGACGGAGGTCGCCAAGATCGAGCGGCTGGTGAACGAGACCGTGGTCGGCAATCTCCAGGTCGCCGAGGGCCCCAAGGCGGGGGCGGTCAAGAAGAGCCTGTTCTATTACGATCCGGCCAAATTCCCCGGCCTCTATCCCGATGCCGACAAGTGGAAATCGTGGACGTCGTGGAAGGAGAAGGACGCGAACGATCTCGGCCGCGCCTACAACTACCCCCATGTCGCGATCGGGCATTGGGTGCTCTATCGCACCGCGCGCAACCATCCCGGGCTGGTCAAGCGGCATGACTGGCGCTGGTATCTCGACAGGGCGTACCAGACCACCGTCGCGATGATGCGCGACGCGCCTTATTATGCCGAGTTCGGGCTGATGGAGGGCGACGTGTTCGTCGACATCCTCAAGGACCTCAAGCGCGAGGGGCTCACCGATGAGGCCGCCACTATGGAAGGCCTGATGAAGAAGCGCGCCGATCATTGGCGCACGCTCAAATTCCCGTTCGGGTCGGAGATGCCGTGGGATTCAACCGGCCAGCCCGAAGTCTATGCGTGGATGCGCTATTTCGGCTACCAGCCCCAGGCCGACGTGACCCGCGAAGTGATCCTCGGCTACGACCCGACGATCCCGAGCTGGGGCTACAACGGCAATGCCCGCCGTTATTGGGACTTCCTCTATGGTGGCAAATATCCGCGGATCGAGCGTCAGATCCACCATTACGGCTCGGCGCTGAACGCCGTCCCGCTGTTCGATGCCTATCGCCAGAATCCCCAGGACCTGCATCTGCTGCGCGTCGCTTATGGCGGGATGATGGGCGGGATCACCAATATCGACCAGCAGGGTTTCTCGTCCGCGGCCTTCCACGCCTGGCCCGACATGATGAAATGGGACCCCTATACCGGCGATTACGGCATGGGGTTCTACGGCCATGCGCTGACCGCGGCGACCTATCTGGTCAACGACCCGACCTTCGGTTGGCTCGGCTTCGGCGGCGACGTGACGATGGGCAAGGACGGGGTGCAGATTGAGCCGAAGGACGGTGCCCGGTCGCGGCTGTTCGTCGCGCCGGCGGGGGCGTGGATCACGCTTGATGCGGGCAAGATCGCCAATGTCACCTACACGCCGGCGAACGGTGCGGTCACGCTGATGCTCGATCCGGCGACTCCGGCGACCCCGGCGGCACGGCTGCGGATCGAGACGACCACGCCCGGCGCACGCGCGCTGGTGCCCGCGACCGGCACGCTCCAACGCGAGGCCTATACGATCCCGCTCGATGGCACGCCGACGCTCGTCAAGCTGAGCCCGCGCTGAGCGTGCGCTTGCGCATTGCCCGTTTCGCCATTGCCCTTGGCGGCCTCGTCGCCGCGTCGCCGGCGCTGGCCGGGGAAAATGCGCGGTGCGTGGCGGGCACATGGTCGCCGGTCGCGACCGACCCGGCCGATCCCAACGCGAAGCTGCCGCTGCGCTACGAGACCGCACATTTCGCCTTCCATTGGGCCGGCGATCTCGTCGCTCCCGAGATCGCCAAGGCGGCGGGTGCGCATCTCGAATATGTCTGGGCCTATTTCCTCGATACGCTCGATTTTCCCGAGCCCGATTGCGGCAGCGCCGCCAAGCGCAAAGCGAACGTCTTCATAGACGCCAGCTACGGGCTGACCGGCGGCGTCGACGATGCCGGCAATATCGGCATGTGGATCGGCCCCGGCGGGCTCAAGGACCGCTTCGGGCTCGCGCACGAACTGACGCATTCGCTGCAGGGCGGCACCGGTTCGTTCCGCGACACGCCTTATGGCGGCTGGCTGTGGGAGAGCCACGCCAATTGGATGGCAACGCAGCTTCCCGAATTTCGCGACAACGTCCACTGCTCGGTACTGTCGGTGAACTATCCGCACCTCTATTACGGCTCCAGCCGGGTGCGATACTGCAACTGGCAGTTCCTCGAATATCTCAAGGACCGCTTCGGCTATGGCGTGGTCAACGACATCTGGCGCAAGGCCCCGAAGCAGGGAACGCCCGGTGCCGACCAGGCCGACCCGACCGAAGTGCTGATGCACAATCAGGGCTGGAGCGTCGCCGAGCTCAACGACGCGTTCGGCGACTGGGCGATGCACAATGCGCATTGGGACTATACCAACCCGGACGGATCCGATCAGGGCGCGATCTATCGCCGCGAATATGGCGGCTATGCGCCGCAGACCGGCGACCGGCTGCTGCGCACGACGGTGCTTGACCCGCTCGATCCCGTGAAACGCCGCTTCGCCGTCCCCGCTACCTGGGCGCCGCAGCGCTGGGGCTACAACATTGTGTCGCTGCATCCCGACGCGGGCGCGACCAGCGTCACTGCGACGTTTCGTGGTGTGATCCAGCATGCGTCGGCCGCCGCCAAGCTGGCCGGCCTTGTCGACGAGCCCGAGGTGATCTCTGCCCCCGCTTCGGACTGGCGTTGGGGGCTGGTCGCCGTCGATGCCGCAGGCCGCAGCCGCTATTCGCCGCTCCAGCGCGGCGCCGAGGGTGATGCCACGATCGCGGTGCGCCCGGGCGACCAGGGCCTGTACATGGTCGTGGTCGGCACGCCGTCGCAATTCCAGCACATCCGATGGGAGCAACCCTGGCATGCGATCTACCGCTACCCGTGGATGGTGCAGTTCGCCGGCGCGACGCCCGACGCGCCGGGCCCGATGGCCGGCGGGCGGCGTCACGCCAATGGCGGCGGCTGGGTCGCAGCGGGCGCAACGGTCGACGCCAGCGCCTATGTCGGCCCCTATGCGCGGGTGCTTTCGGGCAGCGTCCGCGGCAAGGCGCGCGTCGAGGACCATGCGGTGATCGATGGCGGCCGGTTGCTCGGCCAAGCGCGGGTATCGGCGTTGTCGGTGATCCGTGGCGACACGATCGTCAAGGATCGGGCGCGCGTCGCCACGACCTTTCTCGGCATCGGCGAATATGAAAAGAACATCGCGCTCTCGGGCACCGCACAGCTCATCGGCGACGTCGAGCAGCGCGGGGCGTCCGTCGCCCACGGCGCCTATTCGGGCTTCGTCGATCAGGCGGCGGCAAGCGATGCCAAGCGGGGGGCGAACCTCACGGGCGCGCCGCCCGAAGTCACTTCCAAACCGAGGTATGTCTGGCGATGACGAGCGCGGACCAAAACGTAGCGGCGCGCGGCGGGCTTTCGGCGCACCCCAAGGGGCTGGCCTTTCTCGCAGCGACCGAGCTGGCCGAGCGCTTTTCCTACTACGGCATGACCGCATTGCTGGCGCTCTACCTGATCAAACAATTGCTGCTGCCCGATCATGCCGGGAACGTGGTCGGGCTCGCCCCCTTGCGCGCGCTGTTCGAGATGCGCGGGCCGATATCGAACCAGGCGTTCGCGTCGCTGATCTTCGGCTGGTATAGCGGGCTCGTCTATTTCACCCCGATCCTCGGCGGGCTGCTCGCCGATCGCTGGCTGGGGCCGCGACGCACGGTGATCCTCGGCGCGCTGCTGATGTGTGGCGGGCATCTCGCAATGTCGTTCGACGCGAGCTTCCTTGCCGCGCTGGCGATGCTGATCCTCGGCTCGGGCTGCCTCAAGGGCAATATCGCGGCCCAAGTCGGCGCGCTGTATCCGCCCGACGCGGAATCGCTGCGCGCACGCGGATTCACGCTCTACGCAACCGGGATCAACATCGGCGCGGTGCTCGGACCGCTCGGTGCGGGTACTGTCGCCGCGCTCTATGGCTGGCATGCGGGCTTCGCGCTGGCGGCTGCAGTGATGCTGGTGGCGTTCTGCATCTACTTGGCCGGACAGCGGCATTTCGTCGATTCGGTGCCCGCGCGCATCGACCGCCTCGCCCTGCCGCCGCTGACCGCCGAAGAGCGGCGCAGGACCTGGGCATTGATCGGGCTGATCGCGCTGACCATCCCGGCCAACATCGCCTATCCGATGATCTGGAACATCGGGATCGTCTGGATCGACCAGCATGTCGATCTGCTCTCGCCGTTCGGCGCGGTGCCGGCGAGCTGGTTCAACTCGGTCGAGAGCTTCTCGAGCATTGCGGTCGCCGCGCCGCTGGTGGCGCTGTGGACGTGGCAGGCACGGCGCGGGCGCGAGCCCGGCAGCATCGCCAAGATGGGCATCGGCTCGGCGATCGTCGGCGGCGCGGCGCTGTTGTTCGCTTTGGGCTGCCTCACTGCCGGCGTCGACGGCCGGGTCTCGGTATTGTGGGCGCTCGCCGGGTTCATCGGCATGGGCACGGCGTTCATGTGGTTCTGGCCGATCCTGCTCGCGCTGATCTCGCAGACAGCGCCCGCGAAGGTCAACGCGACGCTGATGGGCGGCGCCTATCTGTCGCTGTTCGCGGGGTCGACGATCATGGGCTGGGTGGGCAGCTTCTACGACCGGATGGGCAATGCCGCGTTCTGGACGCTCGACGCGGCGATCGCCTTTGGCGGCGCGCTGGCGACCTTCCTCGCGCGCAAGCCGCTGCAGCGCCTGCTCGGTTCCGCGACGTCGTGAGGATGCGGGGTGGTGCCGAGTGCAGGGATCGAACCCGCGACCTTCGGTTTACAAAACCGCTGCTCTACCAGCTGAGCTAACCCGGCGCCGAACACCCGCGGTGCCTCTGCTCGGATCGACGACGGTGGTCAAGCGCTTCGAGCGATGGAAACGCGCGCTGCCGGGGAGGCCTTCACATCTCCGCCGACAATCCGTGCCGGCCGGCAAAGTTCTCGAACAGCTTCAGCCAGACGTGACGCGTGCCATCCGCCTCGACGAGCGGGACGCCGTGGCCGCCCTTCTCCGCGATCATCAGTTCGGACGGAATGTTTGCGGCCTGCAATGCGGAAAACATCGCGAGGCTGTTCGCCGCCTTGACGGTCTTGTCGTCGGCGGCGTGGCAGACCAGGGTCGGCGGCATTGTCGCGGGGACGTTTAGCTCAAGCGACCATTGCCGGGCGAGCGCTTCAGACGGATCGGCGCCGAGCAGCTCGCGGCGCGATTGCGCATGCGCGAGCGGCGGCAGCATCGACACCACCGGAAAGAACATGCCGATCGCGCACGGCCGCGCGGGGAGGCTGTCGGCGGCATCGACCGGCGCATAGGTCGCCGCATCGCCGTGCTCGCCCAATTGCCCGACCAGATGCCCGCCGGCCGAGAAACCGATTGCCGCGACCCGCGCGGGATCGATCGACCATTTGCGCGCGCCGGCACGGATCAGCCGCATCGCACGCTGCGCGTCCTGGACCGGCGTGAGCGGCCCCGCGCGCCAGCCGTCATGCGGCAAGCGGTAGAGCAATTCGAACGCCGTGATCCCGCGTGCCGCGAAGCTCCTCGCGACATTGCCTGGCCCCCGCCCTACCGCGACGCGGGTATAGCCGCCGCCGGGGATGAGCAGCACCGCGGCGCCGGTGGGGCTCGGGGCGCGGGCGACGGTCATCGCCGGGGTGCCGATATGCGGCCAGGCGATGTCGTCGGGCGATCCGCTCGGGGAGCGCAGGATCGTCTCGTCCTTGATCCCCAGCCCCTCGCCGCCGGGCGGCGTGCCCGGCCAGAGCGCGATCCGTTCGGGCGCGGTCTGCGAGGCGTTGGCGACACCCGCGACGCCGAGAGCCAGGCCGGCGCCGAGCATCGTCCGGCGATCGATCAAGCCCGTCATCGCCGGACGTCGAGCCCGCCGGCTTCGAATGCCGAAAGATCGGCGCGGGTGAACAGGCTGGCGTCACCGGGAAGCGAATGCTTGAGCGCAGTGAGCGCAAGCCCCGACTTCGCCGCGGCGCGCGCGTCGCCGGCGCTCTCGATCAGGCCGTGCAGCACGCCGGCGGCGAAGGCATCGCCCGCCCCAATCCGGTCGACGATGCCGGCGATCAGCACTTCGTCGGTCTGGTGTGCGCCGCCGCGCATGTCGACGCGCGCCGAGACGCGATGGCTGTCGGCATCGTCGACATGGCGCGCGGTGGAGGCGATCGTCTGGAGCTTGGGGAAGGCCGCGAACGCCGCCTCCGCCGCCTCGCGCCGGCGATCCGAGCCTTCGCCCGAGAACGGCTTGCCGAGCAGCAGCGAGACGTCGCGATGGTTGCCGAACAGGATGTCGGCATGGCTGATCAATTGGGTGAGCACGCCGCGCGGATCGCTGTCCCAGGCTTCCCACAGTTTTGCGCGGTAATTGCCGTCGAACGAGACGGGGATGCCGCGGGCGGACGCCGCTTCGGCCGCGGCGATCGCGGCGGCGGCGGTGTTGGCGCCGAGCGCCGGGGTGATGCCCGAGAGATGCAGCCGGGTGGCGCCGTCGAGCAACCGGTCCCAGTCCCAGCTGTCGCCCGGACGCGTGGCGAACACCGAATGCGCGCGGTCGTAGACGACTTCGGAGGCGCGCAGGCCGGCGCCGGGAGTGAGGAAATAGAGGCCGAGCCGGCCCTCCTCGCTTGCCACTGTCGAGGTATCGACGCCGCGTCGGCGAAGCTCGCCGACCACCGCGTTGCCGAGAGGATTGTCGGCGACGGCGCTGATCATCCGCGTCGCATGGCCGAGACAGGCAAGCCCGGTGGCGACGTTCGCCTCGGCACCACCGACATTCACTTCAAGCTTTGGGGTCTGGAGCAGCAGCTCGCGCCCGGGGGGCGAGAGCCGCAACATCAGCTCGCCAAAAAAGGCGATGGTCACTTCCAATCTCCCGTTCGCCCTGAGCTTGTCGAAGGGCTGTTCTTCCTCAACGCGAACGAAGAAGAAAAAGCCGGTGCTTCGACAAGCTCAGCACGAACGGTGATTGCCGTCATCGCGCGAGCCAGCCGCCGTCGACGGCGAGGATATGGCCCTGGACATAGTCCGACGCCGAGGAGGCGAGGAATACCGCAGCGCCGCCGAGGTCGCCGGGATCGCCCCAACGGCCGGCGGGGATCCGCTCGACGATCTGGCGATTGCGGGTTTCGTCGGCCTGGAGCGCTTCGGTGTTGTTGGTCGCGATGTAGCCCGGGGCGATGGCGTTGACGTTGATCCCCTTGGCCGCCCACTCGCAGGCGAGCAGCTTGGTGAGCCCGGCGACGCCCGATTTGGACGCCGTGTAGCTCGGCACGCGGATGCCGCCCTGGAAGCTCAGCATCGAGGCGATGTTGATGATCTTGCCGCGGCCCTGCGCCGCCATGTGGCGGCCGGCTGCCTGGCAGAGGAAGAACACCGACTTGAGATTGGTGTCGATCACCGCGTCCCAATCCTCCTCGGTGAAATCGAGGCTATCGTTGCGGCGGATGATGCCGGCGTTGTTGACGAGGATGTCGAGCCCGCCGAGCTTATCCACAGTTTCGTCCACAACCCTGCCCACAGGCTCGATCGTCGAGAGGTCGGCGGAGACGATCTCGGCCTGCACGCCGAGCGCGCGCGCCTTCTCGACGGTCTCGGTGGCTGCCGAGCGGCCGACGGCGGCGATGTTGGCGCCGGCCGCGGCGAGCGCGAGCGCGATGCCCTGGCCGATGCCGGTATTGGCGCCGGTGACGATGGCGGTCTTGCCGGTCAGGTCGAAGGGATTGGTCATGTCTGCTCCAAATTCCCCTCCCGCGCGCGGGAGGGGAGCAACACTTACGCCAGCTGGCAGATGTCCAGCACGTTCATGTCGGTATAGTCCTGGTTCTCGCCGGCCATCGCCCAGATGAAGGCATAGGCCTTGGTGCCCGACCCCATGTGGATCGACCAGGGCGGCGAGATCACCGCTTCCTCGTTGCCCATCACAATGTGCCGCATCGCCTCGCCTTCGCCCATGTAATGGAAGACGCGGTCATTGGGGCCGTCGAGCTCGAAGTAGAAATAGATCTCGCTGCGGCGCTCGTGGATGTGCGGGGGCATCGTGTTCCACACCGAGCCCGGCTTGAGCACGGTCAGGCCCATCACCAGCTGCGCGCTGTCGCACACGCCGGGAATGACGAGCTGGAAGATCGTGCGCTCGTTCGACTCCTCGAGGCTGCCGCGCTCGAGCGCATTGGCGTCGGCGATCGACAGTTTCCGGGTCTGGAAGCCCTTATGCGCCGGGCACGAGGCGAGATAGAAGCGCGCGCCGTCGCCCGAGAACTGGACGTCCTGGGCGCCCATCGTGACGTAGAGGCAGTCCTTGTTGCCGAGCGTGAAGGCCTCGCCGTCGACCGTGACGGTGCCTTCGGCCGCACCCACATTGACCACCGCCAGCTCGCGGCGCTCGAGGAAGGGATGGCCCGCCGCCGATGCCGGCTCGGTCTGGTCCGGCAGCTTGACCGAACCCGACGCCACCGCGACGCCGCCGATCACGAAGCGGTCGGCATGGGTGTAGTTGAGCACGCACTCGCCATCGCGGAACAGCCCGTCGATCAGATAGCGGTCGCGCAGTTCCTCGTTCGAGACGCACTCCATCATGTCGGGGTGCGTGGCGTAATAAGTGCGGTCGAACATGGGATACTCCGTTGGGTTGTTCAGGCTGCAGCGGCCACCGGGGCCGGTGCGGATTGGTCGATCTTGTACGCTTTGCGGACGAGCCCGTTGGTCAGCTCGTGCGCCAGCTCGAAGGCTTCCCAGTCGAGCAGCCGCCCTTCGGCGACCAATTGGCCGAGGAAGCCGCAATCGATGCGGCGCGCGACGTCGTGGCGCGCGGGGATCGACAGGAAGGCACGCGTGTCGTCGTTGAAGCCGACGGTGTTGTAGAAGCCCGCGGTCTCGGTGACCTGCTCGCGGAAGCGGCGCATGCCCTCGGGGCTGTCGTGGAACCACCAGGAGGGGCCGAGCTTGAGGCACGGATAATGGCCCGCCAGCGGCGCCAATTCGCGCGCGTAGACGGTCTCGTCGAGCGTGAAGAGGATGATCGAGAGATCGGTCGAGGTGCCGAAGCGATCGAGCAAGGGCTTGAGCGCATGGACATAGTCGGTGCGCATCGGGATGTCCGCGCCCTTGTCGCGGCCATGGCTCTCGAACAGGCCGCCATTGTGGTTGCGGAAGCTGCCGGGATGGATCTGCATGACCATCCCGTCCTCGACGCTCATCGCCGCCATTTCGGTGAGCATCTGGGCGCGGAACAGCTCGGCGTCCTGCGGGGTCCAGCTGTCCGACAGGATCGTGCGGAACAGCCGTTCGGCCTCGTCATAGGGCAGATTGGCGGTGCGCGCGGTCGGGTGACCGTGATCGGTCGCAGTGGCGCCCGCCGCGCGGAAATCGGCACGGCGCTTGCGGTGCGCGGCGAGATAGCCGTCCCACGACCAGACGTCTTCGCCGGTCTTCTCGGCGAAGATCTTCATCGCGCCGCCGAACTGCTCGTGCTCGACGTCGATCACTGCGTCGGGGCGATAGGTGGTGACCACCCTGCCCTGCCAGCCGGACTCGCGGATCGCATGGTGTGGCGACAGATCGTCCTGCGGGCCCTCGGTGGTGGCGAGGAATTCGATGCCGAAGCGATCGAACAAGGCGCGCGGCTTGAACGCCTCGCTCGCCAGTTTCTCGTTGATCGTGTCGTAATAAAGGTCGGCCGTGCTCGCATCGAGCGCCACGTCGAACCCGAACACTTCGCCGAACACATGGCCGAGCCACATCGAGGACGGCGTGCCGCGGAACAGGTGCATGTGCTCGGCGAAGGTCCGCCATGCCTTGCGCGGATCGGTCGCCGGCATCCCCGCCTTGCTCGGCACACAGAGCGCGTCGAGCGCGACGCCCTGCGAATACAGCATGCGATAGATATAATGGTCGGGCGAGAGCAGCAGCTCGGTGGCGTTCGACCAGTTCGCGTTGGTCGAGAACCAGGTCGGATCGGTGTGGCCGTGCGGGCTGATGATCGGGAGCCCGGACACTTCCCTGTAGAGCGCACGCGCGACGCTGCGGGTGCGCTCGTCGGACGGGAAGAGCCGGTCGGGATCGAGCTTGAGGGGCTTGGTCATCGCTCTCTTACGCCTTTTCGCGGAATGCGGTGTTGGCGAGGATCGCAGCGACTGCGACCGCAGCGAACACGCCGAGGATCGTCCAGTAGGTGCCGGTCTCGAAGCAGGGCGACGCGACGCCCATCCACACCGGCACGCAGCCTTCGACATTCTTGCCCGAGGCGAGGAAGAATATCACGGCGACCAGCCCGGCCACCAGCGCCACGAGCACCGCCCAGGGCGTCGAGCGGCGGAAGCTCTCGACCCGCGCCAGTCGCGGCGTGAGCAGATGCACCGACAGCACCGCGAGGAAATAAGCGGCGCCGGCGGCAATGAACATCGGGGCGTAGCTTCCGACGCGATCGAGGACATCGCCGGAATATTTGGAGAACAAGGCGCCGCCGATCGCACCGAGCGTGCCGCCGATGCCGATGACGGCACCCACCGCGAAACGCGGAAACGTGTCCGACGGGATCGTGTAGAGATTGGCCGAGAAGCCCTGGTGCGCCGCGGCGGCGATGCCGATGATGAGGACACTGGCCCACAGGTTCGGCACCGAGGTGGCAAACACCACCGGCAGCACGCAGAAGGCGCAGATCGCCATGGTGAGCTTGCGCGCCTTGTTGACGCTCATCCCCGACTTCATGAGGCGGCCCGAGAGCCAGCCGCCGGCGACGCTGCCCACGTCCGAGATCAGATAGATGCCGCCCAATGCGAGCGCCGCTTCCGGCGTGGACCAGGTCTTGAGATCGAGGCCGTATTGCGTGCCGAGATAGCCCGGCAGCCAGAACAGATAGAACCACCAGATCGGATCGATGAAGAACTTGCCGAGCGCGAAGGCCCAGGTCTCGCGCTGGGCGAGCAGGCGCAGCCAGAGACCGGGAGTCTTGACGTCGGGATCGGCGGGATCCTGGGTGATGTGCGCGACTTCGGCGGCACCGACGCGGGCGTGGCTCGCAGGATTGTCGCGATACATCGCCAGCCAGGCGACCAGCCAGAGAATGCCGAACACGCCGGTCAGGATGAAGGTCATCCGCCAGCCGACCATCGGCACCATCAGGAAGCAGAGCAAAGGCGCGGCGATCGCGCCGACATTCGAGCCGGCGTTGAACACGCCGACCGCGAAGGCGCGCTCCTTTTGCGGGAACCAGGTCGTGACGGCCTTCACGCCGGCGGGGAAGTTGCCGGATTCGCCGATGCCGAGGCCGAAGCGCGCCGCGGCGAACTGCGTGACGCTATAGGCGCCGCCATGCGCGACGTGGGCGATCGTCCAGACCACGACCGCGACGGCGTAGCCGAGCCGCGCGCCGATCGCATCGACGACCTTGCCGAAGCCGAGATAGCCGATCGCATAGGCGATCTGGAACCACACGACGATGTCGGCATAGGTCCGCTCGTCCATGTGGAGCGAGGGGTCTTCCATCATGATCGGCTTGAGCAGGCCGATCATCTGGCGATCGATATAGTTGATCGCCGTGGCGGCGAAGAGCAGGCCGACGATGACCCAGCGATAGCGCCCCACCCGCTCGGTGGCGGCCTGGATCGTCGCCTCTCGCGTATCGCTCATTCAGCCTCTCCCATTATTATTTGCCGCCCGGAACCCGCCCGCGGCTTGGGTTGGTTACCGTCAAGCCCGGCTGGAGGGAAGCATGGGATGCAGCGTTTCGCATACTACACCCTACTCCCACCATTCGGGATAAAGCGCAACGGTTTCCGACCGTGGATGAGGATCGCCTGGCTGGCGCGACGCAGTGCCGCGCCGGTGAGGCCGCGCGTGCGATCGGCCAGGCCGAGCCAGATCAGCGCTTCGGCGGCGCGCACGGCGGGTTCGCCGGTGATGCGGTCGAGATCCTGTTCGAACGAGGCGAAATAAGCGGGCACGCCCTGCAGGCGCTCGAGCTGCGCGCGCGCCTCTGCGATGCTCCAGCGGCGGTGATGCACGCCGGTGTCGATCAGCCCGCGGGCGGCGCGGAACAGCAGCCAGTGGAGATGGCCGAGCGCCTCGAGCGGCGCGGCGCGATAGGCGCCGTGATCGGCCATCAATTGCTCGGCATGGATCGCCCAGCCCTCGGCAAAGGCGGGCAGATAGGCGATGCGCAGCGGATGCGCGTTCGCTGCCGCCTCGATCGGCAGCTGGACCATGTGGCCGGGCAGCAGTTCGTGGTGGACGACGCTGTGCAGGCTCCAGCGCGGGCGCCGGCGGATCTGCTTCAAGTCGACCATATAGATGCCCGACTGGCGCGCCGAAGGGATCTGGCGATAGCCCTGCTTGCCCGCCGCTTCGTCCGCGCGGGACATCCGGCGGACGCTGACGTCGCGGCTCGCGACCGGCATCGGACCGACCAGCGCGGGGGTGACGCGGCGCGCGCGATCGAGCCAGCGGTTCATGTCGGCGACTGCGGCGTCGCGGCCGGCATCGTCATCGGAATAGAGCCAGCGCGGATCGGCGAACATCGCCTGGAATCGATCCCCGACGCTGCCGCGGGCAAAACCCGCGGCGCGCATCAGCCGATCGGCCCGGGCACCAAGGGCAGCGACCGCGCCTTCGAACCGGCGATGTGCCGTCTCGGCGTCGATGCGCGCGCCGACATGACGTTCGAGCAGCAGCGCGAAAGCCGCCGCGCCGTTGGGCCGGCGCCAGAGGCCGGGTTCGCCAGCAACGGGCACACGATAGGGATCGTCGGTCCTGCCGCCGGGTATCAGGCGCTCCAGTTGCGAATCGATCGCAATATTTCCGCGAATCGTTCGCAAGTCCAGGCGCGCCGAGGGCGACAGCGCGGCAGCCTCGAAGGCATCCAGCCGCGCTCCCCGAGCGTCGTAATCGGGCAGTTGGCTCAGCCCGTCGAGCGTCTCGCGAAGCTTCGCGTCCCCGTCCGATTCGGCCTGGGCCGGGATCGCAGGGAGCGCCGCGACAGCTGCCAGGCCAGCCAGCAGATTGCGGCGGCCGAGCACGGTCACCGGCGCGCGATCGCGGCGAGCGGGAGCGTGTTGTTGCGCATCGTAACTTCGCCGCGGCCATCCGCCAGCGCGAGCCGCAGTCGCAGGCTTTCGATCGCGACGCCCGCCGGCACCGTGAGGCGCACCTGCGCCGTCTTGGGCGTCAGGTCCGTCGGTGCGGCGAGCGCCGCGATCTTCGTGGAGGTCACGGTGCGACCCGAGGAATCCTCCAGGAAAAGCGTGCCGCCCGGCGCAGCGGCCGAGCCCAGGCTGTGCACTGTTACCGTTACCGTGCGGCCCTTCAAGGACACATCGTCGACGCCGATGCCCAGATCGGGACGCACCGACGGATCCTCGCCGGACTGATCGAGGGTGAAGTCGAACACGGTCGTGGTATGCGGGGCGAACACCAGATCGGTGGTAGCGCTGCGTTCCAGCGCGAGCGGGCTGGCCGCACCTAGATCGGAGCCATCGGCCCGGGTCCCGCTGCGCATGCTCCAGCGTCCGGCAGCGACGTTCCAGCTGCTCATCTCGGCGCGCTGCGGGCGATCGCCGATATTGTACGCGATCACCCGGAAATGCTCGCGGGTGGCGCCGGGGACGAGGATCGCGACCTGCTCGGCGCCGCCCGGCTCGGCGAAGCGCCAGCTGACGGTGTGGCCGGGATAGCTCTGGTTGCGCACCAGCGCGATCCCGCCGAGCCGTTCGCGCTGGAGCAGATCCTGCGGCATCGAGACGCGATCGGACCACCAATGCCCCTCGGTCATCATGTACATGCGGTTGATCTTCAGGCCGAGCGCATCGCGGTGGAGC
>Ga0065165_1000873_pt1 | contig 39246 bp, 28 predicted proteins | sample AraplaMF_Cvi_mMF_FD_63813 | JGI IMG/M metagenome (GOLD analysis project Ga0065165, IMG submission 63813) | Arabidopsis root microbial communities from the University of North Carolina, USA - plate scrape MF_Cvi_mMF (version 2) (version 3) | ecosystem: Host-associated > Plants > Roots >... | reverse complement strand
GCGGGCGGATTTCTCAGTTTCCAGCAGTCGGGTCAGGATATCCTGCTGGCGCTTGATCAGCTGATCAAGCGCCAGCAGGATATCCTGACCCGACTGCTGGAAACTGAGAAATCCGCCCGCGAACAGGATCTGGACGATGAGCGAAAAGGGGAGACGGCGAAGGACTACAACAAAGAAATCCCGAAGGCTTTTGAAGAATATTTGCGTCTAAAGGAAAAAGAAGTAGAATTGCTGAAAACAGTTCCTCCGAAGCTTTACCCCTACTATAAGAAAGAGGTAAGCGAGTATTTTAAACGAATGGGCAACCAATAAATTTATCAGTAAGGCTGAAAAAATGAACACAATCAGTATCCAGGTTCCATCACTCTCCGAGAACATCCGAATGATCGAGAGCTTCATCGACAATGCAAAAGAGCGTTTCCACCTCAATGACGACATCTACGGAAACATCATGATTGCCGTGACCGAAGCCGTAAACAATGCCATTAAGCATGGAAACTCTGGCGACAAGACCAAAAACGTATTCCTCAGCCTCACGCTGAACGAAAGCCTTATCAAATTTGTGGTTCAGGACGAAGGCACTGGCTTCGACTACCAGCACCTGCCCGACCCTACCGCTCCTGAAAACCTAGAGAAGGTCGGTGGCCGCGGCATCTTCCTGATGAAGCACCTTTCCGACGAAGTTCAGTTCAAAGAAGATGGGCGCATTGTAGAATTAAGCTTTTACGTAAACGCCTGATGCCCGCTATTAACTTCTTCTGCGAAGATGTAGACTTCAAGCTCAAGCATCCGCGCAAGACCTCGACCTGGATCAAAGAATCCATACTCAAAGAAAAAAGAATACTCCAGGGTCTGAACTACATCTTCTGTTCAGACCAATACCTCCTCCAGATGAACCAGGAGTATTTAAATCACAAGACACTTACCGACATAATCACCTTCGATAACGCTGAAACGGCCAAGACCATCGAAGGTGACATCTTCATTAGCATCGACCGCGTAACAGAGAACGCTGAGAAGTTCGATCGTCCATTTGATGAAGAACTGCACCGTGTATTGATCCACGGTGTTCTTCACCTGGTTGGTTATGGCGATAAAGATCCCGCCAGTAAAGCCAAGATGCGCAAGAAAGAAGACACCTACCTGGCGCTGCGCAAATAGCCAATTTCATTTCAGTCTAATACGAATCCCACCGGATAGTCACCTTTTCAAAGGGCTGTCCGGTGGGATTTCTGCTTCTGGAGATTCCAGACGGCGTTTTTATCGATTATAAGAATATAATTCATATAGACCTTGTAGTTAAAGTAGAAGACGAGATAAATTGGATCAAGGGAGACTTTTAAATAGGATTCACAGAGAAGAAGATCAAATAAGCTTTCTCATTTTTATCGGCGATGAAATGGCGAGTGCGGATATAGCAGTCAGAAAATAGTCAATACAGGATCGCACAGTCTCGGGAGGGAGATACAGAACAACTGATTTGGCCAACATTAACGCACTGAATTATCGAAAACTTTGGCCACGTCTGCCCCTGTACAAGTATTAGGTTCAGACAGACTTGAAATGCTTGCCTTGACGGCGTGATTGATGCCGGGCAGATATCGCTATACTTCGTTCTTTACGTTGAGGGGGGGAATCGAGATAATAAACTAATACTAAACGCTTTTGAGGCTGACAGACAGCTTTTCTCGCTCTTATTGTGCTAATGGTACTACAGGAGAACAAATAGTACCTCCCAATGCCAGCATTAAGTATTCGAATGCCTCTGGGGATAAATTGGCGTGCGTAAACGTGCCCGTCTTCAGATAACGAAGAATAGCACTCGTGCGAATAGAGAACAATAGGCCGGGCTAACTTTTGCGTTTTACTGAGAGTACGAATCCCGGAAATAACATCGCAATAAAGCCAGTTAGACGCCCTGAAGATAATATTGCAAGCAACTATCCGACAATGCTACACAATGAGAAAGCCAATAAAGCTTTCAAAGGTTGTCAAGAGAAATAATCGTGAAGCCTACTGAGATTGCCGCCGGGGTGAATTCAACTCCAGACAGATACTGGAGCATAACTCCAATAAAAGCAGACAGAGCAAACAGAGCGTCTTACGGATCAGAAAAGATATTGCTGCTACTATTGTAATCTAAACTCCCGCTTCCGATTTATCCCGGGTAAGTTCTGGAGTTCAATTATATCTGGCTATTCAAATGCAGGTTATAAAAACGATCTGAAGAGAAGTTCTGCTGATATTCCTGTAGCAAACCTAGCCTCCATTATCCAATGGAGCCATCTAAGCGCATATCCAAGAACCAGCAAGAATAGAAAGGCACTAGGAAGGAGTTTACTTTCTAGCACGCATTTTCCGGCTCCTGGATACTATCCACAAGCATCCCCTTCTTCGAAAGTCATGATCCATCACAGAAGATTGATCTCAAAGACCCTGTCTACTAGGAAACATTTAAAAGGAGAGGACATGAGACGATTTAAAAGATGGTCATACGGAATATTACTCGATTAGAATTTTAAAGCGCGAAATATTCTGCGTAAAAGCGATCAAACGCGCCTTCTCCTAATGATTCGCCAACGAATTTAAGCGTACTGATACCCCAGCGAAACTATCCAAGAATACCTATGAGGTAAGATCCGATAACAGGGCAGCAAGCCCTAAAAGAACCAGAAGCCAGATAAACTTCGAAAGCACGACAACCACTACTTAAGTGACAGGACAGGTTAATGCACGTCGTATCTTTTTCCGAACGCAAGCTTCTGCAGAGGAAAGCCTAAAGCTGTTCATCTACTATAATCAGCAAAAAGAATTGTTTAACACGCCAAACGGAGTAATTAAATAGTTAACAGGGTGCAGAAAAGAAACTGCTGAAAGAACGACTGGAAACAATAGACGGAAAGTGCATTTCAAAACATAAGATTATCATTTGGCAAAGAAACCGCTATAGATATGTCCTAAAGCCGGTTTATACACTGATATAGTCAGTCATTATGGAGCTACCTAACCACTAGAGGCAATCAAAAGTATTCAACTAAGCAATACTTGAGTCTACCAAGAATAAGTCCTATACCTAGAATGACCACGTTAGATCCCTTTCGTGTCTCAAATAGGATAAGAATACTGTTCCACGTGAAACCATCGAAATCAAATAGAATAACATAAACACGTGTTGCATGAAACAAACCACAAGCATTCATCACAGCAGGAAGAACACTAGTTTCACGTGGAACAGGTACTTATCAATATGAGTACCTCCAGGTTAACAGGAAAGAGTTCCACGCGGAACGACGGTCATACAATACTCACCACAAGGAACATAGTTTCACGTGGAACAACCCACACTCAACAACCGCAAAGCAAGATCTAATTGATTAGTCACCAATACCAAGCCCCGTAAAACAAAAGCGTAAAACAAACCAACTAAGCCAATAGCCACATCAAACAGGATGAACAAATCCACTCATACGAGTGATCAATCAAGCTATTCCGAAAACACGATTTTAAGGCGAAGTAGTGAAAACGAAGCCTTAAACACGTGTTCCACGTGAAACACATTGATGCCATTACAGTTAATCCCATTGACTAGAAGTTTCAAGTGGAACAGCCTAACTAGTCTATAAGAATGGAAATATGCACACAGGGTCTCGAAAGGATAATGGACGTATTAAAAACCAAAGAAATCAGAATATTAAACAAGAAGCCCACCATACCATCATAGCCGATTAGCCACAAACGGCACGTAAAGCCGAACTACTTAGTTCCACGTGGAACATGGTATTCATAACCAGAGATGCGTTAATCACGCCACACAGTAGGGATTAGAAACGCACGATGTTTAAGAAATCATTGTGACAGTAATATGAACCTGCAAACTCCCAGTAAGCAATTGTTATTTTGACCTTCAGATAAAAGCGGTGGGTAGATGTTTCACGAGGAACACCACTGTTAAACAACTAAAGCTGTCGACGCAGGTGAGTGTCGCCGCGATAAAAGCGGCATTCGTGCGATGCCCTGCATATGAGAGCATATTATGATTCGCATGTAGACTATAAAATACCAATGCTGTTCCACGTGAAACAATGATTGCATACCGGGTAGGTACAAAAGGTCGTAATGACATTACCACCAAGTGATGTACGTGTAACTGAAGATTGGCTCTTCGCCTGGACTAGTGTACAGCACTTCGTTTCACGTGGAACATAACCCGGAGACTTCAATCAATTAAAGGCATACGACAGTCATTTCTAAAATGACACACTGGCAATCACACCGGCAAACGACATTCCATCACCCAATGGCGGTTCCACACTAGGAACCCTTGAAATAGATTTCCCACAGGCGACTACAGAGAAGTGGCAGGTTACAAGCAAGCATCAGCTCACACTGCCCATTCCATAAAGCGAGCATCAAGAACTAACCGAAAAAACCACCGTTCCACGTGGAACATAACGCGAAAATCAGGGTACTTAACTAACAACACTCTCAATATCCCTCGCCAAAAGCCATCTTTCAGCACTATATAAAGCATATCAATAACTTAAATTAAGTTTGCCTAAAATAGGACAGAAGTGGGCTTCCAAATAAAGATATCCACATTGGATTTAGAACGAAATCTCGTTTTTAGCGCCGAAAGCGGGTTCCACGTGGAACTTTGTGGAAATGTGGAAAAGTATTGTGGATAGCTTTTGTAGGCCATCTGAACCTTTTAGAGCGAATTGATTTTGAATAGATATGTTTCCAGAATACGACGTAATTGTAGTCGGCGCGGGTCACGCCGGCTGTGAAGCTGCACATGCCGCAGCGACTATGGGTTCTAAAACCCTCCTTGTTACCATGAACATGAACACCATCGCCCAGATGTCATGCAACCCTGCAATGGGCGGTGTAGCCAAAGGGCAGATCGTTCGAGAGATAGACGCCCTGGGCGGAATGTCCGGGATAATCTCTGATAAGTCCATGATCCAGTTTCGAATGCTCAACCGTTCGAAGGGGCCAGCGATGTGGAGTCCTCGCACGCAGAACGACCGCTTCGTGTTTTCAGAAGAATGGCGGCTAGCCCTTGAACAAACACCCAACGTAGATTTTTGGCAAGAGATGGTGCGAGAGATCCTGGTAAAAGAAGGCCGCGCGGTTGGAATTAAAACGAGCCTTGGTCTGGAAATAAAAGGCAAAGCAGTAGTGCTTACTAACGGCACTTTCCTCAACGGTAAGATTCACATTGGCGAGAAGAACTTCGGAGGAGGTCGTACAGCAGAAAGTGCAGCCACAGGAATAACCGAACAACTCGTTTCCTTGGGCTTTGAAGCCGGACGGATGAAGACTGGAACCCCGCCACGTATTGACGGCCGCAGCCTGGACTACTGTAAAATGGAAGAGCAACCCGGAGACGAAAACCCTGGCAAGTTCTCCTACAGCAGCAGCACCCAACCCCTGGACAAACAAGTGAGCTGCTGGATTACCTACACCAACGATGAGGTACACCAAACACTTCAGAAAGGATTCGAAAAGTCTCCCATGTTCCAGGGAAGAATAAAAGGTCTCGGCCCACGCTACTGCCCTTCGATAGAAGACAAGATCAACCGATTCGCTGAACGCGACCGTCACCAAATCTTTGTAGAACCAGAAGGATGGAAGACGGTAGAAATCTATGTGAACGGATTCTCCACATCACTTCCCGAAGACATACAATATCAGGCGCTGACCAAAATACCCGGATTCGAAAAGGCACGAATGTTCCGGCCGGGCTATGCAATTGAATATGACTTCTTCCCGCCAACCCAGCTTAAGATGAGCCTGGAAACGCACCTCATCGAGAACCTTTACTTTGCCGGACAGATAAATGGTACAACAGGATATGAGGAAGCCGCCTGCCAGGGACTTATGGCCGGCATCAACGCTCATAACAAAGCATTCGAAAAAGACCCATTGATTCTCAAAAGATCGGAAGCTTACATCGGTGTACTGATAGATGATCTGGTAAACAAGGGTACTCAGGAACCTTACCGGATGTTTACATCGCGAGCAGAGTATCGAATCCTACTCCGTCAGGATAATGCCGATCTTCGCCTCACCGAGATTGGTCATAAACTTGGTCTGGCAGACGACGTGCGCTACCAGGCGGTGCTCGATAAGAAAGAGAACATCAAAAATCTTCTCAGCCAGCTAAACAAAACCAAGCTCGACCCGGAGGAAGTGAACGCGAAACTGGAAGCTCACAACACAGCAACGATCCGTGAGAAGAGTCCGGCGGTAAACCTGTTGCGCAGACCAGACGTTACCATCACCGAACTTAAAGCAATAAGCGACAGTGCCACTGAAGTACTAAACAGGTATAGCCAGGAGGAGCAGGAGCAGGCGGAGATCCACATCAAGTACGAGAGCTATATTGAGCGCGAACAAAAGCTAGCCGAACGCATCGGATCACTAGAAGACTTCCGAATCAAAGAAGACTTCGACTACGACAGGGTGAAAGCCTTATCACTTGAAGCCAGAGAAAAACTTAAACGTATAAAGCCAGAAACACTCGGACAGGCATCACGCATCAGCGGCGTATCGCCATCAGACGTATCCGTACTAACCATATACATGGGCAAATGACAGAAGTAAAATCCTGTCCCATCTGCGGGACAACATCGTTCACACCGTTCCTTCAATGTAAGGACTACACTGTTTCACAGGAAACATTCAACCTCGTAAAATGCACACAGTGTACATTCGTAATCACCACACCCCGCCCAGATGATGAACACATCGGCCGGTACTATCAATCGGACAACTACATCTCGCACGCCAACAAGGCAACGGGTGTTGTTGATAAGATCTATCTGCAAGCACGCAACTATACGCTGCAGTGGAAGCTCGATCTGGTGAACAACTATTATAAACCCTTTGGCGCAAAGACAATTCTTGACTATGGTTGTGGCACCGGAGAGTTTCTTAAGAAGTGTAAAGACAACACGTGGAACATTGTTGGCGTGGAACCCTCGGACGATGCACGGGCTAAGTCATCACAAACCACAGAAGCTACAATTCATAGCTCAATAGAAACTTTAACACAAGTTAATCTAAATATCATCACGCTCTGGCACGTGCTTGAACATGTGCCGAACCTGGACGAATTGCTTACACAACTGCGGGAGCGACTCGCTAACAACGGCACGATATTTATTGCTGTACCCAACCACGCCAGCGCCGACGGGCAGCGCTATAAACAACACTGGGCAGGCTATGATGTGCCCCGGCACTTGTGGCATTTCTCTCCTAAAACTATGCGGGAGCTGCTCAACAAAAATGGTCTTCGGCTGGACGCTATGCTGCCTATGAAACTCGACGCTTATTATATAAGTCTGCTCAGTGAAAAATATATCCATGGCAAGCAAAGTATATTCACCATGGTAACGGCAGCGTTAAACGGTCTGCGCTCCAACCTTAAGGCTAAACGCAGCGGCCAATATTCAAGCTTAATCTACATCGTTAAAAAATGAAATTATCCAAACAGCTTCACTGGGCACTTTACTTCTTCTTCTTACTGGCAGCGTGCGCACGTGAAACATCGCCTACCGGCGGACCAAAGGACACGATACCTCCCAGGCTTATAAGCTCGATACCGAACAAGCAGCAGAAAAACGTAAAGACTAAAACGGTAGAACTTACTTTCAACGAATGGATTGCTCTGAACAATCCGAAAGAACAGATCATCGTAATACCCGACGTAGATAAAAAGTATAACGTGGTCGCGAAGAAGAACAAAGTAATACTCACTTTCGACAACGCCCTAAAGGACAGTTCAACGTACTCTCTAAGCTTTCGCGAATCGATACAAGACATAACGGAAAAGAATCCGGCCTCAAATTTAAAGCTAGCCTTCAGCACCGGTCCGTACATTGACTCACTTTCCATCTCCGGATTTGTATATGATCCAATCAAGGGCAAGGAAGTTAAAGACGCGACGATAGCGCTCTACCAGTCTGACACGTTCAACATATTCAAACACCGGCCAACGTATTTTACCAAGAGCGACGAGAAAGGAAACTATATTATCGAGAATCTAAAACCTGGCATCTATCACGTCTACGCGGTCGACGATAAGAACAGAAACCTCTTTGCCGATAGTAAGACAGAATCATACGGTTATTTGGTAGATAGTTTACCGCTAAGCAAAAATGTTAGTCATATTGACATTCCGGTCATCCGGCTTGACTCACGAGATATCAAAATGACCAGCGCGCGTCCGTATAATACTTACTTCAATATCAAGGTCACGAAGAATCTTCAAAACTTCTCGGTCAAGTCAGTTGACGACATAATGATCTCGGCGTTCGGTGAGGACCGGGCGAACATCAGGGTATACAATACCTTGGAAAATAAGGACAGCGTTCAAATACGCTTTACTGCGATGGACAGTATTCACAACAAGATCGACACGACACTCTACGTTAAGTTTGGCAAGCGGGATGTGAAGAAAGAAAAGTTCGACGTGAAACCCCAAAACTTTGAAGTGGTAGGCGATAAGGGAATACTTCGTGGAAAGGTGGTCTTCAATAAACCGCTAATCGACATACGGTATGACTCTATCTTCTACACAATTGACTCCACTAAGGTCATCAAACTCACTGCCGCTGACTTTGTGATTGACAGCGCTACTAATACACTGACGATATCAAAAACTTTTGACAAAAGTCTGCTCATTAAACCAGAGCTTCCTAAAACAACACCAGCAACCAGACCCACAGCACCCAAGGTTGCAACACCAACCCAGCCTGACACGGTGAAGCGCACACCGCAGAAGCCCAAGAAAGCTCCCATTACAAATCAGCTCTATTTCGGTAAGGCTGCCTTTGTAAGCATCGAATTAGACAGCTCAGCAGCTACCACGCAAAACGTTAAGCCGTCTACCCTGGAGGATACAGGCTATATTCTAATTGAACTGAAGACAAAACAGCCGAGCTATATCGTACAGTTAGTTGACAAAAACTACACTGTGATACAGGAGAAGCGTAATACAGCCAAGTTCCAGTTCGAAGATCTGCAGCCGGGTGACTACATGATCCGCGTTATTATTGACTCTAATAATAATGGTCATTGGGACCCAGGGAGCTTCTTCCGTCATGAAATGCCCGAAAAGATGGTGTTTTATATGAATGACAAGAAGAATCCGGTGACGAATCTAAAGGCAAACTGGGAGGTAGGTCCTTTGTTGATAACCTTCTAGTAACGTGTGGAAAACTCAGCATTTATTCACGTCAACCCAGGAGAAACTCACGGATTCCAAAAGTCACTAGGAAGAATGTTAATCAAACATGAGTTACCAACATCCACCCACATTGGATTCTGTCCACACACCGTTCGTCCACACGCTTCAGGATTGTGGGTAACTTCGTAACCTCCTGTAATCGAACAATTTAAAAAGTGAATAAATCTACATAAATTCAACAATCCGAAACCCCTTCAGTTTTATCCACAATTCAACATGCTTAATAATAAATATTATACTTATATATATATTAATACCATTAATGCACGGGTTTTCCGGATAACGTGTCTGATCCTGTTTCTTGGGTTCAGTTCGTTTGGTCAGGATCAAACTGAAATACAGTTGGCCAATGAATACCTTTTGAAAGGCGATAAGAAAAAAGCGCTGGAGTTGTATCGTGAGCTGGCGAAGTCTGAAAGAAATAACAGCCTCATATACAACAATTATTTTAACGTAATGCTGGACCTGGGGGGGCACGACGACGCGCTGAACTATCTCAAAAAAAATATCAAGCGCGAGCCGGACAATTTGCAATACCGGCTGGACCAGGGGCTGGTGTACGTTCGGGCCGGCGACATGTCGAAAGCTGACCGCGTGTTCAAAGAGCAGATCAGCGAAAACAAGAACAACGTTCAGCGCATAAAAATAATGGCCGATTATTTCATGGCCCGCTCGCTGGCCGACTACGGCATTATTGCGCTCACGCAAAGTCGCGAGTCGCTCGGCAATCCGTACCTGTTCTGTCTGGACCTGGCCATGTTTTACCGGCTCAAAGGCAACCAGGACAAAATGGTTCTGGAATACCTGAGCTACGTAACGCAGAATTCCGCCAACATCCAGTATGTAAAAAATGTAATGCAGGCGCTGCTCTCGAAACCCGAGGAGCTGGAAAGCCTGGAAAGAATTCTGTACGACAAGGTGCAGCAGTTTCCGGATGTGGAGGTTTACTCGGATCTGTTGATCTGGGTGACGATGCAGCAGAAAAACTTTTACGCGTCGTTCATCCAGGCCCGGGCATACGACAAGCGCTATAAGCACGAGGGCGAAAAATGTATGGAGGTGGCCCGGGTGGCGTTCGACAATGAAGATTACGACAACGCCGCAAAAATTTACCGCTACGTGATTCGCGATTTCCCGAAGTCCGGCAATTACCTGTTGGCCCGGCTTGGGCTGATCCGCACCCGGGAGGCCCGCGTAAAAAAATCGTATCCGGTAAAGTCAGACTCTGTACGTACGCTTATTGCCGACTACAAAAGTTTTATCCGCCAATATCCTGACAACAATTACGCACTGGAGGCGGCCAGGAACGAGGCATTACTTTTCGCCAACTACATTGACGAAAAAGACTCGGCCATCCAGATCCTGAACAAACTCATCGCCAACCCCCGCACGTCGATGACGCTGAAGTCGAAGGCCAAACTCGACCTGGGCGACATCTACCTGTTGAAGGGCGAATCGTGGGAATCTACGTTGCTGTACTCGCAGGTAGAAAAAACACAAAAGGAAAGTTCGGTGGGCTATGAGGCCAAACTTAAAAATGCGAAGCTGTCGTACTACAAAGCCAACTTTCGCCTGGCGCAGGAGCACCTGGATATTTTGAAGGAAGCCACGACCCGCGAGATTGCCAACGATGCACTGGACCTGAGTATGCGGATTAAGGAAAACATCGCGTTCGACTCTACCGGCACGGCGCTACGTGAATACGCGTCGATCGAGCTGCTATTGTACCAGAACAAGGATGACGAGGCGCTGCAGCGGATCGAGAAATTAAAACAGGCCATTGCCGCCAAAACTATAACCAGTGTGGGAATTCTGGACGACGTGTATTACCTGGAAGCCAACCTACGAATGCAGCGTGGCGAGTTTGACAATGCTCTGGGTCTTCTGAAAAAAATCATGACCGAATACCCTGACGATATCCTGGCCGACGACGCGTATTTTTTAATGGGTGATATCTACGACGTGCAGCTCAAGGACAAGGAAAAGGCAATGGAAATTTACCGCGACTTCCTGACGAAATATCCGGGCAGCGTTTATGCGGCGGAGGCGCGGAAGCGGTTCAGAACGATGCGCGGAGATTTTCAGGAAGCGCCTGGTCTCTGAACAAGATTCGTAAGATTAAGGGATTACAACCTCCTTCGCTGAAGCTACGGCGGGCGAAGCAGGATTAGGATTTTGAAGATAACTGAGATTTTGGTGTGAGAGACGGGTTTGAAACGCTGCGCAAGTGGGGTTGGGGATAGCGTGTGGATAACCCGGGAAAAAGAGGCTGAAATTCGAAAAATTTTTTCGGTCCCTTCGGGACGTGTTACTAAGGAAGCTGGGGGGCGGTGGATGGATTTTAAGAGGGGCTGGAGGAACGATCTGGGGTCTGGTTGGGTTCGGGGATGATTTGCTCGACAGAATCGCCTATGCGGATTTTACCGGGCTTCAGAACTTTTGCGGTAATTCCGCCGTGGCCACGCATGGCATTATAACCGCCGGCACCGAGGTTGGTTTCCATTCGGGAGCAGGGGTGGCATTCGCCCGAGTATTCTAAAACGGCTTCGCCGATTCTAAAACGCTTTCCTTTAAGCGAAAGCAGGTTAATGCCGGCTACTACGATGTTGCGGCGGGTGAGGCCGGCATCAATTTCCGATTTTCCTAAAAATGACGCGATGGATTTAAGATGCTCTGCCTGGATGAGCGTAACCTGCCTTTTTCCGCCGCCGGCGTATCGATCGCCTTTAAGGCCTTTGTCAGCAACAGCTTCCGCAGAATCTACGGTGTTGACCGGTGCCATTCGGGCGGGCCGCAAATTAATCCGTACCACCCGGCCGCCTTGTGAATAACTTTCGAATAGTTCTTTGAATTCCATGATGTTGGGGGTATTAAACCTCTAACCAATGTTGCCGGCCAATTGTTTCCGTTCGTCAGTAACGCTTGAAATTCAAATCGTTCTCTTCTAGAAATCCAGAAATCCGCCGTATCTTTTAGTAGGTGTCAGCGGTTTTCAGCCTTTTATCACTTTCGAATTTTTTTCTTTTTATCGAAAATTGTCCGGGCGGCACGTGTGTTCAAACGTGGCCAATGCCGCAAGCTTGCGGGCAACTATCCTGTTCGTCACAAAAATCTTCCACGAATCCTTGTTTTGCTCTGCATGCATAACATAATTTTTCTACCTTAGCTATCGACTCGAAATCGTATGCGAAGAGAAGAAACGGTAGATCATAACCTAAAAACCGCCTGGCATGCCATTGCGCGCATGTATAACCAGCAGGCGGCAAAATACGACGCCACGATGTCGATGGGCTTCGTGTTGCTCAACATAAATTCTGAGGAGGGCTCGCCGGCAACTAAAATTGCTCCGCTCATGGGGCTTGAGGCGCGAAGTCTTACCCGCCTGCTTAAATCGATGGAAGAAAAGGGCCTTGTATTTCGCGAGGCCGACAAGGTGGATAAACGTTCAGTGCGGATACGGCTTACCAAGGAAGGCAAAGACAAAAAAGAGAAAGCGCGTGAAACCGTACTGAAGTTCAACCAGGCTGTGCACGAACAGGTGCCGCCCGAAAAGCTTGCTGTATTCTTTGAGGTGATTCAGCAGATCAATCAGATGATCGAGAAAATTAATACCAGCAAAATATCAAACGACTAATTTCCAACTTCTAAAATGTACCCGTTCCGATAGAGGAACATTAAATACATCAATTAATAAACTATGAAGCGTTCTATCCGTAAAGTTGCAGTCCTGGGCTCCGGCGTCATGGGGTCAGCCATTGCCTGCCACTTCGCAAACATCGGCTGCGAAGTCATGCTGCTCGACATTGCTCCGAAGGAGCTAACCGATGAAGAAAAAGCAAAGGGGCTTACGCCAGATCATAAGGCGGTGAAGAATCGTATTGTTCAATCTTCGTTCGAGCGTTCGGTAAAATCTAACCCGGGTCCGCTTTACAGCAAAAAGTATATATCGCGTGTGAAGCTTGGAAATTTTGACGACGACATGCCGTCGATCAAGGACTATGATTGGGTGATTGAAGTTGTTGTCGAGAACCTGGATATAAAGAAGAAAGTATACGAGCAGGTGGAAAAATTTCGCAAGCCCGGTACACTGATCACATCGAATACATCGGGTATACCGATTCACCTAATGGCCGAAGGCCGGAGCGACGACTTCAAGAAAAATTTCTGCGGTACACACTTCTTCAATCCGCCACGTTACCTGAAGCTGCTCGAAATTATTCCGACGCCAGCCACTGATCCCGAAGTTGTAAAGTTCCTCATGCACTATGGCGATCTATACCTCGGTAAGACAACGGTACTTTGCAAGGACACGCCGGCATTTATCGCCAACCGCGTAGGCATCTATGCTATACTCAAGGTGGTGGACTCTATGCGCAAGCTTGACCTGAACATAGACGAGATCGATAAACTTACCGGGCCGGTAATTGGCCGACCCAAGTCGGCAACCTTCCGCACATCGGATCTGGTTGGTCTCGATACATTGATAAAAGTAGCGAACAATCTTTACGCAGGTTTGCCGAACGACGAAGGTCGCGAAACATTCAAACTGCCCGAGGTTATCAACACCCTTGAAAAGAACAAGTGGCTTGGTGATAAGACGGGTCAGGGCTTCTACAAGAAGAGCAAGAATGCTAAGGGCGAAACTGAAATTCTTACGCTCGACCTCAATACACTGGAATATAAACCCAAGTCAAAGGCGAAATTCGCTACGCTCGAGAGCACGAAGACTATTGATGATCTGAAGCAGCGCTTCAAAGTATTGTTGAGTGGTAAAGACAAGGCAGGCGACTTCTACAGAGATTCGTTCTATGCATTGTTCAAATATGTATCCGATCGTATACCTGAAATATCCGACGAGTTATATAAAATAGACGATGCAATTTGTGCCGGCTTCGGCTGGTCGCTCGGGCCGTTCGATACGTGGGATGCTGTTGGTGTTGAGAAGACTGTAAAAGAAATGGAAGCGGCCGGATATAAACCCAATCAATGGGTATACGATATGATCGCGGCCGGTCATAAATCATTTTATAAAGTTGAAGGTGGTCAACGTAAATATTATGATATACCTTCAAAATCGTATAAGTCTATCCCGGGTAAAGAAGAATTCATCATACTTGAGAACCTTGGCGAGAAGGTAGTATGGAAGAACGCCGAGTCAAAGGTAACGGACATTGGGGATGGTGTACTTAACTTTTCATGGAACAGTAAGAGCTATACACTTGGCACATCGGTGATTGAAGGTCTTAACAAAGCTATAGACCTCTCTGAAAAAGATTACCGTGGTTTGGTTATAGGTCACCAGGGTGCGGATTTCTCGCTTGGAGCAAATCTTGGGCTTGTGTTTATGTTTGCTATCGAACAGGAATATGATGAGATCGACTTCATGGTGCGTCAATTCCAGAACTCGGTTATGCGTATTCGTTACTCGTCGGTTCCGGTAGTGGTGGCGCCACACGGTCGGACACTGGGCGGTGGTTGCGAAATGACGTTGCACTCAGACATAGCACAGGCTGCTGCCGAAACGTATATCGGTCTGGTGGAAGTTGGTGTCGGTCTTATACCCGGCGGCGGGGGGACGAAAGAGCTGGCCAAGCGTGTGGCCGATGCTTACCAGGAAGGTGACATAGAGTTGAACGCGTTGCAAAATGCTTTCATGAATATAGCGACTGCCAAGGTTGCGCTCTCAGCCGAAGAGGCTCGCGAGATGGGTATACTCCGGAGCAAAGACCGGATCTCTATCAATAAAGACCGCCAGATTCTCGACGCGAAAGCCGCGGTGATCGAGCTGGCCGACGCGGGATACACGATGCCGGCACGTGCCAACAATATAAAAGTACAGGGTCGTTCGGGCATGGCGTTGTTCATGGCCGGTATCTCGGGAATGCGCATGGGTAACTACATCAGCGATCACGACATGAAGATTGCGCGATGGGTAGCCAACGTTATGTGCGGTGGTGATCTGACGTCGCCGCAGGAAGTAAGCGAGCAGTACTTGCTCGACCTGGAGCGTGAAGCGTTTGTTTCGCTTACCGGAGAAAAGAAAACCCTCGAAAGAATTCAAGCAATATTAACAGGTGGTAAACCCTTAAGAAATTAATACTATGGATGCATATATCGTAGCCGCGAAAAGAACGGCCAACACCCGGGCCAAAAAAGGAGGACTTCGTTTTACCCGTCCCGATGATTTTGCAACGGATATTATTAAAGCACTGGTAGCGTCGGTACCCGGTCTTGAAAACAAAATGGTTGACGACCTGATTGTGGGTAACGCCGTGCAGGAAGCCGAACAAGGTATGCAGATGGGGCGGATGATTGCGCTTACAGCATTGGGCATCGACACGGCCGGTATGGTGATAAACCGGTATTGCGGTTCGGGCATCGAAGCGATACACCTGGCGTCTGCCACGATTCGTGCGGGCATGGCCGATTGTATTATAGCCGGCGGTGCAGAGTCTATGTCGCTCGTGCCTACCATGGGATGGAAAACCGCGCTGAACTATAACATTGCGAAAGATCATCCGGACTATTATATCAGCATGGGCTTAACTGCCGAAGCTGTTGCGAAACAGTATACCATATCGCGCGAAGATCAGGACCGCTTTGCATACGAATCGCACATGAAAGCTGTTCAGGCACAAAAGGACGGCAAGTTCAAAGAAGAGATTCATCCGATAAATGTGAAAGAAGTTTATGTGGAGAACGGCAAGAAAAAGACCCGCGAGTTTGTGGTAGACACAGATGAGGGTCCTCGCCCGGATACAACTATTGAAGTATTGTCGAAACTGAAGCCAGTGTTTGCATTGGGTGGTTCGGTTACGGCCGGCAACTCATCGCCCACAAACGACGGTGCCGCTTTTGCCATAGTAATGAGTGAGCGTATGGTAAAACAACTTAACCTCAAACCCATTGCCCGGTTGGTGAGCTATGCGGTGGCGGGTGTTGAGCCGCGCGTAATGGGTATTGGTCCGGTAAAGGCAGTGCCGAAGGCGTTGGAAAAAGCCGGTCTGAAAATGAACGACATCGACCTGGTGGAGTTGAATGAAGCGTTTGCCGCGCAGTCGCTTGCTGTAGTGCGAGATCTGAACATCAATCCTGAAATTCTGAATGTGAACGGTGGTGCTATTGCGCTGGGTCACCCGCTGGGTAGCTCGGGTGCGCGTCTGTCGCTTACGGTGTTGAACGAGTTGCGCCGCCGCAAGAAAAAATACGGGTTGGTAACGGCCTGTGTTGGTGGTGGCCAGGGTGTAGCGGGCATTTATGAATTACTGAACTAAAAAAATAAAAATATAAAGGGATATGAGTACTACAGCGCAAACCAAAGGTGCTATCAAGGGCGGAGAGTTTTTGATCCGCGAGACTCTGGCAAACGAAATCTTCATTCCTGAAGAATTCAACGAAGAGCAGAAAATGATCGAGCAACAGTGTCGCGACTTCCTGGCGAAGGAAGTGTTTCCGCGTCTGGACGAGATTGACGGTATGAAGGATCTGAACCTGATGCCATCGCTACTCGACAAAGCGGGCGAGCTGGGTCTGCTTGGCACATCGGTACCTGCAGAATACGGTGGCTTCGGCATGGACTTCAACACTACGATGCTGGTGGCCGAAGTTATCGGCGGTGGCCACTCGGTGGCGGTAGCCCTTTCGGCACACACCGGTATCGGCACGCTGCCGATTGTATATTATGGCAACGAGGATCAGAAGAAAAAATATCTTCCGAAACTGGCGAGCGGTGAGTGGAAAGCGGCGTACTGCTTAACAGAGCCCGACTCGGGTTCGGACGCGAACTCCGGCAAAACCAAAGCTGCGCTTTCGGCCGATGGTAAACACTACGTTATCAATGGGCAGAAAATGTGGATAACTAACGGTGGTTTTGCGGATATCTATATTGTGTTTGCCAAGATCGACAACGATAAAAACCTTAGCGCGTTCATCGTTGAAAAATCGTTCGGCGGCATCACGATGAACGAAGAAGAGCACAAGATGGGTATCAAAGGCTCTTCTACACGTCAGATCTTCTTTAACGACTGCAAAGTTCCGGTAGAGAATATGCTTTCTGAACGTGAGAACGGTTTTAAGATTGCGGTAAACATTTTGAACGTTGGGCGTATCAAGCTGGCGGTTGCAGCGGTTGGTGGTTGCAAGCGCACGATCTCTATCGCCACCAATTATGCGAAAGAAAGAAAGCAGTTTGGAACGTCTATTGCGAACTTCGGCGCTATCAAGCATAAGATTGCCGAGATGGCTACGAAAGTTTTTGCCAGCGAATCGGCATGTTACCGTGCGGGCCAGAATATAGATGACGCCACCAATGCGTTGATTGCAGCGGGTACCGATTCGTCGAAAGCAAAACTGAAGTCGCTCGAAGAGTTCGCGATTGAGTGCGCGATCATGAAAGTTCACGGCTCGGAAGTGCTGGATTTTGTGGTAGACGAAGGTGTACAGATATACGGAGGTATGGGCTTCTCGGCTGAAGGCCCGATGGACCGTGCGTACCGCGATGCGCGGATCAATCGGATTTTTGAGGGCACTAATGAAATTAACCGGATGCTTACAATAGATATGCTATTGAAGCGTGCGATGAAGGGTTCGATAGACCTGATGACGCCGGCCATGAATGTGCAAAAAGAACTTATGGCGATACCGGATTTTGGTGCTGCCGAAGAAGAAGGTATATTCGTCAAAGAAAAGAAGGCCATTGCCAACCTGAAGAAGGCGGGCCTTATGGTTGCGGGAGCCGCCGTGCAAAAGTTTATGATGAAACTTTCGGAGGAGCAGGAGGTGCTGATGAAGCTGGCCGACGTTCTGATCGAAGCATATGTAGCCGAGTCTACGCTGTTGCGTGTAGAGAAGCTTATTACGTTGCGTGGCGAAAAGGCGGTTGAAGTTGAAAAAGAGATGGCCATTATCTATCTGCACGGTGCGGTAGAAAAAGGCGCAGCGGCTGCACGCGAAGCGGTGATGTCGTTTGCCGAAGGCGACGAGCTGAAGCTGATGCTCATGGGTCTGAAGCGATTTACTAAAATCGATCCGTATAACCTGAAAGAGGCACGCCGTAAGGTTGCCAACCACGTGATTGAAAAAGGACAATATCCTTTCTAAATATTTCGAAACCCGTTAACTGAAATCAATACCCAAACGGAAAAGTCGCTCTGAGTTATCGGGGTGACTTTTTTCGTTTTATACGTTTGTCGGGATGATGCTTTGGATCTATACTGTTCATTTCTGTAAAGGCCAACTGTTCAGAATTCAACATAAACGGTGCCACTGAAATCTTAAAACCCGTTTTTTAACGAAATATGTGGGGTGTTCGAGATTTGCATGGTCTTTGAAAGCATATTAGCAAAAAACATTACAGTTATGGTAGCTAAAACGATACTGGTTGCCCTGGTTCTACTCTTTATGTTCCCGGTATGCATTGGCGTTGGCGCCGCGATCTTTGGAATCTTTGCGGGTTTAATGGGAGCTATCTTTGGTATAATCGGCGGGTTATTCGGGATAATCGGCGGAATTTTCGACTGTCTTTTCAACTGGCACTGGAACGTATTTACCGTTGGCCTGCTGGTGCTGGTGGTGGTACTGATTTCCCGGTCGCGCAAACTGTAAGCCCGACCGGGATTGTATCCGGTATCGTTACGATACCGGGTGGCGGTTATACAAAGCCGGGTTCAGAAAGTATTTAGAGTAAACCGGCGAGCGTTTCACCTCGTGCAGTTCGGGTTTGCGTTTGTTTACAAACACCACGCGGTATTGAAACTCAAAACCCTTTTCGGTATGGATGTCTTTTTTAACAACATACCATTTCTTGTTGTAAGGATTAAGGACTTTAACTTCTACGTGGAAGAGACCTGACGAGCTACGCACCCGAACAAACTTCTCCGGATTCTTATTATAGAGTTTGCCGTTTATATAAACGTGCATGCGGGTTCCTTTCTCCGTCTGAACAGCGATACCAGAATCGTATGCCCAAGCTTGAACAGAAAGTAACGCGAACAAAACTGCGAACACTGACTTTTTCATTTTGGCTGTCTTTGCTTAAACAAGGCAAGCACCGTGCCAACGGTTGGGCTGTTGCAAAACAAAAAAAGGCTGCATACGGGCAACCTTTTTAACAAGCGCTTTTGCGCTGAAAGCATTGAAAAATCAGCTATTTCGGTACTTTATGCCGCAGCCTATCGCTTTAGTTTTTTCGGTAGGCACGGCTTTGCCGGCCAGCAGGGCGTTAACAGCTTCTTCAACATATTTTTTGTCGGCTGCAGCGGCGTCACGGGTATTGTTGTCAATTGCGCCAATGTAGGCTACGCTAAATTTGCCGTCGGCTTTTTTAAGCACGTACACGTGCGGAGTGTTTGCAGCGCCAAAAGCTTTGGCAACGTTTTGAGATTCGTCGACCAGGTATGGGAAAGTATAACCTTTGCGGCGCGCCACCGCCACCATTTCGTCATATGAATCGCCGGGCGACATTTTCGGATCGTTGGCGTTAATGGCGATGACGGGAAAGCCTTGCGACGCGTATTTTTTGTTCAGCGCCACGATGCGGTCGTTGTAGGCTTTGGAGTAGGGGCAGGTGTTGCAATCGAAAACCAGGATGGCGCCTTTAGCATCTTTGTAATCGGCCAGCGACACCATTTTGCCATCGGTGTTCTTTAGCCGGAAGTCGGTTACGGTATCGCCTACTTCATAACCGGGCGGGGTAGCTGCCATGAACAGGAATGTTGCGGCAAGCATCAACAATAAAATGTGAATTTTTTTCATGACTACGTTGGTTAGGGGATTGTTTGTAATCTATGGCTATCAACGTACGTCGGCTATCAACTGTTCAATTTCTTTTCGGTCGGTAAATTCTTTTTCGGAGAACTTGCGGGCGGCGGTTTTAGGGTTGATGACGAGGGTTGCGGGAATGGAGCCTTTCCAGCTTTTATCAACTTTGTCGATCCAAGTGTTGTAATCCACTTCGTCAAGCAGCAGTACTTTAGATTTTATGTTCTTGCGGGTAACGAAGGCGTTAACGCGGTCGAGTTTGTCGGCAAAGTCGAGGTTGATGAGCGTTACTTTTACAGGGCCGCCGGCGGCGTTCAGTTGTTCAAACAGGGGTAGCTCTTTTACACACGGTCCACACCAGGTAGCCCAGAAGTTAATAACCTGAATGGTATCGGACTGAGTTTTGAGAATTTTGTCGATTGCGTTGAATTTTACGACGGAGGCTTTTTGGGCAAATGCGGTAGTGGAGGTTGCCACCAGGGCAATCAGGATTACTTTCTTCATGCTTTGTTTTTTAGTTTAAAGACAGTGGCCGGGCGCCGGGTACCCGGCCGGTATTGTGATACGCCAGGTACCGAAATTACATGGTTTTTGGGCGCAGAAAAAGAACGTTGCCGGTCAGAAAACAGGAGAGAAAAACGTTAGAATTCAGGCAGTTGAAAGGAGTATGAATTTATCAAAAAAAGATTTCCACAAAACACACCAGTTATCCACATTACCCTATTGTTAATCGTTAAATATCAGATTTACAGACAGTTGTGTTATGATTTTTGATTCTCCGCTTTGTGGACAACTTTTAGGCGACAGAAATCGGTGTGTTGGAATGATAAAAAACGTATGTGTTTTGAGGGGCGAATGAGAGAAGGAAAATGAACCAGGATAACGTTTTAAATACCCTTGAACGGGTAGGGTGAGAGGCTAGCAATTTTCAGTGTAAAAAGGCTGACTCGTTTTCACAAATCAGCCTTTTTGGTTTAAACTGAAAAAGAAGATTTTAATAAAAGAGGTCTACGCTTCTACAGCGGCAAGTGACCTGGAGTTCTTTGTTGTTGTTTCCATGACACTACGTACGTTCGATGTGTATGTACTGTCGAACCAGTTTTCGTAGTCTTTGTACTGAATGCAGTTCGACAGAACGTTGCCATCGATCAAGATCTTAATGAGCGTTTCGCCCTGATCAATCGTTGCCAGAATTTCTTTCTGTTGAATTTCGGGAAGTTCATTGAGTTGTATATACTCAATACCCTTGTATGTTTTTGAATTAACCTTCATAAGCAGCTTCACTAATCTGATTCCCAGATATAAATATGATTTAAACTGATTTTGTAACCTCTTGGTTTAATTCTTCTGCAAGTTAATTGCTAAAAAGAGTTCTTGGTGTTACAAAATTTTGAAATTTGCTTTACGAAATAAGGATGGCTGGATTTTTTGATACCCCTATTGAATACCTAAAAGGCGTTGGCCCCCAGCGTGCGGCGTTGTTTAATAAAGAGCTTGCCATTTTTACATTTGGCGATCTTATACAACACTATCCATTCCGATATGAAGATCGCTTAAAATTTTATGCCATCCACGAGTTGGACGAAGAAATGCCCAATGTGCAGATAAAGGGATTTATCAAACATAAGGAGCTTGTTGGTGTTGGTCCAAAGAAAAGATTGGTAGCACATTTCGCCGATGACAGCGGTACAATAGAGCTTGTATGGTTCCAGGGCATAAACTGGGCTAATGAAAAACTGAAAACAGGGATAGAATATGTAGCGTTTGGCAAGCCTAGCCGCTACGGTAGTCGTATAAGTATATCACATCCTGAAGTTGAACCAGTTACAGCCCGTAATGAGAAGCAAAGCTACTTACAACCCGTATATCCGTTAACTGAAAAACTTCGTTCGAGACACTTAGATAATAAGTCGTTATTAAAACTATTTGAGGAATTACTCACACTCGCGAAAGACAAAATAAGGGAAACACTTCCACAGACTATTATAAACGAACGTAAGTTTCTATCAAAGCGTGAAGCACTTATAAATATACATTTTCCCAAAAATATAGAACTCTTATCGCAGGCAAGACATAGGCTCAAGTTTGAAGAGTTATTCTATGTACAACTACGCCTGCTTAAAATGAAACTAGTGCGTCAGCATAAGTTCAGGGGGCAGGTGTTTCACGATGTATCGTTGTTAACGCGCTTCTATAATGAGCATCTACCGTTTGCACTAACGGATGCACAGAAAAAAGTTATCAAAGAAATATATGCAGACCTGAAAAGCGGTATGCAGATGAACCGCTTATTGCAGGGAGATGTGGGTAGTGGTAAAACAATCGTTGGCTTTATATGTATGTTGATTATTGTCAGCTCGAATTCGCAGTGTGCGCTGATGGCGCCTACCGAAATTCTGGCGATACAACATTATAAGAACCTGAAGCGGCATGCCGATAAGATGGACCTACCCATTGCGCTACTTACCGGTTCTACAAAAAAGTCTGAACGCAAGGTTATACACGAGCGTTTACGTAATGGTGAACTTAAGATACTGGTTGGTACACACGCTTTACTGGAAGAAGAGGTACAATTTCAAAATCTGGGTCTGGCCGTTGTTGACGAGCAACACCGCTTTGGCGTTGCCCAACGGTCTAAGTTATGGGAGAAGAATGTAGGCCTGTATCCGCATGTGTTGGTTATGACGGCCACCCCAATACCCCGTACACTGGCTATGACTTTATATGGCGACCTGGATGTATCGGTGATTGACCAATTGCCGGCGGGCCGTAAACCAATCAAGACACTTCACAAGTTTGACTCACACCGCCTGCAGGTAAACCAGTTTATCCGCGACCAGATGGCTGTTGGCCGACAAATTTATATTGTATATCCGTTGATTGAAGAATCTGAAAAGCTGGACCTCAAACATCTGATGGATGGTTACGAAAGTGTGTGCCGTGCTTTTCCGGATGTAGCGGTGAGTATCGTGCACGGTAAGATGAAGCCCGACGCCAAGGAATACGAGATGAACCGTTTTGCCAAAGCCGAAACCAAGATCATGGTAGCTACCACGGTTATCGAGGTAGGCGTGGACGTTCCGAATGCGTCGGTTATGATCATCGAGAACGCCGAGCGTTTTGGCCTGTCGCAACTTCACCAGCTTCGCGGCCGGGTAGGGCGGGGCGCCGAGCAATCGTACTGTATACTGATGAGTAATTATAAGTTGAGCGCTGACTCACGGGTACGGCTGGACACGATGGTAAAGACCAACAACGGCTTTGAGATTTCGGAGACCGACTTAAAACTTCGCGGGCCCGGCGACATTACGGGCACGCAGCAGAGTGGCGTGCTGGACCTGTTAATTGCCGACGTGGCCAAGGACGGGGAGATTATAAAGGATGCCCGCGACGTGGCGGGAGCTATTCTGGAAGACGACCCGGAGCTGGAAAAACCTGAAAACCGCGAAATAAAGGCGCAAATCAGCAACACCCGCCAGAGCGAAAAGAACTGGAGCCGAATAAGTTAACAGGCTAAATGCCTGAAAAATAGTATCTTTGATATTCAGACCGAACTATTACCCGTCGCTTCCACATGAAGTACGTCTCTCTTATTCTGCTGCTCTTTGCCAGTTTCTCCCTTCAGGCACAATCCGGAAACTACTTTCTTTCGCACTACTCGCCGGGTAAAGACCGGTTCGACAATGTTTGCTTCGACATGGTGCAGGCCGGAAACGGGGTGATGTATTTTGCCACTCAGAGCGGCGTAATGCAGTTTGATGGCTTGAACTGGAATCTTATTCCGGGCACCGGCGCGGTGTATTCATTACAGGTGCATGAGGATGTGATTTACTGGGCCGGCACATCGGGCTATGGAACGATTGACGACGACACCAATAGCTTCCCTCAGATTATTACGCTGTCGAAAGGTGTAAAAGATGTGTTTCAGACGATTGCTGTAAAAGACCGGACGTGTTTTGTAAACGAAAGCAGCCTCTATATACTCACACGTGGCCAGCAAAAAGAAACGGTAATTCGCCGTACCGACGCGACGGGCTCTTTCACCAACATCTTCGAGCTTTTCGGGATGGTGTTTGTTACTACGGAGCTCGGCGGTATTCTTAAAATACAAAACAACCAGCTTGTGCCTTCCGGACTTGGCCTGCCAACTGACGCGCCGGTAATCTTTGCGCATCATTTTGAAAACCGCTACCTGCTGGGCCTGGCCGATAATCGTTTATATATAGTAGGTGAAAACCTGAAACCGCGTCAGCTTAAACTGGAAGACGAGGCGTATGCTAACGCCAGTGTGCTGGTGAGCGCGCGATGGGTGAACCAAGACATGTTTGCCCTTGGCACCCTGCGCGGTGGGTTGATGTTTGTGCATGCCACTACCGGCAGAACGCAGGAGATTATAAATTATACTACCGGTCTGCCCGACGACGAGGTGTTTGCGCTGATGAGCGATAAGAACCAATGTATATGGGCTGCGCACGAATATGGCTTTACCCGTGTAGCGCCATACCTGCCGTTCCGCTCGTTTGGTCATTACCCCGGTTTGCAAGGCAATTTGTTATGTGTACTCTCGCGTGACGCCGATGTATATGTTGGCACTTCGCTCGGTCTGTACAAACTGGAGAAGGAAGATGTATACGACGAAAAAGTCTACTACGTCGAAAGCGCGTCGGCTCCGCAGAAACAACCTATACATAATGCACCAGCCAAACGGACCGACCCGGTAAAAACGTCCGCCTCAACAGAAACAAAACCAGCCGCGACGACAGAAGCTCAAACCGAGACGGCCACCAAGAACCAGGGCTTCTTTAAGTTTCTGCGGAAGAAAAAAGCGAGACAAAACGGATCCTCGAACGAGTCAACGCCTGCGCCAATTGAAAGTGTACCGGAAGACGCTCCGGCTGAAGCAACGAAATCCATGCCGGTAACTGCCGGCAGCGCCGGTGCGAAACAGAAAAGAACACAACGTGTGCTTCGTTCATCGCAGTATGTCTATAAAAAGGTGAACGGCATCGGTGCCAAGATCACACACCTGTTGAATGTAGAAGGTAACGTAGTGGCTGCTGGCCTTGGCGGCGCCTACGAGGTAGACGGTTTGCAGGCGACGCCACTTGCGACGGAACCGATACGTTTTGCGTTTGCGTCGAACGAGGGCCTGCTGTTTCTCGCCACATACGACGACAAGGTGCAGACCTTGCAATATGCTATGGACCGGTGGCAAAACCTCACGATACTGGATGGGCTTCATGACCAGATAAATTATATGTTCCAGGGTGTTGGCAAAGAAGTATGGCTTTGTGCGCTGGACAATATCTATCGTGTAGACGTGACCAGCGTTGCTGCACCGGAAATAGAAACACTCACAATCAACAATCCGAACTTCGAAGATTATGTGGGTGTTGCTTCAAGCCGGCAAGTACTGCTGGCCAACAGCCATGGATTTTTAAAATACGATCGCGTAAAGAGAGCCTTCGAAGCTTTGGATACTCTGAAGCGCAAAGAGGCCATCAGCTACTTTGCCGATGGTGGCCACGTGTGGTATCGCGACATTCATAACTGGAAGTGGCTGGGCCAAACGCCGAAGGAGAGTAACCTCCACCTGCTGAACCTGTTTCGCAACCTGAGGTTTATACGCTCTGACGAGAACCCCGAGAACCTGTGGATCATCACCGGTAACAACGAGCTCTATAAATTTTACGGCGATCGTTTTATACCCTACGACCGTGGTTATCCTATTATCCTGAAATCGGTTCGTAATGGCGAGACCCGTGTGGCCGACCGGCACGAACTTGTTTTTGAGCAGGACCAAAGCTCGCTGGTTTTTGAAATTGTACAGCCCGACTACCTGGCTTCGAAATCTATAGAGTACCGCTACCAGGTAAAAGGTCTTGATGACGACGACTGGACAGAATGGTCGAGCGCTAACAGTACGGTTAATTTTCCGTATTTGCCCGCCGGCGACTATCAGCTTGTGGTACAGGCACGCGATATATTCGGTAAGGTTCAGGACCTGGATGCTGTGTCGTTCGAAATTCTGCCGCCATACTGGCAACGTCCGTGGTTTTACCTGCTCGAAGTTTTATTCTTTGCGTCGCTGGTGGTACTGTCGGTACGGTTAAGCACACGGTACCGTTTTGTAAGTCGCATCCTTACGTTGCTTACCATCATCATGTTAATTCAACTTATCGAGGTGCTGGTGGGCGATGCGATTGGCAGTAAAGACAGCCCGGTGATAGACTTCTTTGCGCAGGTGTTTGTAGCCTTCCTTGTTCTGCCACTCGAAGGGTTTCTGCGCAACTTTATGTTGCGCTCGCTGGACTCGCCCAACCGGTTACACCGGTTCATAAACCGGATATCAAATACAGCGGAGCAGCAGCAAGAGCCATAATTTTCGTTAATTTCACAGAAACCCATCGAAGTCATTATGGATTTGCGATCGCTTACCCTTTGTGCGATACTGGCCGTGTTTATGTTACTTGCCTGCGACAAGAGGGTAACCGATGGCGACAACCCGCCGGATGCGGCTTTCGATCTGGCGCATTCCGATCCGGCCGCGGTAGAACTTGCCGACAGCATTATGGTTGCTATGGGTGGCCGTGCCGCATGGAACGGTATTCGTTTTATTTCATGGCAGCCGGGCGCGGGCCGCACCATTGTATGGGATAAACGCAACAGCCGAATTCGGCTGGAACTTGAAGCCGACAGTATGGTGGCGCTTCTCGATACACGTACCGGCAAAGGCCGTGTACAAACAAAGGCGGGCGAGATTACCCAACCCGACTCGCTTCGCAAAACATTACACTATGTTCGCAACCTGTGGCATGGCGATTCGCTGTGGCTGGTACTACCGTTTGTGCTGAAAGGGTCGGGCGTAACGCTGCGTTATCTTGGCGAAGGAACACTGGCCACCGCCCAGACCAAGTGCAATGTGCTGGAAGTCACGCTGCGCGCGCCGGCAAAAGATCAATACCTTTTGTATGTTGATGTGAAGGATAACCTGATAAAACAATGGTCATGGTCCAGAAACGCCGCCCAGGATAAGCCCGAGTTTGTGCGACCGTGGGATAATTACAAGCGCTATGGCCCCATACTGCTCTCGGCCGAACGAAGCGATAGCAGCGGACCCCGCAATGTGCGCATTACCGACAAGGTTCCTGCAATAGTCTTTACAGAATTTTAATCCGTACCACACCACCACCCCTGCAAATGAAGCCCCGGAAAGCAGAAGTCTGTAACAGGCCGGTAGACGAAAGCCAATTCAGAGCGTTGATAGAAAATGCTCATGACGGCATTGCGCTGTACGACAAGGCCGGCCGCATTAACTATGTTAGCCAGACTACGCTTCGCATGACCGGCTTCAAACAAAATGAACTGCTTGGCAAGAAAGCCATTTCGTTTCTTCATCCCGACGACGTGAAGGCCATGCGCAATGGCTTTAAAGATATTATTGCCGAACCCGGTAAAAGTCTTTCACTCTTTCAACGCATTCGCCACAAGAAAGGACACTACCGGCATTACGAAACGCGGCTTACCAACTTTTTGCACAAGCCCGAAATAGCGGGCATCGTATCGAACTTCCGCGACATTACCGAGCAACGCCAGGCCGAAGACAACAACGTGCAATCGCAGGAGGTTCTTGAGCTGGTCATGCGCAATGTATCCGAAGGCATCTTTATGGGCATTGTGGGGAAAGAGTTTGTGTATGCCAACGACGCGTTTCTGAAGATGATGGGCTATACGTCGTTTGCCAGCCTGCGAAAGATTAAACCTGCCGATATTTTCGATACCGCCGAGCAGTCGGCCCGCGTGCGCAAAGCGCTGAAGAAAAACACGGCGCTCAAAAACGAAGAGATTGTATTGAAACGCCGTAATGGTCAGACGTTTCTGGTCAGTATGACGGTAAGCATGATTGCACACGAAGGTCGCCAGGGACATTTTGTTGGAACGGTGCGCGACATATCGCACGAGAAGGCCGACGCGCAGCGACTGATAGATTCCCGCAATTTTCTCAACAACATTATCGAAACGGTGGCGGCGCCCATCTTTGTAAAAGACCAACGCCACCGCTGGATCATGATGAACGAAAAGTTCTCGCAGCTTATCGGCAAACGTCGCGAAGACCTGTTGGGTAAAACAGACAAAGATGTATTGCCCGCGAACGAGGCACGGGTGTTCTGGAAAATGGACAACGCCGTGCTGAATTCAAAGACTCCACTGGTAAACGAAGAGACGATAACCTCGGCAAATGGCCAGGTGCACGATCTGCTTACCATCAAGTCGTGCTACCATAACGAGCACGGCGAGCGGTTCATCATTGGGTTTATAACCGATGTAACATCGTTGCGCCGCGCGGAGGCCGAACTGAAAAAGCTGCACGCCAGTCTGCGCGCCATACTGGAAAGTACCAAAGAGTCGATCTTTGCAGTGGACAGCAAAGGCAACTACACCGCCTTCAACAAACACCACCACCACGCGATGAAGCGCCTTTACCAGGTAGACATCCAGATTGGCGGCAATAAAATGCGTTACCTGAAAGGCCACCCCGATGGTAAATGGATCGGAGAGGAGATGCGCCGTGCATTGCAGGGTGAGCACTTTGTGAGTGAACATTACCAGGATTTGCGCGGCTATAAGGGCTATATGCTGTTGACCTATAACCCGATTTTGAACGATAGCGGAGAGGTAACGGGAGTGGCCGTATTTATACGGGATATCACGGAGCGCTGGCGCTTTGAAGAAATTATCAAAGCGATGAACGCCAACCTGCGCGCGGTTATGGAAAGCACGGCCGATCGTATACTGGCCGTAGATAAAAATTATAAATATCTTATGTTCAACCAGTCGTATGCCAGCCGTGTGCAGCGGCATACGGGTAGAATTCTACAGATAGGCGATAACTTTATGGAAATCATGCCGCACGACATGGCCTTATCGGCCAAACAGCTGATGACCCGCGCCATGAAAGGCGAGCAGTTTACCGAAGAGACGCGACTGGTAAGTGGGGCTGTATTCGAAACATCGTACAACCCCATTCGCAACGAGAAGGGCCAGGTAGCGGGGGTGGCCCTGTTTGTTCGCGATGTTACCGAGAAACGGAAAATTGAAGAGCAACTCAAAAAGCTCAACGACGAACTGTCCATGCAAAACGTGCAGCTCGCCGCCCAGGAAGAAGAGTTGAAGGCTACGCTGGAAGAATTGTCTGAACGAAATTTCGAGCTGGACCAGCTCATGTATAAAACATCGCACGACCTGCGCTCGCCGCTGAGCTCAGTTATGGGGCTGATCAACCTGGCGCACCTGGACAACGACGCCAGCAATTACCCCGAGTACTTTAACAAGATCGAGGGCCGTATAAAAAAACTCGACGAGTTTATAAGCTCGATGCTGAATTACGCCCGTGTGAACCGTACCGAACTACAAGCGGAAGAAATTAAACTTGAGCATGTGGTGACCACGTGCATTCGCGAGCTGGAATACCTCGACAACTTTAGCCGCATACGGACCGACATCGAGATCAACAACCACACGGTGCCGTTTTACAGCGATAAGCTGCGGGTCGATATTATATTCAGCAACATCATATCCAACGCCTACAAGTACTATAATCCGGAAGCCGAAAGCTATCTTAAAATACGTATCACACTCCATACCGACCGGGCCAACATCATGCTGGAAGATAACGGCATAGGTATCCGGGCCGAGCACCAGGACAAGATCTTCAACATGTTCTACCGGGCTACGGACCGCTCGCAAGGTTCGGGTCTGGGCATGTATATTGTAAAGCAAGCCGTAGAAAAACTCAGGGGCATTATTACGGTAACCAGCAAGTTTGGCAAAGGCACACGTATAGACATAACTCTTCCCAACAATACACCATCATGACAACGTTAAATCCAGAAACCGTACCCGGCCCGTTCAGAAATTATGTTGAATACGTAAAAGACAAGGATATACTTCAGGCATTGCGGCAGTCGGGCTGGCAAACAGCCGAGCTGATCCGCAATATTCCCGAAGAAAAAGGCGAACACCGGTACGGGCCAGACAAGTGGTCGATCAAGGAAGTACTTTGCCACATGATGGATGTAGAGCGTGTCTTCATATACCGCGCACTTCGCTTTTCGCGCACCGACAAAACGCCGTTAGAAGGTTTTGACGAAAACACCTATGCGCCGGAGGCTAACGCCCACAGCCGCACGCTGGCACAACTTGCCCGCGAAATTGAAAACCTTCGCGCCTCTACCATCGACTTTGTAACCAGCTGCACGCCGGAAATGCTGGAGCGCACCGGCATGGCGAATGGATACGAAATATCTGTGCTCGCCCTGGCCTATGCCACGGCCGGTCACGAAACGCATCATTATAAATTATTTAAAGAACGGTATATAACATGGTAGGTCGTTTACACACGGCACTCGTTTTACTGACATTCATCAGTCTGGCGGCATGCAGCCCGGTATCGCGTAAGGCGTTGAACAAAACATTTGCCGATACAGAGAACAAATTTCAGGATCAGACGGGCTTTATGCTGTATGATCCGGTGTTGAAGAAGACGCTGTATGAGTATCATTCAGACCGGTATTTTACGCCGGCATCGAACACGAAGATCTTCACTTTCTTTGCAAGCCTTAACCTGATAGGCGATTCCATACCCGCGTTAAAATATATACAACGCGGCGACTCGTTGATTTTCTGGGGCAGTGGCGATCCGTCGTTTATGTATAAGAATGTATATCGCGATACAGCGGTGCTTCATTTTTTGCGAACGGCGCCTGGCAAATTATATTTCTCGCCAACGAATTTCTATACAACACATTTCGGACCAGGCTGGGCATGGGACGACTACCGTGAGTATTACTCGCCGGAGCGTTCGCCACTGCCTATATATGGTAACATTGCCACGGTAGCATCGGCAGGTAATGCAGCACATATAACACCACCACACTTCAACGACTATCTGCGCGCGGGTGAGCTTCGTGCGAAGCCCGAATTAACGCGAAGTATAGAGCGTAACGCGTTTATATTTTACCCGGGTCAAAAAAGCATGTCCAAGACATGGGACATACCTTTTCATGCAGACCACCAGACGATCGCGTCGCTTTTAAGCGACACGCTACATCGCGACGTGACATTATGTAAAGCGTATATGCCACCCGTTACTTTAACCCGGTACAGTATCCCCGCTGACAGTGTGTATAAAGTAATGATGCAGGAGAGCGACAACTTTCTGGCAGATCAACTGCTGCTGGTATGCTCGGGTATAGTAACCGGCGGCGACACGCTTCAACCCGAGAAAGCGATACAGTATATAAAGGGTAAACTGCTGTCGGACCTGAAAGACAAGGCGGTTTGGGTAGACGGCTCGGGCTTGTCGCGGTATAATCTTTTTACACCAAGAACTATGGTGCACCTGTGGGATAAAATTTACCAGCACGTGCCAACGGCCCGTCTGTATCCGCTGCTGGCCACCGGCGGCAAGGGCACGCTGCGCAACTGGTATAAAGCCGATAAACCCTATATCTTTGGCAAAACCGGGTCGCTCAGCAACAACCATTGCCTGAGCGGCTACCTGGTTACCCGCACGGGCCGTACGTTGATTTTCTCGTTTATGAATAGCAACTACACGGCACCGGTGAACGACATACGAAAAAACATGCAGACTGTACTTCAATTAATTTATGACAACTATTAACCTCCGCCTGCCCCGGCTCATGCTTCTTGTGCTTACCGTGTTGCTTTCGGGTAACCTCCGCGCACAGCAGACCGACAGCCTCGATATCAAGATCGGCCAGATGCTCCTCATCGGTTTCCCCTCCACTACGGTAGACCCGGAAGTGTTGCGCGAGATTCACGAGGGTAAGGTGGGCTCGCTCATTATATTCGAAAAGAATATCCCGCCTCGCAACTCGTTTGTGGCGCTCAAAAAAATAACCTGGACGTACCAGCAGGCGGCACCGATTCCGCTGCTCATTAGTATAGACCAGGAGGGAGGCAAGGTTAATCGGCTGAAAGACAAGTACGGTTTCCCGCGCTCTATTACTGCAGAGGCTATGGGCAAAGCGGGCACGCTGGATTCTGTGCGCTTCTATTCCGAAGCCACAGCATCTACACTGGCGGGTCTGGGTATAAACGTAAACTTTGCCCCGGTGGTAGACCTGGCGGCAGAGCCAACCAACCCGGTTATCGTAAAACATGGCCGCGCGTTCTCTAACAATCCTGACTCGGTAGCGTTACTGGCGGCCGAAGTTGTAAAAGCACACCGCAAGTACGGCGTACTTACATCACTGAAACACTTTCCCGGCCACGGCAGCTCGAAGGCCGATACCCACCTGGGCATTGCCGATGTTACCAATACCTGGACCGAGCGTGAGTTGCGCCCGTACCAGATTCTGATCGACTCCGGCTACGCCGATGCGATCATGACCTCGCATATTGTAAATAAAAAGCTCGACGCCAAAGGCAACCCCGGCACACTGTCGGCCGATATACTCGGCGGCATTTTGCGCAACCGCCTTCACTTCGGCGGCGTGGTGTTTACCGACGATATGCAGATGCACGCCATTGCCAAACACTATGGTCTGGAAGATGCGATTCGCCTGGCAATTCTGGCCGGTGTAGACATCATGACTTTCTCGAACAACATTGCCGGCAGCCAGCAGCGCACGGTAGACAAGGTGCATTCGGTAATTCGCGACATGGTAAAGAAAGGTGTGATTACGCCCGAGCGTATAGACCAGAGCTTCCGCCGCATTATGAAGCTGAAAGCGGAACTCAACGCCGGCCAGCAAACAGCCCTCTATAAAAAAGAACTTGAACGTGGCCGCATCGAAGCCGAAGCACTACAGTCTCAACTGAAAGAACGCAACGCCGAGATCGATACGCTGAAGCAACAACTTGCCGAAGCGGAAAAAGATAAGAAGGCGAAGAAAGACAAGAAGAAGTAAGACCCGGCAGCATGGATCCGTTTATCATACACCCACCCACCGCGCCGGCTGTGCCGATTATATTAAGCGTGCCGCATTGTGGCACTGCTTTTCCGGAAGATTTGAAATCGCAATTCAAGCCGGAACTAATGGCCCGGCCGGACGATACGGATTGGTTTGTGGATAAACTTTATGACTTTGCCCCGGCTATGGGCATAACGCTTATAAGCGCTGTCTATAGCCGGTGGGTTATAGACCTGAACCGCGATCCCGAAAGCAAACCGCTGTATACCGACGGCCGCATTATAACCGCACTTTGCCCGGCTACAACCTTTACCGGCGACCCGTTGTATACCGACGCGCGCCCGGAAGTTGCCGCGGCAGACGTGGCCGACCGGCTTACGAAATATTACTGGCCTTACCATCACAAACTGCAGGAACTTCTGCAGCAGAAGCACCAGCAGTTTGGCAAGGTACTGCTGTGGGACTGCCACTCGATACGCCAGCGTGTAACAACAATTCACCCCGATAATTTTCCCGATCTTATTCTGGGCGATGCAGACGAAACCTCGGCGTCGCACAAAATCATCGCAACGGCGTACAGCCACCTCGGTTCGGGAGGCTATTCGTTGAAGCACAATTTTCCGTTCAAAGGCGGATATATCACGCGTAAGTATGGCATTCCGAAGGAAAATCAGCAAACTTTGCAATTGGAGATGAGCAAGGTGAACTACATGAACGATGCCGAGCTGGACTATCACCCCGACCGCGCGGATAAAATGCGCGGTGTTCTTCGGAAAACGCTTTCGGCATTGATCGAGCAGCTTGCCCGCCCCTAGGCATCTGTATTTATAACCGAAACAGCGCTTTGACAACAGAAATAAAAAAATACTATCGCTTTGATGGCTTACTTCAGCAACAGGGTTGGCTTTGTCCGGCCTATGTGGGCGTAGATGCCACCGGCAAAGTGCAATACCTGTCAGACAAAGCACCGCAGCAAGCTGTGGGTGTTGAGGCCTTACATGGTTACGCGCTGCCAGGGTTTCAGAATGCCCACTCGCATGCCTTTCAATATGCCATGGCCGGAATGGCCGAGAAACACGCGCCCGGTTCGAACGACGACTTCTGGAGCTGGCGCGAAGCCATGTACCTCTGCGCGCTGACCATGAGCCCCGATACGGTAGAGGCAGTAGCCACCATGTTGTATGCCGAAATGCTTCGCAAGGGCTACACGCACGTGGCCGAATTTCACTACCTGCACCATGACATTAATGGCAAGCCCTACGCCAACCTGGCCGAAATGGGCGAGCGACTCGTTGCCGCCGCAAAAACGGCCGGTATAAAAATTACGCTGGTACCGGTGTTCTATCAGAAAGGCGGCTTTGACCAGGAACCGCAACCGCGTCAACGTCGGTTTATATCACACACGGCAGACGAATACTTCAAACTGCTGGACGACACCGCCACCGTAGTAGCCGCCCACGACCATGCATGGCTTGGCTTTGGGGTACATTCGCTGCGCGCCGTTACAGCCGCCGACGTGTGCCGCACATTTGAGCAAGGCCCACGCGACATTCCGTTTCACCTGCACGCCGCCGAACAACGCCGCGAAGTAATAGATTGCATTGCAAGTTTAAATCTGCGGCCGGTAGAGTGGCTGCTCAACAACCTGCCGTTGAACGAACGCTTCCACATAGTACACTGCACGCACCTGAACGACGACGAAGTAAAACGTCTCGCACAGAGCGGTGCCAATGCTGTGCTTTGTCCCGGCACCGAAGGCAATCTGGGCGACGGCATCTTTCGCCTGACGGATTTTGCCCGCCAGTATGGGCATTGGTCTATCGGCACCGACAGCCACATAAGTCTTAACCCGCTCGAAGATCTGCGCTGGCTGGATTATGCTCAGCGGTTTACCACCCACAAACGCAATACGTTTGACGACGGTGCCACGGTACTGCTCAACAAAACCATTTGCTCGGGCCACAAAGCGATGGGTCTGAAGCGTACCAACTTTTTTGAAGTGGGTCACGCGTTCGACGCCGTAGTATACAATGCACACGAACCGTTGTTACTACAGGCAAAAAAAGAACACCTGCTGCAAGCCATCGTATACACTGCCGATACCTCGGCCGTTATGGGTACTATGATAGACGGTGCATGGGTAGTACAGAACCACCGTCATATGCGTAGCGAACAAATAAGCATTGCGTTTGCCCGCGCGGTGCAAACGCTGGCTAAAAACTAAAAAGCTCCCGGAGTTTATCCGGGAGCTTCTATTATCACGATCTTATTTGTGTTTACTTCAGCTTCTCTTCGAAGAGTTTGAGGATGCGTTTGTATTCATCCGTCCAGCTGCTGGGTTCTACAAAGCCGTGGTCTTCCATGGGGTACACCGCCAGCTCCCAGTTGTTTTTACCCAACTCGATAAGCCGTTGCGAAAGGCGTACGACATCCTGGAAATGCACATTCACATCAACCATGCCGTGGCATATAAGCAGTGAGCCTTTCAGGCCGTCGGCATAATATAGCGGTGAGCTTTTGGCGTAGGCCAGGCTGTCGGTTTGTGGTGTGTTCAGAATGTTGGCCGTATAGCCATGGTTATAATGTGCCCAGTCGGTTACCGGGCGCAGGGCTGCACCTGCTGCAAATACGTCGGGCGTTGTAAACATGGCCATTAGTGTAATAAAGCCTCCGTACGAGCCGCCGTAAACGCCCATACGTTTCGGATCGATGCCATGTTGTGTTGCCAGGAACTGAGCGGCGTCTACATGGTCCGTTAAATCTTTGCCGCCCATGTGGCGGTATATGCCCGTGCGCCAATTGCGGCCGTAGCCTGCGCTGCCGCGGTAGTCGATGTCGAGTACGGTGTAGCCTTTATCGACCAACAGGTTGTGGAACATGTACTCGCGGAAGTAATTGCTCCACCACTTGTGCGCATTTTGCAGGTAGCCGGCGCCGTGTACAAAAACGACGGCTGCGCCGTTGGGCTGTTTGGGTTTGTAGAGGCGGGCATATACCGGCTCGCCGTCGCGGGCCTTGATGGTTACTACCTGCGGGTCACGCCACGGGTAAGCTTTGAACTCGGCAGAAAGCGACTGTGTTACCTGGCGCGGCTGCGCGCCGGCTTTGTTCTCCATAATAAACAACTCCCACGGCTTGTTAGAGTAAGAGTAGCGGAAGGCTATTGTCTTTTCGTCGGGCGAAAGCTCTACTTCGTGCGCACCGGTCATGGTGGTGAGGCGTGTGGCTTTGCCGCCGGTTACCGGTATTTTATAGAACTGTTTCTCCCCGGGGTGAACTTCGTTGGTAATGATGTAGAAGAAATTCTTATCGCGCGATAGCTGCGCGTTTTGCACTTCGAACTCGCCTTGTGTAACAGCCCGCCTGGCGCCGGTGGTTACATCTACTACATAGAGGTGGGCGTAGCCGCTTTCTTCAGAGAAAAACCAGAAGCTTTTGTTATCGGCCAGCCAGCCAATATTGGCTTCGCCAAACGATGCCGAGCCGGGGCCGCCGATCCATGCTTCGTCGTGCTGGCGGTTCAGGATGCTGAGTTTTTGTGTAGCGACATCGAGCAACATGATCCAGCGGTCTTTGTTGTCCTGCGCCCGCATAACAACCACGCAATACTTACCGTTTTCTGACCAGCTTACCGTGTTGAAGTTTATGCCGCGAAGGTTCGTTTTTTTGGCAGGGCCCTTTGTTTTGGCGGTATCGGTCTTTGCAGGCGCTGCCTTGGTTATGTAATCGGGTACGTCGCTTATGCCGGGTATAGCATCGGTCTTGATCTGGAATACGGTATCGCGGCGAATGTCGTACAGGTATAATTCTGATGTGCTGAGTGCGGCGCCAACTTTAGTACGCGCGGGAATGTCTTCGGTAAAACCACTGGCTGTAACGTAGTTCGGTACAATGGTGGATTTGCTTTTCGCGTCTTTCGTAAGGCGATAGGTTATATAGTCGCCGTTAGGACTAAGCTTCACCATATCTACCGACTGATCGTCGAGGTAGATTTCTTTGGGTCGTTTGGGTTGAGAGGCTTTTTGATCTTTACGGTTCTGTTCCTGCTTTGTGTGGCGCTCACGTAGAATGGTGAAGTGATCCTGCTGATCTTTGCGCAGCCATTTCTCTTGTTCGGAAGCAGGAGCTGGCCCGCCCTTTTTGCCTTTCTTGAAATCGGAAAGTTGTGTGAAGAAACCGGTGCTGATTTCCCAGCTATAGAGGTTTTGCTCTTGTAAAAAGATGATCTTCTTTTCGTCGCCCGAAAACTGTGGCGCAGACTCGCGGCCTACGGTGTTGGTGATCTGACGTACTTTGCCCGACGCGATGTCTAGGAGATAGAGGTCGCCAAACTTTTCGTATACGGCCTGGGTGTTGGCTTTGTTGGTTAGCACATAACCGGGCATGGCCAGGCGTTCGCCGCGTGTAACCTTTTGCGGCGTGCTGCCTTTTGCGGATGTGGTATATAAAGAATCGGCCGGAGCGTTTTCGGGATTCCAGCTGAAGTAGACTTTTTTGGAATCGGGAGACCATGAAATGCCGCTTGGCGCGGTGCCGATCCAACGCGGATCGCGCATAATTTTCTCGACGGTCAGCTCCTGAGCAGACTGGGCATTGACTACTGCTGCAGACAGTAACAAGCCCATGAACAGATGACTACGCATAAGATTCAGGTAAAGGGGATAAGTTTAATTTTACAAAATAGCGGAAACCCGTATACTAGCGTACCTTATTTTACACCAATGCCTGAAATGACTATCCGACCGATAAAATCTGACGATAATGCCGCGCTTGCCGCGATCATCCGGAAGGTAATGCCCGAGTTTGGTGCCAGTGGCCAGGGCTTTGCTATTCACGACACGGAAGTAGACAATATGTACAGTGCCTACACTCAGCCACGCAGTGCCTACCGCGTATGCGAGGTTGACGGTAAAATTGTGGGCGGCGGCGGTATTGGTCCACTTGTGGGTGGCAATGCCGATGTATGCGAACTGAAGAAGATGTATTTTCTGGCCGAAGGTCGGGGCAAAGGCTGGGGCGAAGCCACGTTGCGCGCGTGCTTACAGGCTGCCCGAGAAGCCGGCTATAAAACATGTTACCTTGAAACGTTCAACACCATGACCGGTGCCATGAAGCTGTACGAAAAACTGGGCTTTAAAAAAATACCCGGTGCTATGGGTAACACCGGGCATTTTGCTTGCGATACGTTCTATGCTATAGAACTCTAGGCTCGTATTACTTGCCGGAGATTTTGTTCGGCGCGTACATATAGTCGAGTGTTACGTTCAGTATGGCTTTAAGGCCGGTAAGCATGCCGCGATCGTCCATCATAAAGTCGGGTGTATGGTGCGACGGTGCTTTGGCCGGATCTACATCGGGCGGGCATGCGCCGACAAAAAAGAAAAAGCCGGGTACTTTTTGCTGATAGTAGGCGAAGTCTTCGGCTCCGGTAACGGCCGGGATACGCGCCACGTTCTTTTCGCCGGCGGTGCGTTGAAGGCTGGCGGCCATACGCTCGGTGAGTGCCGGGTCGTTGTAGGTAACGGGAGTTTTGTTTTCGATTATTACTTCAGCCCGTGCACCGGCGCTCTCGGCAATTTTGGTGGCGGTGAGTTTTATCTTTTCATGAATCATCTGCTGCATGTCGGCATCAAGGCTGCGAATGGTGCCGGCCATTTCGGCGTATTCGGGAATAATGTTTTCGCGAATACCGGCGTTGATACGGCCCACGGTTACTACCGCGGCTTCTTTGGTAAGTTCAGTCTGGCGACTGATGATGGTTTGCAGTCCGTTGATGATCTGTGCCGAAACAACAATGGGGTCAATGCCCATCCACGGTGCGGAGCCGTGTGCCTGCTTACCGTATACTTTAATGGTGAACCAGTCTGACGCGGCCATCATACCAGCAGGCTTATAAGCAATCTGCCCGATGGGACGCATCGATTGAATGTGGAGGCCGAAGATGACATCGACTTTCGGATTGTCCAGTACACCTTCCTTTACCATGAGGTATGCTCCACCTTCTTCGCCGGCCGGAGGTCCTTCTTCGGCGGGTTGGAAGATAAACTTGATGGTACCTTTGAGATCATTTTTGTTCTTCGATAAAATTTCGGCTACGCCCATAAGAATGGCCACGTGGGAGTCGTGGCCACAGGCATGCATAACGCCGGTTTCCTGACCGTTGAATGTAGCTTTTTCTTTTGACGCGAAGGGCAGGCTGTTGCGTTCGGTTACGGGTAGGGCGTCCATGTCGGCGCGCAGCGCGATGACCGGACCGGGCTTTCCGGTTTTCAGGAGGCCTACCACGCCGGTATG
>Ga0065165_1000872_pt1 | contig 39252 bp, 37 predicted proteins | sample AraplaMF_Cvi_mMF_FD_63813 | JGI IMG/M metagenome (GOLD analysis project Ga0065165, IMG submission 63813) | Arabidopsis root microbial communities from the University of North Carolina, USA - plate scrape MF_Cvi_mMF (version 2) (version 3) | ecosystem: Host-associated > Plants > Roots >... | reverse complement strand
TCGGTCAGTCCAGTCGACTCGCTGGTTGGGCTCCCTCCCAGAGTGCAATCGCAGCCATAAACTCAATGGCTGCGATTGCACTCTGGGAGGGAGCCCAACCAGCGAGTCGACTGGACTGACCGAGGCAACCTAGTCGATGCCCGTTGAAATTGGATCGAGTTTGATAGAGCGGACATGACCCGGTTTTCGAGCGGGCGGCATTGGTCGCGCAGCCAATTCGGAAACTAAAAGGCGTGAGCGCTGCGGCTCCTAAGCGGAAGACCTTACGCGGCTCGTACTCATACAGTGGCTTCCTCAAAACGCCATTCCGACAAGCCCAAATTCTGTAGTGATCTCAACAAGCAAAAAGGCTGCGAATTGTCGGAATGCCTGTTGAGACCGCAGCAGAAATTCGAAGACTTCCAAGCTGAATACGAGGGTTCGATTCCCTTCACCCGCTCCAGTCGCATTGCCCTTTAGGCTGACCGGAGCGTCCAAACAGAGGCACCGGAACTGAAACATCAAGTTGCGCTCGCTGGGCAGCCTGCAAGCGGCAAAGTCTGCGCGGATCGGCCGGATCGATGCCGCCCCGCGAGTATCGACCACGAGATCACCCGTCATCACAGCGATCCGCCGCGTCATCCGCAATATCTCCATCCAGGCGCAGGTCGAGAAAAGTCCTTCCGCGCGCAATCTCTCAACGACTTGTGGCTTGGTCGGCACCACCATGCGGTAAGCGGAATACCAAGACTTGCAAAGAAGATAACTGCATCGCTTGGACCATCGCCACGGTGTTCGTCATCGCAAACGAGGACGATGGCAGCCTCCTTTCGTACCTGCGAAAGTTCGTTGAACGCTTTTGCGTAAGCGAGGCTCCGGGCCAGCGCTCGCGTCCAACCGTTCGATTGCTCGACGGCAAAGACGTGCGTGCCGGAAATACAGCCGGCCTTACTCTTCTCGGAGAGAACGACGTTTGTGATCGTTTGAGCGCAGTAAGAAGAACGCCGCAACGAGCGCCGCAATTGCAGCTGGCATTCCGACCCAGTCGCGGAATATCTTGGCAGCGTTTCCGAGAGTTGAAAACGCCTTCGCCCGGGGAGTTGCTTCCCGGATTTCCGACAGGCATTCCAGACATTTCCTTGCGTGATCGGGTGCAGCTCTGGCTTCGGCGGAATTCTCGAACTGCGATATATTGAAGTTGTTTGCAACCTGATGGTTTAATGGTAATTGTCAGAAAATTTCGAAGTCTGAAGCAGATATTGCAAGGCATTTTTGGGAGGCATGAATGGCATTCGCCGCGCTCGACACGTCTCAGAAATCGGATTCTTTTATTCCCTGCATGACCTCAAACGGCATTGCCGCGATTGGTCGGTACTACACAAAAAACCGAAGCAATTCGAAGATCCTGACGGCTGTCGAGGCGCGCCGGCTCTCTCAGGCAAGCATCAAGATCTGGCCAGTCTACCAGATCCGCCATCGGCTGCCGGTCGATTTCAGCGCCGCCAAGGGCAAATCAGAAGCCGAAGACGCGCTCGAGTACGCTAAGAACGTCATCAATCAGCCGGTGGGGACGGGTATCTACTTTTCCGCCGATTTCGACGCGACCGACGCCGTCTTCAACAGCTCGATCCGTCCCCATTTCGAGGCGATCGCAGCAGCTTTCGCGGCGGCTGGCAACCCTTATCGGATTGGCATCTATAGCTCGGGTGCGGTCTGCAAGAGCCTTTTGGATGCCGGGCTGGTGCAGCTGACCTGGCTGTCTCAGTCTAGTGGCTTTCGCGGCACGCCAGCATTCAAGGCTTCACAGCGCTGGAATATTCTTCAAGCAATGCCGGTGTCCGGCTTTTGCGATTTCGACGATGACATCGACCCTGACACCATCAACCCCGCGATAGGTGATTTCGGCGGATTTCTGCTGGATATGCCCGCGCAGCCGGTCGCATTCGCTGTTCCGCAAGTCGCTCCCGGTCCGGTCGGGGCGCTGGCGAGCCACCCGGAATTTACGAGTATCCCGGCGTATCGCGGGAGCCCCATTCATAGAGGGGAGTTCGGCTCGAACGACGTAAAGGCGGTGCAGGCGCGACTGAACGATCTTGGATTCGGGCGGCTTGTTGTCGATGGCGACTTCGGAGAAGGAACAGAGAATGCTGTGTTTCATTTCCAGGCCCGCAATTCGACCCCCGACGGCAAGCCGTTGGCGATTGACGGCGAAGTCGCCGAATCGACGTGGGCTGCTCTATTCGGACCGGGCGCGATTTTCAGTACGCAGCAGCTTAGTGCTGATGCGCCCATGCGAGACCTCGTCATCGACATCGCGGCATCCCAAATTGGCGTGGTCGAGCAACCCCGGGGTACCAATCGCGGTCCCGAGGTGGACGTATACATTCGCAGTACCGGACTGAACCCCGCAGACGACAGCTATCCCTGGTGCGTTTGCTTCCTGTATTGGGTTTTTGGACAGGCCGCGAAGGTCAAGGGTGTCGAAAATCCCCTACCCAAAACCGCCGGCGTCATTGCGCTCTGGAAGCTGGGGCTGAAGAGTGAGGCCGGGGTCGTACGCAAATCAGAAGCCAGTGGGCAGACGGTGAAGCCGGGTATGATCTTCATGCTCGACCTCGGAGGAGGGAAGGGGCATGCCGGCCTCGTCATTGATGTCCAGGGGGATCACGTCATAACGATTGAGGGAAATACAAACCCTGGCGGCTCGTCCGACGGATTTGGTGTCTTTCGTCGCGAATCTCGCCCGATCAGCACGAGCGTCCTTCTGGGGTATCTGGATTTTTGCGAAGCTTAGTTCGGCGTCGCCCGGTCTGCCGCCGGCTCCCGCGGCCGCCGTCACAGCGTCACATCCCGGTTGACGTTCTTGTACAACAGATAGACCGCCTGGCTCGCCCCCGTCGGATAGAATTGCTGCGGGCAGAACGATCCCATCCAGATGAAGTCATCGACCCAGATTTCGTGCCAGCTGTCGCCGAGATAGTATAAGCCTTGCCCCTCCAGCATGAGCAAGCCGTGCTCCATGATGTGGGTCTCGACGGCTGGAAAACAGACGCCGGGCTGGAAGAACATCAGGTTCATCTCGAAATCGAAGCGCAGGTCGCCCATCGGCAGCAGGTGCTTGAAGCCGCGGCCCTGTAGTCCGGTATGGTTCGTTACCGGCATCGATTGCTGTTGAGCGATGATGGGCGGCGGTGTCGCGATGCCCTCGGCCGCCTCGTAACGCTTCTTGAGCGCGATGACGCGGGCGGGCGCGGTGGGATCGCACTGCATCGTGAAAGACGTGCCGGGAGGAACATAGGCAAAGCCGCCTTCGGTCAGCGAGGTCGCGGCTTCGGCGCCGATGCGGATGTCGACAGCGCCTGTCACGACGTAGAAGAAATGCTGGAGGTCGACGCAGATCGGCCGGGCGGTGCCGCCCGAGGGCTCGATCTCCAGCATGAACTGGGCAAACTCGGCGCCGAGTGTCGGCGCCGCCAGAAACCGCACCGTCGTCGACGACCACGCCGGCAGCCGGCTCTTCAGCACGCCTTCCGGCGGGATGAACGCGAAATTGCGGCCGACGACGGCGCGGCTGTGGCCGATCGCGCCGGGACGGACGATTCCGGGTTGGGCGGGCAGGTCGGTGGGGTGCATCTGAGATTCCCTGGTCAACAATGCGTCGCCGCGAAGCGCCGGTGGAAGACCGGGCCGGCGCGGGCGCGTGGTTCTGTTCATACCGGCTTCTTCAGTTTGATCAATGAGAGCGTGGCGTATCGCAATTGCGGCCGGCCGGCGTGCGCCGAGCTCGCCTCACGACGGCTTGAAGCGCGCCCGTGCGGCCTGTCAGCGCAAAGTTGACTGGAGCGAACTAGGAACCATCACCGCGAGCACCGAGTTGGCCGGTCGGGCAGGGCGAACAACCACACGAGGCCGACCGTGCAGCAGGACATGCGCGTGCGCTCCACCGCGCAAATCGCGGGCCATCCGATTCATCCGATGCTGGTGCCGATCCCGATCGTGTGCTTCATCGGGGCGCTGCTCACCGACATCGCCTATGTCGTCAGCGCCGAGATCATGTGGGCGGATTTTTCCGCCTGGCTCCTTCTCGTCGGCGTCATCTTCGGCGTGCTGGCGGCCATGGCCGGCCTGACCGATTTCCTCGGCAACCGGCTGGTGCGGGCGCAGCCGCCGGCCTGGCCGCATCTGCTCGGCAATGCCGTGGCGCTGATCCTCGCCATCATCAATGCAGCTGTCCACACGCGCGATGCCTGGACCTCGGTGTGGCCGACCGGGCTGCTTCTTTCAGCGATCACCGTGCTGATCCTGCCGGTCACCGGCTGGCTCGGCTCGGCCATGGTGTATCGCCACGGCGTGGGAGTTGCGCGATGATGTTCTCGATTTCCCGCGCGCCGCTGTGCACGTCGCTGCTGTGCCTTGCCGGTTTGCTTGCTGGCTGTGACGACGGCAGCGGCGATCCGAAAGCGCAGATCGGCGCCAATCCGAAGCTGCCCGACATCCAGCAATATTGGCTGCCGCCGATGCATATCGCGCGCATCGTCGGCTGGAAGATGGACGAGACGCCGACGGTCGCGGAGGGCTTGCAGGCCAAGGCCTTTGCGACCGGCTTGCAGCATCCGCGCTTCCTCTATGTGCTTCCCAATGGCGACGTGCTGGTGGTGGAATCCAAGGCGCCAAAAGGGGCCGCGATCAAGCGTCCCAAGGAAATCGTGATGGGCTATGTCGAGTCCTGGGCGACCTCGGGCGGCGATACCGGACCGAGCAACCGCATCACGCTCTTGCGCGACACCAATGGCGACGGTGTCCCGGACGTGCAGAGCGTCTTCCTCGACCACCTCAACTCGCCGTTCGGCGTGGCTTTGGTCGGCAACGATCTCTACGTCGCCAACACCGACGCAATCATGAAGTATCCCTACACGGAGGGCGATACGAAAATCACCGCGCCGGGCACCGTGCTGACGCCGCTGCCGGGCGGCCCGATCGACCATCACTGGACCAAGAGCCTGGTCGCGAGCCCCGACGGCTCCAAGCTCTATGCCGGCGTCGGCTCCAACAGCAACATCACCGAGAACGGCATGGAGGCCGAGCACAATCGCGCCGCCATCCTCGAGGTCGACCGTGCCAGCGGCCGCTGGCGCATTTTTGCGAGCGGCCTGCGCAATCCGAACGGGCTGAGCTTCGAGCCGCAGACCGGCGCGCTGTGGACGGTGGTGAACGAGCGCGACGAACTCGGTCCGGATCTGGTGCCGGATTACATGACATCGGTGAAGGACGGCGGCTTCTACGGCTGGCCCTACAGCTATTACGGCCAGCACGTCGATCCCCGCGTCAAGCCGGAACGGCCGGATCTCGTCGCCAAGGCGATCGTGCCCGATTACGCGCTGAGCTCGCATGTCGCGCCGCTCGGCATGGCCTTCTCCACCGGCACGAGCCTGCCGGGACCCTATCGCAGCGGCGCCTTCGTCGGCGAGCACGGCAGCTGGAACAGGCAGGTGCTCAATGGCTACAAGGTCGTGTTCGTGCCGTTCAGCGACGGCAAGCCCAGCGGTCCCGCCCAGGACGTCGTCACGGGTTTCCTCAACAACGACAATCAGGCCCGCGGCCGTCCCGTCGGCGTCGCCATCGACAAGACAGGCGCACTGCTGGTGGCCGATGACAGCGGCAACACGGTGTGGCGCGTGAGCGCCGCGCATCCGCAACTCACGCAACGATAGGAGTTGAACGATGGGTCTTGCTCAATACGCGATCGTGCCGGTGCAGGATGAGTGGGGCGTGCTGCATGATGGCGACGTTAAAAGCAGGTACGTGACCAAGGAAGCCGCGTTCGAATCGGCGATCGCCGCGGCATCGCTGGCGCTGCGCGAGGGACATGAGGTTCACGTCAGCGTGCCCGGTCGCGAACCAGGCGAGAGTGCGCTCGGAGGCTAGCTCCATCAGGTGCTCATCTGACCTTTAAGCGCAGTTCGCTAAGCTATTCGTTCGATGTGGGCCCGGATCGCCTGTCGTTCGGCATCGATCCAGCCATGCTCGCGGGCCTTGGCCACCATCGCCTGATAGCGCTGATCCCAGTCTGCATCGTCGGGGCGACCCGGCAGTGTCGGGACCAGTTCGATCGCGACGAGCGCGTCGCGATCGTCGAGCAGCGTGATGCCGTTCCATGTCTGTGTGGCCGTGCGGCTCTCTGAGTGCAGCACCAGCTTGAATTTGCGGAAGTCGTTCGGTTCTGCCAGGCGGACGACGCCGCCGTCCAGGCATTCGATGATCATATCGCTGCTCCTTCGCCCGCTTCAGGCCTGCGGCAGCGCGCGTAACGCCCCCTGGAAATTGACCAGGGGATCGCCGTTGCCGCCGCGGGTGGCCACGATCCTGCCGATGAAGAGACCGTGCGTGCCGACCATCTGGTGATGGTGCAGCACGCATTCCAGTGCGCCGATCGCGGGCTCAAGCAGCGGCACGTCGAGAATGCCTTGCGCCCAGGGCGCCGTCGCGAAGCGGTCGACGCCTTTGGCGCCGCCGGCGAAACGCAACGCCAGGTCTTCCTGCCCCTTGCCGAGGAGGCTGATCCCGAAGCGGCCGTTGGCGAGCATGGCGCCGTGCGTTTCGGAGCTCTTGTTGACGCCGACCAGTAAACAGGGCGGCTCCATGCACAGCGAGGTGACGGAGCTGACCGTCAATCCACGCCGTGCGCCCTCCGATCCTGTCGCCACGATCGCGACGCCGCTGGCGAGGTTGCGCATGGCCAGCCGGAACTCCGCGGCCTCGACTGAGCCGACATCGGTCATTTGAGACATCTCGCATCCCATGACGTACCTCCGGACCTTGCTCCCCGCCGCTTGCGCTTACGCCGAAACCGCTTCGCCTGCGACCTTGCCGCGACCGGATTTCAGCTCCTTCCGGATCGCGGGAATGATCCTGCTGCCCCACAATTCGATCTGGCGCAGCATCGTGCGCTGATCGAAATCGCCGAGCTGGGTCTGAAGCGCGATGTGGGTCGGCTTGAGGATGCTGATCTCCTCCAGCATGCGGTCGATCACCTGGTTGACGCTGCCGACGGGCAGGTTGCTCCGCATCGTTTCCAGGCTCATGTCGTTCGGGCCGGCTTCTTCCTTGATCAGGTAGCCGTCGTCGCTCTGGGCGCGGCGGAACTTCAGGCTCTCGGAGAGCCGGCGCTGGAAGCGGGCGTTGTCGAGATAGGACTGGATCTCGCTGTCATTGTCGCTGGCATAGGCGCAGCGCAGGAAACCGAAATGGGTGTCGTCGATGGAGCGGCCTTCCTTGGCTGCAATCCCTTCGAGACGCTCACGCAGGGCCTTGATGGCGTCGAGGCCGTTCAGCAGCGCGGTGACGAACAAATTGTGATTGTCGCGAATGGCTCGGCCGAGCGTCTCGCCGTGGCCGGAGGTCACCCAGATCGGCGGCATCGGCGTCTGTACCGTGCGCACGGCGATGGCGGTCGGCGGCATCTTCAGGTGCTCGCCGTCGTAGGAGAAGATGCGTTCGCGCATGCCGGCCTGGAGCACGTCGTAGAATTCGGCGAACAATGCGTGCGAATGGTCGAGGTCGACGCCGAAACGGTCGAACTCGAATTTCTGGTAGCCCGAGCCGATGCCGAGATCGAGGCGGCCGTTCGAGACCGTGTCGGCAAAGCCGATCTCGCCCAGCAGGCGCGCCGGATTGTACAGCGGCAGCACGCAGACGGCGGAGCCGAGGCGGATGCGCCTGGTCAGGCCGGCGCAATGCGCGACCATCATCAGCGGCGAGGGGCAGAGGCTGTAATTGTTGAAGTGGTGCTCGGCATACCAGGCCGTATCGAAGCCGGCGTGCTCGGCGGCGACCGTCTGCTCGACGGCGTTGTTGATCACCTGTTGCGAGGTCTGATGATAGCCGCGCTGCTGCGCCAGAATGAATACGCCGAATTCCATCGGTGGCTTCCTCCATTGTTCGGTCGCTCTTGCGACGCGTTCTCATGACGTTATGGCCTTGAGCTTTTTCGAACAATTGACGTAATCTGAGCATGTCCTTTGCAAAATCTGAAAAGATCGATGAATCGCCTCCAAGCCATGGAATTGTTCGTGAGTGCCGTCCGCGAGGGCAGCTTTTCGGCGGCCGGGCGCCGCGCCGGGCTCTCGCCGGCGTCGGTGTCGCGCTATATCGGCGAGCTCGAGGCGCAGCTCGGCGTGCAGCTCCTGAACCGCAGCACGCGCCATCTCGGATTGACCGATGCGGGCAAGATCTTCTTCCAGCGGACCGAGCAGGTGCTGCACGGCATCGAGGATGCCGAAGCCGCCGCGCTCGCACTCCAGACCGCGCCGCGCGGGACGCTGCGGGTGCACTCGCGGACGCTGTTCGGCATCAAGGTGCTCTCGCCGCTGATCCCCGGCTTTCAGAAGCTGTATCCGGAGCTGAAGGTCGAGATGCGCCTGTCCGAGCGGCGCGCCCAGCTTCGCGAGGACGAGTTCGACGTCGATTTCCAGATCCAGGCGCCGAAGGATCCCGGCCTGATGCAGCGAAGGCTGCTGCGGAGCGAGCGGATTCTCGTGGCCTCGCCGGACTATGTTGCGCGCATGCCGAAACTGCGCGAGCCGGAGGACATCACGCGCCACAATTGCCTGACCTACTGGATGGGTCCCGACGACGTGGTCTGGACGTTCATGCGCAGGAGCAGGCTGCGCGAGATCGTGGTGCCGTCGTCCCTCAGCAGCAACAACGGCGTGGTGCTGTGCGATCTCGCCGTCGCCGGGCACGGCATTGCGCTGCTCGATGACTACACCGTGGCGGAGGAGTTGAAGAGCAGGCGCCTGGTCCGCCTGCTGCCCGGCTTCCGCGTGACGAACTCCACCTTCGACGAGGGGATCTACGCGGCCTTTCTCCAGAGCAGCTATCTGCCGGAGAAGATCAGGGTCTTCGTCGACTACATGGCAGAGAACGTGCCGAGGCAGGTCAAGCGATCGGCGAACTGAGCCGCCGGTCAGCCTGGGCCAAACCTGTGCGCCGGCAGTCCACGAACGCCAAGGCCTTCGACCGCGAACAGGCCGCCGGCATCGGGGTGATCGTCGCCGAGGGCGTCGCTGCGCGAGATCGACGTCACGTACAGCACGTCGAGATCGGGCCCGCCGAACGTCACGCTGGTGGGATGACGGACCGGCATGTCGATCGTCCGCACCATCGTGCCGTCAGGCGCAAATCGCGCGATCTTGCCGATGCGCACGAGAACGGACCAGAGGTAGCCTTCGGCATCGATCGTGGCCCCGTCGCAGCCGGAGCCTTGCGGTTCGGTATCGACGAAGACGCGCTTGTTCGCGAGCGGGCCCTCCGGGCCGTAGTCATAGGCCCAGATGATTCGTCTGGCGCTGTCCGCGATATAGAAGGTGAGCCCGTCCGGGCTGAAGCAGGGGCCGTTGCTCACGGCGAGGTCCGTCTCCAGCAGCTCCAGCGCGCCTGATGCGTCCAGGCGGTAGAGCCCGCCGAGCGGCGCCTCGTTCGCGGCGCGGTCGCCATGCATCGTGCCCGCCAGGAAGCGTCCACGGGAATCGGCCTTGCCGTCGTTGAGCCGCACTTTCGGATGGTCGAGCCCGATCGAGGGGCCTTGCGTCAGCGCGCGCAGATCGAAGTCGTAATGCGCAAAACCGTTACGCAGCGCCAGAATCGCGCCGCCGTCGCCGCGCAAGGCCAGCGAGCCGATTGGTGCAGGCACGCTGAACGTGTCGATCGCGCCGGTGACGGGATCGAGCATCTGGATCGATCCGGCGAGCGCGTCGATCCAGATCAGCTGCTGCCGGCGCTCGTCCCAGACCGGGCTCTCGCCGAGCTGGTCCCTGGTCGTGCCGATCCGTGTGATCCGGACTGTGCTCATGGTTCCTCGCGCAGGGACCGCCGGGCTTGACCGATCGGTCGGTGAAAACCTAGTTTCATTCTAAAGACCCTCGGATTGCCGCTGGGATGACGGATGGATTGCGGAGTTCATGAGCGAACTGTCAACGATGAAGGATGGCGTTGCGAACCAGGCCGAGGCCTCGGACCGCGTGCTTCAGATCCTCGCCGAGGCCGGCCGGCTGTTCGCCAGCAAGGGCTTTGAGGGAACGTCGATGCGCGACATCGCGCTCGCCTGCGGCATCTCCAAATCGCTGCTCTATCATCACTTCTCCAACAAGGACGAGATCTACGCACGTGTGGCGGTTGGCTCCACGCTCGAACTCTATCTGTTCGTGCGCGATCGCATCCCCGACGGGCCGCCGTCGCAGAAGATCCGCGCCTTCATGGTCGCGACAGCCGAATATTTCCGTCGCTACCGCTGGGCCTGGATCGCCTCCACCACGGCCTTCTGGAACGATCCCGATCGAACCAGGCACAAGGAGCGGCTGACGCGCCGTGACCGCTTCGAGAATTTTCTGCGCGGCCTGATCCAGGAAGCGATCGATGCCGGCGAGATCCGCAAGGTCGACGTTCCCATGACGGGGCGGCTGATCCTGTCTTCGCTGAACTGGATGCATCGCTGGTACAATCCCAACAAGTCGGCGACGCCCGAGCAGATCGCCGCCGTCTTCTTCGACATGATCTTCAACGGCCTGCGAAGCGGCGAGCTGGTCGAGCTTCCGGGGGCCGAGCCGCCGCGGGCCGGCCGGCGCAAGCCGCGCTGACCCGGCGGCCGTCGGCCCTCATTCCAGCACGATGTTCTGCGCCTTGATCACCGGTCCCCATAGCGCCGCGTCCTTGGCCAATTGGGCGTCGAGCCTGTCGGGTGCGCCGGTATCGACCATCAGGCCGTCGGTCTCGAGCTGCTTGGCGATCTCCGGCTTCTGCATCGCCGCATTGGCGGCCGTGTTCAGACGCGCAACGACGTCGCGCGGCGTGCCCGCGGGTGCGTGCAGCGCGGTCCAGAACGACGCCGTGAGGTCGGGATAGCCGGATTCGGCCAGCGTCGGTATCTCCGGAAAGCTCGCCATGCGCTTCTCCGAGGAGACCGCGAGGATGCGTAGCTGACCGCCGCGCGCATGCTCGATCACCGCGGCGGGCGTCGCGAAGTTGAGATCGCATTCGCCCGACAGCGTCTCCATGATGGAGGCCGGATTGTTGCGGTAGGCGACCTCGGTGACGGCAAATCCCATCGACTTGCCCATCATGATCCCGAACAGATGCGTGACGCTGCCGGGGCCCAGCGTGGCGTAGAACAGCGGCTTGTCGCGGCCCTTGGCGTAGGCGACGAAGCTCTTCACGTCGGTGGCCGGCGTGCGCGCGTTCACGGTCAGCGACAACGGCCCGTTGCAGAGCATCGCGACGGATGCGAAGTCCTCGAGCTTGTAGGGCAGGTTCTTGCGCAGCAGCACGTTCAGCGACATCGGTCCGGTGCCGCCCGCGAGCAGGACCGATCCGTCCTTCGGCGCGCGCGCGACATATTGCGATCCGACGATGCCGTTGGCGCCCGGCTTGTTGTCGACCAGCACGGGCTGGTCCAGCGTTTCCGCCATCGCCTTCGCGATCGAGCGCATCAGGCTGTCGATCGAGCCGCCGGGCGCGTAGGGCACGATGATGAAGATCTGCGACGCGCGCGCCCTCACGATGGCGGGCGCACCGAGCGGCGCGGCGAGGGCGCCGGCGATCAAGGCTGTCGCCTGGCGTCGGCTGATGCTGGGCATGGGAGTCCTCCTCGAGGTCGTTCTTGCTTGCCTTGAATCTATCGACTGACCGATCGGTCGGTCAATAGGACATCGGCAGGATATTGCAAGTCGCCGTGGTTGGTGTTATCAGCACGAAAAGCTGACCGATCGGTCAGGAGTCGCGATGCGACCACAAGCAAGACGAACAGAAGCCCAGGAGGAAGCCCATGTCAGGAGATATCGTCACCCTCGAAGTGTCCGACAACATTGCACTGGTGACGCTGAACCGTCCTCCGGTGAATGCGCTCGATCGCGCCATGCGCGATCGTATCGTGAGCGTGTTCGACGAGATTTCCGAGCGCGCCGACGTCAGGGTCGCGATCCTGACCGGGGCGGGAAAGGTATTTTGCAGCGGTGCGGATCTGAAGGATCGGCCGGACCCGACCAAGATCGGCGCGTTCCACAGCCATAACCGGATCACACGCGAGACCGGCAATTGCATCCGCGAATGTTCGAAGCCGGTCATCGCGGCGATCAACGGCGTTGCGCTCGGTGCGGGTGTCGGCCTGATGGCCTCCTGCGATATTTTCTACGCCTGCGAGGATGCGGTCTTCGGCATGCCCGAGATCAATGTCGGCCTCGCCGGCGGTGCGGCCATGCTGAACACGCTGTTCGGCCGCTCGCTGATGCGCCGGATGTTCTTCACCGGCTATCGCGTGCCGGCGGCCGAGCTCTATCGTCTCGGCATCATCGAGGCCTGCACCACCAGGGAGAACCTGATCCCCGAAGCGATGAAGATCGCGCGCGAGATCGCCTCGAAGAGCCCGATCGCGATGGAATATGCGAAGAACGCGGCGAACATGGTCGAACTGATGCCGCCGCGCGACGCCTACCGCTTCGAGCAGAACATCACCATGGCGCTGTCCAAGACCGAGGACGCCAAGGAAGCGCGGATGGCGTTCCTGGAGAAGCGCGCGCCGGTGTTCAAGGGGCGCTGAGATGCGGCCGGGAGAAGGTCTCGACGCGCTGATGTCGCCGCGGTCGATCGCGATCATCGGCGCCTCGCAGGAGGCGACCAAGATCGGCGGCCGGCCGGTCGACCTGTTGCGCCGTCATGGCTATGCAGGCCGCATCTACCCCGTCAATCCGAAGGCGGCGACGGTGCAGGGGCTTCAGGCCTATGCCTCCGTCGCCGACCTGCCGGAGGCGCCTGACCTCGCCATCATCGCGGTCGATGCCGAGCGCGCGGGCGAAGCCGTCGAGCAGTGCGCCGCCCGCGGCGTCCGCAGCGTCGTCGTGTTCTCGTCGGGTTTTGCCGAGCTCGGCGAGCAGGGCCGCGCGATGCAGGATCGGTTGCGCCTTGCCGCGCGCAAGGGTGGCATGCGTGTGCTGGGCCCGAACTGTCTCGGCGCCGTCAGCATCGCCGAAAAGAGCATCGCGACCTTCTCGATCGTGCTCGAGCACAGCATGCCGGTGGCCGGCTCACTCGGCATCGTGTCGCAGAGCGGCAATCTCGGCAGCTACACCATGCGCCTGGCCAGCGAGCGCGGCGTCGGCGTCAGCCGCTTCATCACCACCGGCAACGAATGCGACATCGACATCGCCGACGGCATCGCCTGGATGGCGCGCGATCCCGCGACGAAGGTCATTCTCTGTGCTCTCGAAACCTGTCGCGACGCCGGCCGGCTGATCGGCGCACTCGAAGAGGCGCGCGCTGCGGGCAAGCCCGTCATCGCCATCAAGATCGGAACATCCGAGGCCGGGCAAGCCGCCGCGGCCTCGCACACCGGAGCGATGGCGGGATCGGACGCGGTGTTCGATGCGCTGTTTGCACGCACCGGCGCAGTACGAGTCCACAGCATCGACGCGCTCATCGACGTCGGCCACGCCGCATCGATCCTTCTGCCGGACCGATTGCCGAAGGGATTCGGTGTGTCGATTCTCACGGCGTCCGGCGGATTTGGTGTGCTGCTCGCGGATGCGGCGCAGAGCGTCGGCCTGTCATTGCCTGAGCTCGGCGACGAGACGCAGCGAAAGATTCTGGAACTGGTGCCGTTTGCGTCCGCGCGCAATCCGGTCGACGCCACGGCGCAGATGTCGAGCCGTCCTGATCTGCTGCAAAAGATCATGTCCGCTGTCGTGGCGGACGAACGCACCGATGCGGTGATCCTGCCGCTGCCATTCTCGCTGTATCTGCCGCGATTGCGCAGCATCTACATGGATACGCTGCGCAACATTCGCGCGGAGTTTCCGAGCCGGCCCATCATCCTCTGTGTCGACGGTCCGGGTGACGCGCTCACCGAGTTGCATGGGCTTGGATTTCCGACGGTGGAGAGCTTCGATGGTTGCTGCGCGACCGTCGCCGCGCTGGCGCGATTGCAGGCCGTGTCGACGCGTGCCAGGGAGCAGGCTCCCGCCGTCGACCGCGCGGCTCCGCTTCCCCCCGATGCCTTCCGCCACGAGCTCGGCGCCAAGCGGGCGCTGGCCGGGGCCGGCGTCCCTGTCCTAACCGAACGTCTCGTGCAGGACGCCAATGCGGCGGTGCGTGCCGCCACCGAGATCGGCTATCCGGTCGTGCTAAAAATTGCTTCGCCCGATCTGCCGCACAAGACGGAGGCGGGCGGCGTGGTCGTGGGCGTCGGGTCGGAAGCGGAGGTCCGGCGCGCCTATGCCCAGATGCGCGATCGGGTCGCCAGCAGGGCGCCGACCGCCGTGATCGACGGCGTGATCGTGGCGCCGATGGCCAAGGGTGTCGCCGAATTGATCCTCGGCAGCCGCATCGATCCGGTGTTCGGGCCGGTGGTGATGGTCGGGCTCGGCGGCATCTTCGCGGAAATCCTTCAGGACTCCGCGGTGCAGATGGCGCCGGTCAGCGAGACCCAGGCCATGGCGATGCTGAAATCGCTGAAGGCCTTCGCGGTGCTCGACGGCGCGCGGGGCCGGCCGCGCGCCGACCTCGAAGCCGCGGCCCGCGCCGTTGCGGCGTTGTCGCGCTTTGCCGCGGCGCATGCCGGCACGATCGCGGAGATCGACGTCAACCCGTTGCTGCTCCGCGCCAAAGGCGAGGGGGCCGTGGCGCTCGACGCGCTGCTGATCCCGCACGGCGAACGACCGATCCGGAGCCACTGAACACAACGACAAGAGGCCGCAGAAGCGGGCCCAGAGGAAACGCGAGCAAGCAGGAGGATGACATGAGGAGATTGAAGGTCGCAGCGTTCGGCATGATGGCCTTGCTGCTGACCAATGCGCCGCTGTCCGCACAGGGCATCTCGGGTGACGTGGTCAAGATCGGCATCATGAACGACCAGAATGGTCCCTATGCCGACAATTGCGGCCTCGGCTCGGTCGCGGCCGCCAAGCTCGCGGTTGCCGATTTCGGCGGGACCGTGGGCGGCAAGAAGATCGAGCTCGTGATCGCCGACGACCAGAACAAGCCTGACGTCGGGGTCGCCATCGCGCTGCGCTGGGTCGACAATGAAGGTGTCGATGCCATCGTCGGCTGCTCGGCGTCGTCGATCGCGCTTGCCGTGCAGGAGATCATGAAGACCCGCAAGAAGCCCTACATGCTGGCCGGCACCGCGGGCTCGTTCTTCACCAACGACAAATGCTCGCCGATGACCACGCAATGGGTGGTCGACACCTATGCCCAGCCCAAGGCCACGGTGAAGGCGCTGCTCGCGCAGGGGATCGACAGCTGGTTCTTCCTGACGGTCGACTACGCCTTCGGCAAGGCCTGGCAGTCGGATGCGACCAAATTCATCGAGGCGGGCGGCGGCAAGGTGCTGGGCTCGGTGCTGCATCCGCTCAATTCGTCGGATCTCTCCTCGTTCCTGCTGACGGCACAGGCCAGCGGTGCCAAGGCGATCGCGCTCGCCAATTCGGGTGCGGACTTCGCCAATGCGATCAAGCAGGCCCAGGAATTCGGGTTGACCAAGTCGCAACTGCTCGTTCCGCTCGGCCTCATGATCAGCCAGACCCACGGCATCGGCCTGAAGGATCTCCAGAACGTGCGGCTGACGACGCCATTCTACTGGGACATGACGCCGGAGAGCCGGGCGTTTGCCAAGCGCTACGCCGAGGCGACGAACGGGCAGCTGCTCAACGAAGGCAAGTCGGCCACTTACAGCGCCATCACGCATTATCTGAAGGCGGTGGCGGCCAGCGGCTCGGACGATGGCGACGCCGTGATGCGGCAGATGAAGAACACGCCGGTCAACGATTTCGAGATGAAGAATGTCGCGATCAGGGCCGACGGGCAGGTGATGCGTCCGCTCTATGTCGCGCGGATCAAGACGCCGGCGGAATCGAAATACACTTACGACTATTACGAGATCACCGGCACGATCGCGCCCGAGGACGCGTGGCGGCCGGCGTCGGAGAGCGCCTGCGATCTTCTCAAGTCGCAGTGAAGGACGGCACGGTGGAGAAAGCGGGAAGCGGGCGATGAGTGCACTTGAAGCGGTATCGATCCATCCGGTCGCAGGCGAGAGCCTGACCGGCGAAGCCTATCGCGATGCGATGCATCGCTGGCTGCACGCCAACCTGCCGGCCAGCTTCCGCAGCGACAGCGCCGCGTTCGCGCCGCCGACGCTTCCGCAGTCGGTCGCCTGGGAGGCGGCGATGTACCGCGCCGGCCTCACCGGCATCACCTGGCCGCAGGCCTATGGCGGGCACGGCCGCTCCTTGCGCGAACATCTCATCGCCAATCAGGAGATCGGCCGGCTCGCGATGCCGGAGAGCGTCAACTCGATCGGCAAGGAGCTTGCCGGCCCGATCATCCTGGCCGTCGGCACCGAGGAACAGAAGCGGCGTTTCCTCCCCGCGATCCTCGAGATGCGCAACATCTGGTGCCAGGGCTTTTCCGAGCCGGAGGCCGGCTCCGATCTCGCGGGGCTGCGCACCCGTGCCACGCAAACCGCTGACGGCTGGCGGATCAACGGCCAAAAGATCTGGACCAGCGGCGCTTATCGCTCGCAACGCTGCCTCGTGCTCGCCCGCACCGGGCCGCTGGAGGACCGTCATCGCGGCCTCGCCATGTTCGCGGTGCCGCTCGATGCCAAGGGCGTGCGCGTGCGCACCATCAAGTCGATCGACGGGCGCGAAAGCTTTTGCGAGGTCTTCTTCGACGAGGTCGAAGTCGCGCAGGCTGATGCGATCGGCGCGCCCGACGAGGGCTGGGCCGCGGCCATCCGCGTGCTGGAGATCGAGCGGGCGACCAACCGCATGTACCGCGCCTGGCGGTTCGAGAACGAGCTGCGCCATCTGATCGCGGCCTGCAAGGCGGACCCGGCGTTGTCGGGGATGGTTGCCGACGGGCACTATGCGGTCAGGCTCGGCGAGGTCGCCGTCGAGATCGAGGTGCTGAAGGCGCATGTCGAGACCGCCGTCGAGGCGCTCGCGAGCGGCGACAAGATCGGCGCGCGCGGCAGCCTCGCAAAGCTCTATTGGAGCGAATCGCATCAACGCTTTGCCGCGCTGGCGCTCGAGCTGCTGTCGCAGGCCTCGCTGCCGCAGCACCCCGCCATCAAGGTGGCGCGACGACGCTTCGAGTCGATCTACCTCCAGGCACGCGCCGAGACGATCTATGCCGGCACGACCGAGATCCAGCTCGGCATCATCGCCGATCGAATCCTGCAACTCTCGCGAGGCAAGTGATGAGCATGGCCGAAGCCCTTCAGCCTGACGAGTTCGCGGCAACCGCGGCGCGCGCGGTGACCGCCTGTGCGGGTCTGGATCTGCGCGCGCAGGCGCAAAATCTCGCCGGCGATGGCCTGCTCGGAATTGTCGCGGATGAGGAGGCCGGGGGACTGGCCCTGTCGATCGGCTTCGCGGTGCCGGTGATCGCGGCCGCGCATGCCGGATTGCTCGCCTTTCCGCTGCTGGAGACCATGCTCGTCGGCCGCCTGCTGCAATCGTCGCTGCCGCGCCTTGCCGCCGCGATCGTTTCCGGCCGGACCTTGGCGACGATCGCCTGGCAGGGGGAGGCCGTTGCCGAACGGGAGGGCGGGGTGCTGGTGCTGAGCGGTTCGCTCGCGCGCGCGCCCGGCGCGGCGAGTGTCGATTACATCCTGGTGCGGATGAGCGGCGGCGCCGCGGCACTGATCCCGACCGATGCCGAAGGTGTTCTGGTGGAGGACGCCGCCGGCCTCGATCTGACCGTGCCCGAGCATACGGTGCGGCTCGAGACGGTCGAGGTTCAGATCGGCTCCGTCATGCCGGCGGGCACATGGGATCTGCTCAATTCGGACGCCAACGTGCTTCGTGCTGCGGCCATCCTGGGATCGGCCGAAGCATGCCTGTCGCTCGCGCAGGAGCATGCCTCGACGCGCCGCCAGTTCGGCCACGCGCTGTCCTACAACCAGGCCATCCGCCATGCGCTGGCGCGCCAGAAGCTCGGGCTCGAAAGCATCCGTCATGCGATCACGCGCAGCCTGTCCGGCGACGGTGGTCCGGTGCAGCGCGATGCGGCGTTCCTGGCTGCCGCGACCTATGGCAGCGCGATCAGCGAAGGCGCGCTGCAAATCTATGGCGGCATGGGCTTCACCTGGGACGTGCCGGTGCACCGTCATCTGCGCCGCATCCGCACGCTCCAGGCCCAGGGCGATGCCAGCGGCCTGATCGCCACGTTCGGCCGCCGTTACGTATCGGAAGTTGCTCCGTTTGCCGAGGCCGGAGCGTGAGGGAGACAGCCATGACCGAACCCAGGGATCAGACGCTCGCAGGCCGCGTCGCACTCGTCACAGGCGCCGGAAACGGCATCGGTCGCGCAACCGCGCTCAGGCTCGCCGCGCGCGGCGCGATTGTCGGCATCAATGATTTGAAGCCGGAATTCGTCGATGGCACGGTGGATGCGATCAAGGCCGCAGGCGGCCGCGCGGTCGCGGTCACGCAGGACGTTTCCAGCCGCGACGGCATGCGTCAGGCGGTTCTTGCATTGGCGGAGGGGCAGAAGCGTTTCGACATCCTCGTCAACAACGCGGCCTGGGTCCGTTATCAATCCGTTCCGGATATCGCCCCAGAGACCGTCGACCGCATGCTCAACATCGGCTTCAAGGCAGTGATCTGGGGAATCCAGGCGGCCGCCGAGGTCATGGATGCCGAGCGCGGCGGCGCCATCGTCAACGTGGCGTCGGTGGCCGGGCTGATCTCGGCCAAGAACAGCATCGTCTACAGCGGCATCAAGGCCGGTGTCATGGGCATCACGCGCGCGGCCGCAGCCGAGCTCGGCGCACGCAACATCCGCGTCAATGCGGTGGCGCCCTCGGCGATCCCGACCGAGGGAACGATGCGCAATCGCAATGCCGAGCTCGATGCACGCCGGGTGGCGCGCACGCCGCTGGGCCGGCTCGGCACGGTCGACGACATCGCCAAAGCGATCTGCTTCCTCGCCGGCGACGAAAGCGGCTTCATCTCGGCGCAGGTGCTCACCGTCGACGGCGGCATCACCCTGACCAACATTGCCTGACGGGACAAACGCGATGTCCGATCTGACGCCGGAACAGCAGGTGCTGAAGGACGCCTATGTCACGGCGCGCGGCTATTGGCGGCCCTGGACGGAGGGGCTGTTGCGGCTCGATCCGGCGTTTCTCGAGACCTACGGCAAATATGCCGGCTATGCCGCGGAGAACGGTCCGCTGTCGCCCAAGATGTGCGAGCTGATCTATGTCGCGCTCGACGGATCGTCGACGCATCTGTTCCGCTCAGGCCTTGCGCTGCACCTGCGCCTTGCGCTTCAGGCAGGAGCCACGGCGCGGGAGATCATCGACGTGTTTCGCCTGGCGACCGCGCAGGGGCTGGACGGCTGCAACGTCGGCATCGGCATTCTCGCGGAGGAATTGGCGAGTGCGGGTGTCGAGCTCGATCAATCCGAGCTCACGCAGCAGCAGCGCACGCTGCGCGAGGCCTATATGGCGCAGTTCGGTGACTGGCCGGATTTTTGCGAGCAATGGCTGCGGTCTGATCCCGGCTATTTCGCCTTGGTGCTGGACCTTCTTGCCAACAGCGGCGCAGGCGACGGCCTCGACCGGCGCTCGCAATGCCTGATCTCGATCGCATTGAATGCCTGCTTCACGGCGCTCGATCCGCATGGGTTGCGCGTGCAGATCAAGCGGGCGTTGCGGCTCGGCATCGGCCAGCGGGAGATCCGTCAGGTTCTCCAGATGACCGCGCATCTCGGCGTGCACGCCTGCGCCGTCGGCGTACCGGTCTTGATGGAGGCTCTCGCGGAGCGCGCCGCGAAAGCCGGTTCGGATGAGGATGGAGGACCGCAATGAAGGGATTGGCAATCCGCAATCAGAGGGCTTTCGCGTCCGGCGCGCTGTTCCTCGTCTTTGCAGTCTTCTTCTTCGTGACGGCGTTGCAATATCCCGCAGGGACAGCGGCGAAGATGGGGCCGGGCTATTTCCCGCGCCTGCTCGCGATCGTGCTCGCCGCCATCGGTCTCGTCGTGATCCTCAGCGCGGTGAAGCCGGCCGCGGAGGTCCAGGCGCTGCGGCAGTGGGATCTCAAGGGGCTCGCCTGGATCACCGGATCGGTGATCCTGTTCGGCGCGCTTCTGTTTCCGCTCGGCCTGGTCGGCGCCCTGTTCGTCCTGATCATGGTGTCGAGTAGGGCCAGCCCCGAATTCACGTGGACCGGCGCGCTGGCGAACGCGGCGGTGCTCATCGTGCTGTGCCTTGCCGTCTTCGTCTACGGTCTCGGGCTGCCATTGCCCGTCTGGCCCTCTCTTCTCAACTGAACGAGCCGGTCGATGGATCTGTTTCACAATCTGGCGCTCGGCTTTGCGACGGCCGCCCAGCCGGCCAATCTGCTCTACGCCTTCTTCGGTTGCCTGCTTGGCACCTTGATCGGCGTGCTCCCCGGCCTTGGTCCGCTCGCGACCATCGCGATGCTGCTGCCGATTACCTACGCGCTGCCACCTGACGCCGCGCTGATCATGCTCGCCGGGATCTATTACGGCGCGCAATATGGCGGCTCGACCACGGCCATCGTCGTCAATCTTCCCGGCGAGTCCTCCTCCGTCGTCACCACGATCGACGGCTACCAGATGGCCAGGCAGGGCCGCGCAGGCGTGGCGCTCGCGACCGCAGCGATCGGCTCGTTCTTCGCCGGATGCGTGGCGACGCTCGCTTTGGCGGCGCTCGCGGGACCGCTGACCGCGACCGCACTGCTGTTCGGCCCCAAGGAATTCTTCGCGCTCATGATTCTCGGCCTGATCCTCGCCTCGGTGCTGTCGAGCGGTCCGTTCATCGAAGGCATCGGCATGGTCGTGCTCGGCATGCTCCTGAGTCTCGTCGGCACCGATCTGAATAGCGGCAGCCAGCGCTTTGCCTTCGGCATTCCGCAACTGTTCGACGGTCTCGATTTCGTGCCGCTGGCGATGGGCATCTTCGGCTTCGCCGAGATCGTCAAGAACCTGGAGCAGGACGACAAGCTGTCGCTGGTGACGCAGAAGATCACCAATCTGTTTCCGACTCGCGAGGATGTCCGTCGCATGGTGCCGGCGATGCTGCGCGGCACGGCGCTCGGAACGCTGCTGGGCGTGCTGCCCGGCGGCGGCGCGGTGCTGTCGTCCTTTGCCTCCTATACGCTGGAGAAGAAGCTGTCGCGGCATCCGGAAGAGTTCGGCAAGGGCGCCATCGAGGGCGTTGCCGGCCCGGAATCGGCGAACAATGCCGGCGCGCAGACCTCGTTCATTCCGCTGCTGACGCTCGGCGTGCCCTCCAACGTCGTGATGGCGCTGATGGTCGGCGCCATGAACATCCACAACATCCATCCGGGCCCGGAGGTGATGACGAAGAACCCGACGCTGTTCTGGGGCCTGATCGCCTCGATGTGGGTCGGCAATCTGATGCTGCTGATCCTCAACCTTCCGCTGGTCGGGCTGTGGGTGAAGCTGCTCACCATTCCCTATCGCTACCTGTTCCCGGCGATCATGGTGTTCTGCTCGATCGGCGTCTATTCCATCAACAGCGGGACCTTCGAGGTCTACGAGGCCGCCGCGTTTTGCGTGTTCGGCTACGTCCTGGTCAAGCTGCAACTGCCGGCGGCGCCGCTGCTGCTGGGCCTGGTTCTCGGCCCGGCCATCGAGGAAAACTTCCGCAGGGCCATGGTGCTGTCGCGCGGCGATGCCACCGTGCTGCTGACCTCGCCGCTCTCGGCAAGCCTGCTGGCCGCGGCCGCGATCGCGATCCTCCTGATCATGCTGCCGACGATCCGCGCGCGGCGCGAGGAGGCGCTTCAGGAATGAGCGGGCTCTCACCATGATCCGAGAACCTGCCGCCTTCGAAGCCCTGCTCGAGCGTGTCCGCCGGTTTGTCCGTGACGTCGCCATCCCGGCCGAGGCACGCGTCGAGAGCTGCGACGACGTGCCGGAAGACATCGTCGCCATCATGCGCGCCGAAGGCTTGTTCGGCTGGAGCATCCCCGAAGCCTATGGCGGCGCCGGGCTCACCACCGAGGAGCTCGTCCTGGCGGCGTTCGAACTGTCGCAATGTTCGGTCGCCTTTCGTGCCCGCGTCGGCACCAACACCGGCATCGGCTCGGAAGGCATCGTCGCCGACGGGACCGAGACGCAGAAGCAGGCCTATCTGCCGCGCCTCGCCAGCGGCGAGTGGACCGGCTGCCTCGCCGTGACCGAGCCCGACGCCGGCTCGGAGGCTTCGAACGTGAAGACAACTGCGCGCCGCGACGGCGATGACTACGTTCTCGACGGGGAGAAGTGCTTCATCACCAATGCGCCCGTTGCCGACGTGTTCACCGTGACGGCGCGAACCGATCCGCAGTCGAAGGGCGCGGCAGGCGTTTCGGCCTTCATCGTCGAGCGCGGCAGCGCCGGCCTTGTGACCGGCACGCCGTATCGCAAGATGGGGCAGGCGGGCTCGCCGGTGAGCGCGGTCCATTTCAACCAGTGCCGGGTGCCGGCTGCCAATCTGATCGGCGGCCGCGAGGGCGCCGGCTTCAAGACCATCATGAAGGTGCTGAACAAGCAGCGCATTCATCTGGCCGCCCTGTCGACCGGGCCGGCGATCCGGATGCTCGACATGGCGATCCGCCATACCGGCGGCCGCGTTCAGTTCGGCGAGCCGGTGGCCAACTACCAGCTGGTGCAGGCGATGATCGCCGACTGCCGCACGGAGATCTTCGCGGCGCAATCGATGATCCTGGAGACCGCGCGCAAGCGCGACCGCGGCGAGGACATCGCGCTCGAGGCGTCGATGTGCAAATATTTCGCGACGGAGATGTGCGGCCGCGTGGCCGATCGCTGCGTGCAGATGTTCGGCGGCGCCGGCTACATCGCCGATCATTCCTCGATCGAGCGCTGGTACAGGGATGTCAGGCTGTTCCGGATCTACGAAGGCACCAGCCAGATTCACCAGCTCAACATCGCACGCCTTCTGCTGCGGGACGCCGGGTGAACCGTCCCTCAAGGTCAATATGTTCGGGGATATGAGATGAGCGGGCCACTCGAAGGACTGAAGGTCCTGGATATCGCGACCATCGTCGCTGCGCCGTTTGCCGCGACGCTCTTGGCCGATTACGGCGCCGAGGTGCTCAAGATCGAGATGCCCGGACAGGGCGACGGGGTGAGGGCCTTCCCGCCGTTCAAGGACGGCAAGCCGTTGTGGTGGAAGAGCGTGAACCGCAACAAGAAGTTCGCAACGCTCGACCTCCGCAAGCCGGACGGCGTCGCGCTGTTCAAGCGGATGCTGCCGCATTTCGACGTGCTGATCGAGAACTTCCGACCCGGAACGCTCGACCGCTGGGGACTGTCGAAGGAGGTGCTGTGGCAGGTGCAGCCGCGCCTCGTCATCCTGCGCGCCACCGCGTTCGGCCAGGACGGGCCGTATCGCGACCGGCCGGGCTTCGCGCGGATTTTCGAAGCCATGGGCGGGCTGACCTACATCACGGGCGAAGCCGACGGTCAGCCCATGCATCCCGGCTACCCCATTGGCGATGCGATCGGCGGCCTGTTCGGCGCGGTCGGCGCGCTCGCGGCGCTGTGGAAGCGGGCGAAAAATCCGGACGCGCCGGGCGAGGAGATCGATCTCGCGCTGACCGAGGCGGTTTTCCGGCTGCTCGACGTCCTGCCCATCGAGTTCGACCAGCTGGGAGAGGTGCGCGGGCGCATCGGAAACGGCAACGCCTATTCCGCGCCGGCCGCCGTCTACCGGACCCGCGACGATCGCTGGGTGACGCTGGCGGGATCGACCAACGCGCTCTTTGCGGCAAACTGCCGGGCGATCGGCAGGCCGGACCTGAGCGAGGATCCGCGCTTTTCCAACAACGCGCGGCGCGTCGACCATTCAGCGGAGTTGAACGCCATCTTTGCGCAATGGTGCGGCAGCCACACGCTCGATGAGGTGCTCGCGGCCTTTGCGGCCGAGGAGGGCACATTGGCGCCGATCTACGCGATCGATCAGATCGCCGCCGATCCGCAATCCAGGGCACGGGAGATGATCACCCGTGTCCCCGACAAGGATTTCGGCTCGGTCGCCATGGCCAATGTCGTGCCGCGCTTCACGGTCGATCGCACCCAGTTGCGTCAATCCGGCGGCGACATTGGCCAGGACAATCACGATATCTACGCGCGTTGGCTTGGGCTTTCGGAGCAGGAGATCGAACGCCTCGCGCGGCAAGGGGTCTTCTGACGACCGGATCACGCGGGAACGCGGCAAGTGCGCAGGCGATCTCGTGACCTCCAGATCTCACGCGAAGGGGTGCAATCCCGACAATCCGGTTGACGTTTTGGCATCCAAAGGTTGTATTACCTTGCTCTGAAGGCGAGTGAGGTGAGGTCATGGTGATCGCGTCAACCTGGGATACCGAGAGAGCCGATTATCGCGCCATCGTCAACGAATGGCACGTGGTCCGCCGCAGCGAGGAAGTCGCGGAAGGCGCCATCGTGCCGGCGCGCCTGCTCGGCGAGGATATCATCCTGTGGCGGCATGATGGCGAGGTTCACGCCTGGAAGGACTATTGCCGTCATCGCGGCGCGCGCTTGTCACTCGGCTGGGTGAAGGACGGCGGCGTCGTCTGCCCCTACCATGGCTGGGAATACGGTGCCGATGGCGCCTGCCGCCGTTATCCGGCCCATCCGACGACCCGGCCGACGAGCCGGGCCGCAGCATTCCGCCATCACGCGGTCGAGCGGTATGGATATATCTGGGTCTGCATGGGCAATCCGGTTGCCGCCGTTCCGCCGTTTCCGGTTTGGGAGGATGCGACCTATCGCAAGGTCCAGGCCGGGCCGTATCACTACAACGCAAACGCCCTTCGCGCCGTCGAGAACTTCCTCGACCCCGCGCACTTTCCGTTCGTGCACGCCAACCTCAACGGCAACCCCGATGATCCCGACGAGCTCGTGGATTACGATGTCGTGTTGACGGATGAAGGTTTGCGCACGAGTGAGATCACCTTGTTTCAGCCCTACGGCGATCATCGCGGCATTCCCATCAATGCGGTCTATCGTTACTACTGCTTCCGCCCCACGACGGCCTATTTCAACAAGAAGACGGGCGAGGTCGAGCGTTTCTGCACGTTCATGGCGGTGACGCCGGTCGATCTGGAAAATTGCGTGCTGCATCTGACCGCCGCCATCAACTATGGCTTTGATGTCGGCGTCGAGCAGATCGTGGCGCGCCTGGACAAGGTGTACGAGCAGGATCGCGTGATCGTCGAGTCGCAACGCCCGAAGACCTTGCCGCTTCATCCCAAGGACGAGATACATTTGAGAAGCGATCTTCTCGGCGTCGAGTATCGCCGCTGGATTCGTGCATTGGCGGGTGAGGGAGCCATGCCGGATCGCGCGCAAGAGCCGGCGGACGAGGGCGCGGTCGCGAACTGAGGCGAGACGTCAATCTGTCCGACAAGATCGGCTGCAAGCCTCCGATCATCGTGCTACGCCATCAGCATCAGAGGCGTGTCGATCCTGCTCTCGCTCCCCGGATGGTTGCCGCTGCGGCCGAGGCATGATTGCTGCGGATCGCGCGATGGGGGCTCCTGCCTCCTGCTGACATGCTCCCGGCTGCCTTCTGCCATTCGGCGGCGAGCGTTCCGTTGCGCCAAGACTCCCGCTATGACGGATCTGCGCGCAGGAATGCAGCTGGGGCAGGCGACGATCGGAATGCGGTTCTTGAAATCTGACGGCAGGCTCATCGGGGTCCTGCTGGTGCTTGCAATCACCCAACTCATCGGATGGGGCACGATCGGTCTTCCGCCCATCGTCGGCCGTGACCTTGCGGCCGATCTCGGCCTGAGCCTGCCGATGGTGTTCGCGGGCACCTCGACGCTTTATGTCACCATGGGGCTCTGCGCGCCCTGGCTCGCCAGGGCGTTTGCGAGGCACGGCGCCCGCAAGGTGATGATGGTGGGTACGGTCGTGTCCGTACCGGGCTATGTCGTGCTGTCTCTTGCCCACGAGCCGACGCTTTATTTCGCGGCCTGGGTCATTCTCGGCATGGGCGGCAGCGCCACGCTGTCGACCGGCTCCTATATCATGCTCAACGAGGTTGCTGGCCCAAAGGCCAAGAGCGCGATCGGCGCGCTGATGCTGGTGACGGGACTGTCTGGCAGCATCTTCTGGCCGACCACCTCGTTCCTGAGCGGTCATTTCGGCTGGCGCGGCACCTGCCTCGTCTATGCCGCCATGCTGATCCTGATCTCGCTTCCGCTTTATGCCTTCGCAACGCCGCGCCGGGCCGTCGCGATGGAGGGGGGCGGCGCTCCGGCAAAGCAAGCCAGCGCGCTGGCGATTCCGCGGAGCACGTTCGGCCTCGTCGTCGCCGCGATCACCCTCAATGCCTTCGTCACGTTCGGCATGAGCGCCGTCTTCATCGAATTGCTGCGGGCCGAAGGGCTGGCGCCGGCACAGGCGATCGCCTTCGGCTCGATGCTCGGCGTGATCCAGGTCAGCGCGCGCGGGCTCGATTTCCTCGGCGGCGGGCGGTGGGACGGCATTACGACCGGGCTGGTCGCCGGCACGGCATTGCCGGTGGCCATGCTGCTGTTGATGCTGAGCGAGGGCGCGACCTGGGCGGTCGCGGTCTTCATCCTGCTCTACGGCGCCGGCAGCGGCGCCATGGCGGTGGCGCGGGCTACGATCCCGCTGGTGTTCTACGACCAGGCCGAGTTCGCCAAGGCGTCGTCGATGATCGCGCTGCCGCTCAATCTGGCGTCCGCGCTGTCTCCACCCCTGCTGGCCGGCCTCCTCACCGAGTTCGGCAGCCGCGGCGCGCTCGGTCTCACCTTTGTCTGCTCCTGCGGCGCGGTGCTGATCCTGGTCGTGCTCGGCCGCCGGCGGCCGAGGGTGGCTGCGGCCGGCGCGACCTGACCGACAATATTCGCAGAGCGGAAATTGGCCGGCGCGAGCAACCTCGCTGCCGGGCAAGAGGATGGCTGTATGCCCGGAGCGCAGTGCTCAGAACCCTAAAATAGTGTATCCGCAGGGAGCGCAGCCGCGATCTCGCAGCCGCGCCAATATCCAGTGTTCCCCGGAGGAAATCGACATGTCGGCCCTGCCGCTCTCAGGCATCAAGATCCTTGACCTCACGCGCGTCCTCGCCGGGCCCCTGTCGGCCCAGATGCTGGGCGATCTCGGCGCGGACGTGATCAAGATCGAGCGGCCGGGCACCGGCGACGACGCGCGCGCCTTCGGGCCGCCTTACCTGACCGATCCGGAGGGCAAGGCCAACAACAACAACTCGTTCTACCTCTGCGCCAACCGCAACAAGAAGTCGGTCACCGTCAACATCGCCAAGCCCGAAGGGCAGGCGATCATCCGCGAGCTTGCGAAAGACGCCGACGTCTTCATGGAGAACTACAAGGTCGGCGATCTCAAGCGCTACGGCCTCGACTACGAGACCATCAAGGCGATCAATCCCGGGATCATCTATTGCTCGGTGACCGGCTTCGGCCAGACCGGGCCCTACGCCCCGCGCGCCGGCTATGACGCCATCCTCCAGGCGATGGGCGGCCTGATGAGTGTCACCGGCCATATCGATGGCGAGCCGGGCGAGGGCCCGATGAAGGTCGGCCCGTCGATCGTCGACTACATGACCGGGATGAACACCTCGATCGGCATTCTCTCGGCGCTCTACCATCGCGACGTCAATCACGGGCAGGGCCAGCACATCGACGTCTGCCTGTTCGACACGGTCATCGCCTCGCTCAGCCACTGGCTTCAGATCTACCTCGTCAACGGCAAGACGCCGCCGCGCCGCGGCACCTGGGGCAATGGCGGCATGCCGGCCGGCGTGTTCCGCTGCACCGACGGGGAGCTGATGCTGGTGGTCGGCAATGACGGCCAGTTCCGGAAGACCTGCGCCGTGCTCGGCGCGCCCGAGCTTGCGAGCGATCCACGCTTCATCAAGAACAACGACCGCGTCGTGCACGGCAAGGAGATCATGGCGATCTTCGCCGGCCTGTTCCTGAAGCAGCCGGTGGCTTACTGGCTGGACAAGCTGGAGGAGGCCGGCGTGCCGTCAGGGCCGATCAACAATTTCGAGCAGGTATTTGCCGATCCGCACGTCCAGTCGCGCGGCATGCGGGTGAAGGTGGATCATCCCTTCCAGCCCGACCTGTCGCTGATCCGCAACGCGCTGACCCTCTCGGGCACCCCGATCGAGACCTACCGCGCCCCGCCGCTGCTCGGCGAGCACACGCAGGAGGTGCTCGGTGGCAAGCTCGGCTATGATGCGGGGAAGATCGAGCAGCTGAAGCAGCAGGGGATTATCTAGCGCGTTCGTCAGCCGGCGGGTTGCTCAACACGGTGCAATTCTGCAACAGACTGACGAAATTGCCTGAAATCATTCGATCGGAGGACGCCGGATTCCGTCGCCTCCGTGTAGGTCTCCGAAGAGCGCCGCAACAAGCTCGACGGAGACATCGTGAAGAAGCGCATTCTGCTCGCCGCGGTTTCGCAAATCGCCCTGGTGGCTGCCGGTGGTGCCGATGCAGCCGATATCCAGCTCAAGGCTGCGCCGCGGATCGCGGCGCCGGTCTATAGCTGGACCGGCTGCTATGTCGGCGCGCATGTGGGCTACGGCTTCGGCCGTCACGACGTCTCGGCCTCGAATTTCAGTTTTGGCCCCGGCAGCACGGCGATCACCACCACGAACGGATTGGACTCCGGCAGTGGAGTCTTTGGCGGTCAGCTCGGTTGCAACTATCAGTTCTCGGGCAACTGGGTCGTCGGCCTTCAAGGGGATATCGCCGGCACCAATTTCGGCGGGGAGGTCGCGGATCCCTGGGATCGGATCTTTCCAGGCGCGTTCCCTGGCGCGATCGGGGTGAAGACCGACTGGATCGCCAGCGTGACCGCGCGGCTGGGCATGACCGCGTGGGACAACCGCGCGCTGTTCTACGCCAAGGGCGGCGCCGCATTCGAGAACAATCGCTTGGACTTTACACGATCCTCGTATTGCTTCGCCTACGGCGGTTGCCGCGACACGAATCCGCAAGAAGTTCGCACGGGATGGACGGTCGGTGCCGGCGCGGAATGGGTGCTTGAGCCTGGTCTGCGGAATTGGACGGCTTTTGCGGAGTATGATTACTATTACTTCGGCAGAGACGGCAGCAGCTATCCGGTCGCGCTGACATTCATCGATGCCCGCAACGCGCTCGCGTCGGCGCGTCAGGACACGCACGTCGTCAAGGTCGGCGTGAATTACAAGCTGTTCACGCCCTGAAGCCGGCCGTCGTCTGGTCGAACTGTCACGCGTGGGGCGTGACGGCGAAGCCGGCCGGCTTGTCGCCGCGTTGCCAGCGCTCCCACATCGTCACGTAAGCCGCTTCGAGATTGCGGCGGTAGCGGTCGGAATCGAACAGTGGTTGTGACAGCCGGTTCTGTTGCAGCCGCTTGCGCGTGTCGTCCAGCAATGCCGGCTCGAGCGCGAGACGCAGCGCCAGACGCTCATAGGCACCGAGATCGGACGTCACGAGCTCAGGCATGCCGACGGCGTGAAGCAGGCTCGCTGCAACCCGCCCCGCAAAGGATTTGCCCGGACAGGTGACCACGGGCAGACCGGCCCACAATGCGTCGGCCGCGGTGCTGTGCGCGTTGTAGGGCAGGGTGTCCAGAAACAGGTCCGCCAGATGGTGCCGCGATAGATGTTCGGCCCGCGGCATGCGTCGTGCGAACACGATACGCGCCGGGTCGACTCCGCGCGCTGCCGCTTCCATACGAAGATTTGCCTCAGCGCTTGCGCGATCGGCATACAGCCACAACACGCTGCCACCGACCTGCCCGAGCAGGCGCATCCAGACATCGAAGATCTCGGGCGTGATCTTGTAGCCGTTGTTGAAGCAACAGAAGACGAAGCCCTCGGCCGGCAAGCCAGCGTCTTCGCGCACCGGAACATGGGCGGTGCGCTGTCGCCTGGAATCATTCGGCAGATAGCAGTCGGGCAGATGAACGATGTTCTCGCTGTAGAACGGCTGCTGCTCGACCGGAAGAACTGTCGCATCGCCGATGACGTAATCGTAGAAGTCGGCGCCAAGGCTGCCGGGAAAGCCGACATAGTTGACCTGGATCGGAGCCGGCCTCGCCGCGAAGATGGCCGGCCGTGCATTGACGGTATAGCCGCTGCGGTCGATGGCGATGTCGATCTTGAGTTCGCCGATCAAGGCGGCGACGTCCCGATCGCTCATCTCCCTCACATCGTAAAACCGGTCGAACGCGATCTTCAATCTGGCGCGGATATCGCTCCGATCATCCGGGCCGAGCGATATGCCGATCACCTCGAAACGTGTGCGATCGTGCAGCTCGATCAGTTCGGCGGTCAGGTAGGCGGTGGGATGATCGTGAAAGCCGCTGGCGACATAGGCGATCCTGATCCGTTCATTGCGCCAGTTGCCGCCGCGCCAGAGCGCGGGCAGGCGCTCGGGAACGTGCTGCCGGACATATCGTCTGGCGCAGGCGAGCTGCTGCTCCGCATCGTTGCTGTAGCTGAGGAAGGCGAATGCATCGAAGAAACGTCCGGCGGCGACGCGCGCGGCGACCTCGGCTCGCAGCGCCTCCGTCCGCTTCCAGTCGCAACTTGCGAGCGCCGTCCGTGCCAGGCCATCGAAGGCAAAATCGTGCGCAGGATCGACCGCCAGCGCCCTCTCGAAACTGGCGATCGCGTCCGCGTCCCGCCGCAGCCGGGCCAACGCGTCGCCGCGCCGGCTGAGGATGTCGGCGCTCTCCGGCCTGATCGCGAGCGCACGATCATAAGATGAGATCGCCGCGTCCTCGCGGTTCAACCCAAGCAGGGTGTCACCCAGGTTGATGTGCGGCTCGAGATAGTCCGGCTTGATGGCGATCGCCTTGCCGTATTGTGCGAGCGCCTCCTCAGCCCGGCCAAGCGCACGCAGCGTATTGCCGAGGCTATTGTGGGCCTCCGCATAATCGGGCCTGATCGCGATCGCCCTGGCGTAAGCTTTCGCAGCATCGTCGAGCTGCCCGGTGGCGCGGAGTGCAGTGCCGAGATTCCAGCAGGCCTCCGCGTAGCCGGGGTTGATCTCGATGGCCTTCCGGTAATGCGGAATGGCTTTGCCGGATTGCCCCTGGATGTGATGAGCGTTGCCGAGGTTGTTGTGGGCCTCGTGGTAATCGGGGCGAAGCGCGATGGCTTTCCGGTAGCGCGCCATCGCGTCGCTCGATCGGCCAAGAAGCTGCAGGGCGTAGCCGAGATTGTTGTGTGCCTCGGCGAGGCCAGGTCGCAGCACTATGGTCTTCTCGTAAGCGCGGACCGCCTCGTCGAGCTGCCCCAGTCCGGTCAGGGTGAAGCCGAGCAGTTGATGAGCCTCTGCGGAACGCTTGTCGGCCCTGACGGCGCGGCGGAGCAGGGGTTCGGCGTCGGCGAACCGGCGTTGATCCAGCCGCAACATGCCCAGCCGCAGCAGCGCGCCGGAATGCCGCGGGTCCGCCGCGAGCACGGCTTGATAGAGCCGCTCGGCCTCCCACGTCCGCCCCTGATCGTGGGCGAGAACGGCCTGCTGGAACATCAGTTGCGGATGAGGTGTCGGCGGCTGCATCGGCGGCTTTTCTAGGCCGGCGCCCGAGGGGCAGCAAGCCGCCTCCAAACCGTGACGTCTCGTCACAAATCGGTATAAGGAGGATGTAACAGGACAGGGCGGAGTATCTTCCATGACATCGGGCAAGACCATCATCACCTGCGCCATCACGGGCAATCTGACCAAGCCCGAGCAGTCGCCCTATCTGCCCATCACGCCCGAGCAGATCGCGACCTCCGCGCTGGAAGCGGCCGAAGCCGGCGCCGCCATCGCCCACATCCATGTGCGCGATCCCGCGACCGGGCGGCCGTCGATGTCGATCGATCTCTACCGCGAGGTGGTGGAGCTGATCCGCGCCCGCAACAAGAGCCTCGTCATCAATCTCACCACGGGTCCCGGCGGACGTTTTGTTCCGTCGCACGACGACCCCCGCATCGCCGGTCCCGGCACTACGCTGATCGCCCCCGAAAAGCGCGTCGAGCATATCGAACTGCTCAAGCCCGATATCTGCACGCTCGACCTCAACACCATGAATTCCGGCGGCGAGGTCGTGATCAACACACCGCGCAACGTTCGCATCATGGCCGAGCGGATGAAGGCGGCCGGCGTGCTGCCGGAGATCGAGCTGTTCGATTCCGGCGACTGCCATCTGGCGCGCGACATGTTTGCCGACGGCACGCTGAGGGGACCGGGGCTGTTCTCGCTCGTGCTCGGGGTTAAATACGGCTTCTCCGCCACGCCGGAGACGATGTTCTACGCCCGCAGCCTGCTGCCGCCGGGCGCGATCTGGTCCGGCTTCGGCATCGGTCGCGCCGAATTCCCGATGGTCGCGCAGGCATATCTGCTCGGCGGCCATGTCCGCGTCGGCATGGAGGACAATCTCTATATGTCCAAGGGCGTGCTGGCGAAGACCAATGCCGAGCTGGTCGCGCATGCCGCGGGCATCCTCAAGAGTCTCGGTACGACGGTCGCGACCGCAGCCGACGCGCGTACGATGCTCGGGCTGGTCTGATCGCCATTGGATCAATCGTGACGTCAGCATGACGCCCGCGCGGCCTTGCGCGAGGCTTGCGCGCAATCCCCAGATTAACCCGGTCCGTAATCGCACAGGCTTCCGCTTCGCGTGCGACTCAGATTCGATCTCTCCACCTAAGTTCGGGGAGGGAAGTGCATGTCCTATACGATCGGATTCCAGGCCAAGGACCAGAAGGCCATTCTGGCGACCGAGGCGGCCACGGCCAATCAGGCGGTCGCCATCATTGCCGCGCTGCGGCAAAGCGCCGACGAGATCAAGTTCATCCGCTCGCCGCAGGAAGGCGACATGGGCATCGAGATGCTGCTGCTGCTCGCCAAGGAAGAGGCCGAGGAGATGCCGCAGCGGGCGTAATCCCGCCACCACACTTCGACCAGAAGCGAAACATGCCGGCTACGGAATGATGTAGTCAGGCGCCAGTCTCGCTCGAACCGAAGGTGGCCCATGAAACGCGAAGCGCTCCGCGTCGAACCGATCTCGTCCTATCTCGACCGCTGGAAGGCGCCGACCTCGCCGGTCACGCGCGCCGGCAACATGATCTTCGTTGCCGGGCTGCCGCCCTTCGACCCGGAGACGGGTGAGCTCAAGGAGATGCCGATCGAGCGGCAGAGTGAGATCATCATGGAGCAGATGAAGCTGTGCCTTCAGACGGCCGGCGCCTCGCTCGACAACGTCATGAAGTGCAATGTCTACTGCACCTCGACCAAGCACTTCGCCGCGTTCAACGTGGTCTATGCGCGCTATTTCCCGGTCGATCCGCCGGCGCGCATCTTCGTCGTGACGCCCGAATGGTTCGGCCCCTTCGACGTCGAGATCGATTGCATCGCGATGATGTGAGGGCTAACGCGCGGCAACCTTCGACGGCGCCTTCGCCTCCACCCGTCCCGCCGTGAGCGCCATCGTCGCCACGCTGACGACCCGTTCCACCACGTCCTCGACGTCGTCGAGGTCGCATTTGCCCTCCGACAGCTTCGTCAGCCGCTCGCTTTCGCGGATGGTGTGGTGCGCCATGGCGAGCGCGAAGTTGAGGCCCCAATAGATATCGACGTCGCTGCGGTCGGGCAGGGCGCGGCGCATCGCGCCGGCGAACTTGCGCAGATGGTCGATCTCCCGGTTCTTGATGCGGCGGATCGGCGGCACCGACTCGATCGAGGCGCGGATCATGAAGCGCGCCGCGGTGGAGCGCTGGTTCTCGGGGCCCAGACAACCGCGCAAGGTTGGTCCCACGAGCGCGCGCAAGATCACCTCGATCGGCGCGCGGCCGCCGCCTTGCTCCTCCGCCGCCTTCAACTCGCGCAGGCGTTCGCGGTTGGTCGCGATCGAGCGCGTGACGAACAGTTCCGCGATCAGCTCGTCCTTCGAGCCGAAATGATAGTTCACCGCCGCGAGGTTGACGTTGGCCTCCGCGACGATGTCGCGCAGCGTGACGTCACCGAAACCGCGATCGGCATAGAGCCGTTCGGCGGCGGCGAGAATGGCAGACCTCGTGTGATCGCTGGCCATGGATTGCCCTCGGGGAGGGAGTTGCAATTCAAACAGTTGTATGAAACTATCGTTTGAAGGCCGGAGAAAGTCAATCCGCAATCGGGACTCGTTCGCAACTGCGATCCTGTTCCGGAGCGCTTCGCAAGCCGCGCATGCGCGCTTGCGGGCCGCGCGCGGCGGGAGGACAGTCCGGCGCAAAACAGTTTCGCAAAGTGAGAAACGAGGAGCGTCCCATGGATTTCGATCTGTCCCCCAAGCAGAAGGAATGGCTCGACCGCGTGCGGTCCTTCATGGCCAAGCATGTGCGTCCGGCGGTGCCGGTTTATGACGAGCAGGATCGCACCGGCGAGCGCTGGAAGGTGATCCCGGTGCTGGAAGACCTCAAGAAGAAGGCGAAGGCCGAAGGTCTCTGGAACATGTTCATGCCGCCGAACGAGCATGAGGACGACGAATTCCGCGGCGCGGGATTGACCAATCTCGAATACGCGCTGCTGTCGGAAGAGATGGGCCGCATCACCTGGGCTTCGGAAGTGTTCAACTGTTCCGCGCCCGACACCGGCAACATGGAAGTGTTCATGCGCTACGGCTCGAAGGAGCAGAAGCGCAAATGGCTGCGTCCGCTGATGGACGGTGAGATCCGCTCGGCGTTCCTGATGACGGAACCGGCAGTCGCCTCGTCCGACGCCACCAACATCGAGACCAGCATCAAGAAGGATGGCGACCATTACGTCATCAACGGCCGCAAATGGTGGTCGTCGGGCGTCGGCGATCCCCGCTGCAAGATCGCGATCCTGATGGGCAAGACCGATTTCAATGCGGCCAAGCACCAGCAGCAGTCGCAGATCCTGGTTCCGCTCGACACCCCCGGCATCAAGGTCGAGAAGATGCTGCCCGTGTTCGGCTTCGACGATGCGCCGCACGGCCATGCGCAGGTGCTGCTCGACAACGTGCGCGTGCCCAAGGAGAACATCCTGCTCGGCGAGGGCCGCGGCTTCGAGATCGCGCAGGGTCGTCTCGGACCCGGACGCATCCATCATTGCATGCGCACCATCGGCAAGGCCGAGGAGGCGCTTGAGAAGATGGTGAAGCGGCTCTCCTCGCGCACCGCCTTCGGCAAGAAGATCGTCGAGCATTCGGTGTGGGAGCAGCGCATTGGGGACGCCCGCACCAACATCGAGATGACGCGGCTGCTCTGCCTCAAGGCCGCCGACATGATGGACAAGGTCGGCAACAAGACCGCTCAGGCCGAGATCGCCATGATCAAGGTCGCAGCCCCCAACATGGCGCTGAAGATCATCGACGAGGCGATCCAGTCGTTTGGCGGCGCGGGCGTCTCCGACGACGCCGGCCTCGCCAAGGACTACGCTCACATCCGCACGCTGCGTCTCGCCGACGGTCCGGACGAGGTTCACAATCGCGCCATTGCAAGGTTGGAAGTTCGGAAGTATGCAAACGCCTCCAGTCACTAAAAGGGAGCGCCGTGCGGCGCTCCTGGCTTAAGAAACGACGGGGCATGATCCGTGATCGGATGACCGCTTGACGCAAGTGCAAGAGCGGCTACCGATTAGGATCATGCCGGACTGAAGAGGGAGCGTCACCGTGGCTGACGGCGTCAGGAAAGACGAAGAGTTCTCGGGCACCAAGCCGGTCGAGGAGCGTCATCGCATCGACGAGATGCGTCTGGAGGCTTGGCTGCGCGACAACGTCGAGGGCTATGAGGGGCCGCTGGTGGTCCTCCAGTTCAAGGGTGGCCAGTCCAATCCGACCTACCGGCTGAACACGCCGAACCGTTCCTACGTGATGCGCAGAAAACCGTTCGGCAAATTGCTGCCGTCGGCGCATGCGGTCGATCGCGAATACCGCGTCATCGCAGCCCTTGGAAAGCAGGGCTTTCCGGTCGCGCGCGCCTATGCGCTGTGCCAGGACGACAGCATCATCGGTTCGGCCTTCTACATCATGTCGATGGAAGACGGCCGCGTGTTCTGGGATCCGACGTTGCCGAGCCAGACGCCGGAGGATCGCCGGAAAATTTTCACCAGCAAGATCGAGACGTTGGCGAAGCTGCACATGTTCGATCCCACCGCGATCGGCCTCGGCGACTTCGGCAAGCCCGGCAACTATTTCGCGCGACAGATCGACCGTTGGACCAAGCAGTATCGCGCCTCCGAGACGCAGCACATTCCCGAGTTCGAGAAGGTCGCCGAATGGCTGCCCAAGACCGTGCCGGAACAGGCGCGCGTCTCGATCGTCCACGGCGACTATCGCCTCGACAACATGATTTTCCACGCGACGGAACCGCGCGTGCAGGCCGTGCTCGACTGGGAGCTGTCGACCCTCGGCGATCCCATGGCCGACTTCACTTATCTCTTGATGCAGTGGGTCATGCCGGGCCTTGAGGGCGCCGACCTCAAGGCGCTCAACATCCCGAGCGTGGAGGAGGCCGCCCAGATCTATTGCAACGTCACCAACATGACGGTGCCCGATCTCAACTGGTACTTCGCCTACAATCTGTTCCGCCTCGCCGGCATCACCCAGGGCATCGCCGGCCGCGTCCGCGACGGCACCGCCGCCAATGCCAAGGCGCTGGAGTCCGCCAAGCGCACGGTGCCGCTGTCGAAGGCGTCATGGGAATACGCGCAGAAGGCGGGCGCGGTGTAGGAAGAGCGACGGGCGCGGCCGGTGGCCGCGCTTTTGACTTTTGTGACCACGCTCCAGTGCCGTTTCGCTCAGCTCTCGTGTCCCGGACGCGCTGCAACGCGCAAGCGTTGCTGCGCAGAGCCGGGACCCAGTCACGTCGCCAGAGTATTCAGCTTATCCGTAAGATCGCGCCAATCCGGATTGAGGTCTTCGATCAACTTGAGCTTCCAGGCACGACGCCAACGCTTCAACGAATGTTCGCGTGAGCGCGCCTCGAGGACTGACTCGAAGGTTTCGAAATAGACCAGCAGAGTCACGCCGTGCTCGCGCGTGAAGCCGGGCACGAGCTTGGCCTTGTGCTCGGTCATTCGACGAGGAAGATCGTTCGTCACTCCGATGTAGAGGGTGCCGTTTCGCTTGCTGGCAAGGATGTAAACGAAGAAGGGCATGTACGCGCAACCAGTCCCCTTGGCATCGCCTTAAGGTTGCATGATTTGCTGTTGTCGCCAAGTCTTCCTGGGTCCCGGCTCTGCGGAGCGTCACTTCGTGCCGCACCGCGTCCGGGACACGAGATCGGATTTGCGTGTCCACGATTTTGTCGGGGAGACGATCCGCGGCGTCAATCTCGTGTCCCGGACGCGGTGCAGCGCGAAGTGCTGCTCCGCAGAGCCGGGACCCAGCCAACAGCGATCGCCCGGCTATCCCTTCGCGCAATGCGCGATCAGCCTCTCCACGAAGCCCGCGCATTTCTCCAGCTCGGCCATCGCCACGAACTCATCCGGCGTATGGGCCTGCGCGATCGATCCGGGCCCGATCACCACTGACGGAACATCGGCCATGCTGGCAAACAAACTCGCCTCGGTGCCGAAGGCGACCTTGGCGTGGTCGTTGCGGCCCGCAAGGCTCTTGGCCAGCGTGACGATCGCGGCGTCGGCGGCGGTGTCGAGCGCGGGGTAGTCGAGGATCTCCTCGAAATCGATGCCGCACTCGGGATTCCTCGCCTTCATCGCCGGCTCGATCTCGGCCTTGGCCCAGGCCACGATCGCATCCGTCACCTCGCGCGACTCGGTGATGCCGATGCCGCGGCATTCGAAATCCACCGTGCAGGTATCGGGCACGATGTTCAGCGCCGCGCCGCCATGCACGATACTGGTCAGCAGCGTCGAGTGCGGGACGTCGTAGAGGCTGTTGCGCTCGGCCTGGCCTGCGAGCGCGACGGCACGGCGCCGGATCTCGACGATCAGCTCGGCGGCATATTCGATCGCATTGACGCCATCGGGCGCGATCGAGGAGTGACGGGCGAGCCCGCGAAACGTCGCGCGCACGCCGTGCTTGCCCTTGTGGCCGATGATGACCTTCATCTCGGTCGGCTCGCCGATGAAGGCGCCGAGCGGCTTGATCGGTTTCTTCGCGACCTCGGTGAGCATCGGCCGCACGCCGACGCAGCCGATCTCCTCGTCATAGGAGATTGCGAGATGGATCGGCGTCGCGAGCTTCGCCTCCAGCATCTCCGGCACCATGGCGAGGCACACCGCGACAAAGCCCTTCATGTCGGTGGTGCCGCGGCCATAGAGCTTGCCGTCGCGCTCGACCAGCTTGAACGGATCGTGGCTCCAGTCCTGGCCGACAACAGGCACGACGTCGGTATGGCCCGACAGCACGAAGCCGGGCCGGTCCTCCGGCCCGATCGTGACCCAGAGCGAGGCCTTCTGTCCCGTTTCGTCGGTGATGCGCTCGCTCTTGATGCCGAGGAAAGCAAGATAGCTCTCGATGTGGGCGATCAGGGGCAGGTTGGTGCGGTCGCTGACGGTGTCGAAGCCGACGAGGTCGGCGAGAAGGTGGCGGATGCGGTCGGGACGGGAGCTCGGGAAGATCGGGTTGGGCATTGTCACTTCTTGTCGGGGGATTGCGGAGGCTGAGGTTGCCTGCATGAACCATACCAATGTGGAGGGCGGTGGTGCAAATCAACACGGAGGTGCCGTAACCCGGATGGAGCGCAGCGCAATCCAGGGCCGCTTCCACTTGGGTGGATTCCCGGACTACGCTGCGCTCCATCCGGGCTACAAGCCCTTGCGTTGCCCGACGGGCAAAACACCCAAATTCTCGGTCAATCCGCATACCCAAAAATATTCGCCTTTACAGAAATTCGGAATAGGCGGATATTGCGCGCGACCCGGCCCAAGGAAGAGGGGCGTATCGCGATCGTCACGAACGCGGGCCGGACGGCGGTGGACGCAGGCCACGCCGGCGCGAAGGGTTTTGCAGGGCGGGCAACCGTGAGCGAAAAACCTCGCGCCAGCGACAGGTGCGATCTGCGTACGGCAAAATCGTGTGGTCCTGGCGCCCGGGGTCTGTGCGCCAAGTGTTGCGGTGATGTGGCGGCCCGACCGGGTCCGCGCATCAGCCATCCGCAAGGCGACGGGGGCAATAGTGCATCGCTCCCCGGGGAGAGCACGACATAAGCCGTCAAACCACTGCGCAGGGAAGGCCGGGATGCCCCGGTTGCCCTGTTATCCGCTGTGCAGTGTAGCG
>Ga0065165_1000871_pt1 | contig 39257 bp, 32 predicted proteins | sample AraplaMF_Cvi_mMF_FD_63813 | JGI IMG/M metagenome (GOLD analysis project Ga0065165, IMG submission 63813) | Arabidopsis root microbial communities from the University of North Carolina, USA - plate scrape MF_Cvi_mMF (version 2) (version 3) | ecosystem: Host-associated > Plants > Roots >... | reverse complement strand
CGACGTCGTGCTGATCGCGCGCGTGCGCTCGCTGACGCGGCTGAAGATGATGACCGACGAGCTGCGCATGCGCGCCATCACCTCGCTCGAGATCGGCATGCAGGCGCCCGAGCGCAGCGCGGTTGCCGACACCGGGAAGGGCGGCCGCATCCTGCTGGTCGACGATCGTGAGTCCTCCTACGAGCGGCTGGCGACGATCCTCGCCGCCGAGCATACGATCGACGTCGAGCCGAACCCGACGGAGGCGCTGTTCCACGCCGCCGAGGGTAATTACGATCTGCTGATCGTCTCGCTCGACCTCAACAATTTCGACGGGCTGCGGCTGTGCAGCCAGGCGCGCTCGCTGGAGCGCACGCGGCATGTGCCGATCCTCGCCATCGCCGACCCCGAGAATTCGACGCGGCTGCTGCGTGGCCTGGAGATCGGCGTCAACGATTATCTGCTGCGCCCGATCGACAAGACCGAGTTGCTGGCCCGCGCCCGCACCCAGATCCGCCGCCGCCGCTACACCGATCACCTGCGCGACAACGTGCAGAACTCGATCGAGATGGCGATCACCGACGCGCTCACCGGCCTGCACAATCGCCGCTACATGGAGAGCCATCTGGCGACGCTCGCCGAGCAGGCGGCCACGCGCGGCAAGCCGCTGGCGCTGATGATCCTCGACATCGACTACTTCAAGTCGATCAACGACAATTACGGCCACGATGCCGGCGACGACGTCCTGCGCGAGTTCGCGGTGCGCGTGCGCAAGTCGATCCGCGGCATCGATCTCGCCTGCCGCTACGGCGGCGAGGAGTTCGTGATCGTGATGCCGGAGACCGACCTGCACGTTGCCGGCATGGTCGCCGAGCGCCTGCGCCGCTCGATCGCGGGCGAGCCGTTCTCGGTGCACAAGGGCACCAAGCGCATCGAGGTCACGATCTCGATCGGGCTGACCACGCTCGAGCAGAAGGGCGAGGCGGTCGCTGACGTGCTCAAGCGCGCCGATACCGCGCTGTACCGCGCCAAGCACGATGGCCGCAATCGCGTGGTGTCGCACGCGGCGTGAGGCCCGGCTGTAAGCGGCCCACTCCGCCATCGTCGCTGCGTTCGCAGGGACGACAGTGGAGCATGTGGCGACGCCGAAGGCAAAAGTTCGAAAACAACCCCATGCACAGTAGCCGGTGCTAGTCGGATCAAGGGCTTAACGGCTTGCGATCGGAAATGTTCTGATTTTTCGAATTTCGTTTGACTCGTCGGGCAAAACGGGGGTATATTGCCAGGATCGCGACTTGGTGCTCGCGTGTCGTCAGATGCCTTCGCTCTCCTGACATCACCGGCACTTCGCTTGTCCGGGACGACGGTGGCTATAGTGGCGGGGATTTGCCCGCCTTCGCCTCACCACCCACATCCACTCCCGCATTCCGCAACAACACCTTCGCCGCGTCCTTCGCCGCGCGCGCCATCGCGGGATCGTCGCGTACCAAATCCTGTGCGATGGAGCCGTCGACCAGCAGCACGAGCTGCGTCGCGAGCGCATCCGCCTCGGCAACGCCGAGTTCGGTCAGCCGGTCACGAAACCACACACGGCGGCTTTCCTTGAAGGCGATCGCGATCTTCTTCACCGCGCGGTCCTCGGGACCCAGCTCCGCCACGGCATTCACGAACGGGCAGCCGCGAAAATCCTTCGCCGCAAATCGCCGCTCCAGCGAATCGAATGTCGCGAGGATCTGCTCGGCCGGCGGCTTGTCGGAGGGGCGGGCGTGGACGAAGCGGCGCTCGAGATAGGCCGCGATCAGCGCGTCCTTGGAGGGGAAATGGTTATACAGCGTGCGCTTGGAGATGCCGACCTCGGCTGCGATGGTGTCGACGCCGATGGCGCGAATGCCTTGCAGATAGAACAGCTTGTCGGCGGTCGCGAGGATCCGCTCTTTCATCGTCTGTGGGGCGGGCGGGGGAGCCATGCAGGGCTGCGCATCCTGTTTGCTTGACAGCACCCGCTATCCATAGCCTAAGTACACAGGTCTGTGTAACTAAAATCATTGCCTGGTACAGACGGCGGCTTTTGCGCCGCGCCTTCACGGGAGAAGAAAATGCCCTTGCTGCAGGTCCTGCGTCCGACATTGCCCATCCTGATCGGCGCCTCGATCATGTTGACCCTGAGCATGGGTCTGCGGCAGAGCCTCGGCATCTTCATGCAGCCGCTGACGCACGACATCCACATCTCGATCTCGGACTTCACCCTGGCGCTGGCCGTGCAGAACCTCGCCTGGGGTTTCCTGCAGCCGCTCGCCGGCGCGATGACCGTGCGCTACGGATTCCGTCCCATCATGGTCGCGGGCTCGCTGATGTACATCGCAGGCCTGGCGCTGATGACGACCGCGGGCGGTCTCGTCAGCATCATGATGGGCGCCGGCGTGCTGATCGGGACCTCGCTCGCCTGCACCGCCAATGCGATCGCGATGTCGGTTGCCGCGCGCGCGGTGCCTGCCACGGTGCGCTCGACTGTGCTGGGCCTCGTCTCCGGTGCGGGCTCGCTCGGCGCGCTGCTGTCGGCGCCGATCGGGCAATTGCTCAACGAAGGTTTCGGCTGGCGCGTCGGGCTCGCCGGTTTCGTCGTCATGTCGGTGCTGATGATCCCGGCCGCGCTCTATGCCGGCAGCGTCGACAAGATCCCGCTGCCGAAGCCGGCCGCCGACGAGCTTGGTGATGTCTCTGCCGCAAGCGTGGCGCGGACGGCGTTCGGCAATGCGTCCTTCGTGGTGATGACCTGCGCTTATCTCGTCTGCGGCATGCAGCTGGTGTTCCTCACCACGCATTTGCCGTCCTATCTGGCGATCTGCGGCCTCGATCCGATGCTGAGCGCGCAGACGCTCGGCATGATCGGTGGCTTCAACGTGCTGGGCTCGCTGTTCTTCGGCTGGGCCGGGCAGCGCTGGAACAAGCTCGCGCTGCTGGGCGGCATCTACGTGCTGCGCTCGCTGGCGCTCGCCTGGTATTTCATGCTGCCGGCGACGCCCGCATCGACGCTGCTGTTCGGCGCCATGATGGGCTTCCTGTGGATGGGCGTCGGCCCCCTGGTTGCGGGCGCGGTCGCCGAGATGTTCGGCCTGCGCTGGCAGGCGATGATCCAGGGCCTCGCCTTCATGAGCCACCAGATCGGCAGTTTCCTCGGCGCTTACGGCGGCGGAGTGATCTACGACGCGCTCGGCTCGTACAATATGGCCTGGCGCATCGGCGTCGCGCTCGGCCTTGCTGGCGGCATCATCCAGGTCGCGTTTGCGCTGATCCGGCCGTCGCAGCCGCCGGCACCGGTGTTGAAGGCGGCGTAGGGGCGGAGAGGTCACGCGTAAGCGTTCACCTGGAACGTGAGGCGGACAACGCGCTGCTTCGCTGTGATCGGCAGCTCGCAGAGCGCGGCGGGTGAGGGCTCTCACCGCTCAAAGAATTTCTCCGCAATTCTCGACAGTCCCGACGCGGATAGACCCCACCCCAACCCTCCCCCGCAAGCGCAGGGCTATCGCATATGATGCTTGGCGAGGCCGGAGCAAGCGCCTCGTCCTTCGAGACGACCGCTCCGCGGTCTCCTCAGGATGAGGCTGATCAGCAGTTTGGCCTGTGGAAATAGCGGTCACACGCTCTGTCCTCATCCTGAGGGCCCGCCGTAGACGGGCGTCTCGAAGGATGGCCGCAGGCGAGCTGCTCGCCACATTTATGCGATAGCCCTGCCCGCAAGCGGGAGAGGGAGCGCACTGCCGGTGTTGCCACATCGTGCGCATCATGTGCGATAGCCCTGCGGGCGAGGGGCCGCAGTAATATGAGGAGAGGTCGGCGCTCGTATCGCGAGAAAGAGGCGAGACTGCAATCGTCAAAAAAAGCTGCTTGACCGCAGCCTGATGACGTCATGACTATCCGGCCATTGATTTGTCGATTTGAAAGATTGCCGTGGTCAGACCTGCTTTTTCGCTTGCTGCTCTTCTTCTGTTTCTGACGATCTTCTCGCCGCTGAAAGCGGTGGAAACCAATCCGACGGCACAGAACTATCCCACCCAGATCGTGCCGAACGCGCCTATCGGTTTCGAGGTCGCCGCGCTGTCGCCGGATACCAGCAAGCTCGCCACCGGAGCCTTCGACGGTTCGATCCAGCTGTGGGACCACCCGACCGGCCGGCTGATCCGGACATTCGCGCGCCACGCCAAGAAGGTGACGTCCATCGTCTTTGTCGCCAACGGGAGCCAGATCCTGTCGGCCAGCGAGGACATGACCGTCAAGTTGTGGGATGCGGCCGACGGGCGGCTGATCAAGACCATCACATTGAACTCGCCCGCCGAATATTGGTGGGATCTTCAGCTCTCCCCGGACGGTACGCGCGCGGTCTCCTCGCAGAGCTTGAGGGGAACGGACGCCAACGGCGTCGTGAAGCTCTGGGACCTGGCCTCGGGAAAAGTCATCCGTTCGTTTCGCGCTTACATGGCGAGGGTTGCCTTTACGCCCGACGGCAAGAGGCTGGTGACCGGCGGAAGCTCCTCGGACCACAAGCCGAACCGCCAGGTTCTGCTGTGGGATGTGGAAAGTGGCAAGCTGCTGCAGACCTTCAACGGCCATCCGCCGTTCGTGACGGTCAGCGCGCTCGCGGTCTCGCCTGACGGCACACGCATCCTGTCGCACAGCGCAGGCGACGGCAGCGATGTCAAATTGTGGGATGCGGCCAGCGGAAGGGCGATCTGGACGCTGTCCAAGGCCGACAACGTCAAGGCGCTGGCATTCTCTCCCGACGGCGCAAAATTCCTGGTGTTCGCCGCCGAGAGCGATTGGCAGCATTCGACCGTCACCATGTACGAGACGGCCTCGGGGAAGGCCCTGAAGACATTCAAGCACGAGCGGTGGGGACAGATCGCATTATTTCTTCCCGACGGCGAGCACATCCTGACCGCGGCTCAACAGTTCGTCGAGATCGACACCCGGACGGGTCGCATTGAGCATGTGTTCGGCGCCAAGCTCAATCCGATGGGAAGCCCGATCTTCTCCGCCGACGGGTCGAGCTTCATTTCCGGCGGCGATGCGATCATCCAATGGGACGTCAAAACCGGCAGAATGCTGGGCCGGTTTCCGGCGCCCGATGCGGGCACCTACACCGGCTTCGTGTCGCCGGCGCTGCATCAGGTCATCTGGGCCCTGCCTGATCAGAGAACCAAGAAACTGCAGGACTGGCAGACCGGACGCATTCTCGCGACGTTCACCTCGCCCGGCGAGAAATTCGGCTCGGCTACGGCGTTGTCTCCCGACGGCACCCGCGTGGCGACCGTGTCGTACGACAAGCAGCTTCGCATCTGGGACGTCGCAACCGCTCGCGTGCTCCGAAGCTTCCTGCATCCGGATACGATCGACGCCGTTGCTTTCTCGCCGGACGGATCGATCGTCCTGACCGGCGATGGCAACAGCAACATCAGGGCGTTCGACGTTGCGACCGGCCGCCCGGTCTGGACCTTCAAGGGCGTCGCCGATGTCGAAATCGTCTGGTCGATGAAATTCTCGCCTGACGGCACCAAGCTGCTCGCTGCGATCGGCCAGCACGGCGCAAAGCTCCTGGATGCAAAGACGGGCCGGCTCATCCGCGCCTTCGACGGGCACCGCCCTGGTTACATCACCGGGGGTGCCGAATTCTCCGCCGACGGCAGCCGGATCCTGACATCCGCCCACGACGAGACGGTGAAGCTGTGGGATGTCGCATCCGGAAAGATGCTGCGCAGCCTCGATGCGGGCGCGGTCGCGCAACCGACATTCGCCCCCGATGGGCGGCACGCGTTGCTGGACCATGATGTGTACAATCTGGACACCGGCACCCGGGAGGCCAGTTTCTACAGCGTGAACGACAACGACTGGATCACGATCACCGCGGAAGGATATTTCACCGGATCCGAGAACAGCGCTGCGACCCTGTCGATCGTCCGGGGCCTCGACGTCTTCACCATCGATCAGCTCTACCAGTCGCTGTCCCGCGCCGATCTCGTGCGCGAGAAGCTCGCCGGCGATCCGCGCGGGCTGGTGCGGGAGGCGGCCGCGCGGCTCGACCTGGACAAGGTGCTGGCGGCCGGCGACGCGCCTGATGTCAGGTTGACCTTGCCGGGCCGGTCGCTCGGGCAGGCGGCCGGCCGTTCCGTCACCGCCGAAGCCGAGATCATCGATCGCGGCGGCGGCGTCGGCCGGGTGGAATGGCGCATCAACGGCGTCACGGCCGGCGTCGATGCGCGCGTGCCGGCCGCAGCCGGCCAGCCGGCGCGGCTGAGCCGCGACCTCCTGCTCGATCCCGGCGACAATGAGATCGAGGTCGTCGCCTACAACGGCGCGAACCTGCTGGCATCGATCCCGGCGCGGCTGAATGTCGACTCACAAGTGACGCCCGTACCGGTTGCGCCGACGCCAACGCAACCCGCGCCAACGGAGCCGACGGTGCCCGCGCCGGTCGCAGTGGCGCAGCCACGGCTGTTCGTGCTGGTCGCCGGCGTCAACGATTATGCCGATGAGCGCATCAAGCTGTCCTACGCGGTCTCGGACGCCAAGGACGTCGCGCGCGCCTTCAACGAAGCGAGCGGCAATCTGTATGCGTCGGCCGAGATCAAGCTCATGACCGACGCGGACGTGAACAAGGACAAACTCGACGCTGCCTTCGCCGAGATCGCCGGCAAGTCCGAGCCCACCGACGTGTTCGTGCTGTATCTGGCCGGTCACGGCAAGACGGTCGACGGCCGCTACTATTTCGTGCCGCAAGACTTCGTCATCGACGGCGATTTCACGGAGAAGAATATCGACGCCGCCGTCAAGACCCGGGCGATCGCGCAGGAGCAGTGGCAGCAATGGTTCGCCTCGATCCCCGCCCGCAAGAGCGTGATCCTGTTCGACACCTGCGATTCCGGCACGTTGACCGACGACGCCGAGACGCGGCAGTTGCAGGGGAGCTCCGCCAACGACCGGCTGTCGCAGGCGACCGGCCGTTCGATCCTGACTGCATCCGGCGGCAACCAGGAAGCGCTGGAAGGCTATCGCGGCCACGGCCTGTTCACCTATGAACTGCTCGACGCCATCAACGAGGCGGACGGCGACCGCACCGGCACGGTCGAGGTGAAGGAGCTCGCGGCCTACGTCTATGCGCAGGTCAGCGAGCTGAGCCTCAAGGTCTTCAAACAGCGCCAGATTCCGCAAATGAAGATCACGGCCAACTATCCGCTGACCCGGCAGACGCGCATCCTGCAGGACGAAAGCGTGCCGGTCGCCGCGACCAAGCCGAACTTCCAGCTGGCGCAAACCGCGCAACTGCAGATCCAGCCGAGCGCGGGCGGAACGGTGGTGCGAAGCCTCTCGGCCAAGACCGCCGTCACGGTGCTCGAGAGCCGGGATGGCTGGTCGCTGGTCGCAGCCGGCGGCAAGCCGCTGGGTTACGTCGCCACGCGAGATCTGGCGCCGATCCAGTAGGCGGGCAGATCCGTCAGAATCTGCGGAGGGGGCTCGACGATGCCCTCGGCTCCTACATGATGGGCTCGCGCATCGGCGTCGCGCGACAGCAGAACTAACCGGTCGCGAGAAGGACGGGCTTGTTGAGATGCACCGTCTCTTCTTGCCGGAGGAAACGTCCGGCGGCGGCAATCGCCGCTGGCAGTTGCGCGAGGTTTTGGGGCTTGGCGAACAGATAGCCTTGGCCTTTGGCGCAGCCCTCGCGCGTCAAAAATTGCCACTGCGCTTCGGTCTCGATGCCCTCGGCGAGCACTGGAACATTGAGGCTTGCGCCTAGCGCCAGCACGGTGCGCACGATTGCGGCCGCTGCGGCGTCTTCCGGCAAACGTTTCACGAAGGACTGGTCGAGCTTGATCTTGTCGAAGGGGAACAGATGCAGCGTCGCAAGCGACGAATAGCCGGTGCCGAAATCATCCATCGCGACCGAAATGCCCATGGCCTTCAGCTTGCGCAAGGCGTGCAAGCCGCGCGTCTGGTCGGACATCACGGTGGACTCCGTCACCTCGACCTCAAGCCGGGTTGGCGAGAGCCCGGTCTCCAGCAGGATGGCGTGTATCTTCTCGGCGAGGTCGTCGCTGGCAAATTGCAGTGGCGAGAGATTGACCGCAACCGTGCCCGGAATGTGGCCCGCGGCGGCATCGCGGCAAGCGGTGCGCAACGCCCATTCGCCCATGCCGGATATGGCCTCGGTTTCCTCAGCAAGCGGAATGAACTCCGCGGGCGAAATCATGCCGCGTTTGGGATGATGCCAGCGCATCAGAGCTTCCGCGCCGCAAATCCTGCCGTCGTTCAGCGAGGTTTGCAGCTGGTAATGCAACAACAGTTCGTCGCGGTCGGCTGCACCTTGCAGGTCGCGCGCCAGCGCGCGGCGGACGCGCGCCTGGTCGTCCATCTCGTGTTGATAACGCGTCATCGACCCGCGCTGCTTGCTCTTGCCGCGATGCATGGCGAGCTTCGCATTGCTCAATACATGGTCGCGGTCGGGCGTATCGGTGGGGAAGATCGAATAGCCGATCGACGCTGTGAGCGTCACCGGTTGATCTTGCACCATGAAGGGCGCCTTGAAGGCGGCCGCAACTCGTTCGGCAAACGCCTGCGCGTCATCGGGATGGTTGCCCGACATCTGAAGCGCCAGAAATTCGTCACCGCTTTGCCGCGCCAGGAATTCGCTCGGCGCCAGAATGCCGCGCATGCGGCTCGCTGCCTCGATCAGCAGAAGGTCACCGGCGGCATGGCCGAAGACGTCGTTGATATCCTTGAATCCGTCGATGTCGATGGAAAAGGCGGCGAGCTTGTGCGCCTTTTCGTGCGATTCAGAGGCGTCAAAGGCGAGCCGCTCGTTGAAGGCGATGCGGTTCGGCAGGCCGGTCATGACGTCGTTGAAGGAGAGTTGATGGATGCGATCGGCTGATTCCGTGCGCGAGCGCAGGTCGATGACATAGGTCGAAAAGCCGGAACCCATCACCAGCAAAACCGCTCCGACCACGGCAATGCCGAGTGTCGGCGCGGGGATCAGCCAGGACTGTAGCGTCAAGGCTGTATCCGGCGTGACCGAGGCAGAAGCGATCAAGGTGTAGTGGAGTGTGCAAACCATGAAGGCAAGCACGATCGCCGCACCATGGCGGCACCACCGCGTGACAGGCCGGTTGGCTCTGTTAACCGCGAGCGCGCTGAGCCCAAGGCCAAGCAGGAAGGTCAACACGAGACCATAGGTGTTCCAGTTCACGGTGCCCGCGACATGCCAGCCCTGGATCGCAACGAAATGCATGGCCAGGATTCCGACACCCATGACGAGACCGCCGGCTTCCGGCGCCAGCGTGAAGTGGCGGCTGCCGATTTCAAATCCGACAAGGCAGGAGATGATGGCGATGATCAGCACGATGCCGGTTGCGACGGGCTCGAAGCCGCTCGCCAATTGCGGATCGAGTGTGAGAATGGAGATGAAGGTCGCGGCCCATAGCGCCGCGCCGGTGCCGACCGAAGCCATGAATAGCCAGCCCGAGCGTGTCGCGCCTCTGGTGGCGCGAGCGCGAGCAAAATGACGCATGCCGACCCAGGTACCAAAAAGGCACACGGCGCCCGCGAGCACCACCAGCAATTGGTGATAGGCGAAGTCGGAATGAACGACTCCATACATGACGCGACTCCCAGTGACGTAGGGATAGTTTGCCAAAATCGCTGTTAAGTCGCTGTAACGATGTACATATTCATGGCTGGACGGGCGATGGTTTCCGTCAGCACGGTTGACACTTCATGAGCTTTGGCAAATTGGGGCGTTTCCTAACTCCTCGTTTGCCATGTTGAGTGCGGAGAGTGCCTTTTAGTGACCGGCTTTGATCTGTGCTTACGACATCGCTTCTGACCCAAGGCCGAACTCGATCGGCTCGCTTCACAGTCGTCCTCCGCACGAGCAGCGGGCGTGAAAGGTCGGGCTGGCGCTCGTGTTGAGCAGCCCACGCAGCCGAGGGCCGGCTGCGTGTCTCAACGGTCATGAATCAGTCAGGGGCGAATGCGGATGATCGTATTGCCCTTGCGCCGCCCGGTCGGATTCAAGGCGGCGATGGCCTCGTCGAAGGGAGCGACCTTGCCGATGTTCGTCCGCAGCCGCCCATCGCGCACCCGCTGGACGATCTCGATCAGTTGAGAACGATCCGCCTCGACGACGAAGTCGATCGCCAGTCCGTCGGAGGGACGCGTCTCGGCCGGACCGACGATGCTGACCAGTGTGCCGCCGGCGCGAACGAGGCCCGCGGACCGCTTCTGGATCTCGCCGCCGATGACGTCGAATACGAGATCGACCTTGCCGAGGTCTTCGAGGGCGTCGTTGTCGAGGTCGACGAACTCCTTGGCGCCGAAGTCGAGCACCGCTTGACGGTCGGCGGCGCGGCCGGAGCCGATGACGTAGGCGCCGGCCTCTCGCGCGAGCTGCGTCACCATTGACCCGACCGCGCCCGCCGCGCCGTGTGCGAGCACGCGTTGCCCTGACTGGAGGCGGCCATGCTGGAACAGCCCTTGCCATGCGGTGAGGCCCGAGACCGGCAGGCTTGCGCCCACCGTGAAGTCGACATCGCCGGGCAGCGGCGCGAGATTGCGCGCCTCGATCGCCACATACTCGGCCAGTGTACCGTCGCGATACCAGTCGGCGAGGCCGAACACCCGCTGTCCCACCGAAAACCCCGTGGTGCCGTATCCGAGCGCAGTGACCACGCCGGCCAGTTCATGACCGGGGATCGAAGGCGTCCGGTCACGCTCGACGCGATCCGTCCAGGTCGAGGGCCATGTCAGTTCGGTCGGGACAAATCCCGACGCGTGAACCTGCACGACGACGTCGTTGATCGACGGCTGCGGCTCGGGCCGGTTCTGCAGCTTCATCCCGCCCGTTCCCGCGGCCTGTTCCCTGACAGTGATTGCTTTCATGGGATCGTCTCCTTGGTCTTTGTTTCAACCAGCGGATAGATGCGTGGCGGCTGGCTACAGAACAGTACCAAGATCGCAAATTGCGAATGTACCAGGCGCGATGGCCGCCCTCCGTGAACACGGCTTGCCGTTAGGATGTCAGATTGATGACACGACGCGGACCGTTCCGGGCGAAGAGGTTTCGCCCGATACTCCCATTTTACCTCATTTAACCACCGCCGGATCGACGGCGGTGATAGGTACCTCCGGGCACCGTGCGCCGGAGGGCGCCCGTGGCGGAAACGCGCGGGAGAAAATCCCTGATCGCCGCCTCCAGATCGAGGGAAGACAACTTGACCCAATATGTCCTGTTCATCGTCACCAACGCGGCCGTGATCGGTCCGCACAATCGCAAGACCGGCTTCTTCTTTGCGGAAGTCGCCCATCCTTTCGACGTGCTCGACAAAGCGGGGATCGCGGTGGACTTCGCATCGCCCGCCGGCGGATGGACGCCGTTTGACGCCTATGACGAGAAGGACCCGGCCCAGAAGGCGTTCTTCGAGAGCAAGGCGTTTCGCCGCCTCAATCACAGCCGCAAACTGTCCGAGGTGGATGCGGCGGATTACGACGCCATCCTGGTGCCCGGCGGGCTCGGGCCGATGGTCGACATCGCGCGTAACAGGGACGTGCAGAAGGCGGTCGTGCGTTCGTGGAGCACGAACAAGATCGTGAGCGCGGTTTGCCACGGGCCGTGCTCTCTTCTCGGCGTCGACCTCGGCGACGGCACGCCGTTCGTGCGCGGCAAGAAGCTCACGTCGTTCTCGATGAAGGAAGAGTACGACTACGCCCGCGAGGACGTGCCCTACGAACTGGAGGAGGCCTTGCGGGCGGAGGGAGCCGAATACTCGTCGGTCGAAAACTGGCAGCCCCACGTCGTCGTCGATGGCCGCCTCATCACCGGGCAGAACCCGGCCTCGGCGGGGCAGGTGGGCAAAGAGCTGGTAACGGCGCTCAAGCGGGTTGCAGCCGCGAGCTGATGCGTTCGGCGGGCAGGGAGAGCGAAATGAAGCGGCATTACGGCCTGATCAACATCGGTCTCCTCGTCATCATGGCAATGATGGCTGCGACCGCCTTGCCGACAAAGGCGGCTGAACCGCGGGCAAAGACCGCGGTTCTCGTGCACGGTGCCTTCGCCGACGGATCGTCGTGGGCCAAGGTCATTCCCTATCTCGAGAAGGCGGGCCTCAAGGTCGTGGCCGTCCAGAATCCCCTCGACTCGCTCGAGAACGATGTCGCGGCCACGCGGCGGGCGATCCGGAATGCGGACGGTCCCGTCGTCCTGGTCGGCCATTCCTGGGCAGGAGTCGTGATCACCGAAGCGGGCAGCGACGAGAAGGTGAAGTCGCTGGTCTATGTCGCAGCCTACGCGCCTGACAAGGGCGAGTCGGCGCAGAGCGCGGCTTCGAAGTTTCCGGCCACTGAAGGGCGGAATAACTTCGTGAGGGATCCCGACGGCTTTCTCAGGATCGACGACGAGGGCATCCGGAAATACTTCGCGGCAGACTTGCCTCCGGAGGAGCAGGCGATCGTGGCGGCGACGCAGGGGCCGTTCCATTCCCGCAACGCGACGACACCCGTCAGCCGTGCCGCGTGGCGCGAGAAGCCGACCTTCATGGTGGTCGCGACCAACGACACCATCATCTCGCCGCTGCTGGAGAAGCATCAGGCGGAGGCAGCCAAGGCGACGGCGATCGAGCTGCCGTCGAGCCACGTTGCGATGCTGTCTCACCCCAAGGAGGTCGCCGAGCTGATCATCAAGGCGGCGGAGTGAGCGTGCCGGGCAGAAGGCTGTCGAGGGATCCTGCGAGATGCAATCCTGCGTGCAGTTCCTGTGTGTCTTAGGATACCGACAGGTCCCCCGGCGCGATCTACGATATCGGCAATTACAGGCTCTAACCGGCATGCCTGCAAGTGAGAGCCGTGCCGCTCCCGCCCGGCGGGAGCTTTCAATGCCGCGTTATTTCTTCCACGTGCATGACGGCCAGAACATTCCGGACGATGTGGGCGAGGTTCTCGAAAGCCGGGACGCCGCACAGATCGAGGCGATACAGCTTTCCGGACGCTTGATTTCCGATCATGCGAAGAGCTTCAGGCTCGGCGAAATATGGACGATGGAAGTCAAGGATGAGAATGCATTCATCCTGTTCCGCTTGACCTTCTTCATTGACGCGCCGCCCATCGTGGCGGACGCGAAGCACGGCCAAGGTCGATAATTGCCGATTCCGAGGAACGTAACGACTCGGGCCGGATTTGCCCCGGGTCACGCCATCACTCAGGAGAGTGTGCTGGCAGACCTTTCCCAGGGATCAGGAGCGCCCCCGCCCAAAGGCCGCTTGATCGCGGAGGCTTGTACGAGCATGACCATCTATCCCATCGACATCGCCCGCGATTTCAATCGACGCTGGACCGTGATGCAGGCGGAGACTCACGCGCGGCGCTCTCCGCCGCAGGGGACTGACACCTGCCGGTGCGGCGACAAGATCGTCGCGCCGAGCCGATCGACCTTCGCTCCGCGCGAAGTCTCCAATTATTGGCACTGCACGGTCTGTGACCGGTACTGGAAGACGATTGCCTGATCTGACAGATTGTTGAGCCTGGATGAATATTGCGGTGTCATCATTTTAACAATTGTTGAGGAGCCGATCCTGCTTCTCCGGTAGCTTACCTCGACCACCGATGGCACGTCGCAAGCCGATGGTGAGAACGCCTGCTTGCGCTCCCGCAGAACGCGCGCCTCCGGCGTCTCGTGATTTGAACAGGTCATTGAGCACGCCAAGAACTTCCCCCAAGCCTATGGCCTCACAAGCCTATGGCCTCACAAGCCTATGGCCTCACAACAAGGCAGAACCGGAACGAGACGATGGCGGGAGCGCAAATGACCGACGCTGTCGGGGGCGAGCTGAGCGAGAGACTGAAGCGTCGATTGGATATCGTGCTGGAGGAAGCCTGCCGGGACGAACTGCTGAATGGCGGAGATCATGAGACCCGAAGGTTGGTCGCCGAGCGTCTGATCGCGGCCGCCGGTACAGGGCGTACTGGTTTGGGTGAACTGGGCCTCATCGCCAGGAAGATGATCGCAGAGATCAAGAGGAATTCGCAGCCAGCGCCCTGACGCGCAGCGGTAGGCGCAGCCCGAGCCCACGTGCCAAGGCGGGGCGGCGTGAGGCCGGCAGCCGCTTCGGCAGATTGCCGAAATGCGCGAGCGTCTGCATCAGCGCGGCCCTGACAGCCGGCTCGATCCTCGCGCAAATGAACCAGCCGATCAGGACGAGCACGCCCAGCGCGACCCAGACGGCCGAGGTGGCATCGAGGCCCGCGTCGATCAGGGCGCGAATGATCGCGCTGCCGATGACGTTGTGGGTGAGATAGAGCGGATAGGTGATCAGCCCGAGCGTTCGCAGCCAGGCCGGTGCCTGGGCCGCGGGAGCGGTGTCCGCGGAACGCCTGTTCCGGCGCGCGGCACGTCCAATGAAGAACACCGCGGCTGCCCAGATGACGATCGGCACGATCGCGGACTGATCCGCGATGGCGGGGATCGAGGTCAGGAAGAACGAGGCGAAAAAATAGATCTCGGCGGCGCCTGACAGGCAGGTGATCGCGACGGCGAGCTGTTCGAGCGCGGTCAATTCCCGGTTGGCCGAGATGAACAGCCAGATCCCCAGCGCGAAGAAGCAGCCATGGCTCAGCAGGAAGGCTGCGCAAGGCACCCGAAACATCAGGATAACCAGATAAGGCAGGTCGGACGGCGTCATGCTGGATGCCACCAGCAGCGCGATCGCATTGAAGATGGCGCTGTAGATGGTGAGACCGAAGGCGAGGTGCCGCAGCGTGATCTTTCGCGTCAGCATCGCGCAGAACACCAGCCCATAAAATGCCATCTCGGCGGCGAGCGTCCAGTAGACGACGTCGAGCCATTCACCGGTGACGCCCTTGGGGACCATCAGCATGGCGTGGACGTAGGGCACGATGAATTCGGAGGCCGGTCCACTGCCGAAGACAAGCAGCACAAGGAAGGTCGCGGTGGCGCAGACCCAGACCGCTGGATAGAGCCTGAGCGCGCGGCCAAGAAGAAACTCGCCCGGCGAAGAATTGCTCGCGGAATTGGCGATGACGAAGCCGGAGATCACGAAGAAGATCTCAACGCCGACCCAGCCGAACCACGTGAAAGCTGCAGCAGAGGGGTAGAGCACATCTGCCGCGACCTGGCGCTCGAAGCCGGGGACACCGATCGACGTCCAGGCCCAGGACCAGAACATCCAGTGAAAGAGGGCGACGCAGATCGCGGCGGCGAAGCGCAGCGGATCCAGCAACGACAAATGGCTTTTCACGGCAATCGACCAAATTCATGCAACGATCCCGTCCGAGATATTGAAAGCTCTCGCTGCGCTCTGCGACGTGGGTCACACAGCAGCCTGGCATCGTGTCTTTCAGGAATAGCCCAGGCTTCGTGAAATACGCGTTCAATTCGCGGCGGTAGGGTGAGCCGGCTTTGATCGAGGGACCGTGACAGACGTTCACGGACAATTGTTGTCGATCCTGTCCGATCGATGACGATCATAGCGGCGTGCACGCGTTGCACTTCCGTTCGGCGGCGGCTGAACGATGGTTTGCTCGTGCAAGATGGTGGTCGCGGCGATGGGCCAGCTCCGAAGCATAATCGGGCTCCCGGCGAAGTCGACAAGGAAGAAGAAAATGAAACAGGCGACGTCGACGACGATCACCTTGCGACGACGGGTATTTCTTGCCGGAACGGCCATGCTGCTGTTCAGCGCGACGACGGTCAAAGCCGCCACGATCGAAGGGCGACTACCCTGGGCTCCTAATGCTGGAAATCCCCCGCCGCCGGTCAAGCTTGGGCCATGGGAGTTCTTCAACGGCGACGAAGGCCGGGCCATGGAAGCGCTGGTCGACTGCATCATCCCGCCTGATCCGGAGACCCCCGGCGGCAAGGATGCCGGCTGCGCCGTGTTTATCGACCGGCAGCTGGCCGGGCCTTACGGCCGGCAGGAGGGCCTCTATGTACGCCCGCCGTTTCAGGCCGGCGCGAAGAACCAGGGCCATCAATCGGCGAACGGTCCGGCGCAAGATTATCGCGAAGGCCTCGCCGCATTCGATCGCGCCTGCAAGCAGCGCAGCAACGGGAAGGCGTTTTCCGAATTATCCGGCGACGACAAGGTCGCGGTCCTGAAGGCGCTCGAGAAGGGCGAGCTCAAGCTCGACGGTGTCGACGGCAAGTCGTTCTTCACGCAGCTCGTCAAGGACGTGCAGATGGGGTTCTTCGCGGACCCGATCTATGGCGGCAATCGCGACCTGGTGGCGTGGAAGATGATCGGCTATCCCGGCGCGCGCTACAATTATCTCGACTGGGTGAGCCGCCACAACGAGCGCTTTCCGCTGCCGCCCGTCGGCATGACCGGCAACGCGCAATGGACGAGGTCGTAACATGGCGCGAAGGCTTCCCAGGAAAGACGTCGTCATCGTCGGATTTGGCTGGACCGGCGCAATCATGGCCAATGAGCTGACCGACGAGGGGCTCGAGGTCATCGCTTTCGAGCGCGGCCCGTGGCGCGATGCGCCGACGGATTTTCCGCCGGGCTACATGCAGGACGAGCTGCGCTATCGCATCCGGCACGAGCTGTTCCTGCGCCCAGACCAGCTGACATTCACGTTCCGCAACACGATGGGCCAGACGGCACTGCCGATCCGGAGCTGGGGCGCGTTCATGCCGCCGAACGGTGTCGGCGGCGGGGGCGTGCATTGGAATGCCGAGATGTGGCGCTTTCTGCCGTCGGACTTCGTGCTGAAGACGCATTTGACCGAGCGTTATGGTGCGGCGTTCATGCCTGAAGACATGACCATCCAGGATTGGGGCGTCACCTATGACGAACTCGAGCCGCATTACGACCGCTTCGAATATCTGTGCGGGACCTCGGGTACTGCAGGAAACCTGAACGGCAAGATCATGGACGGCGGCAATCCGTTCGAAGGGCCGCGCTCCAGGCCTTATCCCACCCCGGCGCAGGCCCAGCCGTTCAGCCATACGCTGTTCGGGAAGGCCGCGCGCGAGCTCGGCTACAAGCCGTTCCCGCAGCCTTCGGGCAATCTCTCGCAAGCCTACCAGAATCCGCTGGGCATGCGCCTCGGCCCCTGCACCTATTGCGGCTTCTGTGAATGGTTCGGCTGCGCCAATTATTCCAAGGCGACGCCGCAAACGACGATCCTGCCGTATCTGATCCGGAAGTCGAACTTCAGCCTGCGCGACAATTCCGAGGTGATCAGGATCAATGTCGATCGCTCGGGCAAGCGCGCCACCGGCGTGACGTTCGTCGATTCGAGCGGCGAGGAGTGGGAGCAGCAGGCCGATCTCGTGATCCTCTCGGCCTACACGATGTTCAACGTCCAGCTCCTGCTGCATTCGCAGATCGGGCAGCCTTACGACCCCGCCACCAACACCGGGGTGGTCGGCCGGAACTACACCCATCAGACCATCTCGTCGGTCAACGGCTTCTTCGACAACAAGAAGTTCAACTTCAACCCGTTCATCGCCTCGGGCTCGATCGGGATGTGCATCGACGAATTCAACGGCGACAATTTCGATCACGGACCGCACGGCTTCGTCGGCGGCGGCTATGTCGGCCAGGTGCAGACCGGCGCACGTCCGATCGAGAGCACGCTTGTGCCGCCGGGGACGCCGTCGTGGGGCGCCGAGTGGAAGAAGGCGGTGAAGGACAATTATCTCAGCACGGTGAAGCCCGGCACCGGCGTGCACGGCAGCTTCTACGCTTAGCGCGACATCTATCTGGATCTCGACCCCGTCTACAAGGACCGGTTCGGGCGCCCGCTGATGCGGATCACGATGGATCTCAAGGACAACGAGATCAAGCAGAACAAATTTCTCACCGACAAGTTCGCCGAGATCATCAAGGCGATGGGCGCCGAGAAGCTCGCGGTGCAATATCGAACCGCGCCATACGACATCACCACCTACCAGACCACGCATCTCAATGGCGGCGCGATCATGGGATCCGATCCGAAGACCAGCGTCCTCAACAAATATCTGCAGAGCTGGGATGTGCCGAACCTGTTCGTGATGGGGGCGAGCGCGTTTCCGCAGAACGCCGGTTACAACCCGACACTGACGGTCGGCGCGCTGGCCTATTGGTCGGCGGCCGCGATACGCAACCAGTATCTCAAAAACCCCGGAAGGCTGGTCGATGCGTAGGTCCCTTCGCGTGCGCACGCTGGCATGCGCGGTGCTGGCTTCGGCGTTGACGGTTGGCCGTGCGGATGCCGGCTCCGCCAACATGCAGGAATTCACCCAGATCGAACGGGGGCGCTATCTCTCGATCCTGTCGGACTGTGCCGGCTGCCACACGGTGCCCGGCAACAAGCCGTTTTCGGGCGGGCGGGCGATCGAGACGCCGTTCGGCTACATCATCTCGCCCAATGTCACGCCCGATCTGGAGACGGGCATCGGAGCCTGGAGCGACGATCAGTTCGATGCTGCGTTGAGGCAGGGCGTGGGGCGAACCGGCGCGCATCTCTATCCGGCCATGCCCTACAATGCGTACACGAGGATGTCGCGCGACGACGTGATGGCCATCCGCGCCTATCTGAATTCGCTGGAGCCGGTTCGAAATTCGCGCAATGCGGATACGCTTCCGTTCCCGTTCAACATCCGCTCCGCGATGTCGGTGTGGAACGCGCTTTATTTCACGGCGGGTGAGTACAAGCCGGATCCATCCAAATCCGCCGAATGGAATCGCGGCAAGTTCATCGTCGACGGGCCCGCGCATTGTGGCGCCTGCCACACGCCGAAGACGATGCTCGGAGGCGATCGCGCTGATCAATATCTGCAGGGTGCAAATCTCCAGGGCTGGTCGGCGCCCGACATCACCAACAACCGGCGGACCGGGTTGGGCAGCTGGACGGAAGACGACGTCGCGCTCTATCTGAAGACGGGGCACAATCGCGCCGCCGCGGCGACGGGACCGATGGCGGAAGCCATCGAGCTGTCGACGTCCAGGATGAGGGACGAGGATACCCGAGCGATTGCGACCTATCTGAAGTCCTTGCCCGGTGCGGCGGACGACGCCAGGCCTGCTCAGGTCGATGCGAATGCGATGGCGGCCGGCGGCGCGATCTATCGGGATCAATGTTCCGCCTGCCATGGGCTCGAGGGCAAAGGCGTTGCCCATCTGTTTCCCGCCCTCGCTGACTCCACGATGGTGCGCTCCAACGATGCCACGACGGCGATCCGGATCGTGCTCCGCGGCGCGCGAAGCGTGGGCACGGCGGCAGAGCCGACGGCGCCCGGCATGCCGTCCTATGGCTGGCAGCTCGATGATCGCCAGATCGCGGCGGTGCTCAGCTTCGTCAGGAACAGCTGGGGTGGCGCCGCGGCTCCCATCGACGCGAAAGACGTGACGCGCGTCCGGTCCGACACGGCGTTGCGCAACGACTGAGCCGGCCTTCGCCGGGGAGATCAGTGCGAAACGCATTGGCAAAATGAAAGGGGCCCGCAAGGGGCCCCGTTTGAGTCTTCAGCTTGTCAGCGATCTTGCGTGATCGTCTTGCTTGATCGTCTTGGCTTTGTGGCGGACCGGCTGACGAGGTGCGGTTGCCTCGAACAGACTAGCGCGAACGTTCCGATCGCTTGATGTCCGCGACCTTGAACCTGTTGCCGGCCTGCAGGCTGCTGCAGAACCAGTGGGCCCTGTTGCGAAACTCGCCGAGGAACACCTTCGTCTCGACGCATTCCACGTAGGATTTATGGGTGATGGTATCGCGGCATGTCGGCGAGAAAGGTCCGTAGTTCAGGCCGCCGCCCGACTCGCTGCATCCGATCCAGGGCTCGTTGCCGTGCCGGAAGCTCGATGCACAGCCTCCGTTGCAACTGCTGGCGACTTTCTCCAGGCTGGAAATCCTCCCCAACACCGAGCCCGGCGCATATGAAGGTGTCCGCGCGGCTGACGATGTCGGCGCGGTCGATGTAGGCCGGCGGGATGCTCCCGTGCTCGCCGCCTGCGTCGGCCTGTTCGGCTTTGCCACCAGCTTCGGCGTATCGACGGTGACAGGAGGAATCGTGGCTGCGGAGCCTGTTGGGATCTGCGACGATGCCGGACTGCAGAGCAGGGCAGTCGACAGGGCAACGACGACCGACGGCACGACAAAGCCTGACGACAATCTCATGACATGATCTCCCCAAATCGGGACGGGATGCCGTCCCGCAAGTGCACGGTAACATACATTCGGGGTGGGGCAATCAGGGGTTGTGAGCGCGGTGATGAAATTCGCCGATGTCGCGTGTCGCGTTCGGGACGCTGGAAGAGAGCGACGCTCTCGCGCCACACTCCGTCATTGCAAGCCCAGCGAAGCAATCCAGAGTCCTTTCGGCGGAGACAGCCTGTATTGCTTTGCGGCGCTCGCAACGATGGTGGTGAGAGCGTGTGCCCGCTTCGGCCTCATGTCCCGGACGCTGCACAGCGCTTCCGGCGGACAAACGAAAACGGGGCCCGAAAGGGCCCCGTAAAACGCTTCGACGCTTGGCCGATCTTACTTGATCTTGGCTTCGCGGAATTCGACGTGCTTGCGCGCGACCGGGTCGTACTTCTTCTTGACCAGCTTGTCGGTCATGGTGCGCGAGTTCTTCTTGGCAGTGTAGTAGAAGCCGGTGTCGGCCGAGGACACGAGCTTGACCTTGATGGTGACCGCTTTGGCCATGTTCTGAACCTCAGAGAATAGGGGAATCTGGAGCCGGCCAAACGGCCCGCGTTGGCCGGCAACCTAGCCAGAAACCGGGGGAAGTCAAGGAATTACACCCCGAAAACCACTCAAATCGGCCCCATTAGGCCTCGAAGAACCGGTTTTTCGGCCGGGGCAGGCCCAGATTCTCCCTCAAAGTGGCCCCTTCGTACTCTTTCCGGAAAATCCCGCGCCGCTGCAGCTCCGGGACGACCTTGTCGACGAAATCGTCAAGGCCCGCGGGCAGGAACGGGAACATGATGTTGAAGCCGTCCGAGCCGCGCCCGACCAGCCATTCCTCCATCTGGTCGGCGATGGTTTTGGCAGTGCCGACGAAGGACAGCCCGCCATAGCCGCCGACGCGCTGGGCGAGCTGGCGCACGGTGAGCTTGTCGCGCCTGGCGACGTCGACCATGCGCTGCCGGCCGCTCTTGCTGGCGTTGGTCTCGGGAATCTCCGGCAGCTGTCCGTCCGGATCGAAGCCGGAGGCATCGGTGCCGAGGATGACCGAGAGCGAGGCGATGGCGCTGTCGTAATGCACGCGGCTGTCGAGCAGCGCGCGCTTTTCCTTGGCCTCGTCGACGCTGTCGCCGACCACGACGAATGCGCCCGGGAGAATCTTGAGATGCTCGGGATCGCGGCCGATCTTCTCCATGCGACCCTTGATGTCGGCATAGAGCTTCTGTCCGTCGGCAAGGCTGCCGCCGCCGGTGAACACGGCTTCCGCGGTTTCGGCCGCGAGCTGCTTGCCGTCCTCGGAAGCGCCGGCCTGCACGATGACGGGCCAGCCCTGCACCGGGCGGGCGATGTTGAGAGGGCCGCGGACCTTGAGATATTTGCCGTTGTGGTCGAGCACATGCATCTTCGCGGGATCGACGAAGATGCCGCTCTCGACGTCGCGCACGAAGGCGTCGTCGGCGAAGGAATCCCAAAGGCCGGTGACGACGTCGTAGAACTCACGCGCGCGCTTGTAGCGCTCGGCGTGTTCCATGTGGTCATCGAGACCGAAATTCTGCGCGGCGTCCGGGTTCGAGGTGGTGACGATGTTCCAGCCCGCGCGGCCGCCGCTGAGATGGTCGAGCGAGGCGAAGCGGCGCGCGACGTGATAGGGCTCGTCGAAGGTGGTGGAGCCGGTCGCGACCAGGCCGATGCGCTCGGTGACGGCGGAGAGGGCAGAGAGCAGCGTGAACGGCTCGAACGAGGTCACGGTGTGGCTGCGCTTGAGCGCGTTGACCGGCATGTTCAGCACGGCGAGGTGATCGGCCATGAAGAAGGCATCGAACTTGCCGGCCTCGAGCTTCTGGATCAGCGTCTTGATGTGACCGAAGTTGAAATTGGCGTCGGGCCAGGCCCCGGGATAGCGCCAGGCGCCGGTGTGGATGCTGATCGGGCGCATGAACGCGCCAAGCTTGAGTTGCCGTTGTGCCATCGTGCGCCCGCGGTCCATTCTTGTGACGTTCGCAAAGACATAGGCACGCCGGGGAACTCTGCCATTGGGGGAGGCGGGAAGAATCTTTTGTTTTTCGGTCAACTCACAGCACGTCATTCCGGGACGCCGCGCAGCGGCAAGCTCGGGAAGCCATCGCGCTGCGGGGATCGTCGATGGATGGTTGGGGTTCGCGCTGCGCGCGCCCCCGGAAGGACGACGGAGGGACGGAGCCCTTGCTCGGGCGAGTCCGTAGCCCGGATGGAGCGCAGCGTGATCCGGGAAAGTCCGTCCGCGATGGATATATCCCGGATTTCGCTACGCGCCATCCGGGCTACAAGAGCGCTAGCTCAAGATATCCTTCTGCATCTTGCCGCCGTAGAAATGGAAGAACGGTACCGGCGCGTCATGGCGCAGCGGGCCGGTGGCAAGGCGGGTGTCGAGCTCGTTGAGCACGTTGCGCGTCATCGGATGCAGATCGGCGAGCGGCTTCGAGCCAAGCTCGACCCAGACCAGTTCGACCAGCTCGGCATCGGCGTGGATGACGCCGTCGACGCGGTGGGTGATCGCGGATGCATCCGCCGTGAAAAAGCGCGTGTCGAACCGCTTGACGCGGCCGGGTGGGGTGATCGCGCGCGCGATCAGGAACAGGCTGGAGGGATCGGGCAGCAGGCTTGCATCCGCGAACGGTTTCCAGGCGCCCTCAAGCTTCGCGTTATTCTCAGTCTTGCGGCCGAGGCAGAGGCCGGTCTCCTCGCAGGCTTCGCGGATCGCCGCTATGGCGAGCGACTTGGCGCGCGAGGCCGGCGTTTTCGGGCTGCCCTTGGCGAGGTTGGCTTCGAGCTCGGGCGTGATAGGGGCTGCGACCGGCACGCGATAATCGTCCTTGTCGACGCGACCGCCGGGGAAGACGAACTTGCCCGGCATGAACACCACCTTGTCGTGGCGCTTGCCGACCAGCACCTTCGGAATGCTGCCGCTGCGATCGACCAGGATCAGCGTCGCCGCATCCCGCGGACGGAAATAGGGATGGTGGTCGGCTTCCTTGCCCTCGTGGATCTTGGCCTTCTCGGCCTCCTGCGCCGTATCCGTCATGTCCTCACCCAAACTGCTTTTTGCTTATTTGCTTAGACTGGCGGAATACCATCCGGCGGGTTCTCGTCAAACCCGTGCATGCGCAGAGCCCATTGCAAGCCAACCACAGCTCCCTTCACCGGCTGCAACAGCCCGAGCGACGCAAAGAAGGTGAAGGGCAGATAGGCCGCAAAGGTCAGCCAGGCCGGCGTGGTGTAATTGGTCTCGATCCAGAGAATGACAGGCACGGTGACGTGGCCGACGATGACGATCACGAGATAGGCGGGCAGGTCGTCCGCGCGGTGCGGCGTGAAGTCGAGGCCGCAGACGGAACAATTGTCGGCGGTCTTCAGGAACGCGCGGAACAGCTTTCCCTCGCCGCAGCGCGGGCAGCGGCAACGGAAGCCGCGCTTCATCGCGGACCAGACGTCACGTTTCTCGACCAGGCCGGTCTCGCGCGTCCAGATCTTCGGGGCGGTGCTCGTTACCATGGCTTGCCCTTCTGGCCCTTGCCTTTGCCCTTGTTCTTGCCTTTTGCTTTCTTACCCTTGCCGGGCTTTTGCTTCGACGGCTTGCGTTTTTTATCCGGGCTGCGTCCGGGCTGCGCCTTGAAGGAGGGGCGGCGTTGCGGATTGGGACGCCTGCGGTCGCGCGGCGCCGTCTCGCTGGACGTCGATAGCAGCTCGAAGCGCAGCGCGCCGGCGATGGGCGCGGCCTCGATCAGGCGGACGTCGACGACGTCACCGAGCTGATACATGGTGCGGCTGCGCGTGCCGACCAGCGCGTGACGGCTCTCGTCATAGTTGAAATATTCCGTGCCGAGGGATCGGATCGGGATCAGCCCGTCGGCGCCGGTCTCGCTCAGCTTGACGAACAGGCCGGCGCGGGTGACGCCGGATACGCGGCCCTGGAAACTCGCGCCGATGCGGTCGGCGAGATGATGCGCGATCAGGCGATCCACGGTCTCGCGCTCGGCCTTCATCGCGCGCCGCTCGGTGACCGAAATATGCGCGGCGACTTCGCCGAGCGATTCCGGCGTCTCGCTGTCGGGCAGGGCGCCTTCGCCGAGACCGAGCGCGCGGACCAGCGCGCGGTGCACGACGAGGTCGGCATAGCGGCGGATCGGCGAGGTGAAGTGCGCGTAGCGGCGCAGATTCAGGCCGAAGTGCCCGTAGTTTTCGGAGGAGTATTCGGCCTGCGCCTGGGCGCGCAGCACGACCTCGCTCACCAGCGGGTAATAGTCATGGCCTTCGAGCTGGGCCAGCACGCGGTTGAAAATGGTGGGACGCAACGCGCCTGATTTCGCGAAGGGAATGTCGAGCGTCTCCAGGAACTCCGCGAGCGCGTGGACTTTCTCCAGCGTCGGCTCGTCATGGACCCGGTAGATCAGCGGGAGCGACTTCTTCTCCAGCATCTCGGCCGCCGCGACGTTGGCGAGGATCATGAACTCCTCGATCAGCTTGTGCGCATCGAGACGCTCGGGGACCACGACGCGATCGACCGTGCCGTCGCTCTTGAGCAGGATCTTGCGCTCGGGCAGGTCGAGATTGAGCGGATCGCGCTCGTCGCGTGCGCGCCTGGCGCAGGCGTAAGCCGCATAGAGCGGCTTGAGGATCGGATCGAGCAGCGGGCCGGTGGTGTCGTCCGGCCGGCCGTCGATCGCGGCCTGCGCCTGCGCGTAGCTCAGTTTCGCCGCCGAGCGCATCAGGATGCGGTGGAACGTATGCGAGCGCTTGCGCCCATCAGGGCCGAGCACCATGCGCACCGCGAGCGCGCCGCGCGGCTCGCCGGGCACCAGCGAGCAGAGATTGTTGGAGATGCGCTCCGGCAGCATCGGCACGACGCGGTCGGGGAAATAGACCGAGTTGCCGCGATCGAGCGCGTCGCGGTCGAGCGCGGAGCCCGGCCGGACGTAGAAGCTGACGTCGGCAATGGCGACGTTGACGATGAAGCCGCCCTTGTTGTTCGGGTCGTCGTCCGGCTGTGCGTGCACCGCGTCGTCGTGATCCTTGGCGTCAGGCGGATCGATGGTGACGAGCGGGACGTCGCGCCAGTCCTCGCGACCCTTCAGATTGGCGGGCTCGGCGGCCTCCGCCTCGCGTTCGGCGGCGGAGGAAAACTGCAAGGGAATGTCGTGCGCGTAGATCGCGATCAGGCTGATCGCCTTCTCGGTCTTGACCGAGCCGAGCTTCTCCTTCACGCGGCCCGAGGCGAGGCCGAAGCTGCGGGTGCGGACGATGTCGACGCTGACGAGATCGCCGTCCTGCGCGCCCTTGGTGTCGGCGGCCGCGATGTTCAGCTCGCGGTCCGCCATCTTCTTGTCGACCGGGACGAGCCGGCCGCCGCCTTCGGGAAGCTGGCGGAACACGCCGAGGATACGGCTCTTCGCCTTGTCGAACACCTTGATGACGCGGCCGCGATAGGGCGGGCCTTCGGCCTCGTTGGTCGGCTCGATGCGCAGCAGCGCGCGATCGCCGACGCCCGCGGCGGTGCCGGGCTTGGGCCGGCGCGGCACCTCGATGAGGATTTTCGGTGGTTCGCCGTTCTCGACCTCGTCCCATTCGGTCGGTGAGGCGATCAGCTCGCCGTCGCGGTCGCGGCCGGTGATGTCGGCGACCAGCGTCGGCGGCAGCGTGTCCGGCTCGGATACCTTGTGTCGCTTCTTCTTGATGGTCCCGTCGTCGGCGAGCTCGCGCAACATGCGCTTGAGTTCGACACGATCGGCGTTCTTCAGGCCGAACTCGCGCGCAATTTCGCGAGTTCCGACCTTTCCTGGATTTGCCTTGATGAAGGCGACGATGGCGCTCCGGTCGGGAAAGCCATGGTCATTCTTGCGTTTCACTTAACCTCTAATTCTTGATCTCAAGCCCCTGCAATCTAGGTCTTGCCGGCACTCTTCTTGGCCGGAGCCTTGCCGGCTGCAGACTTGGTCGGCGACGTCTTTGCAGACGACGACACGCCAGCGCGCGCCTTGCTGGTGGACTCGGTTTTTGCTTTGGCCGCTTTCTTTGCGGCCGGTTTCTTCTTCGGCGCGGCGGCGTCGTCGCCGTCCGTTTTCTCTGCGGCTGTCTTCTTGGTCTTGGCGGGCTTGGCTGCCTTCTTCGGCTTCTTGCCGCCGCCCTTGGCCGCACGCTCGTCGATCAGGGCGATCGCCTGCGCCAGCGTCACCGCATCCTTCTCGATGTCGTTCGGTATCGTCGCGTTGACGCCGCCCGCGGTGACATAGGCGCCGTAGCGGCCGCTCTTCACGGTGACGGTGCCAAGCGTCGGATGATCGCCGATCGCCTTGCCGGGATCCGCGCCGAAGCGGCGGCTCGGGCCCTTGGCGACCTTCTCCGCGATCAGCGTGACCGCGCGGTTGAGGCCGATGTCGAAGACCTCGTCGCCGCTTTCGAGGCTGGCATAGGTCTTCTCGTGCTTGACGAACGGCCCGAAGCGGCCGAGGCCGGCCGTGATCGGCTCGCCGGTTTCCGGGTGCTTCCCGATTTCGCGCGGCAGCGACAGCAGCTTCAGCGCAAGCTCGAGCTCGACATCGCCGGGCGAGGTCCCCTTCGGGATGCCCGCGCGCTTCGGCTTCTCGCCTTCTTCGTAGTCCTTCTGCTCACCGAGCTGGATGTAGGGGCCGAAGCGACCGGCCTTGACCCAGACATCGCGACCCGTAACGGGGTCCTGACCGAGCGAACGATCAGCGGTCTGCTCGCTGTCGGCGGCGAGCTGACGGGTGTAGCGGCATTCGGGATAGTTCGAGCAGCCGACGAAGGCGCCGAACTTGCCGGCCTTCAGATTGAGCCGGCCGTTGCCGCAGCTCGGGCACTGCCTGATATCGCCGCCATCCGCGCGAGGCGGATAGATGTGCTGGCCCAGCATGTCGTCGAGCACGTCGAGCACCTGCGCGACGCGCAGGTCCTTGATGTCGTCGACGGCGCCGATGAAGCCGGTCCAGAAATCCTTCAGCACCTGCTGCCAGGAGATCTCGTTGTTGGAGATGCGATCGAGCTGCTCTTCGAGGCTCGCCGTGAAATCGTATTCGACATAACGGGCGAAAAAGCTCTCGAGGAACGCGACCACGACGCGGCCCTTGTCCTCGCCGTGCAGACGCTTCTTCTCCAGCTTGACGTAGCCGCGGTCCTTCAGCACCTGCAGGATCGAGGCATAGGTCGAGGGCCGGCCGATGCCGAGCTCTTCCATGCGCTTGACGAGCGAGGCTTCCGAGAAGCGCGGCGGCGGCTCGGTGAAGTGCTGGGTGACCGAGAGCGACTGGCGCTTCAGCGCGTCGTTCGGGCTCATCGCCGGCAGGCGGCGGGAGTCCTCGTCTTCCTCGTCGTCGCGGCCTTCCTGGTAGAGCGCGAGGAAGCCGTCGAACTTGACGACTTGGCCGGTGGCGCGCAGTTCCAGCGTTCGGGCACCCGCTTTCGCGGTGATGTCCACGGTGGTGCGCTCCAGCTCGGCGGATTCCATCTGGCTCGCGATGGTGCGCTTCCAGATCAGCTCATAGAGCCGGGCCTGATCGGAATCGAGCTTGCGGCTCATCGTGTCGGGGCGGCGGGAGAGATCGGTCGGGCGGATCGCTTCGTGCGCTTCCTGGGCGTTCTTGGCCTTGGCCTGGTACTGGCGCGGGGCGTCCGGCACGTAGGCGTTGCCGTAATCCTCGCCGATCACCTTGCGTGCCTGGGTGATCGCTTCGGGCGCGATCTGCACGCCATCGGTACGCATATAAGTAATGAGTCCGGTGGTCTCGCCGCCGATGTCGATGCCTTCATAAAGGCGCTGGGCGATACGCATGGTGTGCGCAGGCGCAAAGCCGTATTTGCGGCTGGCTTCCTGCTGCAGGGTCGACGTGGTGAAAGGCGCCTGCGGATTGCGGCGCGCCGGCTTGGCGTCGACCGCGGTGACGGCGTAGGTCGCCAGTTCCAGCGCCTTCTTGAAGTCCTCGGCTTCCGCGCCGCTGCCGACGTCGAGCCGCTGGATCTTCTTGCCATCGGCGCCGACGAGACGCGCCTCGAACGCATCGCCGCGGGGCGTCACCAGCGTCGCGATCAACGACCAGTATTCGCGCGGAACGAACTTCTCGATCTCGAGCTCGCGGTCGCAGACCAGGCGCAGCGCCACCGACTGCACGCGGCCGGCCGAGCGGGCGCCCGGAAGCTTGCGCCACAGCACGGGGGAGAGCGTGAAGCCGACGAGATAATCGAGGGCACGGCGCGCCATATAGGCGTCGACCAGCGCACCGTCGATCTCGCGCGGGTTCTTCATCGCCTCGGAGACGGCCTGCTTGGTGATGGCGTTGAACACAACGCGCTCGATCTTCTGATCCTTCAGCGCGCGCTTCTCTTTCATCACCTCCAGCACGTGCCAGGAGATGGCTTCGCCCTCGCGATCCGGGTCGGTCGCCAGAATGAGACGGTCGGCGCCCTTGAGGGATTTGGCGATGTCGTTGAGCCTGGAGGCGGCCTTCGGGTCGACCTCCCAGATCATCTTGAAATTCGCATCGGGATCGACGGAACCGTTCTTCGCCGGCAAGTCCCGGACATGGCCGAACGAGGCCAGAACCTCGTAGGACGAGCCCAGATACTTGTTGATCGTCTTGGCTTTCGCCGGCGACTCCACAATGACGATATTCATGTAGTTCCAGTGACTTATGGGAAAATCTCGGGCCGAATTCGATCAGACTCGGGTCGGCCGTTTCGCACCGAACATGGGTGGTGAGGCCCCCGCTGTCAAATCGAAGGGTGTTGAGAGCCGCCCGGATGGGAAAAGTTTCATATCGAGAAAGTTGCGAAATACCACCTTGGAGTTGTGGCTGATGTCGGCGTAGAGTTCCTGCGGGGCATGGATTCGGGTGGGGTCTGGTGGCAAAACCAGGGAAGAAACGCGCGCGCGCCGCGTCAGGCGCGCAAGCACGTTCGCGTGGTGAGGAACCGGGGGAAGGCGGGGTCGACGAGGCCGTGGCCTTCATCGCGGAACAGGTCGGGGCATTGCGCAAGCTCGCTGAGCGCCACAAGCTCGATGTGCTGCATTATTTATTGGGCATGACCAAGCTGGAAGCCGACGAGCATCTGCGGCTCCGGAGCCGGCGGAAGCTGTCGTAAAAGCGGTTCCTTCGCCAATCCCGTCATCCCTGCGTAACGGCGCAGCCGTTATCGCTGGAGGTGCGAGTGGCGCGATGCAAAGCATCGCGCCGGGAGCCTCGAAGGATGAGCGGCCGAGATGCAGCCCGGGCCGTCGCCCTTCGAGGCTCGCCGAAGAGGCGAGCACCTCAGGGTGACGGGGAGAGAGCTGGGCCCGCCGCACCAACACCGTCATTGCGAGCGCAGCGAAGCAATCCAGACTGTCTCCCCGGAAAGACTCTCGATTGCTTCGCTACGCTCGCAATGACGGGCTGATAGTTCGTCTCCACTAGGCCGAGCGCCGCCGTTGTGCCGGCCTCGGCTTCAGCATCGTGTCGGCGGGCGTGAGCAAGCGACCGTCCTCGGCGCGCATTTCGAGCTTTCGCACCGGGCGGCCTTTCTCGCGATCGACCAGGATGGTTCCGATCTGCTCGGGGTGATCGTCGAATTCCTCGTTCCATTGCCGCAGCGCGACCAGGATCGGGAAGACGCCGCGTCCCTTCGCCGTCAGCACATATTCCTGGTAGGCGCTGCCGTCGGAGGCGGGGGCGGTGGTGAGGATGCCATGGTCGAGCATCGATCGCAGCCGCGCCGACAGGATGTTCTTGGCCATGCCGAGCTTGCTCTGAAACTCACCGAAGCGGCGCGCGCCAAGCAGCGCCTCGCGGATGATCAGCAGCGACCACCAGTCGCCGATCACCTCCAGCGACCGCGCGATCGGGCAGGCGTCGCCCTCGAAGCTCGTTCGTTTCACCATCGTTCCGGTCCTTTCGCGATCGCCTGATTTCACGGCCGATCACGCGCTTGTGTGGTTGCATTATAAAACCATCTGCCCTAGATGGCAATGTAGTTTCATTATGCAACCACTGGAGGCGACCATGAGATTAAAGGACAAGACGGCACTCATTACCGGCGGCAACAGCGGCATCGGACTGGCAACGGCCAAGCTGTTCGTGGCCGAGGGCGCCAAGGTCATCATCACCGGGCGCAACAGGGAAACGTTGGAGGCTGCCGCGAAGGAGCTGGGGCCGAACGCGATCGCGCTCGTGGCTGACGCCACCGATGTCGCCGCGACTGAAGCGGCCATCAAGACGGGTACCGAGAAATTCGGCAAGCTCGACATCCTGTTCGCCAATGCCGGCATTCCCGGCGGCACGCCGCTCGGCTCGTCGACGCTGGAAGCCTTCGAGAAGATCATCGGCACCAATCTCACCAGCGTGTTCTTCACGGTGCAAACCGCGCTGCCCTACATCAAGGACAACGCCTCGATCATCCTCAACGGCTCGGTGATCTCCGTGCTCGGCATTCCCGGATACTCCGCCTACGGTGCCGCCAAGGCCGGCGTGCGTGCGATGGCGCGGATCATGGCCTCGGAGCTGTCGCCGCGCGGCATCCGCGTGAACGTCGTTGCACCGGGCGCGACCCGCACGCCGATCTGGGGCGCGGCGATCGCAACGCCCGAAGCGGAGAAGGCGTTCGAGAAGCGCATCGCATTGTCGACGCCGCTCGGCCGTCTTGGTGAACCAGATCACATCTCGAAGACGGTGCTGTTCCTCGCCTCCGATGACTCCGCGCATGTGCAGGGCCAGGAGATCTTCGTCGACGGCGGCTCGGTGGCCTCGCCGGCGGGCGCACCGATCTATCGCGGTTGATCAATTGCTTCGAAAACTGAATCGGCCGACGCGATCATCACGGTTGCGCCGGCCGGTTTGCACATCACGCGGGATGTATTTTCTAAACCTTGCGCGGTGCATTGAACCTTCGGATATGCTGCGCAGACTTTTTTACGGGCAGGGGTGAGAAGACTCAATTTCAAAGGGAGTCCATAATGCCGAAAGCAGCCCGTATTTTTTCGTCGATTTCAGCACCGCGTATTTACACCGAACGTTCCGCCATTCCCGCCAAGCGCTCCGATACGTCCGAACTGATCGGGGTCGCGATCTTCTCCGGCATCGGCCTGTTCGTGTCGCTCATTGCCGTCATCCTGGGAATTCAGGGCGCCTGGTTTTAGCCCCCGTCGAACTGTCAGCCGCCGCCGGTTTCCGGCAGCGGCTGGTGTCGGCATGATGCTTACGCCGCGCGCAGGGAGGTCGCTGCCTGCAGCGCGCCGGCAAGCGCCTTCTCGCGATGCTCCGGGCCGACCTGGATGCCGTCGGCGACGATGAATTCGGCGCTGGTGATGCCCATGAATGCGAACACGCCGCGCAGATAAGTTTCGAGATGCTCCAGCGAAGCCGCCGGCGTACCGGGGCCGTAATAGCCGCCGCGCGAGATCGCCACGATGACGCGCTTGTTGCCGGCAAGGCCCTGCGGTCCGTTCGCGTCGTATTTGAAAGTCTTCCCCGCCACGAGAACACGATCGATCCAGGCCTTGAGCTGGCTCGGGATCGTGAAATTGTACATCGGCGCGCCGATCACGACGATGTCGGCATCGAGGAACTCGTTCAGCACCGCCGCGCTCGCGGCAAGGTCAGGTCCGAGTTCCGCAGGCGCGGGTGCGCCCTGAGCGGCCGCCAGATGCGAGCCGGAGAGGTGGGCGAGCGGGGTTTGGGTCAGGTCGCGATAGACCAGCTCGAGCGAGGGCGTTGCCTGCCGGAGCCGGTCGACGATTGCGGCCGAGACCTGTCGGGAGACGGAGTGGGGGCCGAGCACGCTGGAGTCGATATGGAGGAGCTTCATTGAGATTGTCCCTGGTATAGATTTGTAACCCGCACTACATGAGTGCCTGTCGAAATCCCCGCAAGAACGCACTTTTTTGAGCCATGGGCACATCATTGAAACCTGCGCACAGCGATTTTCCTGCTCCGCGGCTGCCGGATCACGCCCACGCCGACTGCCGCGGCGTGGCCTCGGTGCTGTCGCGCGTCGGCGACAAATGGAGCGTGTTCGTGATTATGAATTTGAGCGACGGGCCGAAGCGCTTCAACGAGCTCAAGCGCATGATCAACGGCATCTCGCAGCGGATGCTGACATTGACGCTGCGCGGGCTGGAGCGCGACGGCCTGGTCACGCGCACGATCTTTCCGACGATTCCGCCGCGCGTCGATTACGAACTGACCGATCTCGGCCGCGGCTTGCAGCAACCGGTGAAGGCGCTCGGGCAGTGGGCGATGGATCACCTGGTGCAGATCGAGACCGCGCGGACGCGGTTCGACAAGCGCAACAGCGATTAGCCTTTCGTCATTTTGGCTCGCGACTTTGTCGCGCCACGGCATGCCGTCAATTCAGAGAAATTACAGCAGCGACACCAAGCCGCCGCCGTGGCGCTCGAGGCGACCGGCGAGCTCGAGCTCCAGCAGGATCGTGCGCACGATCGCGGGCGAGGCGCCGGACATGCGGACGAGATCGTCGATGGAGATCGGGGCCGGACCGAGCAGGCCGGTGATCTGGTCGCGGTCGTGGGATTGCGGATCGTGCTCGAACGGATCGCTGTCGGGTTCGCTGATCGGATGCATCAGCGGCCGCTCCATGATCGGTGCGACGGCGTTGATGATGTCGGCGGCTTCGGTGACGAGCGTCGCGCCCTGCTTGATCAGATCGTTGGTGCCGGCGGCGCGCGGATCGAGCGGCGAGCCGGGGACGGCGAACACCTCGCGGCCCTGTTCGGCCGCCATGCGCGCGGTGATCAGCGAACCCGACCGGTGCGCGGCCTCCACGATGACGACGCCGAGCGAGGCGCCCGAGATCAGCCGGTTGCGGCGGGGGAAGTCGCGGGCGCGGGGCTCATGGCCAAGCGGCATCTCCGAGATCGCCGCGCCCTGATGCTCGAGGATCGAACCGAGCAGGTCGCCATGCTCGGGCGGATAGATGCAGTCATGCCCGCCGGCGAGCACGGCGATGGTGCCGCTTGCGACGCTGGCCCGATGCGCGGCCTGGTCGACGCCGCGGGCAAGCCCGGAGATGACGATGAAGCCGGCTTCGCCAAGCTCGCGTGCGAGCTGGCCGGCGAATTTGAGTCCGGCGCCGGAGGCATTGCGCGAGCCGACGATCCCGATCATCGGCCGCATCAAGGTCTTGGTGTCGCCGCGCACGGCAAGCAAAGGCGGTGCATCGTCGATCATCGCGAGACGCGCGGGATAGCCGTCTTCGCCGGGCGCACGCCATGCGATGCCGAACTTGCGGCTCGCGGCGAGTTCGGCCCTGGCCTCGTCGGCGCTGCAAATCCGTCCCGATCGCTGCGCACCGCCGCGGCGCGCCAGATCGGGCAGGCGCTCCAGCGCGGCACGCGCGCTGCCGAAATGATCGACCAGCGAACGGAATGTGCGCGGCCCGACATTGTCGGAGCGGATCAGCCGCAGGCAGTCGATCCGCTCAGCCTCGGTCAGCTCAACACTGGAATTGATGGCGTCCACGGCGTCTCCTTGCGCCGGCAGCATGGAACAACCTGAGGGCGTGGGCAACAGCGGCGTGCGCTTGCACGGCCTCGCCCTGATGCTAAAAGCGATGGCAATAAGAAGGGTAGTACCATGATCTCACTCGCCGACCTCCAGCGCCGCATCGCCAGCGGCGAGCTTTCGCCGGAAGACGCCATCGCCCAGTCGCATGCGGCGATCGAGGCCAAGGACAAGGACGTTCGCGCCTTCGTCCGTCATGACAAATCGGCGAAGGCGCAAGGCACAGGCCCGTTGCGCGGCATCGCGGTCGGCATCAAGGACATCATCGACACCGCCAACATGCCGACCGAGATGGGCTCGGAGATCTATCGTGGCTGGCAGCCGCGCGCGGACGCGCCCGTCGTGATGATGCTGAAGCGGGCAGGTGCCACCATTATCGGCAAGACCACGACAACGGCATTCGCCTCGCGCGATCCGACGCAGACGCTCAATCCGCACAATCTCGGCCATACGCCGGGCGGCTCGTCCTCGGGCTCGGCGGCGGCCGTCGGCGCCGGCATGATCCCGCTGGCGCTGGGTACGCAGACCGGCGGTTCGGTGATCCGGCCCGCCGCCTATTGCGGTGCTGCCGCGATCAAACCGTCGTTCCGCATGCTGCCGACCATCGGCGTGAAATGCTATTCGTGGGCGCTCGACACGGTCGGCCTGTTCGGTTCGCGCGCGGAAGATCTGGCGCGCGGACTTCTCGGAATGACCGGCCGCACCGAATTCGACGGCATCGTTCCGGCCAAGTCACCGCGGATCGGCGTGGTCAGGCAGGAGTTCGCCGAGGCCGTGGAGCCGGCGGCGGAAGAGGGCCTGCAGGCTGCGATCAAGGCGGCCGAGAAGGCCGGCGCTAGCGTGCAGATCATAAACCTGCCCGAAGCGGTGCAGGAGGCCTGGCGCATCCACCCGATCATCCAGGACTTCGAGGCGCATCGCGCGATGGCCTGGGAGTTTTCCGAGCGCCACGACGAGATCGCGCCGATGCTGCGCGAGAGCCTCGATGCGACGGTCGGACTGACGCCGAAGGACTATGACGATGCGCGCCGAATCGCCCGTCATGGCCGCCGCGAGCTCAACGGAGTATTCGAGCAGTTCGACGTGCTGCTCACCTATTCGGCGCCGGGCCCGGCGCCGGCCAAGGTGCTCGCCTCGACCGGTTCGCCCCGTTACAACCGGCTCTGGACGCTGATGGGCAATCCTTGCGTCGCCGTGCCGGTGATGAAGGTTGGCGGCCTGCCTGTTGGCGTGCAGGTCATCGCGCGTTTCGGCAACGATCCCGGCGCGCTTTCGGCGGCGTGGTTCCTGGAGAATGCGCTGGCGAAATCAGGCTAGCGCTGGTTCGGCAACGGGCAGGGTGGGTTCGGTCGCAGCGGCCGTCGCGCCTTGTCCGAGCCAGCGGCCGGCGGCCTCGCGGCCGCTTCGGTGCAGCGCGCGGATGAAGCCGCGGCCGAGATCCGTGGACGAGCGCTGCGCCAGTCCTTCGACGGCGTCCTCCGCTGCGATCGTGGACAGGCGCAGCGACGGCGCGGCATGGGCTCGCGCCCATTCGATCGCGGCGATCTCGGCCTTGAGGGCGGCGTTGGCCGCGATCTGGTCGAGCCTTCGGTCGATCGCGGCAAGCGTGATCGGCACGTAGCTGTCGCGCGTGGGCGTGACCTGGACGAGCAGGAGATCGGCCGTTGCTGATTCCTGTGCCAGCCTGATCAGCGGCGGGTTGCCGCCGAAGCCGCCGTCCCAATAGGCCTCGCCGTCGATCTCGACGGCGCAATGAACCAGCGGCGGGCAGGTCGAGGCCAGTGCGACGTCGGCGGTGATGGCGCCGTTGCCGAAAATCTGCTGCTGGCCGTCGCGGATGCGCGTCGCCGCGATCAGCAGCTTCGGGCAGGCCGCATTGGGCAAGGCGGCAAAGTTGATGTCGCGCGACAGGGCCTGCCGCAGCGGATCGAGGTCGAACGGATCGAACTGGCCGGAGCGCAAGGTCGGGCCGAACGCAACCGAGCTTCCCGCCGGCGAGAAGCCGCCGATCAGCATCAGCGAGCGGAACGAGGCCTGGTGCATCAGCCGGGCCCAGAACCGGTTCAGGCGGTTGCGCGCCGCCTCACGACCGCCCTCGGCGAGGCCGGATGCCAACAGCAGCGCGTTGATGGCGCCGGCGCTGGCGCCGCTGATGGTGTCGAACTGAATCGATGGCTCTTCCAGCAGCCGCTCCAGCACGCCCCAGGTGAAGGCCGCAAAGGTGCCGCCGCCCTGAAGCGCCAGAGACAGCTTTTGTGGTGGCCATTGAACGGAACGAGTCGCTTCGACCGGCGCAGTCGTCGTGACCACAGGTGTGGGAGCCTGCACGATCAGAGCGGGCGGCGGCGCCGGCGGCACAACGGGGACAGGCTTCGGCGCGGCGGGCGGCGAGGGGGCATCGGACCAGATGCTGGTCGTCGAGAGCAGGCGGCTTGCCGCAGTGCCCTGCGAACCCGCGCCGTCATGCATATTGTTTACCGTCTCGCTCATTCTGAGCACCGCGTCACGCCATTCCTCTGTCAGGATGACAGGCATGGAACCCGCTCGCTACTCCCCGCTGCGTACAGGCCAGGAGTTGCGAACAGGATTTGGCATATAATGCGGAAGGGGTGCGGCGGTATCCGTACTTTTTCCGGCGTCTGTATTTTGTTTTTGACGCGTTTTCTTGACGCGAACCGGTACCCACGTCGCTCGAAAACGCTTCAGGCCTTTTCGCCGATCCGGCTTTCCTTGCCCGCTTGCAATCGCTTGATGTTCTCGCGATGCGCATAGAACATCAGCAGCGTGAGCACTGCGAACAGCGAAGCGAGCGCGAGGTGCCCGAACCACCACAGGAATATCGGGGTGATGAACGCAGCCACCAGCGCGGACAGCGAGGAATAGCGGGTGGTGAAGGCAGTGGCCAACCAGAGCAGGCAGAACACCACCATCGCGGGCCAGAACAGGCCGAGCAGGATGCCGATATAGGTGGCGACACCCTTGCCGCCCTTGAATTTGAGCCAGACCGGGAACAGGTGGCCGAGGAACGCGCCGAGGCCCGCGATCATCGCGGCATTGGGGCCGCCGATATAACCGGCGATCATCACCGCCGCGGTGCCCTTGAGCGCGTCGAGCAGCAGCGTGCCGGCGGCGAGGCTCTTGCGCCCCGTGCGCAGCACATTGGTGGCGCCGATGCTGCCGGAGCCGATCGAGCGGATATCCTGGGTGCCGGCGAGCCTGGTCAGGACCAGGCCGAACGGAATCGAGCCGAAGAAATAGCCGATGACGAAAGCCACCGGGAGGAAGGCTTCAAGCGTCATGGTCAGCTCTCCATGCCGAACGATCGCGCGCGTCAGACATGCTCGTACACCGTCCGTCCGCCGACAATGGTGCGCACCACCCGGCCGGTGAAGCGGGCCTCGTCGAACGGGGTGTTCTTGCAGGGCGACTTGAGCTCGGCGGGATCGACCACCCAAGGCACATCGGGATCGATCACGATGACGTCGGCAGGGGCGCCCGCGCGCAGGGTTCCGCCTGCCAGCCCGAGCAGTTCGGCCGGGCGCGTCGACATCGCCCTGATCAGCGTCTTCAGATCCATCTCGCCGTTGTGCACGAGCCGCAGGCCCGCCGGCAGCATGGTCTCGAGACCGATGGCGCCGGGCGCGGCTTCGGCGAAGGGCAGGCGCTTGACCTCGACGTCCTGCGGATTGTGATCGGACATGACGACATCGACGAGGCCGGAGGCCATCGCCTCCACCAGCGCGCGGCGGTCGTCTTCCGTGCGCAGCGGCGGCGACAATTTCAGGAACGAACGGTAGGGTCCGATGTCGTTCTCGTTCAGCGCAAGATGATTGATCGAGACCGAGGAGCTGACGGCGAGCCCGGCATCGCGGGCGCGTTTGAGGATTTCGAGCGACTCGATGCAGGACACCGACGCCGCGTGATAGCGGCCGCCGGTCAGCGCCACGAGGCGCATGTCGCGTTCGAGGATCACGGCCTCGGCGGCCTTCGGGATGCCGACCAGGCCGAGCCGCGAGGCGAACTCGCCCTCGTTCATCACGCCTTCGCCGACCAGATCAGGGTCCTCGGCGAAGTGTACGATCAGCGCGTCGAAGTCGCGGGCATAGGTCAGCGCGCGGCGCATCACCTGCGCATTGGTCACGCTCCGGATGCCGTCGCTGAAGGCGACCGCGCCGGCCGCCTTGAGCAGGCCGAACTCGGTCATCTCCTCGCCGCGCATGCCCTTGGTGAGCGCGGCCATCGGCTGGATGTTGACGATCGCGGTGTCGCGGGCGCGGCGCATCACGAAGTCGACGGTCGCCGAATTGTCGATGACGGGCGAGGTGTCCGGCTGGCAGATGATGGTGGTGATGCCGCCGGTCGCGGCCGCCTGGCTCGCGGACGCAAAGGTCTCGCGATGGCTGAAGCCGGGCTCGCCGACGAAGGCGCGCATGTCGATCAGGCCGGGGGCCACGATCTTGCCGGAGCAGTTGACGATGTCGGTGCCCTCGGGGACGCCGGCAGCCCCGATCCCGCGGCGGGTCTCGCGGATGGTGCCGTCGGCGATGAGGACGTCGCCGACACCGTCGAAATCCCTGGAGGGATCGACGACGCGGGCGTTGGCGAGCAAGATCGGGCGGCGGTCGGTCAGCATCGGCATCACGCGTTCGGCAGGTTGCGGGCGAGCGCTTCCAGCACCGCCATGCGCACGGCGACGCCCATCTCGACCTGTTCGCGGATCAGCGACTGCGCGCCGTCGGCCACCGCCGTGTCGATCTCGACGCCGCGGTTCATCGGGCCGGGATGCATCACCAGCGCATCCGGCTTGGCGTAGCCGAGCTTCTTCTGGTCGAGCCCGAAATAATGGAAGTACTCGGACGAGGACGGCACGAAGGAGCCGTTCATGCGCTCGCGCTGGAGACGCAGCATCATCACGATGTCGGCGCCGTTGAGGCCCTCGCGCATGTCGCGCGCGACCTCGACGCCCATCCGCTCGATGCCGGGCGGCAGCAGCGTGGACGGGCCGACGACGCGGACGCGGGCGCCCATGGTGTTGAGCAGGATGATGTTGGAGCGCGCGACGCGCGAATGCAGCACGTCGCCGCAGATCGCGACCACGAGGCCCTCGATGCGGCCCTTGTTGCGGCGGATGGTCAGCGCGTCGAGCAGGGCCTGGGTCGGATGCTCGTGCGCGCCGTCGCCGGCATTGATCACGGAACCGTCAACCTTGCGCGCCAGCAGTTCCACCGCGCCGGAGGCGTGATGGCGCATCACCAGGATGTCGGGGTGCATGGCATTGAGCGTCATCGCGGTGTCGATCAGCGTCTCGCCCTTCTTGATGGAAGAGGAGGCGACCGACATGTTCATGACGTCCGCGCCGAGCCGCTTTCCGGCGAGCTCGAACGAGGACTGGGTTCGGGTGGAGGCCTCAAAGAAGAGGTTTACCTGCGTCCGTCCACGCAGGACGGTGCGCTTCTTGTCAACCTGGCGGTTGAGCTCGACATATTCTTCGGACAGGTCGAGGAGGCCGGTGATGTCGGCCGCGGAAAGGCCCTCGATGCCCAGCAAATGCCGGTGGCCGAGGAC
>Ga0065165_1000869_pt1 | contig 39331 bp, 30 predicted proteins | sample AraplaMF_Cvi_mMF_FD_63813 | JGI IMG/M metagenome (GOLD analysis project Ga0065165, IMG submission 63813) | Arabidopsis root microbial communities from the University of North Carolina, USA - plate scrape MF_Cvi_mMF (version 2) (version 3) | ecosystem: Host-associated > Plants > Roots >... | reverse complement strand
ACCGCCGGCGGTCAGGTCGCGGAAGCGCTTGAAGAAGCGCGCGGCGGCGGCGAACTCGGGGCGGGCGGATGCGGTCCAGCAGATGTCATCGGCGATCTGCGACTGCTCCGCGACGTCGAGCTGGTCGAAGCGCTTGCCGCCGAAGCGCTTCGCGCTCTCGGCCTCCAGCCAGGCGAGACCGTCGATGACGACGGGCTTGTCTTTCGTCTGGTTGGGATAGGGCGCGCTGATCCATTCGTCGATGAAGCGGTGCACCTGCAATTGCGCGGCGCTGGGCGACTGGTCATCGGCGGGGATGATGAGGCCGCACAGCGCCTGCGCGGTGCGGTTCTGCGCGGCGTTGAAGGTCAGCGGCCACAGCTCGCCGCTGGCGTAGCGCTTCGTCAGCGTCGGGTCGGTGCCGTAGCCTTTCGGCTTGCCGCCTCTGCCCTTGGCGCCTTTGCCGACGGCCGGCGTGGCACCGGCCGAGACCTCGACGCTGAGCGCCGCGGCGGCGGCCAGCATCCATTGCAGGGTCGTTCTGCGGTCCATGCTCAGAGCTCCTTCTTGCGGAAGCGGTCGACGATGTGGTCGGCCTGGCGCCAGGCCAGCGCCATGATGGTCAGCGTGGGGTTCTTGTCGGCATTCGACGCGAAGGGCGCGCCGTCCGACAGGAACAGGTTGGGCACGTCCCAGGTCTGGCCCCAGCGGTTGGTGACGGAGGTCCTGGCGTCCGTGCCCATGATGGCGCCGCCGACCTCGTGGATGATCGAGCCGCCCGGCGCGATCGCCTTGCGACCGTCGAGCTCCGGCCCGCCGTCCAGCACCTTGCCGCCCATCGCGCCGACGATCTCGGCGAAGGTCTTCTGCATGTGGGCGGCCTGACGCGTCTCGTGCTCGGACCACTGCCAGTGGAAGCGCAGCACGGGAATGCCGAAGCGGTCCTTGGTCGCCGGATCGATCTCGCAGAACGAGTCCTCGTTGGGGATCATCTCGCCGCGTCCGGCGAAGTACACGAACGAGCCGAAGGTGCGGCGCACGTCCTGCTTGAACTTCGCGCCGTAGCTGCCCTTGGTGAGCCACTCCAGGCCGGCGCCGGTGCCGGCGCCGGGCATGCGGCGCCCGGTGCCCAGCTCGATGTGATAACCGCGGGCGAAGCCCAGGCCCTGGGTGGCCCAGTCCTTGCCCTGCTTGCCGTACAGCCACCACGGCGCGTACATGTGCGAGCCGCCGGCGCCGTCCTCGTTGTGCGGCGGCAGGTTCTCCAGCATCGGCACCTGGCCGGACAGGTCGCTGCCGACGGTGTCCATCACGTACTTGCCGACCTTGCCGCTGCTGTTGGCCAGGCCTTGCGGATACGCGCCCGACTTGCTGTTCAGCAGGATGCGCACCGACTCGCACGCGCTGGCGGAGAGCACGACGGCGCGGGCCTTGGCCTCGATGTGCTTGCCGGTCTTGCGATCGACGAAGCGCACGCCGCTGGCCTTGCCGTCCTTGGTGGTGACCTCGTAGACCATGGCGTCGCACAGCACGTCGAGGTTGCCGCTGGCCAGCGCCGGCGGCAGGTGCACCGCGGGGCTCTGGTAGGTCGCGCCGATGGAGCAGCCGCGCGAGCACGGCGTGGCCCAGAAGCAGGACGCGCGCTCGCGCATGGACTGCGCGACCAGCGCCTGCGCGCGCGGGTTGCCGGGATGCAGCAGCGCGGGGACGCGGGCGTCGTCGAGCTTGGCGGTCAGCACCGCGCGGTGGATGGGCACCACCGGGATGCCCAGCTTGGCCGCGCGCTGCGCGACCAGGCGTTCGCCCACGCGTGCGGCGGGGGCGGGCAGCAGGCAACCCTCGGGCGAGTCGGGCGTGTTCTCCAGCCCTTCGTTGCTGCCGTAGACGCCCACCAGCATCTCGACCTTGTCGTAGTACGGGGCCAGGTCTTGATAGTCGATGGGCCAGTCGAAGCCCAGGCCGTCGCGGCTGTGCGGCTTGAAGTCGTAGGGGCCGTTGCGCAGCGAGATGCGGCCCCAGTGGTTGGTGCGGCCGCCCAGCATGCGGGCGCGCCACCAGTCGAAGCGCCGCTCCTCGTCGTCGGACGCCTGCGTGTAGGGCTCGCCCGGCACCTGCCAGCCGCCGTCCACCGTCGCGTCATAGAAGCCGAAGGGTTTGTCCGGGGTGCTGGCGCCGCGCAGCGGGGCCTCGTGCGAGGCCTGGAACATCGGCGTCTCGCTGCGGAAGTCGTAGTACCGGCCGGCTTCCAGCATCAGCACCTTCACGCCTTCCAGCGCCAGCGTGTAGGCCGTCTGGCCGCCGCCGGCGCCCGAGCCGACGACGATCACGTCGTAGTCGCGCGCCATGTTGCGCGTCGTCACAAAACCCATGCGACCCTCCTGAACAAGTCGGCGGAGTGTGCCATCGTGGGCCCGCCTTGCAGGCGGTCATGGGGTGGCCCGGCCACAGCATGCGCGCCGCCTGTCGCACGGGCGGGCGCGGGCGGCGAGCGGGCCGGGGCCGGGCAAGGACTGGCCCTGCGGACGGGGGCTCAGCGGGCCAGCCGCCTCGTGTACCGCCACCCCCAGGCCAACCCCAACAGCGCCGCCGCGACCGATCCGGTGAGTACACCGAGCTTGGCCGCGCCCAGCAGCGCCGGGTCGCTGAACGCCAGCATCGCGATGAAGATCGACATCGTGAATCCCACGCCCGCGAGCAACCCGATCAGCACGACGCCGCGCCACGACACGCCCGGCGGCAGCCGGCATCCGCCGAGCTTCACCAGCAGCCAGGTGGCGCCCACCACGCCGACCGGCTTCCCCACGACCAATGCCACGGCGACGCCGGCCAGCACCCAGGGCGCGCCGCCGGCGCCCAGGTCGATGCTGCCCAGCCCGACGCCGGCGTTGGCCAGCGCGAAGATCGGCATCACGCCGTACGCCACCCACGGATGGAGCGCCATCTGCACGCGCACGACCGGGGGCAGCACTTCGCGCTGCGCGTATCGCAGTTCGCGCAACGGCTGGGCGAGCTGGCCGGGATCACCGGGGGTGTTGTCGAAGACACGATGCCGCAGTTCGTCGGCCGCGCGCGTGAGCACCTCCATGGGGCTCTGGCGCGCGGGCGTGGAGAACACCGGCGTCAGCAGGCCCAGCACGACGCCGGCCAGCGTCGGGTGGGCGCCCGTGATCAGGAAACCCGTCCAGACCAGCGCGCCGGGGGCGACGTAGGCCCAGGCCGAGCCCAGTCCCATGCGCTGCATCGTCAGCACGGCCAGGAGGCCCACGCCGACCACGGCGAAGCCGAGGTAGTTCAGGCCGCCCGAGTAGAAGAGGGCGATGATGAGCACGGCGATCACGTCGTCGATGATCGCCAGCGCGAGCAGGAAGATCCGCACGTTGCCCGGGATGCCGCGGCCGAGCAGCGCCAGCACGCCGACCGCGAAGGCGATGTCCGTCGCGGTGGGCACGGCCCAGCCGTGGTGGCGGATGCCTTCGCCGTTGAAGGCCAGGTAGATCAGCGCCGGGACCGCGACGCCCCCGAGGGCCGCGCCGATCGGCAGCACGGCCTGGCGCAGGTTGCTCAGCGCACCCTCGTGGATCTCGCGGCGGATCTCCATGCCCACGACCAGGAAGAAGATGGTCATGAGACCGTCGTTGATCCAGAAGTGCAGCGACTGCGACGCGGTCCAGCCGCCGATGCCGAACGAGATCGGCGTGTGCCAGAGCGCGTCGTAGCCCGACGACCAGGCGGAGTTCGCCCAGAAGAGCGCCGCGGCGGCAGCCAGGAGCAGGACGATGCCGCTGACGGCTTCGATGTGGAGGAAGCGCTCCAGCGTGGCGAGGGCGCGGTCGGTCAGGACCTGGGCGCGCGAAGGGGTACGCGGGGATGCGGACATGGACGTGACGACTCCGCGTGGCGGCCCGACCAGCGCTTGAACCTGTCCCGCCGCGACATGCGGCTAACACCCGGCGTGGAGTCTAACGGCTCCCTCACGTCCAGCCTCTCCACCGCGAGATACTTTGCCGATGCAAGTCCTGCCCCCGAACGACGCCGGGCGCGCCGACCCGCCCGCCGACCCGCCCGCCGACCCGCCCGTCGATCCGCACGCCGATCCGCACGCCGATCCGCCCGCCGTCCCTCACGTGGATCCCCACGCCGATCCCGATGTCCTGCGGTCGATGAAAGGCGACCTGGGTGACTGGCGCCAGTGGCTGGCGCGCGCCATCGTGCTGGCCTATGCGGCGGCGGCCGGCCTGGCGGTCGTGCTCTTCACCTGGGTGAGCGACCAGGCGATCGAGGGTTTCGCGCGCCTGCGCGGCTGGGAGCCGCTGGCCTTGCTGGTCTGGACCCCGTGCTGGACCGCGGGCCTGGTCTGGCTGACGCGGCGCTTCGCGCCGGGCGCGGCGGGTTCGGGGATCCCCCAGGTGATGGCCGCGCTGTCGCCCGAGGTCGGGGAACGTCACCAGGGCCTGTTCGTCTCCCTCAAGCTGAGCGCCGCCAAGATCCTGCTGACCTCGGGCGGCCTGCTGGGCGGGCTCGCGATCGGCCGGGAAGGTCCTTCCGTGCAGATTGCCGCCGGCGTCATGCAGCATGCGCAACGATGGCTGCCGCGGCGCTCGGCGCTGAACCACGACGGATTGCTGGTCGCCGGCGGCGCGGCCGGCATCGCGGCGGCCTTCAACGCGCCGCTGGCCGGTGTCATGTTCGCGATCGAGGAGATGACCCGCAAGATCGAACAGCGCAGCAGCGGGCTGATCGTCGCCGCCATCGTGCTGGCGGGGTTGATGGCCGTCTCGGTGTTCGGCAACGCGAACTACTTCGGCCGGCTGCGCGTGGAGTCGCTGACCTGGCACCACCTGCTGCCCGGCCTGCTGACGGCCGTCGGCTGCGGTCTGGTGGGTGGCATGTTCTCGCGGCTGCTGCTGCGCAGCCTGCTCGGCGGCACGGACCGCTTCAGCCGCTGGCGCGCGGCCTATCCGGTCCGCTTCGCTTTCGGCTGCGGCGTGGCCGTGGCGGTGATCGGCTACGTCAGCCAGGGGGCGACCGATGGCAGCGGCTACGACTTCACGCGACGGCTCGTCGAGGGCCACCTCGACTTGCCCGTGCTCTACGTGACGCTGCGCCTCGTCGCGACCTGGCTCGCGGTCTGGTCCGGCGTGCCGGGCGGGATCTTCGCGCCGTCGCTGGCGATCGGGGCCGGCATCGGCAGCGACATCGCCCAGCTCACCGCCACGGACCAGGGCGCGGCCGCGCTGATCGCGATCGGGATGACGGCTTTCCTCGCCGCCGTCACGCAGGCGCCGATCACGGCGTTCATCATCGTCATGGAGATGGTCGACGGCCATGCGATGGTGCTGAGCCTGATGGCCGCGGCGCTGCTGGCCAGCCTGGTGTCGCGATGGATCAGCGTGCCGATCTATCACCGGCTGGCGCAAGCCCAGCTGGGGCGCCTGCCCAGATCGACAACGTCGCCGCCACCGGGGGCGGAGTCGGCGCGGCAGCCGGTGGGCTGAGGGCGGGCACAGGAGGGGCACTGGGGGGGGCCACAAGGGGGGCGCGGGGGGCGCGTTACGGCCGCGATGGATGATTTGTTGATAGTGATTCGCAAATGACATCAATTCTCATCTATAGTGCCGAACCGCATGCGGAGCGCCCATCGCCTCCGTCCGACGACCCCACCCGGACTCCACCGCCATGTCCCTCTTCACGCCCGCCCGACTGGGCGCCTGGCTGACCCCGCTGCTGCTGTGCGCGGGTGCCCAGGCCCATTCGCCCTATCTCAAGCCCAACACCTTCAGCGCCGAGGAGCAGCGCAAGCATGTGACCGTCGAGGCCTCGTTCGCCGAGGGCGACCTGCGTCCCGACGTGGCGATGAAGTCCGATGCCTTCCAGGTCATCGGTCCCGACGGCAAGACGGTCGCGCTGACGCCGGCCGCCGTGCTGAAGGACGCGAGCTACCTCGAGGTGCCGCTGGGGGCCGGCGTCGGCACCTACCTGGTGTCGTCGGGCGTGCGCAAGGGCCGCCTGGCCAAGGGCGTGCTGCGACAGGGCAAGGTGGTGTTCCTCGAGCGCGCGGACGGCGCGCAGCCGGGCGACCAGCCGATCGAGGTGCAGAGCATCACCCGCGCCGATGTCTACGTGACCCGTGGCCGTCCCGGCACGGCGGACTTCGAGATCCCCGGCGTCGGCATCTATCCCGTGACCCAGCCCCACGACCTGTATGCGGGCGATCCGGTCACCGTGTGGGTCCGCGACGGCAGTCAATCGCTGGCCGGCGAGACCGTCACCGTCATCGCCGACGGTCAGAACTACGTGAGCCAGAAGCAGCCGGAGATGGACCTGACCACCGACGCCAGTGGGCGCGTGAGCTTCAAGCCGAAGTCGGCCGGCCTCTACCTGCTGCAGGTGCGCGTGCGGCGCGCCTCGGCGGACAACCCCGCGCTGTGGACCAGCACCACCGCCACCCTGACCCTCGAAGTGCAGCCCCAGCCATGAAGAACATGTTCCCACGTCATCTGATCGTCTCCCTGCTGGGCCTGGCCGCGCTGCCGGCGCTGGCGGCCTCGCACTCGAGCACGACCTTCATCGCCGAACAGGACCTGAACGGCGACGGCAAGGTGCTGCTCGCCGAATTCAAGCTCGGCCGCGAAGTCGAGTTCGTGCGCATCGACTTCGACGCCGACGGCCAGTTGAGCGAAGCCGAATACCTCGGTGAATTCGAAGGCCGGCTGATGCAGCGCCTGAGCAAGATGGCCGATCCGGAGAAGCGTCGCGAGGAGCAGCAGCGCCAGATGCGTCAGGCCAAGGTGCGTTTCGGCGTGCTCAACAAGGACAAGAACGGCTTCATCAGCCTGGAGGAATTCCAGGCGGCCGGGCTGAGCATGTTCAAGCTGCACGACCGCAACAAGGACGACGTGGTCGACGCGGCCGATGTGAAGATCGCCGAGGAAGAGAAGAAGGCGGGCAAGGAGAGCTTTGTTTCGCCTTGAGTGCCAAGAGGGCTTCAGGACTTCCGCGGCCGCTGGCCCTCACCCCCGCCCTCTCCCGCAAGCGGGAGAGGGAGCAAGAAGGGCGAGCGCATGGCTCCAGCAGTTGCTCGCGGGAGAAGTTGCCGTCACATTCGCTCGGTGCATTCTCACTCCCTCTCCCTCTCCCTCTCCCTCTCCCGCTCGCGGGAGAAGTTGCCTGCACATTCGCTCGGTGCATTCTCACTCCCTCTCCCGCTTGCGGGAGAGGGCGGGGGTGAGGGCCAGCGGCCGTGGCAGTCATCAACGTCCATCCAGCCGGAACGACGCCTGCGCCTCGACCAACGGCGCTGCGTCGGCACTCTCATCCTTCAACGCAATCCCTGTCACCTGCCGGGCGCGCGCCTCGTTGAGCAACCATGCGAGCCGCGCCGCCGCCGCTGCGGGCGCCAGGCCTTCCGGGCGCACGTTGGAGATGCAGTTGCGTTCCGCGTCCACGCGGCCGGGGCGAGGCGCCCAGGTGACATAGACGCCCATGCTGTCGGGCGAGCTCAGGCCGGGGCGTTCGCCGATCAGCACCACGGCGATCTTCGCCTTCAACGCATGTCCGATCGGATCGCCGATGGCGACGCGCGCCTGCCGGACGATGGCCACCGGTGCCCAGCGCCAGTCGCTGGCCAGAAGCCGACGCAGTTCCGCGATGAAAGCGAGGGCGTGGCTGTCGATCGCCAAGGCGGAGAGACCGTCGGCCACGACCAGCGCGAGGTCCGGTGCATCGCCGTCGCCCTGGGCGCCTAGCAGCGCCGTCGACGCGGCGTCGAGCTTCCGTCCCAGGTCCGGCCGTTGCAGGTAGGTGGCGCGATCGACAGCCGCGCTGTGCAGGTCGAGCGTCTCCAGCCCCGTCTCGCGCAGCGACGCGCCGAGCGTCTCATGGTCCAGCGGGTGATGCACCGCATCGCGGGCCTGGGCATGCGCGAGCTGGAACGCCAGATGCGCGCCGGTCGGCTGGCTGATGCCGGCGCGGCCCAGGCCGATGCGCGCCGGCGTGTGGCGGCGCAGCGTGTTCCAGCGATCAGGGGTGAGGGCGTCGCTCATGACGAGGGCAGCAGGGCGGCGAAGGCTGGCGACATCGCGTCCACCAGGTGACCCGGCGCGCCGGGGCGGGTGATCTGCATGCGTTCGAGCCAGCGCTCGAACTCCGGCGCGGCGCGCAGTCCGAGCACCCGCCGCGCATACAGCGCGTCGTGGAAGGATGTCGTCTGGTAGTTGAGCATCACGTCGTCCGAACCCGGGATGCCCATGATGAAGTTGCACCCTGCCACGCCCAACAGCGTGAGCAGCACGTCCATGTCGTTCTGGTCGGCCGCCGCGTGGTTCGTGTAGCAGATGTCGCAGCCCATCGGCAGGCCCAGCAGCTTCGCGCAGAAGTGGTCCTCCAGCCCGGCGCGGATGATCTGCCGGCCGTCGTACAGGTACTCGGGTCCGATGAATCCGACGACGGTGTTCACCAGCAGCGGCTGGAAATGCCGTGCGACCGCATAGGTCCTGGCCTCGACGGTCTGCTGATCGCAGGCGTGATGGGCGTTGGCGGACAACGCGCTGCCCTGCCCGGTCTCGAAATACATCACATGGTCGCCGCGCCGGCCGTCCTCGAAGACGGCGCCGCGCGACAGCGACAGCGCCGCGGCGCGGGCCTCGCCCAGCAGCTTCAGGTCGATGCCGAAGCTGCGGTTCGTGGCCTCGGTGCCGCCGATGGACTGGAACACGAGGTCCACGGGCGCGCCGCGCTCGATGCACTGCATCGTGTTGGTCACGTGGGTGAGCACGCAACTCTGCGTGGGGATCTCGAACCGGTCGATGACCTCGGCGATCAGCCGCAGCAGGTGGGCGACCTGGGCGACGCTGTCGGTGGCGGGGTTGATGCCGATGACCGCGTCGCCGCTGCCGTACATCAGGCCGTCGAGCACGCTGGCGGCGATGCCGCTGACGTCGTCGGTCGGATGGTTGGGCTGCAGGCGGGTCGACAAGCGGCCCGACAGGCCCAGCGTGTTGCGAAAGCGCGTGACGACCTCGCACTTGCGCGCGACCAGGATCAGATCCTGGTTGCGCATGATCTTGCTGACCGCGGCGGTCATCTCGGGCGTGAAGCCGGGCGCCAGCCGCTTCAGGGCCGCGGCGTCGGCCGCGTCGGAGAGCAGCCATTCGCGCAAGCCGCCGACCGTCAGATGGCCGATCGGGAGGAAGGCGGCGGCGTCGTGCGTGTCGAGGATCAGGCGGGTGACTTCGTCGTCCTCGTACGGGATCAGGGCCTCGTTGAGGAAGGTCTTCAACGGCAGGTCGGCCAGCGCCATCTGCGCGGCGACGCGTTCCTGCTCGGACGCGGCGGCGACGCCGGCGAGGCGGTCGCCGGAGCGTTCGGGCGTGGCCTTGGCCATCAGCTCGCGCAGGCTGTCGAAACGGTAGCTGACCGTGCCGATGCGATGGCCGTAGGCGGCCGGGGAAGGTGTCATCGCTCGCTCCTTGGGATGAGCTTAACGCCGGCGCGATGACGGGACCGGGGCTTGCCGCGGCGATCGCCTCCCGGTTACTCTTCCTGGTCATGTCATCGATTGGTCACACTTCTTCGATAGGCGACGCGCGCGTCGATCCGCAGGTGCTGGCATGGCTGCGCGCGCTGCGCGTGATCGCCGTGCTGAACGTCTGCCTGTGGCTGTACGTCCTGAACTTCGGGACCGTGAGCGGCGCCTACGGGCGCGTGCAGCTGGCGTTGTCGGGGTTCTACGTCTTCGTGTGTGCCTATCGCTCGCTGCTGCCTCGGGTCGACCTCGAGCGGCTGGTGGCGGTGGACTCGCATCTCTCGAGCATCTTCCTGGGCCGCAGCGCGGCGACGGTCGCGGAGATCTGCTTCGCGCTCCAACTGGGGCTGTTCGTCCATCAACTGGCCAGCCATGCCGGCCTGCCGTGGGTGCAGAAGGCGGCGTGGACGATCCCGATGTTCATGACGCTGGCGCAGTGCTTCTGCTGGCACAGCGTGCTGACGCTGAATCACATCACGCAGGCGGTCGAGTCCTCGCTGTGGGCGGCGGGGTTCTCGTGGATGGCGTTCCTGCTCGGCGTCGTCGCTTGGAACGGCGAAGGATGGGTGCAGGCGCTGGCGATCGTCGGCATCGTCGGCGCGACGGGCTTCGTGGCCTATGTGCTCCGTGTCGACGTGCCGATGTACTGCCGGCGCTATCGCGAGGGCCGGGCGAGCGGACTCGTCTACATGCGCCTGAACGACGGCGCGCGCGATGCCTGGACCCGTCGCGTGCCCAGCGGGAGCTGGGCGGCCTGGAAGGCCGATGCGCTTTGGCTGACGCCGTACTTCAGCGTCGGCGTCTGGGTCAGCATCGCGATGGTGTGGGTGCCTGGGGGTTGATTCGGGTCAACGGAATCGACCCGAAGGGCCAAGTGTGAAGGGCCAAGCGCAGCGGATCGAACGGGCCCGTGAGCCTCCGCGCCACGCAGGGTCGCCGAGATGGCGCACCGATTGCCCTGGACGCTGCCCGTCTCTCTCGTCGCATGAAATCCGCAGCCTTCCCACCCGAGCGCCCGAAGCGCCCAACGCGGTCAACGCGGTCAACGCGCCTCAAGCCATGGCCCGCCTGATCGCGCTCCTGCGCCTCGCCCGACAAGCCGCAGTGCGCACGCCGGTCCTCGGCGTGCTGCTGCTTGCCATCCGCAACTACGTGCTGCACCAGAGCGCCAACCAGGCCGGCAGCATGGCGTTCTCGATGGTGCTGTCGATGTTCCCGTTGCTGCTGCTCCTGTCTGCCGGCGCCGCCTACATCGGCTCACCCGGCGACGCCGCCGCGCTGGCGACTCGCGTCGTCGAGTACGCGCCGCCGCTCGTGCGTGGCGCCTTGCAACCTGTCGTCAACCAGGTGCTCGCCCAGCGCAACCAGGCGCTGCTGGCGATCGGGCTCTTCGTGACCCTGTGGACCGCCTCGTCCGGCATGCAGGCCGTGCGCACCGCGCTCAACCGCGCCTACGGCATCCAGCGCGGCCTGCCGTTCTGGCGCGCGCGCCTCAAGGTCACGCTGTTCACCTTGATCGTCGGCGGCGCCATCCTCGTCATCTTCAGCTCGGTCATCGTCATGCCCTATGTCTGGGAGGCGCTGGAGCGCAACGTCGGCGCCGGCCGCGACACCCTCTGGCTGCGCCACAGCGTGCGCTACGGCGTCGCCTTCCCGGTGCTGGTCGTCCTGTACGCGCTGCTCTACGGCTGGCTACCCGACGTCCGCCTGCGCCTGCGCACGGTCCTGCCCGGCGCGCTCGTCGGCGCGGCGCTCTGGGTCGGCTCGGCCGCCGTGCTCTCGTACTCGCTGCGCAGCGCCGGCAAGCTCGCGCTGCTCTACGGCAGCTTCGCCGGCGTGGTGGCCACCCTCGTGTTCCTCTACATCAGCGCGACGACGCTGATCTACGGCGCGGAAGTCAACGCCGTGATCCGGGAGCGGATCGCCGCAGGCCGCACGGACGGGTAAGCTCGGGCTCGACGCCATGACGAGCTCCATCTCCCTCCACCGCGCCTTCGAGCGGATGACGCGCCACCAGCACCGGCACGGGTATGTCGCGCTCGTGCTCGCGGGCGGCTACGTGGAAGCCGGCGACGGCGGCCGTCTGCGCGTCGAGGCCGGGCAAGCGGTCTTCCACGGCGCGCACGAGTCGCACCAGAACGAGTTCTCCGGCACTGGCGCGCGCGTGCTGAACCTGCCATCGCTGGACACCGATCCCGGCGGCACCATGGGACAGGTTCGCGATGCCGACGCGATCGCGCGCCTGGCCGAACGCGATCCGATCCAGGCGGCGGCCCTGCTGCGCGAGACCTTCGTCCCCGCCATGCGCCGGCTGGACGACTGGCCCGACCTGCTGGCCGCGGCGCTCGCCAGCGATCCCAACCTCAGCCTCGCCGACTGGGCCGACACCATGGGCATCGCGCCGCCGTCGATCAGCCGGGGCTTCCGCCGCGCCTACGGCACCAGCCCGAAGCGCTACCGGCTCGAACTGCGGACCCTGCAGGCCCTGCGCCGCCTGCCGGACTGGCGAGGGTCGATGGCGGCGCTCGCCGCGGAGACCGGTTTCGCCGACCAGGCCCACCTGACCCGGGCCATCGCGGCCCTGACCGGCCATCCCCCGACGCACTGGACGGCGGGTTAACTCCGTTCAAGACATCGCTCCCCGGTCGGCCGAGCATCGGGGCATGCAACGACGAACCTTCCTCTCCGCGCCGCTGGCCGCCTGGATCGCGTCCTCCCTGCTGGCCGGCGAACCGGCCGGCGCGCAGACCCGGCCGCCCGCCAAGCCCAACCGCACCCGCTGGCAGGTGCGCGCCTCCGAGGGCTTCGACGCGATCGCCTTCCTCGGGCCCCTGTCCGGCACGCCGCTCTACCTCGACTTCTATGGGGACGACGCCGCCGCGTTCTCGCCACGACTGCCCGAGGCTGTGCGCGAGGACATCAAGCGCTTGTGGAACGAGGCGACGAAGGACGGCTTCGGCCTGCTCGGTCCCAACCTGCAGGTGCTGTTCTCGGCCCACGGGCAGGACGCGTCGATCGCGACCCTGCTGACCGCGCTGCGGTCGCGGGAGACGGCGATCCTGCCCAGCTACAAGGCCAGCAGCTACTGGAACGCGGAGGACTGGGCCTGGTTCGACCGCGCGGCGCCGCGGCTCGATGCGATCTTCAGCGCGATGCAGCAGGCGGACTTCACGGCCTTCCGCAACGAACGCATCGGCGCCGACCTGGACCGCCGCATCGCCGAGGTCGGCCGCGCGCTGGCCGGATTCGACGTGATCTCCTGGCAGGAGAAGCTGACCGGCCGCCGCTTCGAGCCGGAGATCCAGATCGTGCTGCTGCAGTTCTCCAAGCCGCACGGCATCAAGGTGCAGGGGCAGACCTTCCTGCAGGCGGCCGACTACGACACCGCCACCACGGTCCGCATCGCCGCCCACGAGATGCTCCATCCGCCGATGCCCATGGACGGTCCGGCCGCGACCGCCGCGCTCGCGGCGTTCGAGCGCGATCCGCTGATCGGGAAGATCGTGCGCGACCACGATCCGGGCTGGGGCTACACCACGCTGAAGGGCCTGATGGACGAGGACCTGGTCCAGGCGCTGGACCAGCTCATCAGCGAGGCGCTGGGCGTGGCGCGCAATCCCGCGGATCGCTGGCGCAAGGCGGACGACGGCATCCACGTGATCGCCGCTGGCCTCTATGGCCTGCTGCGCCAGGACCGCTGGGTCGAGACAGGCGGATCGATCGAGCGCTGGTTGGCCCGTGCCGTCGACGCCGGCCGGCTGGAGCCGAAGCACTTCCATCCGGTCGCGGCGCGCGTCCTGGAACGGCCCGTGGACGCGCTGTGGCCGTTGGCGCCGGCTACGAAGTCCTGAGGCGCGGCAACGGCAGGCCTCCGGTCTCGGGTCGGCGCCGGGCAGGGGCGGCTGTAGGTAGGATGCACCCATGGCCAAGTACCTGATCTCCTTCCCCAGCGCCGCGATGGTCGTGCCCGACGGCGACTGGGACGACGTCGTCCGCGACTCGCATGCCGTCATCGAGGAGGCGAAGGTCGCCGGCGTCTACGTCTTCGGCGGCGGCATCGACGAGTCCGTGCCGCCGGTGCTCGTCGCCGCCGATGGCTCGGTCGAGGAGGGCGGTTATCCGTGGGCGCCGACGCTCGACGGCGGCTTCACCGTGCTGGAGCTGCCGTCGCGCGACGACGCCGTGGCCTGGGCCGCCCGCATCGCCAAGGCGTGCCGCTGCCAGCAGGAACTTCGCGTGTTCTTTTTCGACCCCGCCTCGTGACAATGCCGTCGACGCCAACGCCCACCGCCATGCGTATCACCACCGACCGATCCGAGCTGGACATCGACCTGATCCACGGCTTCCTCGCCGGGCAGTCCAGCTGGGCCCGCGGCATCCCTCGCGGGATCGTCGAGCGGTCCGTCGAGCACTCGCTGTGCTTCGGCGGCTTCGTCGCGGATCGACAGATCGCGTTCGCACGCGTGGTCTCGGACTTCTCGACGTTCGCCAACCTGGTCGATGTCTTCGTGCTCCCGGCGCATCGCGGCCAGGGGTACAGCAAGCAGCTCATGGAAGCGGTGATGTCGCATCCCGATCTGCAGGGCCTGCGCCGGTTCACGCTGGCGACCGGCGACGCGCACGGCCTCTACGCCCGGTTCGGCTTCACCGCCCCGCTGCGGCCGAACAGCCTGATGGAGCGCTACTTCCCCGGTCTGTACGAGCCCGATGCGCCGCGTTGACGCCCTCCCGACCGTTCAGAACGTCCACGTCGCCCGCGCGTAGTAATACGCCCCGTTGAACCCCACCGGCGACAGCACGTCGTACGGGAAGTTGCCGAAGTAGGCGATGTCGGCGGTCGAGCGGCTGGGATACCGATCGGTCGCGTTCACCGCGCCCAGGCTGACGCTCAGCGCGCGGGTGGCCTGCCACGACGCCTCCAGGTCCAGCTGCCACACCGGCGCATAGGTCTGCGAGGGCACGAAACCGTCGCCGAAGTCGAAGACCCGCGTCGTGCTGCCGTGGCGCGTCAGCCGCGACAGCAGCGTCCATCCGCCGCCGCGCCATTGCGCCGTCAGGAGGTGGCGCTGACGAGGCGCCGCGTCGGTCAGCGTGTTCAGTTCCTCGAGGCCCACGTTCGCATCCGCATGCGGCCGCACCGTCGTCCTGCTGAACGCCGCCGCCCAGGAGAGCCGCAGCTCGCCGCCCAGCGCCGCGCCGTGCCATTCCGTCACCAGGTCCACGCCGCGCGTGCGCGTGTCCAGCGCGTTGGTGAAGAAGTTGACCCCGTCGATGCCCGGCACGCCGAACAGTGATTCCAGCGTGTCCGACAACCCGTCGCCGCTGATCCGTTGCGACAGCGTGACGCGGTCCTTCACCCGGATCGCATAGGCGTCGAGCGTCGCGGACCAATGGCGATCGGGCTGCCAGGTCAGGCCCAGGCTCGCGTTGCGCGAACGCTCCGCCTTCAGGTCCTGCGCGCCGAGATACCGCGCGATCGGGCTGTCCACCGGCAGTGTCCGGATCTGGCTCAGTTCGCCGCCGTCGCCCCGGTCCGTCACGGTGAAGCTGAAGCCGCGCTGCGCCAGCGACGGCGCGCGGAAGTTGGTCGACACCGCGCCGCGCAAGGCGACACCCTCGACGAGCGTCAGCCGCGACGACAGCTTGGCGGTCGTGGCGTTGCCGAAGTCGCTGTAGTGATCGTGCCGCAGCGCGGCCTCGGCCTGCCAGTCTCGCGTCAAGGAGGCGCTCAGGTCGACGTAGGCGCCGATCACGCGGCGCGAGCGCCGCGTCGCATCGTCCTGCTGGAGACCGGGACCGGCCTGCGCGCCGGCGGGGCCGTCGAAAGCGCCGACCGCGTAGGATGCCACGTCGCCCGCGCCGGTGACGAAGCGCTCCTGCCGCCCGTCGAGGCCGGCGGCGAGCGTGGCGGGGCGGGCCAGCCCCGGAACCGTCACCGGGCGCGTCAGGTCGAGATTGACCGACGTCAGCCGCGTGCCGAAGTCGCCGAGGTGGAACGTCGTCGGACTCGCCGGACCGAGCGAGGTGTTCAGCGACCGCCGCACGCCGTAGTCGAAGTCGTTGCGGCCGTGGTCGAGCGAGAGGTCGTAGTCCCAGCCCGACCAGTCGCCCCGCAGGCCGGCGACGAGTTGCAGGTCGCGGTTGTCGCCAGTGGTCTGCGGACGGTAGCCGTCCGGATAGACGCTCTTGATGTTGGCGAAGCTGTCCGGATAGCGGTAGTACGCCGCGCCCGTCGACCGCCGTTGCTGCCAGGTGCCGAAGGCGTAGGCCTGCTGCCGCGGCGACAGGTCCACGGCGCCGTTGAAGAAGGCCTGCCATTGACGCGTCGCGGGCTCGCCGGCGGCGTAGTTGCGTCGGCCGACGGTCGCGAGGTTGTCTGGCGTCGCGTCTTCCCATGGGGGCAACTGGTCGAATCCGCTGCGGTTGGTGGCGTTGCGGTGCAGGCCTTCGAGGCCGGCGCGCAGGAAGCCGCGTTCACCGACGGCCCAGCCCTGCGACAGGCTGGCTGACTGCGTCTGCCCGTCGTTGATCGTGCGGCCGGTCGGCTCGAACCGGGTGTGGAAGAGTCCGGCTTCGGTGTCGAGTTCACCGCCGTCGCGGCGTTCGTCGAGGATCACGTTGACCACGCCCGCGATCGCGTCCGAACCGTACTGCGCGCCCGCGCCGTCGCGGACGACCTCGATGCGCTGCACGGCCGACAGCGGGATGGTGTTGAAGTCCACCGGGTTGGTGCCCTTGCCGGTCTTGGACTCCAGATTGACCAGCGCGGAGGTGTGACGGCGCTTGCCGTTGACGAGCACCAGCACCTGGTCCGGCGACAGCCCGCGCAACTGCGCCGCGCGCACGTGGTCGGCGCCACCGGAGTTGGACTGGCGGGGGAAGTTGAAGGACGGCAGCAGCGCCTGCAGCGCGGCGGCCAGCGTGCCGTCCGGGCCGGCGGCGCGCCGGATCTCGTCGCGGGAGAGCACATCGACGGGCACCTGGCTGTCGGCGAGCGTGCGGCCGCGGGCGCGCGTGCCGGTGACGAGCACGGGACTGAGCGCCGGGTCCTGGGCCGGAGCGAGCACCGGGCCGGGCGCATTGCCGGACTGGGCGAAGACGGATGTGCCGCCCGTCAGCAGGGTCAGCGAGGCGAGGGCGGTGGCATGGAGCTTCAGCATGGGGCGGCAGCGTATCGGCGCGGCCCCCGCAAACCGGCATCCCGCTTCAGACGACTCCCTCATAAGCTCATGCCGTCGCATCGCCACGACGAAGTCCTCCGCCGCGCGCGTCCGGCCGCTAGCATCGCGCGTCCTCCTCCGATTCCGCGGTCCAAGGCCCCTGATGACTGTTTCCTCCGGCGACGCCGCCGATCCATATGCCGCGGCTCGGGTCGAGCCCGCCACGCCCCCGGCCGGCGCGCAACCGCAGCGCATCCTCGACGTCCGCCACGCGATGGCGCTGTGCATCGGCATGGTCGTCGGCGCCGGCATCTTCAAGACCTCGCCGATGGTGGCGCAGTCGCTGGGCTCGCCCGGGCAGCTGTACCTCGCCTGGGCCCTGGGCGGCGTGCTGTCCTTCGTCGGCGGGCTGTGCTTCGCCGAACTCGCGGCCGCCTTCCCGGATGCCGGCGGCGATTACCACTTCCTGCGCCGGGCCTTCGGCGCGCGGCTCGGCTTCCTGTTCGCGTGGTCGCGCTTCGCGGTCATCCACACCGGGTCGATGGCGCTGCTCGGTTTCGTGTTCGGGGACTATCTCGCCCAGGTGGTCGACCTCTCGCCCTGGCTCGGCGAGCACGTCAGCGCGTGGCTCGCCGGTGGACTCATCGTCGCGCTCACCGGGCTGAACCTCCTCGGCGTGCGCGTGGGGCTGGGCACGCAACTCGGACTGACGATCCTGGTCATCGCGGGCCTGCTGCTGCTGGGCATCGGCGCGGGCGTGCAGCAGTGGCAGGGGCTGCCGCCGGCGATGACTGGCGGTCCGGGCGTTCCAGGCGTTCCAGTCGTTCCAGGTGTTGCCGCGGGCGCCTCCGGCGCGCCGGTCGCGTCCTGGGGCACGGCGATGGTGTTCGTGTTCCTCGCCTACGGCGGCTGGAGCGATGCCGCCACCCTGTCCGCCGAGATGAAGGATCCGCGCCGCGGCATCGTGCGCGCGCTGCTGCTGGGCCTGGGCGCGGTCACCGCGCTGTACCTGCTGGCCAACTGGGCCTACGTGCGCGTGCTCGGCCTGGGCGGCCTGGCCGCGAGCGCGGCACCGGCGGCGGAGTCGATGCGCGTGGTCTTCGGCCGCGGCGCCGAACTGCTCATGGTCGGCGTGGTGACGCTCACGGCGCTCTCGGTGATGAACGCGATCCTCATCGCCGGCCCGCGCACGACCTACGCCGCCGCCCGCGACCTGGCGGCGGAACTGCGGCTGGCGCGCTGGGACACGGCGCGCGGCACGCCCAGCGCCGCCGTGCTCGCGACCAGCGGCATGGCCCTGGCGCTGGTCGCCTTCGGGGCGGCCACGCGCGGCGGCTTCTCGACCATGGTCGACTACCTCTCGCCGGTGTACTGGGGCTTCATGACGCTGAGCGGACTCGCCGTGCTGGTGCTGCGCCGCCAGGCGCCGGCCCATCCCCGGCCTTTCCGGGTGCCGCTGTATCCGCTGCTGCCGCTGCTGTTCGTCGGCTGCAGCGCCTACGTGCTGTGGTCCAGCGTGGTCTACGTCAGCTCGGGCGCGATCGTCGGCCTGGCCGTGCTGGCGCTGGGCGCCTTGCTGTTGTGGAGCCATGCCCGCCTGCGGCGCGGCGGCCGATGACGACAGCGACGGCGGCTGCAATGGCGTGGCGGGCGGACGAGCTCGCGGCCGTCAGCTGACGTTCTCCTCGCGGCGCTCGCGCGGCTGGGCCGCCAGCAGGCGCCGCACCTCGTCGTCCGTCGTCTGGTCGAAGCGCTCGTACCACTGCCCCACCGATCGGAAACGATCCGGGGTCAACGCGCACAGCACCTCGTCGGCATCCTGCGCGAGCAGTTGGCAGGTCTCCGGCGACGAGACCGGCACCGCCGCCACGATCCTCGACGGCCCCAGTTCGCGCAGCGCCAGCACCGCCGCGCGCATCGACGCGCCGGTGGCCATGCCGTCGTCCACCAGGATCACCTGCCGGCCCCGCACCGGCGTCGTCGGACGGTCGCCCCGGTAGAGCTTCTCGCGCCGCTGCAGCTCGCGGGTTTCCGCGCGCGTGACCATGTCGATCGCCGAGTAGCTGATCGCCAGCTGCTGGACGACCTGCAGGTTGATCACGCGCACATCGCCCGAGGCGATCGCGCCCATCGCGTACTCCGGCTGGCCGGGCAGGCCCAGCTTGCGCACGACCAGGATGTCCAGCGGCGCCTCCAGGATCCGGGCGACCTCCGTCGCCACCGGCACGCCGCCGCGCGGCAGTGCCAGCACCACGACGTCGTCGCGGTGCGCGTAGGCCGCCAGGTGGTCCGCCAGTCGGCGGCCCGCATCGCGCCGGTCGGCGAACCGCCGCGCACGGCCTTGCGGATCGGGCGTCGCGGGGGCGGGGCGGTCGGGCAGCATGGCGTGGACTTCCGGGTTCATGGTGATCTCGCGGCGGCGATGTTCCTATCCCCTGAATGGAGCAATCCAGGTGCCTGCCACAGGCCTGCCGGGGGCGCGCTTCCGGGCCTGGCCTGCCCCCTCGCCAAGTCGCCGCCGAAGCGGGCGCGCGCCTTGCCGCAGGACGGCTCCAGTTCGCCCAGCCGCCGAGGTCCGCCATGCCCAGCAGAACCGCCACCACATCGTCCAGAAGCAGCCGCAGATCGCCCCCGCGCGGGACGGGCCGCGCCGCCGCGACAGGCCGCAAGCGCGCGTCGAACGCGGACAGTGCCGCGCATGCCGCCTCGCGTGGCAGGTCGAGCGCCGCCGCGTCGGCGCGCGGCGACAGCGACGACGCCCCGGCCGCCCGCCGCGCGATCTGGAAGGGCGCGATCAGCTTCGGCCTGCTGCACGTGCCGGTGGCGCTGTATCCCGCCTCGCGCGACCAGCGCGTCGATTTCGACTGGCTCGACAAGCGCTCCATGGACCCGGTGGGCTACAAGCGCATCAACAAGCGCACCGGCAAGGACATCGACAAGACCCACATCGTCAAGGGCGTGAAGCAGGAGAACGGCGACTACGTGCTCGTCTCCGACGACGAGATCCGCAAGGCCTATCCGACCACCACGCAGACGCTCGAGATCGAGACCTTCGTCCCCGCCACGCAGGTGTCCTTCGTCTACCTGGAGAAGCCCTACTACCTGGAGCCGATCGGCAAGTCCGGCAAGGTCTACGCGCTGCTGCGCGAGGCCATGTCCGACGCCGGCCTGATCGCCATCGCCCGGCTGGTGATCCACAGCAAGGAGCATCTGGCGGCGCTGCTGCCCGCGGGACCGGCCCTGATGGTCGGCATGCTGCGCTGGGCCAACGAGATCCGTCCCTGCGACGACCTGAACCTGCCCGCCGAGGGCAAGTCCGCGCACGGCTTCAAGCCGGCCGAGCTGCAGATGGCCCGCCAGCTGATCGACGAGATGAGCAGCGACTGGCATCCCGAGGACTACCACGACGAGTTCACCGCCGCGATCCGCGACCTGATCGCGCGCAAGGTGGAAGAAGGCGAGACGGAAACCGTCACGCCGCTCGAGGCCGTGCCCGAGGGCGCCGGCGAAGGCGGCAACGTGGTCGACCTCACCGAGCTGCTGCGCCGCAGCCTCGGCGGGAAGTCGAAGAAGAAGTCGGCCTGAGCGCTGCCGGAGCTTCGCGATGCCGACCTCGCCACGCCAGGATCCGCTGTCCCGCTACCGCCAGAAGCGCGACTTCCGCATCACGCCCGAGCCGGACGACGAGGGACCGGGCCGCTCGCGTCCCTCCGGCGCGTCCGGCCGCGCCAGGTCCCCGTCCCCCGCGACGAAGGCGCGCAAGGGCGAGGCGCAAGCAGGCGCGCGGCCCTTGTCCTTCGTCATCCAGAAGCACTGGGCCAGCCACCTGCATTACGACTTCCGCCTGGAGCTCGACGGCGTGCTGCTGAGCTGGGCCGTGCCCAAGGGACCGTCCTACGACACGAAGGAACGCCGCATGGCGATCCATGTCGAGGACCACCCGCTGTCCTACGGCGGCTTCGAGGGCACGATCCCGCCGAAGCAGTACGGTGCCGGCGAGGTCATCGTCTGGGACAACGGCACCTGGACGCCCGAAGGCGACCCGCACGACGGGCTGCGGGACGGGAAGCTGGTGTTCCGGCTCCACGGGCAGAAGCTGGCCGGGCTGTGGCAATTGATCCGGACCTCGCGCGATGCGTCCAAGCGCGAGCAGTGGCTGCTGATCAAGAAGCACGACGGCCTGGAGCGACCGCATGCGGACTACGACGTCACCGTCGAGCTGCCCGACAGCGTGATCCAGCACCCGTTGGGGCCGGTGGCGGACCGAGGTGCCAAAGGGAAGGACGTTGCCAAGGCCGAGGACGGGGCCACGGCCGCGGCGGCCACCGGTGAACCGGACCTGAGCCGCGCGAAGAAGGCTCGCCTGCCGGCCGAACTGGCCCCGCAACTGGCGACGCTCGTCAGCGCGACGCCGCCCGGCGACTGGATCGCGGAGGCGAAATTCGACGGCTACCGGCTGATGGCGCGCGTCGACAAGGGCAAGGTGCGGTTGATGACGCGCGGGGGCAACGACTGGACCTCCCGCCTGCCGTCGCTGGCGGAGGCGATCGCCGGGCTCGAGCTCGACAGCGGCTGGCTGGACGGCGAAATCGTCGTGCTGCGCGAGGACGGCGCGCCCGACTTCAACCTGCTGCAGAACGCGATCGGGCATCCGAAGCGGACGCGGCATGAGGACATCGTCTACTTCCTGTTCGACATTCCGTTCCTCAACGGCCACGACCTGCGCGAGGTGCCGTTGATCCATCGCCGCGCGGTGCTGCGCGCGCTGATGGCCGGGCATGAGGGCAGCGACGAGGAAGGCGAGGGCGGAGAGCGTGGCGAGGGCGGCGGGCGGGAAGGCGCACGCCTGCGCTTCAGCGAGGACTTCGCGGTGCCGCCCGGCGAGATGCTCGCCGCGGCCTGCCAGATGCGGCTCGAAGGCCTGATCCTGAAGCGTCCCGACAGCACGTATGTGTCGTCCCGCAGCGACTCGTGGGTCAAGCTCAAGTGTCAGCTGCGGCAGGAATTCGTCGTCGTCGGCTTCACCGACCGGTCCGACGGGGCGAAGGCGCTGGGCAGCCTGCTGCTGGGCTACTACGAGGACGGCGCCTTGCGCTACGCCGGTCGCGTCGGGACCGGCTGGTCGCTGAAGCTGGCCGGCGAGCTGCACAGGAAGCTCGCCGCGCTCGAGGTGAAGTCCCCGCACTTCGACGAGGAGACGATCGCCCGCAGCCACTGGGCCAGGATGACCGGGCGCGCCGCCGGCGCGGTCCGCTGGGTGAAGCCCAGGCGGGTGGTGGAGGTCGCCTTCGCCGAATGGACGCCGGACGGCCACGTGCGTCATGCGTCGTTCCAGGGCGAGCGCGAGGACAAGGCGCCCGAGGACATCGGACGGGAGTCGGCGAAGCCGGCCGAGGAGGTGCGGGCGCCGACGGGCTCGAAGGCGTCCCCCGCGTCGAAATCGTCGAAATCGTCGATGTCGTCCAAGTCGCCCCAGACGTCGAAGTCGTCGGAGTCGTCGGAGTCTTCGAGGTCGTCGAAGGTGTCGAAGGCGCCGTCGACAGCGTCGTCCAGGAAGCCGTCGCCCGCGCCGGCCGTCTCGGGCCAGTTGCGCATCACGCATCCGGAACGCGTCATCGACCCGTCCAGCGGCCACACGAAGATGGACCTGGTCCGCTACTACGAGAGCGTCCTCGACTGGATGCTGCCCCACCTGGGACGCCGCCCGGTGGCCATCGTGCGCGCGCCCGACGGCATCGAGGGACAGCTGTTCTTCCAGAAGCATGTCGAGGGCGACGAACTCATCGTCGTCCCCGACCCCGTCGCGCTGATGCAGCTGACGCAGATGAACGCGATCGAGTTCCACACCTGGAATGCGCAGGACGACAAGCTCGACCGGGCGGACCGCTTCATCATCGACCTGGATCCGGGCGAGGGCGTTGCCTTCCCGGCGGTCGCGGAAGCGGCGCGCATCACGCGGGCGCTGCTGCAGGAGCTGGGCCTGCGCAGCTGGCTCAAGACCAGCGGCGGCAAGGGCCTGCACGTGGTCGTCCCGCTGGCGCGGCGCCACGACCATGCGACGGCGAAGGCGTTCAGCCAGGCGGTGGTCCAGCATCTGGCCCAGACCTTCCCGAAGAAGTTCTCCGCCAAGAGCGGTCCGAAGAATCGCGTCGGGAAGATCTTTCCCGACTACCTGCGCAACGGCGAAGGGCAGACCACGGCCTGCGCCTTCTCGGTCCGCGCGCGGCCCGGGCTCGGCGTGTCGATGCCGATCGACTGGGATGAACTCGGCGAGCTCAGGCGCGCCGACCAGTGGACGCTGGCCAACGCGCGCGACCGCCTCAGCTTCCAGAAGGCCGATCCCTGGAAGGACTACTGGACGACGCGCCAGACCTTGACCCAGGGCCTGCGCCTGCTCGGGCTCTGAGCCTCAGCCCGCGGGCCCCGTCGCCGGGATCAGCGGCAGGCGCAACTCGAACCGCGAACCGCAGCCGCTGCCGTCGCTGTGCACCGACACGCCGCCGCCGTGCATGCCGATCAGCTGCTTCACCAGCGACAGCCCGATGCCCAGCCCGCCCTGGGCGCGATCCAGCGCGCGGTCGCCCTGCACGAAGAGGTCGAACATGGTCGCCTGCAGCGCCGGCGGGACGCCGATGCCGTCGTCGCTGACACGGATCAGCGCGATGCCGGCGCCACCGGTGCCGGGGGGCGAGGGCTCCTCGCCCATCGTCAGCTCGATGCGTCCTCCGGGGTCGGTGTACTTGGCCGCGTTGGTCAGCACGTTGGCCACGCACTGCACCAGCCGGGCCAGGTCGCCGTGCACATGCAGCGGCCGCCCGGCGGTCGCCACCGACAAGTGGTGCCGGCGTTCGCGCATCAGCGGCTCCGCGGTTTCCACCGCCTGCGCGATCACCTCGGACAGCGCCACCGTCCCGGCCTGCAGCTCCACCCGGCCCTGCGTGATCCGCGACACGTCCAGCAGGTCGTCCACCAGCCGCGTCAGCGTCAGCACCTGTCGCCGGATGATGCCCACCATCTGGCGCGCGCGCTCGTCCGGCAGGCCCATGCGCGCCAGCACGTCGCCCGCGCTGCGGATCGGCGCGATCGGGTTGCGCAGCTCATGCGCCAGCATCGCCAGGAACTGGTCCTTCTGCCGGTCCGCCGCCTCCAGCCGGCGTCGCGCCTGCAGGCTCTCGGAGATCTCGCGGTAGTAGCACACCACGCCGAAGCGCCCGTCGGCCATGCGGATCCGGTGGATCTGCCACTCGTAGGCCTCGGTCACGCCCAGGTCGCTGCGCTCCTGGATGAACTCGGGCGTGCGGTAGGGTTCGCCGGTGTCCAGCGTGCGCAGGAACAGCGACACGATCTGGTCGCACAGCGGATGCCCCCACTGCCGCTCCACCAGCGTGTCCAGGCGCGCGCCGATCAGGTCCGGTTCGTTGAAGAAGGTGGTCCGCGCGGTCGGATTGGCCTCGCGGATGCGCAGCGCGTCGCCGTCGTGGTCGACCAGGAACACACCCATCGGCGCGACGGTGAGCAGCGTCTCGAACTGCTCGGTCCGCAGCCGGAACGAGGCTTCCGCGGCCTGGCGCATGCGGCGCAGCTCCAGCAGCGCGCCCAGCCGCGCGAGCAGCTCCCGCGACGAGAAGGGCTTGATCATGTAGTCGTCGGCACCGGCGTCCAGACCCTCGATGCGGGCCTCCTCGCCGGCGCGCGCGGACAGCAGCACCACCGGCACGCCCTGCAGCCGCGCGTCCGCGCGGACCGCCGCCAGCAGCGCCAGGCCGTCCAGCCGCGGCATCATGACGTCGCTCAGCAGCAGGTCCGGCAGCTCGCGTCGCGCCGCGGACAGCGCCTGCAGGCCGTCGCCGGCCAGCTCGACGGCGTAGTACGGCGACAGCAGGTCGCGCAGATAGGCCCGCATGTCGGCGTTGTCGTCGGCCACGATGACGCGCGCGCCGAAGGTCGCCGCGAAACGCGGGTCCGCGACCGGCCAGGCACCGGGCTCCATGCGCCGCGGCTCGGTGTCGCGTGGCGGCTCGAGCTCCTGCAGCGCCTCAGGTGCCGGCAACCAGCGCAGCGCCTCCTCCACGAAGGCGCGCGCCCCCGTGGTGCTGGCGGGCGTCGAGCTCGCCCACCGGCCCGCCGCGGCGGACAGGCCGGTGTCGACCCGCTCCGGTGGCAGGTGCGCATGTCCCAGCGGCAGCCGCACGCGGAACAGCGTGCCTTCGCCGAACACGCTGGCGGCCTCGAGCGTGCCGCCGTGCAGGCGCACCAGTTCCTGCACCAGCGCCAGCCCGATGCCCGAACCTTCCTGCGTGCGGCCCTCGGTGCCGGCCACGCGATGGAATCGCTCGAAGATCCGCGGCAGTTCGTCCTCGGGGATGCCCACGCCCGTGTCCGCCACCTCCAGCACCGCGTGCCGCAAGCCGCCGTGCCCGTCCTGCCCCTGGCGCAGGCGCACCGTCACCTGCCCGCGCATCGTGAACTTGAAGGCGTTGGACAGCAGGTTCAGGACGATCTTCTCCCACATCTCGCGGTCGACCCAGGCGGGCTCGTCGATCCCCTGGCAGTCGACCTCGAAGGCCAGCCCGGCGCGCTCCATCGCCGATCGGAAGGTGCTGGCCAGGTCCCGCGTCGTCGCGGCGAGGTCGGTGGCTTCGTAACGCGCCTGCGCCCGCCCGGCCTCGATGCGCGAGAAGTCCAGCAGCGTGTTGACCAGCCGCTGCAGCCGCGAGGCGTTGCGCAGCACCAGCGCGAGCCGGTCGCGCTCCGGTCCGCCCAGGCCGGGCGCGGTGACGAGCTCCTCGAGCGGGCCCAGCATCAGCGTCAAGGGCGTGCGGAACTCGTGGCTGATGTTGGAGAAGAAGACGGTCTTGGCGCGGTCCAGTGCCGCGAGCGCCTCGGCGCGGCTGCGTTCGGCCTCGTAGGCGCTGGCGTCGGCCAATGCCGCCCCGATCTGGCCGGCCACCAGGTTCAGGAAGCTGCGGTAGTCCTCGTCCAGCGGCCGGCGCGGACTGACCGCGGCCACGAGGAATCCGGCCAGGTCCTTGCCGGTGCCGCGCAAGGGCAGCAGCAGCGCGCGCTCCAACGGCTCCGGCCAGGGCGGGCGCACCGAGGCCGCCGTCAGCGACAGGCCCAGCGCCGTCAGCGACGGCAGGTCCTGGGCCGCCGACTCGTCCATCAGTTCGCGCAGGCGCCATCCGTCCGGCGGGTCGGCCAGGTCGAAGCGCTCCGGGAGGGGCCGCGTGTCCTCATCCGCCCCGGCCGTGGTGCAGACCCGGCGCGTGGAACTTCCGCCGTCCTCGTTCAGGTAGAGCGCGGCGAAGGGCAGGTCCAGCGGGAAGTCGGACAGCACGGCGCAGGCGCGCCGCCCGCAGTCCTCGGCATGTTCCGCGCCGATCGTGCGCGCGGCGAGGTCGCGCAGCACGCGCAGGCGCCGCTCGCCGATCACGCGGTCGGTGACCTCGGTGACCACGCACAGCATGCCGTCCACGCGCAGCGCGTCATCGTGGACCGGGCTGTAGGAAAACGTGTGATAGGTCTCCTCGGAGAAGCCGCTGCGTTCGAGGAACAGCTGCAGGCCCTCGTCCCAGGTCGCCTCGCCGGTGGTGCGCACATGGCGGATGCGGCTGTAGGCGGCGTCCCAGACCTCGGCCCAGACCCGTTCGGAACGGGCGCCCAGCGCCCATTCCCGCTTCAGGCCCAGCGTGGGCAGGTAGGCGTCGTTGCAGAAGAAGATCATCTCGGGGCCCCACGCCATCCACATCGCGTAGCGGGAGTCCAGCATCATCCGCACCACCGTCTTCAGCGACGCCGGCCATCCGTCGGGCGGGCCCAGCGGCGTGGCGGTCCAGTCCAGCGCGCGCATGCGCGCACCCATCTCGCCGCCGCCGTCCAGGAAGTGGCGCCGCCGCGGCGCCTCGGACGGCGGGGGCAGGGAATCGTCGTGGGGCGTGTCGGGCATCGGCAGAAATTCCCTTGTCGGGACAGGGTCGGACCAGTCTATGCGCCGGCAAGCAATCCGCGCACCTGCGACAAGTCCAGACCGGCAGGCGCGCGAGCCGTCGGGCCTCGACGCCCCGGGCGTGGACCCGGCGGCGGGCGCGGGACTTGCCCGACGAGGGTTTCCCGGCTGGAGTGGCCCCGCGATGCCCGACTCGATGGACCTGATCCTGTGGCGCCACGCCGAAGCCGCCGACGCGGCGCCAGGCATGGACGACCTCTCCCGCGTGCTGACCGGTCGCGGCGAGCGTCAGGCGCGCGACATGGCGCACTGGCTGGACAAGCACCTGCCCGGGGACACGCGCGTGCTGGTCAGCCCGGCGGTGCGCACCCGGCAGACCGTGCAGGACCTGAGACGCAAGACGCGGGTGGACGAGGCGCTGGCGCCCCGGCGCGCGGTCGAGGGCCTGCTCGCCGCCGCGGGCTGGGCCGAGGCGACGAGCCCGGTGATGGTCGTGGGCCACCAGCCGATGCTGGGACTGGCGCTGGCGCACCTGGTCGGCGGCGTGCCGCTGGACCGCCTGGCCGGCGCGACGCCGTGGCGGATCCGCAAGGGCGGCTTCTGGTGGCTGCGTTGCGAACGCGATGCGCGCGACCGGCCCGGCGTGCTGGTGGTGACGGTCCGCTCCCCAGACTTGCCATGATCCCCACCCCTATCGGTCGGTGCCGCCGGGTCGACTGGCCTCGACAGGCGGGGGCGCGGCCCGGAGACCGGCCGCTACACTGGCAGCTTACGCATTCCGAAAGCCGCCTTGAGTTCCAGCCTGCTGCTCATCTTCCTGCTGATCTGCGCCAGCGCGTTCTTCTCGATGGCGGAACTCTCGCTGGCCGCCTCCCGGCGCCTGAAACTGAGGCAGCTGGCGGATGAAGGCGACCTGCGCGCCGCGCAGGTGCTGAAGGTGCAGGAACAGCCCGGCTACTACTTCACCGTCGTGCAGATCGGCGTGAACACGCTGGCAATCCTGGCCGGCGTGGTCGGGGAGGGCGCGCTGACGCCGCACTTCGAATCGCTGCTGCGCCCGCTGATCGACGTGGACACCGCGCAGCGCGTCGCCTTCGGCCTGTCCTTCGCCAGCGTCACCATCCTGTTCGTGGTGCTGGCGGACCTGCTGCCCAAGCGGCTGTCGATGAACGAGCCCGAACGCGTCGCGATGACGCTGATCCGGCCGATGCTCTTCCTCACCGTGCTGCTGCGGCCGATCGCCTGGGCGCTGAACCATGTGTCGGACGGCCTGCTGCGCCTGCTGGGCCGGCCGACCAGCCCGGACAACACGATCACGCACGACGACATCCTCGCGCTCGCCGCGGCGGGCCAGCGGGCCGGCGTGGTCGCGGCGGCGGAGCAGCAGGTGATCGAGAACGTCTTCGAGCTGGAGACCCGCACCGTGGAGTCGTCGATGACCTCGCGGGAGCGGGTGGTCTACTTCTCGCTGGACGACGACGAGGCGCTGATCCGCACCCGCATCGCCGACGCGCCGCATTCCACCTACCTGGTCTGCGACGGCGAGATCGACCAGGTCGTCGGTTACGTCGACGCGACCGACCTGTTCCAGCGCGTGCTGCGCGGCGAGGTCATCTCGCTGCGCGCCGAGCCGGGCCTGGTCAAGAAGGTGCTGATCGTGCCCGACCGGCTGACGCTGGCCGAGGTGCTGACGCAGTTCCGGATCGCGCACGAGGACTTCGCGGTGATCGTCAACGAGTACTCGCTGGTCGTGGGCGTCATCACGTTGAACGACGTGATGAGCACCGTGATGGGCTCGCTGGTCTCCACCGACGAGGAGGAGCAGCAGATCATCCGCCGCGACGACGGCAGCTTCCTGGCCGACGGCATCACCCCCATCCCGGATGTGCAGCGCGCCCTGGGCGTGGACGACTTCCCGCATCCGGGCCAGTACGACACGCTGGCCGGTTTCCTGATGGTGATGCTGCGCCGCATCCCGAAGCGGACCGATGTCGTCGAGTGGCACGGCTGGCGCTTCGAGGTCGTCGACGTGGACAGCCACCGCGTGGACCAGGTCATGATCGCCCGGTCGGGTTCGGGTTCGGGCGGTCCGGCGCCGGGAGTGTCGAGCGCGCCTGCGCCGGCCGCCGGACAAGCGTCGGCGACGGCACCGGCCCGGGCGGATTGAACTCGCCGCGCAGCGCCGCGCAATGGCGCAGCACCTGCCGCGCATAAGCCAGGCGCTTGGCGGGATCGCGGGCGTTGTAGGCGCCCAGGGCCTGGGCGGTGAGGCCCATGCGCTGGAAGTTGCCGCGCAGGATCCAGGCGCCGATCAGGATGTTGGCGCAGGGCACGTGGAGGTCCTCCTCCTTGACGCCGTGGCGAGCCAGCGTGGGCAGCCATGAGGAATTGATCTGCATCAACCCGATGTCCCGCGAGCCGTTGGCATTGCGGTTGAACGCCGCCGGGTCGAGGGCGGACTCCTGCCGGGCGATCGCCTTGAGCAGCAGCGGCGAGACGCCGTAGCGTCGTCCGGCGATCTCGAAGCAGCGGTCGAAGCGCGAGAGCCGCGCGGCGCGGGCTTCGTCCGGGCGGCCGGCCTCCCGGCGCGGCCGCGGCCGGTCCGGCTCCGCCAGCGCGGCCGTGCCCGGCCATGCGGCCAGCCATGCCGGTAGCAGCACGTGCGTCAGCACGCCGGTCAGGACCGCCGTCGCGCGGGCGGGGAGCGCGGCGCGCGTCACAGGCCCCCCATGTCGGCCTGCAGCGTGTTCTGTGCCTCGAGGACGGTGGTCAGGAAACCGCCGAGCAGGAACAGCAACAGCATCGCGGCGGCGACCATCAGCGCGCCGTTGAGCCGCGCCGCCGAGTCCGAGATGCCGAGTTGCAGCCGGTCGATCGAGCCGATGCCGATGCGCACGAAGGCGGCGACCGGATCGCGGCGCTCGGCGGCGTCCTGGACGCGCTCCTCCATGTCCGGATTGAGCACGCCGGTGGCGAAGGCGCGGCCGAACTGCGCGGACTCGCTGGCGGACAGGCGCGCCAGGATCTGGCGCAGGTGCCAGCGCATCCACGGCGCGCTGAAGCGGCCGGCGCGTTCCAGCGATGCGCGCAGCGACACGCCGGCGCGCATCAGCGACGACAGCGAGATCATGAGCATCGCTCCGGAGAAGTCGCGGTAGAGGCTGAACGGCGGCAGGCGGTCCAGCCGGCGGCGCAGCCGGCCCTGCCAGCGTGGCAGCGACCAGAAGAACAGCGCGCCCGCGCCGACGGTCGCCGCGCCCAGCGCCAGGCCATGGTGGCGGATCGTCCAGGCGACCGCATGCAGCGCGCGGCCCAGCGGCGGCCAGCGCTCCGGGGCGAGGAGGTCGGCCAGCACCGGCACCGCGTGCAGCGAGAACGCCGTCAGGATCGCGGCCATCGAGCCCAGCAGCAGCAGCGGATAGGCCACCGCCTTGCGTACCGTGCGGAACATGCCGTCGACCTTGTCCACGGTGCCGGACAGGAAATGCAGCCCCTGCGCCAGGCGGTCGTCGCCGCCACCCTGCAAGGCGTCGATCATCAGCAGTTCGGTCGGCGGCATGACGCCTTGCAGCGCGCGGGCCAGCGAGCCGCCCATGGCCGCGCGCAACATCCGGCGGTACAGCAGCTGGTCGCCGCGCGAGCGCCGCCGCGCGCGGGCCTCGCGCTTGCGCAGGATGGTGTACAGCGGGACGCGGTCCTCCAGCGCCGACGCCAGGTCGTAGTAGAAGTCGGCGCGCCGGCGGCGCAGCCGGCGCGCCGCCGCCCGCAGCAGCAACCAGTCGAGCGGGTGGGTCATCGGGCCTCGTCCTCGGCGAGTGTCTGGGCCAGCAGGGCCGCGCTGCCGAAGGTGCGTTCGAAGTGATAGGGATCGACGCGTCCGTGGGCGACGTCGTACAGCACGTGTCCCCAGGCGTCCTTGCCGTCCATGTCGGGATCGCCGAACGGCGCGGCGCGCCGGCGGCGCCAATGGCGTCGGGCTTCGGCGTCGCGGCCCTGGCGCAGCAGGTCCAGCAGGCGCAGGTCGGGCACGATGACCTCGGCGCCGACCTTCACGCCGGCCGTGCCGTCATGGGCGTCAGGGGTGTCGTGCGCGGGCGGGGCGCCGGCGATGGGCGGTTCGGATCGGGGATCGGCGGGCATGGTGTCGCCGTAGTCGACGCCGGGACGCCGGCAGTGCGTGCAGCCGTGCGCGCTGGCGCAGAAAATCTTGTCCGCATCCAGGCCGAAACCCGCCTGGAAGACCTGCATCGCGTCGGCGCCCATGACCGCGGCGGCGGGGCGCTTGCAGTGCTCGCAGTTGATCGGCATCAGGACCTGGTAGACCATCGCGGATAGGAATTCCGGATCGCACAGGTCCTCCCTCGCCAGGCCCAGCAGGCGCGACGAGAGCCGCCCGACGATGCCCAGCGCCGAGGTCGCATGCACCGTCGAGAGGATCTTGTGGCCGGTCTGGATGGCGGCCTGCGCCATCGAGGCCGACAGGGCGTCGCGGATCTCGCCGAACAGGCCGACGTCCGGGTCCATCCGCAGGAAGGCCAGCATCGCGGCGTGGAAGGGGTCGGTGCCGCCGGCCGGGCCGCGCTGGATGGACAGGTGGCTGACGCCCGGCGTCTCGTACTCGACCGGATCCTCGATGGTGAAGAGCTTGCGAGAGCCGTCGCGGGCCAGCATCGTCATCATCGCGTTGAGCGTCGTGGTCTTGCCCGAACCGGTGACGCCGGCCACGAACACGCCGCCCCAGGCGGAGGCCAGCGCCTCGCGCAGCCGCTGGGCCTGCCAGGGCGTGAATCCCAGCGGCTCCAGCGCGGCGAGCCGCGGCCGGCCCCGGCCGGCGCCTTCGTCGTCTTCCCCACCGCCACTGCGCTTGCCCGAGGCGCGCAGCAGCCGGATCACCACGTCCATGCCCCCGACGGCGGGATGGCTCTGGTAACGCAGCGTCAGCCGCAGCCCGGGCAGCTCCAGCGGGATCATCGCGGCCTGCGGCACCGCGCCGTTGAAGGCGACCTCGGTGCGGGAACGCTCCTCGGCCAGCATCGTGTAGGCCGCCGACAGGCCGTCGACGGCCGTGCGCGCGGGCATCCGCGCCAGCACCCGCATGCGGCCGTCCAGCCGCACCCGGGCCAGCGCGTGCGGGCCGCGCAGCTCGAGGTGCAGGTCGCTCGCGCCCGCCAGGCGGCAGCGCTGCACGATGGCGCGAAACCACTCCAGCGGCGAGGAGCCCGCCACCATCGCCTCGATGTCCCGGGCGGTCTCCGCCGCCTGGCGTTCGTCGGCGGTGGGCGCGTCCGCCGCCTCCAGGGGCGCGTCGCCCAGCGCGGCGCCGCCGGCGAGCAGGGCGGCGAAGACGTCCGGACCGGCCGTGAGATGCCCCGCGAAGACCAGGCCGCGCGACTTGCCCGCCTGCACCAGGTGGTACCAGTCGGGCCGATGGACCTCCTCGGCCGAGGACACGACCAGGAAGCGTCCCCCCGCGAGCGCCAGCGCGGCCAGGCAGTCCCGCTTGTGGTCCGGCACCGGCAGCAGCCCGGCGGCCGGCGGCGCGGGCGATGTCTGCGTGGCGGACAGCACACGCTCGAATCGCGGCAGCCGGGCCGGATCGTCGATGTGGCGGCTCAAGGCGCGGACGCGTCCGAAGTCGCGCCGGCGGCGGCGACCGGCAGCGCGGCGGCACGTCGGACGGCCTCGTCCTCGGGGCGGCCGGGGCGGGTCGGCTCGGCCGCGAGCACCGCCGGCCCGCCGTCGGGGACTGGGGACGCGAGCTCGAGGAAACGGAAGCCGGCCGCCGCCGTGCCGCGCCGGGGCGGCGGGATCACCAGGTGGCGGGCACGCCGTCCGACGCTCGCGGCCTGCTCCAGCAGCAGGCCCTCGGCGTCCAGGCCGAGGATCCGCCAAGGGCCAAGGCGCGACGCGGATCCGGCGGGCGGGGACTGGACGGTGTGGATCGCGCCGTCGTGCAGGACCTCGGCCCGCCATCGGCCGCCCAGGGACTGCAGCGACCACAGGCGGGGCGATCCATCGACCGGATCGCTGTGCCACGGGGAGCTCCCGACCGTCGCGACACCCGGACTGGCCGGGGCCGCCGACGGGCGGGACTCCCCGACCAGGCGCGCGGTGGCCGCCGCCAGTTCCAGCCGCTTGTGCCGATGCGCCAGGTCGATCAGCTGGTGCAGGGTCACCGCGGACGCGGTGCCGGGCGTGGCGCGCGCCTGGGCGCCCGCTTGTGCGTCGATTGGAGCGTTCATTGGAGCGTTCATTGGAGCGACTGACTGCGCGGCCGCGAATCCGGCCAAAAGGCAAAGCACCTGCCCTCGCGTGAGCCGGCGTCGCCGCGGGCGGGGGCACCGCGCGCGGTCAGTAGTGCGCGCCGTGGACGAAAAGGGAACCGGAAAGTTCATAGCTGATCTGCGAGGCGGCGAAGTTCAGGGTCAAGGTCTCCACGACGACGTACGGCGGCACCTGCACCAGGGGGAGCGACCAGAGGCCGTCCTTCAGGTGCCAGGTCAGCCGCACGACAGGTGCGCCGGCGTCGGGCGCCCGGCGGGCGCCGGTGTCGTCGCCCAGGTCCAGTGCAGCGCCGGGCTGGATCGCCGCGTCGCCGCCGCCGACGGTCGCGAGGTCCTGCAGCCGGCTGCCCCAGACGTTGAGCGCCAGGCGCATCGGTGGCAGGCGTGCCGTGGTGAGCGCCTCGCCGGCGCGTAGCGGAGGCTCGGCGGTATCCGCGAGCACCGTCCGCATCGGCGAGGCAAGGGCGTTCTCGCCGGCGGCCAGGCCGCCGGGCATCGACGGCGGCCCCAGTTGCTCCCGCGGCAGGGTGTCCAGCGCGGCGAGCGTGCCGTGATGCCGCGCCCAGGTGGCGACGCAACCGCTGGCGGGAACGCAGTCGACCTGCTGGAGCGTCCATCCGGCGCGGCTCAGGGGCAGGGCGGCGACGGCCCTGCGCCAGCGGTCCAGCGGCTGCGAGCCGGGCCGGCCTGCCGCTTCGAGCAACTGGCCCAGGCGTCGGGTGCGGTCGGCGGCGGCCGCCGCCCGGGCCGCCGCCGCCGTCGCGGACTGCCGGGCCAGGTCGACGGCTGTGCGTTCGAGCGCGCGCTCGTGCCGCAGCCACATCGCGAAGCCGCCGGCCATGCCCAGCACGGCGATGCCGCCCGCCAGCGCGGCCGGCCAGCGGGCCGGCAGCAGCGGCTTCAGCCGCGCGTCGCCGTCGGGCTGGCCGAAGAGCATCTCCAGCGCCAGGGCCTCGCCGAGCCGGTCCCTGCCGGGCAGGTGGCTTGCGACGCGCACCTCCTGGTCCGGATGCATCTCGCGGAACTCCCGCAGGACGGTCAGCGCGGCGTCGAGGTCGGGCAGCAGCCGGTCGAAGCCCGGCACCGGCCGGCGATCCATCAGCCCGACGAAGGCCACGCGCTCGCCCGCCACGCCGGCCGCCGGGGCGGCGATCAGGCAGGCCTCGGCGCCACGCTCGGCGAAGCGCGTCACCAGCAGGGCCACGCCCGAGTAAGCGCGCCGCCCGGTGTCGAGCCCGCGGGCCAGGCCCAGCAGGCCGCCATCGGGCAGGTTCGCGACCAGTCGATAGCCCGCGCCGCGCGCCTGGCGCATCTCCGGCCGGGGGTGATCCGGCCGCGCCACCGGATGCCAGTCCAGCCCGAAGGCCAGCCGCACGCCGGCGAGCTCGATCACCCGGGCCAGGCCGCTTTCGGGCGTCCTGCCCGGCGAGGTCGATCGGCTGTCCATCATGGCAGGGCCAGCCGCGGCGTGATCAGCACCACCGTGCCCTGCCGGGCGCGCGTGCCCCGGCGCGCCAGCGGCAGCAGGCCGCGCACCACGTCCGCATCGTCGAGCAGCGCCTGCTCGCGCTCGAAACCCGCCAGCACCAGCGTGCGGCCCGCCGGCACGCTGACGCGCTGCAGCGTGCTGAAGCTCATGATCTCCGGCAGTTGCACCGACTGCGCGGTGCTGCCGCTGCCGCTGCTGAACGGGCGCAACTGGCGCAGCTCGCTGACCTGCAGCGCGGTCTGCAGCAGCACGAGATGCGAGTCCAGGATCACCGGCAGCACCGTCAGCCCCAGGCCGATCGACAGCTTGGCGGGCTCGATCGCGCCGGGCGTGATCAGCCCGGTCGTCGGATTGACGGTCGCGCTCGTCGTGCGCTGGACATACGACCGGGTCTGCAGCGCGCCGACCGGCACCGGCATGCGGTTGGTGGTGTTGACCACGGCGGAGTAGGCCGTGGACACGCGGCCGTATTCCTGCAGGGCGCGGGCGATCCATTCGCTGGTCGAGCCGCGGGAGGACGAGGTGCCGAGCACGAAACTCAGCGACCCCGCCGTGCCGCCCCCGGACGGCGTGAGCACGGCCGGGGCCAGCAGCTGGAGCTGGTTGCCCGCGTCGAGCCGGCCGAGCATGGCGCGCCAGTCGATGCCGTTGCTGAACTCGTCCGAGAAGCTCACCTGCAGCACCTCGATCTCGAGCGCGACCTGGCGCAGCAGGCTGGTGTTGAGCGCGTCGAGGTGGGCCTGCACGCGCTCGACGTTGTCCAGGGCGTCCGTCACCGTGACGAGTCCGGCGCGCGGGTCCACCTGCAGCGAGGCCGCCGGGGAGAGCATCGGCCTGAGCGCGTCGGCCAGTCCGGCCCAGTAGTCGCTCTGCGTGCTGCCGTCGATCTTGCCGGCGCCGCCGCTCGAGCCTTCCGCGCCGCCGAAGACGTCGAAGGCCGCGTTCGCGTCCAGGCCGCCGGGCAGCGCCTTCACCGGCAGGGCGCGGGTGACCACGCGGGCGAAGACGATGCGTCCGCCCGCATGGGTCCAATGCAGGCCGGCCTGCGCCGCGATGCGATCGAGCAGCACGCGCACGGGGCCCTCGTGGTCGATCTCCACGGTGTTCTGGTGCTCGGCGGCCGAGATGTCCAGACGCTGGCCGCCGGCCTGGGCGGCCCGGCGCAGCGCGGCGCTTTCCTCGGGGGCGGCGGCCGTCGCGTCGAAGGCCGGACGGACGGCGGTGCCGGGCGCGTAGTCCGCCGCGTTGTGCAACGCATCGGGCGTCATGATCACCGGTAGTCCGAGGGCGCGCGAGAGCAGTTCCGCCGCGGCGGACAGCGACAGCCGTCCCGGTACGTGCAGCCGCAGCTCGCCGAACTCCGGCGGCAGCTGTTCGTCCGCGCGCAGCGGGACCGAGCGGCTGGCGAAACGCGGCGACGGGTCGGCCACGACCAGCGGCGGCGGAGCGACGGTCTCGCGCAGCCGGGACTGCAGGGCCTCGGCGCGCGCGTGCAGGTCCCGCTGGACCTGTTCGGTCCGGCGCGAGGCCGGCACCGCGCAGCCGCCCAGGACGATGCAGGCGGCGGCGCCGGCGAGCAGGCGGACCCGCCTCATCGGCGGGCTCCGTCGGGCAGCCAGCGGCCGATGCGCACCACGCGGGTGTCCGCCTGGACGCGGGCCTGCAGCGGGAAGTCGGTGTCGCGCAGCGCCGCCATCGTCTGGTTCAGCGCCTCCAGGAAATTGCCGCGCAGCGTCACCTCGGCATCGATGGGGAAGTCCCGGTCGACCTCCCAGACGAGTTGCCAGCCGGCCTGGCGCGACCAGCGTCGCAGGGCCTGATGGACGGTGCCGTCGGTGCGGTTGAAGGACCAGTCGGTGGCGCGCTCGCCTGCGAGCGCGATCCAGGCGGGCGTCGTCGTCGGGTCGCCGGCCAGCGCGTGCGCATGCGCCGGCGCCGCATCGCAGACCGGCGCGCCGCAGGCCAGCGCGACGGCGACCAGGAGTCGGGACATGACCATCGATCCCACCGCTCAGTCCATCATCAGCGCGTGGACGGTGACGGTGTCCTTGCCGTCGCCCACCGTGCAGGCCTGGGCGAGCTCGGCCACGTCGAGCGGGGCGATCGAACCCGGTGTCTTCACGATGCCCGAGGTCGGCTTGGACTGCTTCACCTCGTCGTTCTTGTCGTCGATCCAGACGCCGTCGGCGATCAGCGCGAGGCCGCGGGCGATGCCGGCGCATTGCGCGGCGGGGATCTTCGTGTAGCTCAGCGTGAAGGCGCCGCCATTGGCGGTGCCGAACGCGCCGTCGAATCCCATCGCGAAGATGTTGCCGCCGAACTCGTGCCGCACGGTCACCTTGCCGCTGGCGTCCTTGCTGACACTTTCCGGGCGGAAGGCCCCCATCGCGTGGGCCTGGCTGGTGGTCAGCTTGCTGAAGTCCATCCGGTCGGCACTGCTGTAGCCGGCCAGGTTGGCACGGATCTGCGGCGCCTGGCGCAGCAGCGCGGAGCGGTCCATCTGCGCGTTGAGATTGCGCATGCCCAGCAGCACGATGACCATGACGACGATGATCACGCCCACGGCGATCAGCAGTTCCAGCATGGTGACGCCGCGTTGCGGTCGCGTGCCGGCGCGGCGGCGGGGCAGGACGCCCGAGGGACGGGCAATGTGACGGGGGAAAACGTAGCGAGGGGAAGCGTGCAGAGACATGGCGCCTGATCGATGAAATGCTGGGGGAATGGACGCCGGTGGTGACCGACGGCGGCTCAGTGGCGCTGGGTCACAATGCGCGCATGACTCCCTCGACGTCCGTTTCCGTGCCTCCTCTCTCCGCTGAACAGGCCGCCGCGCGTGCCGCCGAACTGCGCGGACAACTGCATCACCATGCCCACCTGTACTACGTGCTGGACGCGCCCGCGCTGCCCGACGCCGCCTACGACAAGCTGTTCCAGGAACTGCAGTCGATCGAGGCCGCGTTCCCGGCGCTGCTGACGCCGGACTCGCCGACGCAGCGCGTGGGCGGGCAGGTGCTGGAAGGCTTCGAGACCGTGCGGCATGTGGTGCCGATGCTGTCGATCCGCACCGAGACAGACACCGAGGCCAGCGGTGCCGAGAGCTTCGATGCGCGCGTGCGCCGCGAGCTGGACCTGGGTGAATCGGCCGCGCCGGTCGAGTACGCGGCGGAGCTGAAGTTCGACGGCCTGGCCGTCAACCTGCGCTACGAGCGGGGGGTGCTGGTGCAGGCGGCCACGCGCGGCAACGGCGAGACCGGCGAGGACGTGACGCAGAACGTGCGCACGATCAGGCAGATTCCGCTGCGGTTGGCGGGCGAGGGCGCGTCGGCCGAGGTGCTGGAAGTGCGCGGCGAGGTGTACATGCGGCGCGACGATTTCGAGGCGCTCAACGAGCGCCAGCGCGCCGCCAACGAGAAGACCTTCGTCAATCCGCGCAACACGGCCGCGGGCGCGATCCGGCAGCTCGATCCGGAGCTGGTGCGGCAGCGGCCGCTGAGTTTCTTCGCCTACGGCATCGGCGAGACGCGGGGGTGGGACATCCCGGCCACGCACGCCGGGATGCTGGACGCGCTCAAGGCCTACGGTCTGCCGGTCAACGAGGACCGCGCCGTGGTGCGCGGCGCCGAAGGCCTGGTCCGGTTCCACCGCGAGATCGGCGCGAAGCGCGACGCGCTGCCCTTCGACATCGACGGCGTCGTCTACAAGGTCAACAGCCGCGAGCTGCAGCGGCGGCTGGGATTCGTCTCGCGCGAACCGCGCTGGGCGGTGGCGCACAAGTACCCGGCGCAGGAACAGGTCACCCGGCTCGACCGCATCGAGATCCAGGTCGGCCGCACCGGCAAGCTGACGCCGGTGGCCAAGCTCGAGCCGGTCTTCGTCGGCGGCACGACGGTGAGCAACGCGACGTTGCACAACCTCTTCGAGATGCGCCGCAAGGGCATCCGCGTGGGGGACCAGGTCATCATCCGGCGTGCCGGGGACGTGATCCCCGAGGTCGTCGGCAAGGTGGAGGCGAAGCGGGCGGCCTATGTGCCCAACTTCCGCATGCCCAAGGCCTGCCCGGTCTGTGGCAGCGACGTCGTGCGCGAGAAGGGCGGCATCGACCACCGCTGCAGCGGCGGCATCTTCTGCCCGGCCCAGCGCAAGCAGGCGCTGCTGCACTTCGCCGGCCGGCGCGCGATGGACATCGAGGGGCTGGGCGACAAGCTGGTCGACCAGCTCGTCGACGGCGCCATCGTCACCAGCCTGCCCGGGCTGTACAAGCTCGGCGTGGCCAAGCTCACCGCGCTGGAGCGCATGGGCGACCGGAGCGCGTTGAACCTGGTCGACGCGCTCGAGAAGAGCAAGCGCACGACGCTGGCGCGTTTCCTCTTCGCGCTGGGGATCCGGCAGGTCGGGGAAACGACGGCCAAGGACCTGGCCAGGCACTTCGGCAACATGGACGCGCTGATGAACGCGACCGAGGAACAGCTGCTCGCGGTCAAGGACGTCGGGCCGGTGGTGGCGCGCAGCATCGCGGCGTTCTTCGCGGAGGCGCACAACCGGGAGGTCGTCGAGCAACTGATCGCGGCGGGCGTGAGCTTCCCGGAGAGCGAAGGCGCGGCCGCGGCGCCGGCCGGGCCGCAACCGCTGGCGGGCAAGACGCTGGTGCTGACCGGCACGCTGCCGACCTTGTCGCGTGACGAGGCCAAGGAGCTGATCGAGGCCGCGGGCGGCAAGGTCAGCGGCTCGGTGTCCAAGAAGACCAGCTACGTGATCGCGGGCGAGGAGGCGGGCTCCAAGCTCGACAAGGCGCGCGAGCTGGGGGTCACCGTCCTCGACGAGGAGGGGCTGCAGGCACTGCTCGCCGCGCCACCGGATGTGGTCGACGCTGGCTGACTGCCCAGGTCGCTGGCCCTCACCCCCGCCCTCTCCCGCAAGCGGGAGAGGGAGTGAGAATGCACCGAGCTGGCC
>Ga0065165_1000866_pt1 | contig 39512 bp, 49 predicted proteins | sample AraplaMF_Cvi_mMF_FD_63813 | JGI IMG/M metagenome (GOLD analysis project Ga0065165, IMG submission 63813) | Arabidopsis root microbial communities from the University of North Carolina, USA - plate scrape MF_Cvi_mMF (version 2) (version 3) | ecosystem: Host-associated > Plants > Roots >... | reverse complement strand
GGCGAAGAGCGAGTTCAAGCACATGGAGTATTTCTACTTCCACAACTGCCTCTATGAAGGCGTGTGGAAGCAGAACAAGCGCCGCTTCACCGACCGCACCCCGACCTGGGACGTGCTGCACAAATACCCGCACGACTACAAGATCGTGTTCGTCGGCGACGCCTCGATGTCGCCCTACGAGATCATGGTGCCGGGCGGCTCGGTCGAGCACGTCAACGAGGAGCCCGGCTCGGTCTGGCTCGACCGCATCATCCGCACCTATCCGCATGCAGTGTGGCTGAACCCGGTCGCGCAGAAGCACTGGGACTATTCGGAATCGACCACCATCATCAAGCGCATCTTCGCCAATCGCATGTACCCGATCACGATCGAGGGGCTGGAAGGTGCGATGAAGGAATTGACGCACTGACCATGACGAGGCCGGGCTCTATCGGCAACGGCGGTGTGCTCCCTCTCCCGCTTGCGGGGGAGGGTTGGGGAGGGGGTTTCGCCACGGGCGACGCTCCCCAAGAGGAGAGAGCCCCCACCCGCGTCGCTTCGCGCCGCGACCTCCCCCGCAAGCGGGAGAGGTTGCACCGAGTGTCCGGTTAGCCGATGCCGGAACACCGCTACGAATGAATTGAGGGAGAAACCCATGCCCCAAAATATCACCCGCGGCATCAAGGCGCTGATCGACGAGGCCAACGCCGAGATCGAGACGCTCAACGCCAAGGATGCCATCGAGATCTCCAGGAACGGTGACGTCGTCATCGTCGACATCCGCGATCCCCGCGAGATCGAGCGCGACGGCCGCATCCCCGGCGCGTTCGCCTGCACCCGCGGCATGCTCGAATTCTGGATCGATCCGCAGAGCCCCTACGCCAAGCCGATCTTCCAGGAAGACAAGAAGTTCGTGTTCCACTGCGCCGGCGGCCTGCGCTCCGCGCTCGCTGCCAAGACCGCGCAGGACATGGGCCTGAAACCCGTCGCCCACATCGCCGGCGGCTACGCCGCCTGGCGCGATGCCGGCGGCCCGACGGAAGCGTGGGAGCCGAAGAAGAAGGGGTGAGGATGCTTCGCCGTCGCTCCAATCTCCGGCGTCATTCCCCGCGAAGGCGGGGAATCCAGTACGCCGCGGCTTCACGACTTAATCACAATCGTCTCGGAGTACTGGATCGCCCGGTCAAGCCGGGCGATGACAGCGGAGTATGACGCGCGCTCTTGCTGCGCACGCCCCGGAATGAAAGAAAGACCTCGCATGACCACCGATCCCCTCGTCTCCACCGAATGGCTCGCCGCCCACATCAACGATGCCAACGTCAAGGTGCTCGACGCCAGCTTCAAGCTGCCGGGCGTGCTGCCGCTGCCGAAGGACGACTATCTCGCCGCGCATCTGCCCGGCGCGGTGTTCTTCGACGTGGATGCGGTGTCGGACCATTCCAACCCGTTGCCGCACATGTATCCGAGCGCCGAGCAGTTCGGCCGTGACGTTGGCCAACTCGGTATCTCGAATGCCGACACCGTCGTGCTCTACGATGCCGGCGGCTGGGTCGCCGCACCGCGCGCATGGTGGATGTTCCTGGCCTTCGGCCATGCCAACGTGCGCATCCTCAATGGCGGCTTGAAGAAGTGGCGCGCCGAAGGGCGTGCGGTCGAGAGCGGCGAGGTGAAGCCGAAGCCCGCCACGTTCAAGGCAAGCTACGATGCCAGGCGCGTGCGCAGCATGGAGCAGCTCGTCGCCAACGTCGAAAGCCGTGCCGAGCAGGTGATCGACGCGCGCGCCGCCGACCGTTTCGAGGGCCGTGCCCCCGAGCCGCGCGCGGGCATCCGCTCCGGCCACATCCCCGGCGCCCGCAACGTGCCCTACAACCAGCTGTTCGATGCTGCGACCGGCACGATGAAGCCGCTCGAGGATTTGCGCGCCGCCTTCACCGGCGCCGGCGTCAAGTTGGATGCGCCGATCGTGACCAGTTGCGGCTCCGGCGTGTCGGCCGGCGTGCTGACGCTCGCGCTCTATCGCCTCGGCGTCACCGACACCGCGCTCTATGACGGCTCGTGGTCGGAATGGGGCCAGGAGGGCGGCCCGGCGATCGCGACGGGGCCGGCGTGAATCGTTCGACCGTGGCTACGGCGACGGTGCGCTCCCTCGCCCCGTTCTTACGGGGAGAGGGTTGGGGTGAGGGGCCTCTCTCCGAGAATGAGATCGTCGATAGACCTGTACCCCCTCACCCGGATTGCTTCGCAATCCGACCTCTCCCCGCAAGCGGGGCGAGGTTATAAGAGAGGTCACCGCGTCCGCGCAGTCGTCGTGGCAAGCGTCTGCTGCGGCTGGCCGAACGGATCGAGCGCCTGGTTGATCTGTTGAGGGGCCGGGCGCCGCACGATGCGGTGGCGCTTCTTCGGCTTGGTCGCACGGGGCTTGGCTGCGGTGCTGTCGGCCTTGGTCTTGGCCGGCGCAAGCTCGTTTAGCGCAGCGATCCTGGCCGCTGCAATGTCGCTCACGCGTGACGCCAGCGCCGGCGTCGCGGTGCGTGGCACGTCGGGCGGGGTCGGAGCCGGTGCGGACGGCGGCGGCGCGATGGCAGCCGTCGTGTCGGCCGGGGTGAGCGTGTCCGTGGGCGCGGGAGGTGCAGCCTCGCTCCCGGCAGGCTCGGCGATTGGCGCTTCGGCGGCGGGCGGAGCCGCCTCCGGAAGCGGCGCGATGGCGGCGACCTGTGGCTGGGCCTGGGTCTCGAGCGTCACCGCGGCCATCTGCTCCGGTCCGGTTTGGACCGCGGGCAACCCGATGCTCGGGACCTGGTCCGACACCGCCGGCGTCGGCTCATTGGCGACGCCTGCTGCGGGCTCTATGCGCAGGGCGGCTAGCACCGGCTGGGCCGGCTCGGAGCCTTGCGCGAACACCTGCTCCTGCGGGCCGTTCCGCCAGGACGGATTGCTGACATACTGCTCGTGGCTCGCCCGCAGCAGCGAGGCGGCTCCCAAGCCGAACACCAGGATCGAGGTAGACAGCAGGATCGCGCCAAGCAGGAAGCGAAAGCCGGGAAGCATTGACGGGTTACGAATTTCCGCCCCGGCGTATGGCCAGGGCCCATGAGCCATCTGAACGCGGTGACAGTACTGCTTGCCGCGTTCGCCACGCGGGGATTCGAGCTCAAAGCGGTGGCGAATCAGGCTGATTCGAACATATCGCAACGCCTCCGCGCTGTTCCGCAAAAATCTGGCGGAAGACTCCGGCAATCTACGGCGTGATGCGATTTCGGCCCCGTGATGCAACGGGGCAACTGTGTGCGATTGCATCACAAATCGCTAAATCAGGCACAAATCGGCCTGCAATGTCTTGAATGTGCCGCTATCTTCGGTCATCTGGCCGTTGACGGCTCGGACGGGGCTCGGGGACTGAACAAGAGCGATGATGATCAAACATTTTCTGACGATATGCGCTGCCGCAACAGTCGCTGCGGCGGGAACCTCGCTTGCACAGGCCCAGAGCTATCCGGTCCAGCAGGCACCGAGCTACGGCGCGCCGTCCGAATATCGGCCCGGCGACCGCACCCCGAATTTCGACGCGCTGGAAGACGACGACGACGCGATGCCGCAGGCCTCGCTGCCGCCGCCCGGCCCGGGCGGTCCGATCACGTCGCCCAACGATCCGCGCTACGGCCGTCCCGCCGGTCCCCCGGTCTATTCGGCCGCCCCGCCGCAGGGACCGGTGATGTCGCCGGACGATCCCCGTTATGGCCGTCCCGCCGGCGCTCCGCCCGTCTATTCGGCCGCGCCGCCGCAGGGTCCCGTGATGTCGCCCGACGATCCACGCTACGGCCGGCCTGCCGGTCCGCCGGCGGTGATCTATGCCGATCGCCCGGCTCAGGGATCTGTCCAGGCACCCGGTAGCGACGGACTGCGTCCGCCGGAAGCCGTCGGTGGCCCGACCGCGACCGGAGCGGTCCAGGCCGGACAGCCCCCTGTCGGCGCCGATGGCCGGCCGATGTCGGTCGCCTTGTTGCCGCCCGAGGAGCAGCCTGACGCAGCACCGGCGCAGTTGCCGGCGAACCTGCGCCGCCAGGAGGTCGCGTTCCAGACCAAGGAGCCGGCCGGCACCATCGTGGTCGATACCCCGAACACCTACCTCTATTACGTCCTCGGCAACGGCCGCGCGATCCGCTACGGCGTCCGCGTCGGCCGCGACGGCTTCACCTGGACCGGCGTGCAGAAGATCACCCGCAAGGCCGAGTGGCCGGATTGGCATCCGCCGGCGGAAATGATCGAGCGCCAGCCCTATCTGCCGCGCTTCATGGCCGGCGGCGAAGGCAATCCGCTCGGTGCCCGCGCGATGTATCTCGGCTCGACCGTGTACCGCATCCACGGCACCAACCAGCCCTCGACGATCGGCAAGTTCGTGTCATCCGGCTGCATCGGCATGCTGAACGAGGACGTCTCGGATCTGTTCGAGCGGACCAAGGTCGGCACCCGCGTGGTGGTGATGCCGGGCGGTCCGGCGCCGGGAACGGCGACGGCCTCGGCTGCGCCAACGCCTGGTGCGCCGGCCCCGATGGCCGCGCAGGCTGGCCCGGTCCCGGGCACGCAGCCGACGGTGGTGCCGCCGCTGCCCGCGCCGGTCACCGTGCGCTAGGCGCTTCGCGCGAATTCAAATTGCAAAAGGGCGTGCTTGTGGCACGCCCTTTGTCGTTCAGGCGAGCTTCCGCGGCAGTTCGCTGCCCCTGGTGAAAGCGTCGATCGCCTCGACCATCTGGCCGTAATGGATGCGCAGGCCGTCCTCGGTGGCGTAGCCGAGATGCGGCGTCAGCACGAGATTGTCGAGCTTGCGGAAGGGGTGGTCGGCCGGCAGCGGCTCGACCGAGAACACGTCGAGGCCGGCGCCCGCGATCTTCCGCTGCTGCAAGGCCTCCAGCAGCGCCTGCTCGTCCACGATCGGCCCGCGCGCGGTGTTGACGAGGAAGGACGTCGGCTTCATCCGCGCGAGGTCGTCGCGCCCGACCAGCCCGCGCGAACGCTCGCTCAGCACCACATGGATGGTGACGATATCGGCCATCGCGAACAGCTCCTCCTTGGTGGCGTAGCCGACACCGGCCGCCGCACACTTCTCCGGTGTGAGGTTCGGGCTCCAGGCGATCACGTTCATGCCGAACGCCTTGGCGATCCCGGCCATCCTGCTGCCGAGCTTGCCAAGCCCGACGACACCAAGCGTCAGTCCCTCGATCTCGACGCCGGCAAAGGTCTGCCAGGGCTCGCCCGCATGCATGCGCGCATTCTCCCGGCCGATGCCGCGGGTCAGTTCCAGGATCAGGCCCATGGTGAGCGGCGCGGTCGGATCGCGCGAATATTGCGTGCCGGCGATGGCGACGCCTTGCGCCTTGGCGGCCTCCATGTCGATCGCGGCGTTGCGCATGCCCGAGGTGAGCAGCAGCTTCAGCTTCGGCAGCGATGCGAACAGGCTTTTGGGAAACGCCGTGCGCTCGCGCATCGCGCAGATGATGTCGAAATCCGCCAGCGCGCTGGCGGCGGCCTGTTCCGAGGCGAAGGGATGGCTGAACACGGTGGCATCGACGCGGTCGGACAATTTCGACCAGTCGGCGACGTCGAGGGCGAGGTTGAAATAGTCGTCGAGAATTGCACAGCGCAGCCGCGTCATCAGCGTTCATCCATGGCGAGAGGTGGAACCAGGCCATGGTTGCGCGCAATCACGCCTGCGCGCAAGCCGCTGACGTCTTCAAAAATCCGACAGGAGAGAGAGAAGGGCTCAGAGGTCGCGAGGCTTCAGCCGCAACGGCGCATCCATGCCGTGCTTGGCGCGCCAGGCGGGGCCGGGGCCGCGCATGTAGTGCAGTTCGGGCCGGTAGGGGTTGAAGGCGGTGGCGAAGAAGCGCTTCCAGAAGCCCCGGACCTCGGACACGAATCCTGACGCGTTCCCGGTTTCGGCCGGGACGGGAAAAGAGTGGGTCTCGATCAAAGCCATGATGGGCCTCGCTGTTCTCCCGTTCATTCTGAGCGGGTGGCGCTGTTTCCGCGCGAAACCGAGCTTTGGCCTGATTTATTAAAAGATGGTTTCAATTGTCCGGATCGGGCTCAGGATGGTGTCCGCCCAGTATTCATCCGTGGTGAACGGAGGGAAAACGTTGCCCTTTGGGGGCGGGATCGCTACATCGGCGGCTAAGCAAATCTCCTCAAATCGAAGGTATTCGGGCCGATGGCGCGCCAGTTCATCTATTTCATGCAGGGCCTGACCAAGAGCTACCCGACCCGGAAGGTGCTCGATAACATCCATTTGTCGTTCTACCCGGACGCCAAGATCGGCGTGCTCGGCGTCAACGGCTCGGGCAAGTCGACGCTGCTCAAGATCATGGCGGGCCTCGACAAGGAGTATAACGGCGAGGCTTGGGTCGCCCAGGGCGCCCGCGTCGGTTATCTCGAGCAGGAACCCCATCTCGATCCCGCGCTCTCTGTGCGCGAGAACGTCATGCTGGGCGTCGCCAAGCAGAAGGCCATCCTCGATCGCTACAACGAATTGGCGATGAATTATTCCGAGGAGACCGCCGACGAGATGACCAAGTTGCAGGACGAGATCGAGGCCCAGGGCCTCTGGGATCTCGACAGCAAGGTCGACCAGGCCATGGACGCGCTGCGTTGTCCGCCCGACGACGCCGATGTGACAAAGCTATCCGGCGGTGAGCGCCGCCGCGTCGCGCTGTGCAAGCTGCTGCTCGACCAGCCCGATCTGCTGCTGCTCGACGAACCGACCAACCATCTCGACGCAGAATCCGTGTCATGGCTTGAGGGCCATCTGCGCAACTATCCGGGCGCGATCCTGATCGTCACCCATGATCGCTACTTCCTCGACAACGTCACCAGCTGGATCCTCGAACTCGATCGCGGCAAGGGCATTCCCTACGAAGGCAACTACTCGTCCTGGCTGATCCAGAAGCAGAAGCGGCTGGAGCAGGAGGGCCGGGAGGACGCCGCGCACCAGAAGACGATCGCACGCGAGCAGGAATGGGTCGCGTCCTCGCCGAAGGCGCGTCAGGCCAAATCCAAGGCGCGCTACCAGCGCTACGAGGACCTGCTCAAGCAGGCGAGCGAGAAGCAGACCCAGACCGCGCAGATCATCATCCCCGTCGCCGAGCGGCTGGGCGCCAACGTGGTCGACTTCGAAGGGCTCAGCAAAGGCTATGGCGATCGCCTCCTGATCGACGATCTCACCTTCAAGCTGCCGCCCGGCGGCATCGTCGGCGTGATCGGCGCCAACGGCGCCGGCAAGACCACCCTGTTCAAGATGATCACGGGGCAGGAGAAGCCGGATAAAGGCACCATCACGGTCGGCGAGACCGTGCATCTCGGCTATGTCGACCAGTCGCGCGACGCGCTCGACGGCAACAAGAACGTCTGGGAGGAGATCTCCGGCGGCAACGAGCTGATCCTGCTCGGCAAGAAAGAAGTGAACTCGCGCGGCTATTGCTCGTCGTTCAACTTCAAGGGTGCCGACCAGCAGAAGAAGGTCGGCGCGCTCTCCGGCGGTGAACGCAACCGCGTGCATCTTGCCAAGATGCTGAAGTCCGGCGCCAACGTTCTGCTGCTCGACGAACCGACCAACGACCTCGACGTCGACACGCTGCGCGCGCTCGAAGAGGCTCTGGAGGACTTTGCCGGCTGCGCCGTCATCATCAGCCATGATCGCTGGTTCCTCGACCGCATCGCGACGCACATCCTGGCCTTCGAGGGCGAGAGCCACGTCGAATGGTTCGAAGGCAACTTCCAGGATTACGAGAAGGACAAGATGCGCCGGCTCGGCCAGGACAGCATCATTCCGCACCGCGTGAAGTACAAGAAGCTGACGCGGTGATGGCGGCATGATGCGGCGGGTGTTCATTGCTGCGGTGATCGTCGTCACCTGCGGCTGGTCGCCTGCCCGCGCCGCCGACGCCGCCTTCACGCAGTTCATCGCCTCGCTCTGGCCGGAAGCGCAGTCTGCCGGCGTGTCGCGCAAGACGTTCGACGAGCAGACGCGCGGGCTCGAGCCGGACTACAAGCTGCCTGATCTGATCCTGCCGGGACGGCCCGCCACCGGTGCGCCGTCGCAGGCCGAGTTCGTGCAGGTACCGGCGGACTACGTCAGGGAAGCCTCGATCGCGCGGCTTGCGGGCGAGGGGCAGCGGCTGCTGCAAAAATACAATTCCGCGCTGACGCAAATCGAGAAGAGCTCCGGCGTGCCCGCCACCGTGATGCTCGCGATCTGGGGCCGCGAGACCGACTATGGCCGCTACACGCTGCCCTACGATCTCGTCCGCGTGCTCGCGACACAGGCCTATGTCGGCCGTCGCAAGGACACCTATCGGGGCGAGTTCATCCTCTCGCTGAAGATTCTCGACGAGGGCGTGGTGAGCCGCAAGGACATGCGTTCGTCCTGGGCCGGCGCCACCGGGCTCACGCAGTTCCTGCCGTCCGAATATTACAAGCATGGCGTCGATTTCGACGGCGACGGCCGCGTCGACATCTGGCACTCGGTGCCGGATGCGCTGGCCTCGGCTGCGCAGCAGCTCGTCAACAAGGGCTGGCAGAGCGGCGTGCGCTGGGCTTACGAGGTGCAGGCGCCGGCCAAGGTCGATTGCACCACCGGTGTGCCGGAGGTGACGAAGCCGATCGGTCAGTGGCTGCGCGAAGGCTTTGTGCCGGTGCGCGGACAAAAGCTCAGCGCCGCCGAGCAGGCGCAGCCGGCCTCCCTACTCCAGCCGGAGGGCATCTACGGTCCGGCGTTCCTGACCACGAAGAATTACTTCGTCATCAAGGAATACAATTTCTCGGATCTCTACGTGCTGTTCGTCGGTCATCTCAGCGATCGCATGACCAGCCCGCTTCCGTTCGCGACACCGTGGGCTGCGTCGAAGCAGCTGCGCACCAAGGATGTCGAGACGATGCAGCGCGGGCTCACGCGCGTCGGGCTCTACAAGGACAAGATCGACGGCAAGGCCGGCATGCTGACGCGCGCCGCGCTCGGCGCCTATCAGAAGTCCGCCGGGCTCAAGGTCGATTGCTGGCCGAGCGAAGAGGTGCTGCGCTCGATCCAGGCGGCGCGGTAGCGTGAGGCCAAAGAAAAAAGCCCGGCCGATGGTCTCGGCCGGGCTTCGATCGCGGCGCTGCCATGCGCCAGAGCGATCAGATCAGTAGCAAACGCGAACCGGGCGCACGACCCAGCCGTAGCCGTCCCAATAGCGCTGGCGCTGCCAGTAGCAGGGCGGGGGCGGCGGGGGCTCGGCCACGTAGACGGGACCGCCATAGGCCGGACGGCTCGACGCGATGGCGCCGCCGACGATGGCGCCGCCGATCAGGCCGGCTGCGATGCCGGCGCCGACGCCGTCATGGGCCTTCGCGGACGGCGTGGCGGTCACCAGCGAACCGGCGACCGTCGCAACCGTGAGGGCGGCAACTAAAGTCTTGTTCATGCTCTTGGCTCTCCTGGGAGATGGGATCACCTTGTTAGGGGCGTCCGAGGTTCAAAGGTTCACGCACACTCTGATGGAATTGGCCTTGCAGCTAGGAAGCGCGCAAATGGTCAATCCACGGTAAACGCACACGGAGCTGTGACGAGAAAAAACGGTCTTTTTCAGGCCCGAAAATGAACAGCGCATCCGTAGTGAACCGGCCCCCGACGCGATTCAAGCGAACCGGTTCGCGACGTCTCAGCCACACACCCGGACGCGGCGGACGCGCCAGGCATAGCCGTCCCAGAAGCGCTGCTTCTGCCAGACGCAGCCGTCGCCGTAATAGTCGTCGGCGACATAGCCCGGACCCGGTGCGTAGTAGCGGGGCGGGTAGTAGCCGGGGCCATAACCGGGACCATATCCATAAGCCGGGCCTGGTCCGTAATAATACGGAGAGGCCAGCGCGCCGCCGACAATGGCGCCGCCGATGATCCCGGCAGCTACACCAGCTGCGACACCGCGCTGGGCATGGGCGGGCGTCCCGGCCGTCAGGGCGAGGATAGCGGCGGCGGCAATTGCCAGGAGCGACTTCTTCATTGGCTGGGCCTTTCACACAAGCACGCGGGAACTCTTTAGGGACCAGAGTTCCATACTTCGTTTGAATGATCAATGAACGGCACCTCCGCCGGGCCCGACCAATTGGTATGGTCCGGAGCCCGGCCAAGGAGGCGATGATGGGCAATGCGCTGGTAAATGCACTGATCGCGGCCGGGATCGTCTTCGCGATCGGCTATGGCTGGATCACCCACCTCCAGAACCGCGGCCGACGTTCGCGCGCAGGGGCCGGCAGTGGCGGCGGCGACAGCTATTCAGGAACGAATGACGGCTTCTTGGGGAGCTGGTTTTCCAGCGACAGCTCGGCAAGCTCGACCGACAGCGGCAGTTGTTCCAGCAGCGATGGCGGCAGCAGCGGCGGGGATTGCGGGGGCGGCGGCGATGGTGGAGGAGGCGGTGGCGGTGACTAGATCCGGCCCATTCTTGATCCAGCGCAACACCTTGATTTAGAGCCGTTCTAGGCTGTTTTCCGGCCAGTTTGGAATAGCTTCAAATACCGGTTTTTCCCTTTGCATCCGGGCGGCCTGTTAAATATCGATGACGACGCATCACCGAAGGGCCTGCCGCTTCCATGATCGTTTGTTCCTGTAACGTGCTGAGCGATGACGACATCCGCGCCGCCGTCGCCGATTCCGACGATGCCGTGCGTCATGCCAAGCAGGTCTATGGTTGCCTCGGTTGCAGCGCCGAATGCGGCCGCTGCGCCCGCACCATCAAGACCATCATCGACGAAGCGCTGGGCCCCTGCGCCAAGTCCTGCTGCACCGGCTGCCCTCACAACCACACCGTGGCCGCCAATGACGAGACGGCCGAGCCACCTCAGTTCGCCCTCGCGGCCTGCTGAAAACTTCCGCAACCCCGGCTGAGCTTTTCCCCGGCTGCGTCCCCGTAGCCGTTGCCCTCGTGTTCAAAGTCATTTAGAAGCGTTCTAAATTTGGTTTAGGACCGAATTGGACTGCAAGAGCTGGAGTGAACCATGCAGGGCGACGCAAAAGTCATCGACTATCTCAACAAGGCGCTGCGTCACGAGCTGACTGCGATCAACCAGTACTGGCTGCACTACCGTTTCCTCGACAATTGGGGCCTGCTGGACATGGCCAAGGTCTGGCGCAAGGAATCCATCGAGGAGATGGAGCACGCCGACAAGCTCACCGCGCGCATCCTTTTCTTCGACGGCTTCCCGAACATGCAGGTGCTCGATCCCCTGCGCATCGGTCAGAACGTCAAGGAGATCATCGAGTGCGATCTCGCCGCCGAGATGAGCGCACGCGCACTCTACCAGGAAGCGGCGACCTACTGCCATGGCGTCAAGGACTACGTCACGCGTGACCTGTTCGAGAAGCTGATGAGCGACGAGGAGCATCACATCGACTTCCTCGAGACCCAGCTCGACCTGATCGGCCGCATCGGCCTCGAGCTCTACACCCAGAAGCACGTCGGCGGGCTCGAGGGCGAGGGGCATTAAGCTCCGGCGTCAACGTCACGCTTCAATGTCGTCCCGGCCTTCCGGGACGACATTTTTAGTTGGGCGCTAGTTACAGCTGCGTCTTGTAGCGCTCTTCCACGATCTCCTGGCTCTCCGGCTCGCCCAGGCCCGTCTGGTCGTGAATGACCTGGCCGATGCTCGGCATCACCGAGCGCTGCACCTTTTCCGGCGACCACAGTTTCGAGCGCATCAGCGCCTTGCCGCAGTGGAAATAGACTTCGTTGACCGCGACGTTCAGCACGGCGCGCGGCGGCTTGCCGAACTCCACCATCGCGGCGAGCAGGTCCGGATCGGCCGACAGCGTGCCGTGGCCGCCGACGCGCAGCGTCTCGTCGATCCCCGGCACGAAAAACAGCATGTGCACGAAGCCCGAGCCTTCGACGACGTTGCGAAAACTGTCGATCCGGTTGTTGCCGGAGCGGTCGGGCATCAGCAACTGGTTGGGCCCGGCGACGCGGACGAAGCCGATGCCGCCGCCGCGCGGCGAGGCATCGACGCTGCCGTCGGTGCCCGATGTCGCGAGCACGCAGAACGGCGACATCTCGATGAATTTCTTGGCATGTGCGTCGATCGCGGGACGCGCCTTCGCGATCACGCGCGCGCTCGGCTTCGCATAGATGGTGGCAAGGTCTTCGGCGCAAAGATCGGTCACGAAGGTCTCCCTGATTGACGCCTCGAGAATATCATCTCCCGGCCCGACGGCTATCCTCTTTGTCGCGTCGCCACGGCCGGTCGATCGCGCCCGCGCAGTAAAGCGCCCACCAGACCAGGACCGGTTGAAGCGCCAGCCGTGGCCCGTGATAGAGCCAGCTGTTAGGGAGGGGCGGCAGGTCGATGCCCTCCAGGGCGTGCTTGATGTTCGCCGGCCACACGCAGAGGGCATAGAGCGCGAGTGCCACGCCCGCCCACCAGCGCAAGGGTCTCGTCACTAACGCGATCGCGCCTGCGATTTCGCAGATGCCGGTGATGAAGATGACCTCGGCTGCAAACGGAACCCAGGACGGCGTGATCGCAAGCAGCTTGTCGGGAACCCGGAGATGCGCGACGCCGGCTGCGATGTAAAACGCAGCGAGCACGTATCGCATGGCGCGACGCGCATGGACGTTGACGAGATCGGATTGCATCAGCCCAAATAGCACGCCCGGCATGGAGCAGCCACTGCATAGCGCAGAGGTCGAGAGCAGGCGCGATCGTGCGGTGCAGGTGGCGTATGTCAAGAATTTCGCTTATAACGGGTGGCGTACTTTATCGTTTTCCAAGGAAGGAATTTGTCATGGCCGCAACGCAGGCAATGCGGGTCGCGGGCGATCGGCCGCGCCGTCGCAAGCATGTTCCGGGACAGTTCATCATTCGGCTGAAGCCAGCCGTCGCCCGGCAGATCGCGGCGATCTCGCTTCAGGCGACAACGCCGCGCGCGCTGGCGGCTGCGATGCCCGATGACGTCAGTGGTCCGCTTGATTTCCTGCGCGACAATTTCGGGCTTCAGTCGATGAAGCCGCTATTCGTGGTCGACGGCGGTGGTGCACCCGCGCAGCCGCAGCCGACGGCTTTGGCCGCGATGCATCGCTCGATAGCGCGCTCCGCAACGGCTGCGCCGCGGGAGGCGCTGGCCGGATTTCAGATCGTGCGGGTGAAGGACAGGAAGGTGGATGCAGGCGTCCTGAAGCGCCTGCGTGCCTCCGGGGCGGTGGATCTGGTCGAGCCGGTTCCCAACCGGTGGCTCAGTGCCGCCGCCGATCCCATGAAGATCCGGCAGTGGGGCCTTCGCGCCATCAGATGGTTCGATCGACCGCGGCCAGGTGCGGGGCGGGTTCATGTCGCTGTGCTCGATAGCGGCGTCGATGTCCGGCATCCCGATCTCGCAGACGCGATCGAGGATTATAGGCACGACGGCAACGGAGAGCGTGATTTTCTCGGCCATGGCACACATGTCAGCGGCACGATCGCGGCCGTGGTCAATAATTCGGCCGGCATCGCAGGCGTCGCCAATTGCCGGCTGCACTGCTGGAAGGTGTTCGACGATCCCAAGCGCGCAGGCGACGACGAGAATTTCAACTTCGATTTCTACAGCAAGGCGCTCGCGTCCGCGCTCGATTCCAACATCAAGGTCATCAACCTCAGCATTGGCGGCGAGGACCATTCGAAGACGGAAGCGACGGCTTTCGCCGAACTGATCGATGCCGGCGTCGTCATCTCCACCGCGATGGGCAACGAGTTCGAGGACGGCAATCCGAAGGAATACCCTGCGGGCTACGCGGACACGATCGGAGTTGGCGCCGTCGACGAATCCCACCGGCGCGCCTCGTTCTCCAATACAGGGAAGCACATCAAGCTGGTCGCGCCGGGCGTCAACATCCTGTCGACGGTGCCTCGGGTGAAGGCAAGCTTCGCCGACCACACCAGCTACGATTCCTGGCCTGGGACGTCGATGGCAACACCGCATGTGACCGGCGCCGCTGCGCTCGTCTACATCAACAGGCCGAAGTCCAGGGCGTCCGGGCTCGCGGTCGCCAGGCGCTTGATCGCGACTGCGACCAAACTGCCGGGGATGCGAGGACGAGATTTTACCCCGGAGTACGGTGCCGGACTGCTGGATGTTGCCGCTGCCCTGGGCCGTGCCAAAGCGGCAAAGAAATCAGGCAGGAAAACTTCAAGGAAGGCGCCAGCGAGAAAGGGACAAAAATAGATTCTGCGACCTTGATCGGGCGCCGCGAGCGGCTAGCTTCTCAGCATGTCCGTGCAATTCAAATTCCACGACCATGTCGATCAGCGCCGGCGGCGCAAGATCATCAAGACGCTCGGCGATGCCGGCTATGCCGCCGAGAGCCTGTTTCCGGGACAGAAGCGTCAAAACCTCGCCGCCATCTTCACCGTCGCTGAGGCCGACGCCAAATCCGTTCGTGCCGCGCTCGACGATTTCGGCGATGATATCGAATATGTCGAGGGCTCGCCCAAGCGGGACCTCAAGGCCTGAGTAGCTTACACGGCGTCGGCCGGCACGAAGCAACTGATGATGATGGCGCCGCGGTGGTGGACGTACCACACCACGGCCTGTCCGACCGGATTGCCGCGATCGCGGATGATGGCGCGCTCGGGTACCTCCATCCATTGTCCCTCGATCGGCACCCAATAGGTGCCTCCGCGCACGTCGTAGTCGGTGCGATGACCGTCGGAAATGTCGCAGCAGGGCACGCCGTTCGGCGCGATCACGCTCTTGAACCATGCGCGGATGTCGGGCGGGACGTTGTCGTATTGCCCGTTGTCGAACGCAAACGCGGCGCTCGTCAGCACCGTCATCGTGGCCAGCCAGACGCACAGCGCGAGCCTGTGCATGCGATCCTCCTCATCGCGTGTCGTGCCATGGGCGCGCGATTGCCCGGCGCGTCGATTCGTATCGTTGCTGCGATTAAGCCCGAGCCGTCAGCGCATTGCATGCTCAAATAATATGCGGCGCGAGGGGCGCCGCATATTATGCGTTGCGATATGAACGGTCTGATGTTGCTACATCGTCCGCTGTGGTGCGGTTTGCAGCAATTGCCTGATCTGCTCGACGTAGAATTTCGCGTTGCCCGTCGTGCCGTGGCCGCGCGTCTCGGTGCTGGCCGGTATGAGATACAGCTTGCCGTTCTTGACGTGCTTCATCGCGGCTTCCGTCACGCCGGTCTCGGGTGGGTTGCGCTCGTCGTCGGCGGAGTTGATCAGCAGCAGTGAGGCTTCGATTGCCTCGAGCTTCTCGGCTGCGTTGTAGTTGTGCGATGCTTCCCATTGGTAGATGAAGTCGTTGGCATCCGCCGTGATCGGCGTCGCGAGCCGCTCGTCGACGATCTTGTCGGCCTTGGCCGCCGTCGGAGCCTGCTGTTGATAGGCGAGCGTGCCGCCGATGCTCGCGATGCCGTAGGCGGTGATGGCGTATTTCATCATCCGCGGCTGGGTGGTGTAGTCGCCGCCATTGTAATCGGGATCGTTGCGGATGGTATCGAGCATGATCCGCCGCAGCATCCAGTTGCGCGACGCCATCTCGGTCGGCTGCGAGGCCATCGGGATCAGCGCGTCCATCGCCTTCGGATATTTCTCGCCCCACAGCCAGGTGTGCATGCCGCCCATCGAATTGCCGATGACGAGCCGCAGATGCTTGACGCCGAGCGCTTCCGTCACGAGGCGATGCTGCGCCTCGACCATGTCGTCGTAATCGTATTTCGGAAAGGCGGTCTTCATGCCGTCGGACGGCTTCGACGATTTGCCGTGGCCGATCGCATCGGGAAGGATGATGTAATATTTGGATGCGTCGAGCGGCTGTCCCGCACCGAACAGCTCGCCGGCAAAGCTCGGTGTCAGCATGCTCGCGGCCGACCCGCCCGAGCCGTGCAGCACCAGCACGGGCTGGCCTGAGGGCTCGCCGACGGTGGTGTAATGCAGCTTCAGCTCCGGCACGACCTCGCCGGTGTGGAACTTGAAATCCCTGGCGATCCAGTCACCCTGCTTGGGTGCGGGATAATCGGCGGCCAGGACCGACGTCGAGATGGACAGCAGAACGGCCGACAGCGCGGCGCAGGATGCCTTCATGTTTCTCTCCCCGATGCGGCTCATCAGCGGCCGCGTTGCCGCGGAACTTAGCAGAAGCGCGGGGAACGATGTAGGATTTAGACGCCGCCGATCGTCTTAATGAGAACCCACGGGAGACACTGCATGTGCCGCAACATCAAGACGCTGTTCAATTTCGAGCCGCCGGCGACGGAGGACGAGATCCAGGCCTCGGCCTTGCAGTTCGTACGAAAACTGTCCGGCTTCAACAAGCCGTCGCAGGCCAACGAGGCCGCGTTCGACCGCGCGGTGGCCGAGGTCTCGGAGGCTGCGCGAAGGCTTTTGACGTCGCTGCACACCCATGCGCCGGCGCGCGATCGTGAGATCGAGGCGGAGAGGGCAAAGGAGCGTTCGCGGCTGCGCTTTGGCTAGCGGCTCGAGCGCGCCCGTTCCGTGACCTGGCTCACGGTGGGGGCCCCCTCGATCTGCCACGATGTCTGCCGGGGTTTTGACAGCCCGGAGCACGACCATGAGCCGCCCCCTTCTTCCGCTGAAAGCAGGTGCCATCGTCTTCACGCTGCTGTGGACGGCGTGGATGATGTGGTGGAGCGGCTCGTTCTCGAGCGCCGACGTCGTCATCCTGGCGCTGTGCGGCGCGGCGGTCGGCTATCTCTGGTATCGCGCCATGCGCTGGCAGTTCGAGCGCATGGGCATGCTGCCGCGCAAGGATGATTCCGCCGGGGCGTCTTGAGTGAGATGCGTGTCCCGGACGCAGCGCGTCAGCGGTGCGACGGAGAGCCGGGACCCGGAAACTACGCACATATCGATCGGCAACATGGGCCCCGGCTCAGCAGCGCAGCATTGCATGCCGCGCTGCGTCCGGCGCACGCAACCTTCTAGGCGCTGCGACCAATCCTAGTGGCCGTGCTTCTTCTTTTTCTTCTTTTTCTTGTGCTCGTCGTCTTCGCCGGCATCCTCCTCGTCGTGCGTCTCGTCGGTCTCCTGCACGGCGGCTTCCAGCGCTGCACGCTCGGCTGCTTCCTGCGCTTCCCGCTCGGCGGCTTCCTGCTCGCGCTGACGGCGGCGTTCGTCCCAGGCGTCGAAGAGCTGCTCCAGCCACGGCAGCACCTGCTCGATCGACGGCAGCGGACCGGGCGGTCCGGCTTCGCCGCGCGGGCCTTGCGGCCCCGCCGGTCCTTGCGGGCCGACAGGTCCGCGCGCGCCGGCCTCGCCAGGCTTGCCCTGCGGTCCGGCCTTGCCCTGCGGCCCGGCCTTTCCGGCCGGCCCCGGCTTGCCCTGCGGTCCCGGCTTGCCACGCGCGCCATCCGGCCCGCGCTTGCCCGGGTGGCCCTGCGGCCCCGGCCGTCCGGGTTCGCCCTGCCGTCCCTGAGGCCCCTGTCGTCCTTGCCGGCCCTGTTCGTCTGCCACGCCACTGCTCCCTCTGCGGAAGCAAGCTACTTAGCGGCGTTTGACGACAGCAGCAATTCCGTCCGCGCATCGCGGCGGGCTTGATCAACATCAATCGGCGGCACGGGACACCGTGCCATCGAATTGCGCAACCGCCGCAACCTTCTCGAGGAGCGCGTCATGCGAGCAGCGTGGACAATCTTCTGCCTGTCGGCAATCATCCTTGCAGTCGCAGCCGGGCTTGCCCATCTGCTCGTGCCTGATGTCGTGCCGGTCGCTTTCGCCGAGGAGCCGCAATCGCCATGGGCCGTCATGGCGGCCTTCGTGCTGCGCGCCATCGAGCTGATCGCGGCCTTCGTCGCGGCCTTTGCGCTTGTGGTTCTCGGTGGCGGAATGATCAATCGCGCCGTCACGCGCTAGTCGTGATAGGCCGGCACCTCGATGCCCGAGGCGGCATAGATCCTGATCTTGTTGCGCAGCGTGCGCACCGACAGGCCGAGCACGCGCGATGCGCGCGTGCGGTTGCCGTCGCAGCGTGCCAGCGTCTGAAGCACGAGCTCGCGCTCGACTTCGTCAACGGTTGCGCCGATCAGCAGTGGAACGATCTGGTTGGGAGCAAGGAATTGCGCGTCCTGCGGCGCCGCGACATGAACAGTGGTCATCAACACACCCCGATCAACGCCCGCTTCCTTCGCCGGAAGCGGATCGAGAACAAACGACCCCCAGGCCGTAGATCTACGGTGGGCGGGTTTGGTTAATGAAAAGTTAATTCCGCGCGATCGCACCAGATGACCTCGGGAATGCCGCGAAGGCGCCGCGATTGGCACGAGATGCATAGCGATGCGGGACGATCTGGCGCGCGCGTGCGGCGTTGCGCCTCACACCGTCCGGTACCCGCCGTCCACCATCACGATCGTTCCCGTGACGTAAGCCGACAGATCCGACGCCAGGAAGATCGCGGGTCCCACGATGTCCTCGGGCTTGCCGGTGCGGGCCAGCGGGGTGTGATCGACGAAGGCCTGCACCAGCGCAGGGTTTGTCGCGCGCACATTGGCGTTGATGTTGGTCTCGATGAAGCCCGGCCCGATCGCGTTGACGCGCACGCCTTCCTTGCCCAGTTCGACCGCGAGTGCCTTGGTGAAGCCGAGCACGCCGTGCTTCGAGGTCGTGTACGCCGCCGAGCTCGGCGTGCGCAGATGCACGAAGGACTGGATCGAGCCGATATTGACGATGCGGCCCTTGCTGGCGCGCAAGGGCGCGAGGAACGCCTGCGTCACGTTGAAGACGCCGTTGAGGTTCAGCGAGATGATGTCGTTCCAGTCCTTCGCCACCGTCTCCGGCTCCGCGGTGAAGGCGTTGCGGCGGGTGATGCCGGCATTGTTGACGAGGATCGAGACCTGCCCGACCTTGTCGGCCACTTGCTTCGCCAGCGCAAAGCAATCATCGCGTTTGGTCACGTCGAGCGCAAAACTCTCGGCCTTGCCGCCGGCGTTGCGGATCTCCTTTGAGGCTTCCGCGACGGTGTCGGTGTTGACGTCGAGCAGCACCACTTGTGCGCCCTCGCGGGCATAGCCGGCCGCGATCGCCCGGCCGATGCCGGAACCCGCGCCCGTGACGACAGCGATATGGTTTGCGAGCAATGCCATGGCAATTTCCTCCCGATTTCGTTTCTAAGTTTCATGAAAGGCTAACCCGAAATTAAGGGGTCGGAAACGGCGGCCTTGGCATACTGATCTTCATTGCTAAACGTTGCGCGCATGATGGAACGGCTTGAATCCTGGAAAACGGCGCTCGAACGCCTGAGGTCGGCGGAGGCGGCTGATTGGGCCGACGCGGGCCGGCTCGTGGCCGAGATCGCGCGGATGAGCACCGATACGATGCTGCGCCAGGCAGCCGAGCAGGCGCTTCCGGTGCTGCGCCAGGCCGCGGACAATGACGATCACGGCGTCGCGCTGGCGGCCCGGCGCCGGATCGGCGTGGTCCTCGACGTCGTTCACGATCTGACCGCGCCGCGCTTCGGCCGCCGCAACGCCGCGCCGAAAAAACTGTCGAGCGAGGATCGCGCCCGCAAGATGCTCGGCCTGCCGCTCGCGGTGCAGCTCACCTGCGACGATATCAACCAGGCCTATCGCCGCGCCGCCAAGGGCATGCATCCCGACCGGGGCGGCAGCGCGGAAGCCTTCATCGACCTCGCCGCCGCGCGGGATATTTTGATCCATCCCGGCGCGCACAAGGACGCGTAGAGCGCCTCAGCTCTTGCTCACGCAGCTCGGATAGGGCGCAGCTTCGCCCACGACGATCGGGCAGAGCTCGATCGGGCTCAGTTCGAGCAGCCGCTTCTGCCAGCGCTCGTCGTTCACCGGCGGCTCGTCGCTCTCGGGGCCGCGCTCGGCCCATTGGATGGTGTAATAGTCGCTCGCCCCCTTCAGCGTGATCAGCAATGCGGTCTCGCTGTGCCGGGTCGGGCCGCTGTCGACGCGGCCGCAGCCGATCACGGCGCCGAAGCCCTCGAAGCGGCCGAACTTCAGCGCACCGAAGGGTCTTGCCGCAAAGCTGTCCGGGCAGGCGGATTTGAAACCGCCTGCGATGGTGCCCGCGAACTTCTCGGGCGATGCCCCCGGCGTCAGCGTCATGCCCTTCTCGCCGGTGACCGTGATCATCTGCGTCCAGCGCTCCGGCGTCTCGTCCTTGAGCACGGCCTCGCGGATGTAGTGGCCGCCCTTGGTGTTCTCGAACACCGCTGTGAAACCAGAAGGCATCGCGAAGGAGACGAGCTGGCCGAAGATCGGCGAGATGACGCGGAAGGATTGCGGGGCCTGCGCCTGCGCCGCCATCGCGAGCAGGACCGATGCGCCGAGAATTGTTGCTGTCGTCGTCATGCGCATCGATCTGCTCCGAAGTCGCGAGGCAAAAAAACGAGCGGGCAAGGATGCTAGCATCGCATCCTTGCCCGGCCCTTGTCGTCCGCCGATCGAATTCTTACCAGGAGCAGTGGCCGTTCTTCAAAGCACCATCCTTCAGCACCAGCGCATCGACGAAGGTGGGCACGCTCGCGCTGGCGCGATGATAGCCCGCCGGCCACGGCGTGGTCGGAATGCTCTCGTCCCAGATCTGGCAGAAGCCGGTGTCCTGCCAGCGGATCAGATGATAGCTGGCCTGGGCAGGGCTCGCGGCAACGAAGGCGGTGACGGCAAGGCCGGCGGCAGCGCACAGCATGGAAATACGACGCATGATCGGCTCCTCAAATGAAAGATGTGATGCGCCTCCCGACAATGCGGGGAGGGGTGGTGCGGGGCGCTCTGGGCCCCGAACAAGACGTGAGTAGTTCCGCCTGCGGATGAGGTTCAAACGGCGTATGCCGGAAATGCAGGCTCCCGGCTGAAAAAACGGGCCGTTCGCCAAAAAGAAGAAGGGCGGATCGCTCGCGCGACCCGCCCTCGAAATCCGCTTCGTTCTCTGACGCCTAGAGCGTGCACTTGCGCTCGGAGCGCAGCTTGATCTGGAGGTCGGAGGCGGCCGTGAAGGTCGGCATCGGCTTGCTGACGACCTTGTAGGTCGAGGTGCCCCACTGGAACGGCTTGTACTTCAGGTCCTCGTTCCAGACCTGGCAGATGCCGGTGTTGTCCCAGCGGATCACGTAATAGCCGGGCGCCGCGGACGCGGGCATGGCGAACACGGAACTAGCGATGCCGGCAACGGCACTGAGGGCGAGAACGCGACGCATGAAATATCTCCTGATGGGGAACGTGACCGGAAACTGGTGCGGCAAAATGGTGCGGCTGGCAAGCCGGGGGGCGGTCGATCACGGATATGTCAGGTCAGGTCCTCCTTGCGGACTATCCCTTGGCCAGCGACGCCACCGCCTCGATCTCGATCAGCATCTTCGGATCCGGCAGCGCGTGCACCACGCAGGTGGTGCGGGCGGGGTAAGGCGGCGGCCCGAAGGCGCCGGCATAGAGCGCGTTCATGGCGGCGACATCCGAGGCGCGGGTCAGCAGCACGTTGACCTTGACGAGGTCGCGGACGGTTGCACCGGCATCGTCCAGCACGCGCGTGATGTTGACGACGACATTGGCGAACTGCGTCTCGAAGCCGTCGGGCAGCGCGCCGTTGGCGTCGAAGCCGGGAATGCCGGAGAGGAACAGGAGATCGCCGACGCGGGTCGCAAAGGACAGCGGAGGCGCCTTCACGTGCGGCGGGGGCGCGAAATGCTGGATCGGCATGGGCATCACCTCGGAAGGGCTGGGACGCGCGAGGGTAGCGACATGCGCAGGAGTTGCAATCGGGATCGGGAGAGGGCGCCAAAACAAGAACCGCGAAAACAACCCCATGCACAGTAGAAACGGTGCGGAAATCATTGGTGAATTTTCGGGATTCGGGAAGAGCGAAATTCTCGCTTGCTCCGTCGGGCAAAACAGGGGCAGAATGGGATGCTGGCAATGGTCGGTGTGGAGCCTCAAACTCCGCCGTCATGCCCCGGCTTGACCGGGGCATCCAGTACGCCGCGGCCTTCCGGTTCAATCACAAGCGCCTCTGGAATGCTGGATCGCCCGGTTGAACCGGGCGATGACAGTCGAGGACGTTGCGGCAGACCGCGCCTCACACCCGCACCATCATGTTGCGGCCGCGATCGATCGGATAGATTTGTCGTGTCTGATTCGTTTCCTCCCTTGAAAAATAGCCCCCGGAGATACTCCATGAAGATCGCCACCACCCTTCGCGCCGCCCTGGTCGGCCTTGCCGCGCTTGCCGGCCTCTCGACCTCGGCGATGGCCGACGGCGGCACCGTGGTGCTGACGATCTACAAGGCGGGCTGGATCATCGGCGGCTCGGGCGGCTCGGGCGTGCTGAACTTCCGCGGCCGTGCCTATTCGCTCTCCACCGGCGGGCTCGATTACGGCCTCGTCTTCGGCGGTTCCAAGACCGTGCTGCGCGGCCGCGTCTCCAACATCAACCGCCCCTCGGACGTCGCCGGCGTCTACGGTGCCGCCGGTGCCGGCATTGCGGTCGGCCGCGGCGCCCGCGCCATCGTGCTGACCAACCAGAAGGGCGCGGTGCTGGAACTGTCGGGCACGCAGGTCGGGTTGATGGCCAACGCCGATCTCAGCGGGCTCGCGATCACGATGCGGTAGAAGGCGGTTTTCGCTGCTCCTCGTAGCCCGCATGAGCGATAGCGACATGCGGGTCAACTCTCGGCCCCGGATGTCGCTTCGCTCATCCGGGCCACGCTTCCTTCAGCGCGATGACACCTCGGCCCGCTTTTCCGTCTTGGCGGCTTGCGCGGCCTTGCTGGCGCGGATCATCAGGAACGCGCCGGAGAAACCCGGCAGCCGCCAGCGCCCGTCGATCTCGGTGGCCTCGGCATTGACCGTGCCGTCGTAATGCACGGTGTCGAAGCCGTAGCCGGGCGGCTGGTAACGTTTGACGAACGAGACCGAACTTCCGGAGCGGTGGCCCGCGATCGAGGCGCTGTGGGTGCGCAGCGGGCAGCGCGGGTTCGAGCAGGGCTCGGTGACATCGCCGCTGAGCGTGCCATGGGTCTCGACCAGCGTCGCGGTGAACGTGACCATTCCTGTGCCCGGCTGGATGTAGCTGCCGTCCCAGACACCGGTCAGATCCTCGCTCATGGCGGTGCCTTCCTCGGGTGATGCGGCCCGGTTGATATCAGGCTCTTCCATCTCGAGTCGTATCGCCACCGTGACGCGCTTGCAACAGTCGGGACGCATGCGCGCGCCGTCGTTCGATCGGGGGACGCGGCGCATCGCCCATTCGACGTATGGATTCGCCGTGAAATGTCTTCGAAGGCCCGACATGCGAGGTTCATTGATCCGTCCGAACAGGCCGGGATTGCTTGGTGGTGCGGCGCTTCTGGCCGGCTTCGCGTTCGCATCACCGACGCAGGCCGCAGATCTTGCGCCGTTCACCAAGGCACCGCCGCTGGCCGCGTCCTCGTGGACCGGATTTTACGCCGGGCTTGGCCTCGGCCTGCGATCAACTGAGGCTGATCTCACCACCACCTCCGTGCTGCAGGACGGCGTTCCGCGCGACCTCAACGGAGCCGTGGTGACCCAGCCGTTCGACGGCACCGGCTTTCGCGTCAATCCCTATGCCGGCTACAACTGGCAGGTCGGGCCGCACTGGGTTGTCGGTGTCGAAGGCGATGTCGGCTTCGGTGACCAGACCACGGCACTGCCGGGGTTTCGCGCCTCGCCGCGGGCGGGGTCATCGACCTTCGCGGTCGACAGCCTGTCGGTGAAAGCCGGTTGGGATGCGAGCGTGCGCGGCCGCGCCGGCTATCTGCTGACGCCATCGACGCTGGTCTACGCCACCGCTGGCCTCGCCTGGCAGCATGTCGACGTCACCTCGGTCTGCGTCGGCGCCACCTGCAACAATGCGCTGCCTGCCGTGGTGTCGAACTCGGCGACCAGGACCGGCTGGACGCTCGGGGCCGGCATCGAGACCGCGCTGTGGGGCAATTGGTTGCTGCGCGGCGAATATCGCTACGCCGATTTCGGCACCACGCCGTTCTCCATCGCACGCACGACGACCGGCGCGGGACCCCAGCTCACGATCGACAATTTCGATACCAGATTGCGCACGCACATCGCGAGCGTCGGCCTCGCTTACAAATTCGGCGAGCCCGTCATCGGTGGCCGTTCGCATCCGCTCTCCGCGCAGGCCGCGATCTTGCCGTCCTGGACCGGCGCCTATGTCGGCGCCGGCCTCGGCGCGCGCGCCACGCGCACCGATCTCACGGCGACCTCGGAATCGGTCGGCGGCTTCACGGACGATGTTCTCGAGCGCCGCGCCAATAGCCGCCCGATGGACAACATCGCGCTCCGCGGCGCCCCCTATGCCGGCTATCTCTGGCAGGTCGCGTCGCAATGGACCGCCGGCGTCGAGGGCGATGTCGGCTTTGCCGACCGCACCACCACGCGCCAAGGTTTCACCACCATCTTTCTCGCCGACTCGCAATCGCCCGGCGAAAGCCTCTCGATCCGCAGCCGCTGGGACGCCTCGTTGCGCGCGCGAGGCGGCTATCTCGTCAACCCGCAGACCATGCTCTACGCCACCGGCGGCGTCGCCTGGCAGAATTTCGAGCTGACCTCGACCTGCACCAGCAGCCCCTGCACCGGCTTCTTCGCCTTGTCGCCGCCGATCATCAGCCAGTCCACGACGAAGACCGGGTGGACGCTCGGTGGCGGCCTTGAAACGGTGCTGTGGGGCAACTGGCTGGCGCGCGCGGAATATCGTTACGCCGACTACGGCAAGGCCGGCTTCAGCGTCGCGCGGTCGAGCGGCCGGGCCGATCATGATCCGTCCGCGAACACATACGACGTCGCGATGCGGACGCATCTGGCGACGTTCGGGGTGACGTACCGGTTTCAGTGAGGGGGCGACGGTGGTCCCGGATTGCGCTGCGCTCCATCGGGGGCCCGTTACCCCATCTACGAAGTCGCAGCCTTGAACACCGCCAGCTGCGCCTCGAACGCCCGCCTGAACGCCGGTCGCGCTTCGCCGCGCGCGACATAGGCGGCGATATCGGGATATTCGTCCAGCAGGCCCGATGCATTCAACCGGCGCAGTACCGTCACCATCATGAGATCGCCGGCGCTGAAGGCGCCATCGAGCCAAACGGCATCGCCGAGGCGGCGAGACAATTCGCCGAGCCTGGTACGGACGCGATCCCTGAGCGTCGGCAGGCGCTCCTCATACCAGCTCTTGTCGCGCTCGAACAGCATAGCCATCCCGAGCTCGACGATCGGCGGCTCCAGCGTGTTGAGCGCGGCGAACATCCATGCGATCGCGCGGCTTCTTGCGTTCGCGCCCTCCGGCAGCAACCCGGCATGGCGCTCGGCAATGTGCAGCACGATCGCGCCAGTCTCGAACAGCGCGAGGTCGCCGTCCTCATAGGTGGGAATCTGCCCGAACGGATGCAGCGCAAGGTGCGCGGGCGCCTTCATCGCCGCGAACGAGACAAGGCGAACGTCGTAGGGCTGGCCGACCTCTTCCAGCGCCCAGCGCACCCGCATGTCGCGGGCCTGCCCCGTGCCGCGGTCGGGCGAATTTTCGAAGGCGATGATGGTGGGCGGCATCGGGGAACTCCGGAGTGAATGCGATGTGTCCAAAGGACGAACGAGCGAGGCGGATTCCGACAGGGTGAGGTTTTGCCCGCGCGACAGTCTGGCGACGTGATCCGCTTCACCAGGGTCGCCTCGGATCGCTATAATGCCAATTCCAGCAGGATGGTGAGCCCATGGGAAACGAATTGGAAGGCAAGGTTGCCGCCGTGACCGGCGCCGCGTCCGGCATCGGATTGGCGAGCACCGAGGCGATGCTGGCCGCGGGCGCGCGCGTGGTGATGGTCGATCGCGACGAGGCTGCGCTGACGACGCTCTGCAACAAGCATGGCGACGCGGTGGTTCCGCTGGTGATCGACCTGCTCGATCCCAAGAGCTGCGCGACGCTGCTGCCGCGGGTTTTGGAGAAGACAGGCCAACTCGACATCCTGCATGCCAACGCAGGCACCTATGTCGGCGGCGACTTGGTCGATGCCGATACGATGGCGATCGATCGGATGCTGAACCTGAATGTCAACGTCGTGATGAAGAACGTGCACGACGTGCTGCCGCACATGATCGCGCGCCGGACCGGCGACATCATCGTCACGAGCTCGCTGGCGGCGCATTTTCCGACGCCGTGGGAGCCGGTCTATGCGTCGTCCAAATGGGCGATCAACTGCTTCGTCCAGACGGTGCGGCGCCAGGTCTTCAAGCACGGCATTCGCGTCGGCTCGATCTCGCCCGGCCCGGTCGTCAGCGCCCTGCTCGCGGACTGGCCACCCGAGAAGCTGACGGAAGCCAGGGACTCTGGCAGCCTGCTGGAGGCGAGCGAAGTCGCTGCCGTCGTGATGTTCATGCTGACCCGGCCGCGCGGCATGACCATCCGCGACGTGGTGATGATGCCGACCAATTTCGATCTCTAGGGCGCCTGCTCTTGTAGGGTGGGTTAGCGAAGCGTAACCCACCACCTTCGTCACCGGGTGAGAGACCTTGGTGGGTTACGCCTTCGGCTAACCCACCCTACGAAGCAATCCATTGCGCCAACTCCCGCCACGGCGCGATCGTCCAATGCCCGGACGCCGCACCAGACGGCGACGGCAAAACGAAGATCTCCGGCAGACTTTTATCACGCGCCTGCCGCCCCAGCGCGATGCCGCTCGACGGCCGGCCGTAAAACAAGCTCGCAGCCTTCTTGCTCGTGAACGCAATCGTCCTCGGCCGATACTTTTCGATTTTGGCCCTGAAGCCTGATACGTCGATCGTCTCCGCCGCGATCTGATGATCCATCCCCGCGCCCGACTTGGAGAGATCGGTGAAGCCGATCCCGAGTTCGATCAGCGCGGCGAACTCGCCCGGCTGATACCGCCGCGGCGTGATCCCGGCCTCATGGATCGCCCGCCAGAAGCGGTTGCCGGGATGGGCGTAGTAGTGCCCGAGTTCGGCCGAGCGCGTCGAGGCGGCGGTGCCGACGAAGACGAGACGGAGGTCGGGGCGGAGCTGGTCGGGGAGGCGGTGGGAGAAGGGTTGAGTCAGATCAACCTCAGTCCGCATGACTTGCGGGTCGAAGGCGACACGCTACTTCGGTAACTGGTAGACCCTGCTCTGCGAGAGTATCGCACAACATGCCACGCACGGGTCACGCCGGAGCCTTTTTGAAGACATAGCGCATCAGACTCCCCCTGCCTTCAATCGAAAACAACTTACTGGCGAACGCTAGGTATCCTAGGTACATGCGATACCCTCTGGCACCGAGAATACGAACAAGAGCGTCTTCATTCCTTTGGATACTTGCAACCCAATGCGATGTCGTAAGTGCATAGTCAGAATGATGCTCGTGTTGCTCCAAGATTGAAAATCCGCTTGCTTCAAGTCTGGCCCCGGTTTGGGACCGCGTTTCCAGAAAATGCCCCGGGAAGATCTCGCGTTTGGCTACTCTGTAGGTGTCGCCCCCCCACCAAACCGGAGGTTTGGTGATACACTGGAGGTAAACAATCCCATTTGGAGTCAGTAGGTCTCGAACGACTTCCAAGAGTTGTGAGCGTCTATAGGGGGTCAGATGCTCGATCATGCCAACAATAGTAACCAGATCGAAGCCTTGTTTGTGTTTCTTCAGCTCTAAGAAATCACCGTACAGAATTTCTGAGCCATAACGTTGTTGGGCATATTCCATCTGGCGAACACAATTGGTGTTGCCAATGGAGCGCATTCCCAGCTCATTCCGAAAGTAGGCCCCCATTCCACCCCAACCAGAGCCGATATCTAGGTGGGCTTTGCCTATCAGAGGTCCCATGTATTTATTGGCGAGTCCTTCAATCAAGTTGAACTTGGCGAGTTGGGCCTCATCGAGTGTTTCGTCGCCCTTTGGAAAATGGCCGCAGGTATACTGCATGTAATTATCTAGGAACAGCTCATATGCGCTCGCACTCTGCGAGTAATGTTCCAGTGACTCAAATCTCTTTGTGAAAATCGGATGAAGAACTTTCAGGCTGCGAGCAACAAGATCTTTATAGAATTCTAGGGGAGTTTCGGGTCGATCGGTCGAGAGGTTCATTTCGTAAAGTACGTCAACCGCTTCAGAAATTGGACCAATTACCTGAAGATGCCCGTCAAAATATGCAGTTACGAAGTCGATTAGTCTCATTCGCCGGAAAAGGTGCGAGAAGATCTTTTCTGACGACAGGCGAAACTCCACCGGTTCGCCTGCACTTGTGCCGTTTCCGATAACTATCGAGTTTGCTCCTACAGTGACTCGAAGGCTCTTCCCGCGCGATGAAAGAATGCCAGCCATGGCGATGCTGGCTGCAACTAGTTTATCGGTGCCGTCAAACCTCCAGCGTCCCTGGGGCACTGCTGTCATCGGCTCAGACAGAGTCATATTTCGCGCAACTTTCATGAAGGGGTCCCTCTGTTACTCCCCTCTTTCTTTTTTGCCTCGTCCTTGAGCTTTTCTCTCCTAGCTTCTTCTTGCCAGTATTTGCTCACCGTGGGCACCGCCAAGGAAGCTATCACGAAGAAGACATGCATACCTTTTTGAACTTTGCTTCCAAGGATGTCTACCATTTCGTTGGTGGAAATCGGCGGTGTTTGGTACGAGAAGGCACCGAACGTCGCTAAGATCAAGATTCCGAAACCGAAGCAGATATACAAGCCCGGATCCGGAACATCACACTTTTCGATCGTGAGCGTGAAGATCATAATATAGAAGGGTATGAAAGGACTTAGCAGTCCTCCTGTTAGCCAAATCAGTAGGCAGCAAACGACGACATAAAGGCCGCTCAAGATAGTTATGCGACGCCGAACTTGTTCTCCGAGCTGATCCTTAAGGGCGGATGTTCCGTCCTCGGAAGGCAGTTCGTCCACTGCGCGAATTTTCTTGGCGAAGTGATCGCCGGTCCAAAAGGACAGCCAAGATAGTGCGGCGAATGAGATAATAAAAAATATTGTAAAACCGAAAAAATGGGATTGCGAGATATTGGGTGTTGTGAAGAAAATAAATACGAACCATGCGGCTGCAAAGACAGCTCCGAAGCCGCCTGTATGTCCCTCCATCTGAAATAAGTAAGGGAATTCTGAAAGTTCTATATTTCGCTTTCTAAATATAACAATTTCCGGCACTTCGTCCCCCCACGGTGACCGTCCTGCCAATTAACTGTTGTCATCTAGACACAATCTTTGGTTGGGTGCAACTGACGCGAGAGTCGCTGAAATGGGCGACTCTCGGTGTTGCAGGTCAGGGGTATCCTCGCCCTTAGTTTTGCGGCCGAGGTTCAGTCGCCTCCGAGCGTTGAAATGAGGACTCCTCACAACACCCGATTACTCTCCTTCACCTTCTCTGCGTCCAGATAAACGCTGCTCCCCATCTCCTTGAACTTCGCGCTCATCTTGGCCATGCCGTCCTCGGCAGTCCCGCTGATCGACATCCCCACCGAGTTCGGATCGTTCAGCGTCGCCGCGTAATCCCGCACGTCCTGCGTGATCTTCATCGAGCAGAATTTTGGGCCGCACATCGAGCAGAAATGGGCGACCTTGTGGGCTTCCTTCGGCAGCGTCTCGTCGTGGAAGTTTTTCGCCGTCTCGGGATCGAGGCCGAGGTTGAACTGGTCGCTCCAGCGGAAGTCGAAACGGGCGCGGGAGAGCGCGTCGTCGCGCAGTTGCGCCGCCGGGTGGCCCTTGGCGAGATCGCTGGCGTGGGCGGCGATCTTGTAGGTGATGACGCCGGTCTTGACGTCGTTGCGATCGGGCAGGCCGAGATGCTCCTTCGGGGTGACGTAGCAGAGCATGGCGCAGCCGAACCAGCCGATCATGGCGGCGCCGATGCCTGAGGTGATGTGGTCGTAGCCCGGCGCGATGTCGGTGGTCAGGGGCCCGAGGGTGTAGAACGGCGCCTCGCCGCATTCCTTGAGCTGCTTGTCCATATTGATCTTGATCTTGTGCATCGGCACGTGGCCGGGGCCTTCGATCATGACCTGGCAGCCCTTGTCCCACGCGATCTTGGTCAGTTCGCCGAGCGTCTCCAGCTCCGCGAACTGCGCGCGGTCGTTGGCGTCCGCGATCGAGCCCGGACGCAGGCCGTCGCCGAGCGAGAACGAGACGTCATACTTGCGCATGAGGTCGCAGATCTCGTCGAAATGCGTATAGAGGAAGCTCTCCTTGTGATGCGCCAGGCACCACTTCGCCATGATCGAGCCGCCGCGGCTGACGATGCCGGTGACGCGGCTGGCGGTGAGGTGGATGTAGGACAGGCGCACGCCGGCGTGGATGGTGAAATAGTCGACGCCCTGCTCGCACTGCTCGATCAGGGTGTCCTTGTAGAGCTCCCAGGTCAGCTTGACCGGATCGCCGTTGCACTTCTCCAGTGCTTGGTAGATCGGAACGGTGCCGATCGGCACCGGCGAGTTGCGCAAAATCCATTCGCGCGTGGTGTGGATGTTGCGGCCGGTCGAGAGGTCCATCACGGTGTCGGCGCCCCAGCGGATCGCCCACACCATCTTCTCGACCTCTTCCTCGACCGATGACGTCACCGCCGAGTTGCCGATATTGGCGTTGATCTTGGTCAGGAAGTTGCGGCCGATGATCATCGGCTCGAGCTCTGAGTGATTGATGTTGGAGGGGATGATGGCGCGGCCGCGCGCGATCTCGCTGCGCACGAACTCCGGGGTGATGAAGGCGGGCACCGCGGCGCCAAAACTTTCGCCGTCGGCGAGGGCGGCTTCCGCCCGCTCGAGCTGCTGCTTGCGGCCGAGATTTTCGCGGGCGGCGACGTAGATCATCTCCTTGGTGATGATGCCGGCGCGGGCGAATTCGAGCTGGGTGATCTTGTGGCCGTCGAGGCCGCGCAGCGGCTTGTGATAGGCCGAAAACGCACGCGCGGCCTTGTCGGTGGAGACGCTGCCGTTGTCTTCCGGCTTGATCTGGCGCCCGTCATATTCCTCGACGCCGCCGCGCTCCAGCACCCAGTGCTTGCGGTTGCGGGCGAGGCCGGCGTTGACGTCGATGGTGACGCTCGGATCGGTGTAGGGACCCGAGGTGTCGTACACCGGCAGGTTCGGCTCGCCGGCGCCTTCGGACAGGATGATCTCGCGCAAGGGCACGCGGATGTCGGGCGCCGCGTCGGGCGTCGCGAAGATCTTTCGCGAGGAAGGAAGCGGGCCGGTGGTGACGGCGGGGACGGTCTTTTCGGGATTGGAGCGGATGTTCATGGGATCCTCCGTTGAATATGATTATCGCGTCGTCGCGTGCTGTTCGTCATCCTGAGGTGCTCTCATTGCGGCGCGTGCGCGCCGCAATGAGAGCCTCGAAGGATGGAGCCGGGCCGTCGCCCTTCGAGGGCCGCTGAAAAAGCGGCCACCTCAGGGTGACGGGATGAAGACAGTTCCTCCGTCATTGCGAGGAGCCCTTGCGACGAAGCAATCCAGACTGTCTCTGCGGAGAGACTCTGGATTGCTTCGCTGCGCTCGCAATGACGGGTGGAGAGAGCGGGGCCCAGCATCACGCAGCTTCCTTCAGGCCGAGCCATTGCCGCACGCGGGCATCGGGGTCGGCGTTTTGGGTGACGTCGGACACCACCGCGATGGAATCCGCGCCGGCCGCAAAAATCTCCGCGGCGTGCTCGAACTTGATGCCGCCGATCGCGACCAGCGGGATGGTGCCGATGCGCTTCTTCCATTCCGTGATCTTCGGAATGCCCTGCGGTTCGAAGCGCATCGATTTCAGCGTGGTGAAGAAGATCGGGCCGAGCGCGACGTAGTCGGGTTTCGCGGCGAGCGCGGTTTCGAGCTCCGTGTCGTCATGGGTGGAGATCCCGAGCGACAGGCCGGCCTCGCGGATCGCGTCGAGGTCGGCGTCGGCGAGATCCTCCTGGCCGAGATGCAGATATTTCGCGCCGGCGACGACGGCGGCGCGCCAGTAGTCGTTGACCACGAGCTTGGCCTGCGTGCCATTCGTGATCGCCAGCGCGTCGGTGACGATCTGGAGCGCCTGCGAGTCGTCGAGATCCTTCGCGCGCAGCTGGATGGTGCCGACGCCGAGCTTGGTCAGGCGCTCGACCCAGGCGAGGCTGTCGACGACGGGATAGAAGCGATCAGGATACGGCATGCCAGAACGGGGTCCCAACGACAGGGGTGGAGGGGGAGGCGAAGTCGCGGGCGTTCATCAGCCCGGCCTCATATGCGGTGCGGCCGGCGTCACAGCCGAGGCGGAAGGCGTTCGCCATCGCGATCGGGTCCGCGGCTTTGGCGATGGCGGTGTTGAGCAGCACGGCGTCGTAGCCGAGCTCGAGCGCCTCGGCGGCGTGCGAGGGCGCCCCCAAACCGGCATCGACCACCAGCGTGATATCGGGCAGCCGCTCGCGCAGCAGCTTCAGCGCATCGCGGTTGGTGATGCCCTTCGCGCTGCCGATCGGCGCGGCCCACGGCATCACCACCTTGCAGCCGGCATCGACCAGGCGGTTGGCGACGGAAAGGTCCTCGGTGCAATAGGGGAAGACCTCGAAGCCATCCTTGATCAGGACGGTGGCGGCCTCGACCAGGCCGACCACGTCGGGCTGGAGCGTGTCGTTGTCGGCGATCACTTCCAGCTTGATCCAGGACGTCCCGAACAATTCGCGCGCGAGCTTTGCGGTGGTCACGGCCTCGCGCACGCTGCGGCAGCCGGCGGTGTTCGGCAGCACGGCGACGTCGAGCTCGCGGATCAGCTTCCAGAACGCATCGCCCGACTTGCCGCCGGCGGCTTCGCGGCGCAGCGACACCGTGACGATGTTGGAGCCGGAGGCGCGGATCGCCGCCTGCATGATCGCGGGCGAGGGATAGAGCGCGCTGCCGATCAGGAGGCGGGAGGCGAAGGTTTTGCCGTAGAAGGTCACCATGTGGAAGGTGTCTCCTTGAATGACGCTGTCATCCGCGCGAAAGCGGGGATCCAGTACGCCGCGGCAGCGCGGCTGGAAGCGAGACGCCGCGGCGTACTGGATCGCCCGGTCAAGCCCGGCGATGACAGCAGAATGTGGGGCGGCCGTATCATCACCTCACCCTCCCTGCCGGGGCGTGATGATCTCGATCTCGTCGCCGGCTTTCAGGTGGGTCTCGGCCCAGCGGCTTTTCGGCACGACGTCGTAGTTCAGCGCGATGGCGAAATGGGTGCCCTCGTAGTCGAGCTCGCTGAGCAGCGCGTCGACGCTCGCGGAATTCACCTCGCGCTGCTCGCCGTTGACGGTCACAAGCATTGCATCACCTCGTTGTCGATCTGGCCGCGCTGGACGTATTGCAGCGTCAGCTCGGCGAGCGCGGGCGCGATCAGGAAGCCGTGGCGGTAGAGCCCGTTCACGCTGATCTCGTCGCCGCGGATGCCGATGCGCGGGAGATTGTCGGGGAAAGCGGGACGAAGCCCCGAGCCGAATTCGACGATGCGGGCTTCGCCGAACGCCGGATGCACCGCATAGGCCGCCCCCAGCAGCTCCAGCGCGGAGCGGACGCTGACGCCGGTGTCCTCGGTCTCGATCGAGGTCGCCCCCAGCATGAACAGATTGTCCTCGCGCGGGATCACGTAGAGCGGCCAGCGCGGATGGATCAGCCGCACCGGGCGCGCAAGCTGCACCTCGCCGGTCTCGATCAGGATCATCTCGCCCTTGACGCCGCGAAGCTCCGGCTGCGCGTCACGTGCGGAAAGGCCGCGGCAGTCGATCACGATGCCGTCGAGGTCGGCTGCGGAAACATCGCTGTCGAACTTGATGGTGCCGCCGGCAGCCTTGATGCGCGCGTGCAGCTTCGGCAGCACGCGGCGCGGCTCGACATGGCCCTCGCCGGGGAAGAACAGCGCATCGCGGAAGCGGCCCTCGAGCGACGGCTCGAGCTCGGCGAGAGCGGCGGCATCGAGCCGACGGTGGCCTTCCGTCATGCGCGCAAAGCGCTCGAAATCGTTGCGCTCGCGCGGATGGGCGACCACGAGCGAGCCGTTGAAGGGGGTATCGGGTAGTTCGCGCCGCCAGATGTCGAGCGAGCGCAGGCCGAGCCTCGAGATGATGGGTTCTGCGACCTCCGCCTCGCAGTACGGGGCCAGCATGCCGCCGGCCCAGTGGCTGGTGGCATCGGTCATGGCGGCGTCACCGCGCTCGTGGAGCGTCACGGAATGGCCGGCCTGCGCGAACAACAGCGCCTGCCAGGCGCCTGCAATGCCTGCGCCGATGATGGATACCGGGGAATCCGGTCGTTTGGTCGTCTGCAACATCCCTGTCCCTTCGCCGGCATGACCCGGATCAGGTTCAAAGGGTCACCGCGGTCCTGGGCAGATTGCCCATTTAGCGGTATCTCAGCTCCTCCTCGGAGCACCCCTCGGAACGGCTCTAATGTAGGCTAGTGACGGCTGGTGTCAACGCGTTTGGTCTGGAACCTCGACGCGCGTGCCCCCGACGCAGCGCATCACGCAGTGGTGCGCTGCTGAGCCGGGGCCATGCTGATGCAAGGATGCTGGGTCCCGGCCCTGCGCAGCAGCGTTGCACGCTGCAGCGCGTCCGGGACAGGAGAGGCTACTTCAAGGCCTGTGCCCGCGCATTGCGGACGCGCTGGGCAAGCTTCCTGTGCGGGACGTTGCCGACCATCGGCTGCGGGTTGCCGTTCGGCTCCAGCCACGTCTCGTTGCTGGCCTGCTGGACCATCTCCTGCCGCTGGCGCTTTGCGACGTAGTAATAGCCGCCCGCGAAATAACGCACGGCTCGGGCGTGGTCGCCATTGGCGGCGTGATAGGCGCCGGCGAGGTATTTGACCGCATAGGTGAGGTTGGTGTTGGGATCGCGAAGCCCGGCGGCATCGCCGGTGTAGCCGAGCCCGCGGGCGGTCGCGAGCTTGATCTGCATCAGCCCGATGGTGCCGCCATGGCCGACCAGGCCGGGGTTGTAGCGGCTCTCCCGCATGATGACGCGATGCACCAGCGCCTCCGGCACGCCGTTGGCGCGCGCATGCGTCGCGACCATCTCGGCATATTCAGCCTGGCCCGCAAAGGCCGCCTGCGGCGACATCAATCCGGCCGCAACGAGCGCGGCAATCCGTAAAATTTTCATCAGATATCCCAGACGTCCCTGAGCGGCTGTTTGAACCGGCGTGCGCCCCGTGCCGTTAGGCCTCCCGAACGCGGCGATGATGTGACCAAACGCCGCCGTTAACGATTTCGCGGCGCCGAGCCGTCGTTACGACTCAAAGCTGGCGCAAACGTTCCCAGGCCGACAAAACTCGCGACAGCACGCCTGTCTATTCGCGCGAGGATGCGAAAGCGAGTATGAAGCGGCCAGCGAATCGGGAGAGGTGCCATGACAAAAACAACCATGGTCAAAGCCCAGACCGGCGATATCCGGGCAAAAGAGATGCCCAGACAGAACCCCTGTGCCCAGTGCGGCACGCCGATCGCGCAGCCCGACTGGATCGAGCCGGGCGAGGGGCGCATCTCCTATCTCTGGACCTGCCACGCCTGCCATTATCGCTTCGAGGCGGTGGCGATCTACGATGAGCCGGCCATCGCATATCCGCCGCTCGCGGCCTGAGATCCCGGATCAGGCCGCCAGTCGCGGCTGCTGCCACACCGGCAATTGCATCCGCACGATCAGGCCGTGCGGCTCGCGGTCGTGCAGCGACAGCTCGCCGCCATGGGCGAGCGCGATTGCGCGCGCGATCGACAGGCCGAGGCCGAAGCCGGTGGACTCGTCCATGGTGCGCGCGTCGTCGCCCCGCACGAACGGCTCCAGCATCTCCTGCTTGCGCGCGTCCGAAATGCCGGGGCCGTCGTCCTCGACGTCGATCACGAGCCGGGTGCCGGAGATGTCGAGGCGGATCGTGACCTCGGCGCCGAAGCGCACCGCGTTCTCGACGAGGTTGGTGACGCCGCGATGCAGATCGTCGGGCCGCGCCGCGGCGGTCGCAGACAGCGGGCCTTCATAATGCACGACATGGCCCATGTCGCCGAACTGGTCGGCGATGAGCTGGAGCGTGCTGGCGATGTCGACCAGCGTCACCGCCTCGATCTTGCGGTCGTTGCGGAGCAGCGACAGCACGCTTTCCAGCATCGAGCGCATCTGGTCGAGATCGATCAGCATGCGTTTGCGGTTGCCTTCGTCCTCGATGAACTCGGCGCGCAGCCGCAGCCGGGTGATTGGCGTGCGCAGATCGTGGCTGATCGCGGCCAGCATCTTGGTGCGATCCGACATCAGCCGCGCGATGCGCTCATGCATGCGGTTGAGCGCGCGCGCCACCGAGCGGATCTCCTCCGGGCCGCGCTCGGGCAGCGGCTCCGCCCCGCCGTCCAGGCTGAAATTCTCCGCGGCCTTGGCGAAGGACGACAGCGGCGCCGCCAGTGCGCGCGCCGCCCACAGGCCGAGCACGCTGATGCAGATGAAGGCGGTCATCAGCGTCACCAGCCACGGCGCGCCCCAGAACCACGGACGCGAACCGCCGTCGACACGGCCGGCGATGACGGTGCCGTCGGGCAGTTGCACGCCGATCCGATGGGCACCGCCGTCGGGGGCAAGCTGCATCACCTTGTACGCATGGCCGAGGTGGCGGCGCATCCCGTGTACGTGGACGCCTTCGCTCTCATCGACGCTCGTCGCCGTCCCGGGCGCGATCATCTCGAGTCGGAGCTTGGGGAAGGCGCGCGCGAAATCGGCGATGAGGCGCGGCCGTTCGCCGGCCTCCGTCGAGCCGAGCAGCAGTGCGGCATCGGTCAGTTGATGGGCGCCGTCCGGCGGCGCGTCGGGACGGTCCGGCCGGCTGAGCAGGAAGGCGGTGGTGACGACGAGATGGAGCGCGACGGTGGAGGCCAGCACCAGCGCGGCGATCTGCCCGCCGATCCCCTTGAGATGGAAGAACCCGAACGGCTTCATCGTCGGCGTCCCTTAGCTGCTCAGGGACGCCGCGACCGCTTCGGTTCTGGGCGTGAACAAATAGCCGCCGGAGCGCACCGTCTTGATGATGGTGGGATCGGCCGGGTTGGGCTCGATCTTGCGGCGGATGCGGCTGACCAGCACGTCGATGGAGCGCTCGAACGAGCCGGTGTTGCGGCCCTGCGTAAGGTCGAGCAGGCTGTCGCGCGACAGCACGCGGCCGGGCCGTTCGCAGAAGGTGCGCAGGAGGTCGAACTCGGCGCTTGTCACCGCGACGCGCGCGCCTTCGGGATTGCGCAGCTCGCGCAGCCGCAGATCGATGCGCCAGCCCTCGAAGGCCAGCGTGCTCGCGCCCTCGATCGAGCTCGCGGCTTGCGCCGCGGCCTGGCGGCGCAGCACCGCGTTGATGCGGGCGAGCAGCTCGCGCGGGTTGAAGGGCTTTGCCAGATAGTCGTCCGCGCCCATCTCGAGGCCGACGATGCGGTCGACGTCCTCGCCGCGCGCGGTCAGCATGATGATCGGCGTCTGCGCCTCCGAGCGCACCTTGCGGCAGAGGCTCAAGCCGTCCTCGCCGGGCAGCATGACGTCGAGAATGATGAGGTCCACGCGATGATCGGCCATGGCGCGCGACATCTCGCGGCCATCGCTCACCGCGGTGACGTTGCAGGCGTTGTTGCGCAGGTACTTCGCAATCAACGTCCGGGTTTCGCGGTCGTCCTCGACGACCAGGATGTTGGGATTGGGAATGGCCATGCGCTTTGTTTGTCCAAGATTCGGGCCAAAAGGCGAAGATTTTTGTTTCAGTTTGTTTCCGTAGCCTTTTCCGAAACATGAGGACATGCCCGGGCAGTGGAGCGGCAAGCTCTCGTTAAGGCCGTTAACCATACCGTGGCGCGGTCACACAAGAAACCCCGCAAACCCACGGAGCCATCATGACCTCGATTTCGGCGGCCTCCGCCGGTACCTACCAGTCGCCATTGCAGCGGCTACAGCAGGAATTGCAATCGGAAGTTTCCGCCGGCACGATCTCGTCGTCGGACCAGTCGGCGCTCTCGACGGCGCTGACCGACATCGACCAGGCCTTGCAGTCGAACCGGTCGAGCGACCAGTCGAGCGGCACCAGGCCGTCGAAGGACGACCTCAAGTCGAAGATCGACGACCTCATCTCGAGCGAGGTCTCGAACGGGACTCTGACCTCCGACCAGGCCGACGAGCTGAAGGGTGTGTTTCAATCCACCTTCGCGAGCGGCGGGGCTGGCGGTCCCGGCGGCGCAGGCGGGCCGCCGCCGGACGACGGCTCCTCGGATTCGTCTTCCTCCACGGACTCGAGCAGCAGCACGTCGAGCTCCTCGACCACGGCGGAGATACTCAAGCGATTCCTTGAAGCGCTCCAGCAGTCGCAGTCGTCGAGTTCCTCCTATGGCGCCACCGGCAGTTCGTCGAGCAGCTCCGGCTTCTCGGCGCTCCTGATCGACTACAAGAGCTGACTTCAAGAGTTGACTTCAGAGCTGACCTGGCGACGCAGGTCGGCGCGTTCCCCGCCACGTTCGTGCTTCACCCAGGGCGCACGGCGTCGGCGGGGAACTGTGCGTCTGGAACGTTCGCGCGCAGGAACTTCCGTCGCAACGCAGCGCCATTGTTGCGTGGCGAAATTGCCGCATCCGTAGGAACTGCAAGGGATCAGCGCTGTTCTCTCCGCACAAGTTTTCTGCTGAAGGAGAGGACAACAATGCTGATGAAATCGATCGCCGCCGGCCTTGCCGGCACCGCACTTCTTGCGACCGTTGCGTTCGCGCAGTCGCCGCCCACGACGGCGGACAAGGCGGCGCCTGCGGCAACCGCAACCACCACGACCACGACTGCGTCGGGCGAATGGCGTGCTTCGAAGATGGCGGGCGTAAAGGTCTATAACGATGCCAACGAGAACATCGGCTCGATCAACGATCTGCTGATGGACAAGTCCGGCAACGTCAAGATCGCCGTGATTGGCGTCGGCGGCTTCCTCGGCATGGGCGAGCATCTCGTCGCAGTGCCGTACGAGAAGCTGAAATTCGTCAATGAGGCCGTGGCCTATACCGGCACTGGCGCGGCTCCGGGCACCAGGCCCGCCTCCAGCACCACCACGGGCGCGGCGACCGGCACCGAGAAGACCACGACGACCACGACCACGTCGTCGGGCTCGAAGTGGTATCCCGACCACGCCGTGTTCAATGCGAGCAAGGACGAGCTGAAGAACATGCCCGAGTTCAAGTACTCGGAGTAATGCGGTTCACGTGACGGCCCAAACGCGGCGCGCCCGGTTTTCACCGGGCGTGCTGTCGTGCCGTTCGTCATTGCGAGGAGCTTTTGCGACGAAGCAATCCAGACTGCCGTCGCGGATGCATCTCTGGATTGCTTCGCTGCGCTCGCAATGACGGAGGATGGATCGAATTCACTTCACCAGCGGGCAGCCGCCCTTGTCGAGCGGACGGAACGCTTCGTCGCCGGGCACGGTGGCGATCAGCTTGTAGAGGTCCCACTCGCCCTTGGAGTCCTCGGGCTTCTTGACCTCGAACAGATACATGTCGTGGACCATGCGGCCGTCGATGCGGATCTTGCCGTTCTTGGCGAAGAAGTCGTTGACCGGCGTCTTGCGCATCTGCTCCATCACC
>Ga0065165_1000865_pt1 | contig 39551 bp, 31 predicted proteins | sample AraplaMF_Cvi_mMF_FD_63813 | JGI IMG/M metagenome (GOLD analysis project Ga0065165, IMG submission 63813) | Arabidopsis root microbial communities from the University of North Carolina, USA - plate scrape MF_Cvi_mMF (version 2) (version 3) | ecosystem: Host-associated > Plants > Roots >... | reverse complement strand
GCCGGCATCGGCGAGCGCATCGAGATCAGCCACAAATCGAGCAGCCGCGTCAGCTACGCCCAGGGCTCCCTGCGCGCCGCCCGCTTCCTGGCCGACAAGGCGACCGGGCTGTACGACATGCAGGACGTGCTGGGACTGAAGGCGTAACGCCTTCGCGTGTCCCGAACACGCCCGCCGAACTGGGCGGCTATGCCGGCGATCTGCTGGCATACTGACCGGTAAGGCGGGCATTTTTTTGCCGCCTGCGTTATCAAAGGAGAAACACCATGGCCACCGTCGAACTGAACGGCGCCGCAATCGTCGACACCGAAAGCTTCCACGCCGAGAGCCAGCGCGCCTTCGGCTTTCCGGATTCCTACCCGCATACCATGGATTCCTGGGTCGACTGCCTCAGCTACCTGCGTGACGAGGACGGCATGAGCAGCATCCGCCTCGCGCCCGATGAGACCCTGCACATCGTCGTGCTGCACTCCGAGGCCATGCGCGAGCGCGCCGAGGACGTGCTGGAGGAGATGGCCTTCTGCATCATCGGCATCAACGAGCGTTACGAGGACTACGGCGAAAAGCCGGCCCTGGAGCTCGAAATGCGCTAAAACCTGGGGTGGGGCCGGTCGGGCCAGTGGCCCGAACGGCGTGCCCACGATGAAGTTGCCAGTATAATGTTCTGCTCACCTCCTATTAGTCCGCAGAACATCATGCAAGATAAATATAGTCCAGCCGAAGTCGAACAGGCCGCCCAGGCCTACTGGAAGTCGATCGACGCCTATAAAGCGGTCGAAAATGACCCGCGTTTCCCAAAAGGCAAGTATTACGCCTGCTCGATGCTGCCTTACCCGTCCGGCAAGCTGCACATGGGTCACGTCCGCAACTATACGATCAACGACGTGATGTACCGCTACCTGCGGATGAACGGCTACAACGTGCTGATGCCGATGGGCTGGGACGCCTTCGGTATGCCCGCCGAGAATGCGGCGATGGCCAACAACGTGCCGCCGGCGGAGTGGACCTATTCGAACATCGCCCACATGCGCGGCCAGATGGAGTCGATGGGCCTGGCTATCGACTGGTCGCGCGAAATGACCGCCTGCAAGCCGGACTACTACAAGTGGAACCAGTGGATGTTCCTCAAGATGCTCGAGAAGGGCATCATCTACCAGAAGACCGGTACCGTGAACTGGGACCCGGTCGACCAGACCGTGCTAGCCAACGAGCAGGTCGTGGACGGCCGCGGCTGGCGTTCCGGCGCGCTGGTCGAAAAGCGCGAGATCCCGATGTACTACGTGCGCATCACGGACTACGCCGACGAACTGCTCGACCACGTCGAAAACAAGCTGCCGGGCTGGCCGGAGCGCGTGCGCATCATGCAGGCCAACTGGATCGGCAAGTCCACCGGCGTGCGCTTCGCCTTCCCGCACGTGATCATGGACGAGCAGGGTGAGCTGATCAACGAGGGCAAGCTGTACGTCTTCACCACCCGCGCCGACACCATCATGGGCGTGACCTTCTGCGCGGTCGCCGCCGAGCACCCGCTGGCCACGCAGGCCGCCAGGAACAACCCGGAACTGCAGGCCTTCATCGCCGAGTGCAAGCAGGGTTCCGTGATCGAAGCCGACATGGCGACGATGGAAAAGAAGGGCATGCCGACCGGCCTCACGGTCCAGCACCCGATCACCGGCGAGCAGGTGCCGGTCTGGATCGGCAACTACGTGCTGATGACCTACGGCGACGGCGCCGTGATGGGTGTGCCGGCGCACGACGAGCGCGACTTCGCGTTCGCGCAAAAATACAATCTGCCAATCAAGCAGGTCGTCGCCGTCGAAGGCGAGACCTTCTCGCTGGACGGCTGGCAGGAGTGGTACGGCGACAAGGAGCGCGGCACCCTGATCAACTCCGGCAAGTACGACGGCCTCGATTACAACGCCGCCGTGAACGCCGTGGCCGGCGACCTGGCCAACCTGGGCCTGGGCGACAAGAAGGTGACCTTCCGCCTGCGCGACTGGGGCATCTCGCGCCAGCGCTACTGGGGCACGCCGATCCCGATGATCCACTGCGAGAAGTGCGGCATCGTGCCGGTCCCGGAAAAGGACCTGCCGGTCGTGCTGCCGGAAGACTGCGTCCCGGACGGCACCGGCAACCCGCTGAAGAAGCACGAAGCCTTCCTGAAGGTCGACTGCCCGTGCTGCGGCGCGCCTGCCCGCCGCGAAACCGACACCATGGACACCTTCATCGACTCGTCCTGGTACTACATGCGCTATACCTCGCCGGGCTCGAACGATTCGATGGTCGACCCGGCCCGCAACGATTACTGGATGCCGATGGACCAGTACATCGGCGGCATCGAGCACGCCGTGCTGCACCTGCTGTACGCGCGCTTCTGGACCAAGGTGATGCGCGACTTCGGCCTCGTCAAATTCGACGAGCCCTTCGTCAACCTGCTCACGCAAGGCATGGTGCTGAACGAGACCTACTACCGCGAAGATGAATCGGGCAAGAAGACCTGGTTCAACCCGGCCGACGTCGACCTCGTGTTCGACGACCGCGGCCGTCCGCAGGCGGCGGCATCGAAGCTGGATGGCGCCCCGGTCATCATCGGCGGCACCGAGAAGATGTCGAAGTCGAAGAACAACGGTATCGACCCGGCCGCCCAGATCGAGCAGTACGGCGCCGATACGGCCCGCCTGTTCACCATGTTCGCGGCCCCGCCGGAGCAGACCTTGGAGTGGTCGGAGTCGGGCGTGGAAGGCGCGAGCCGCTTCCTGCGCCGCGTCTGGGCCTTCGCCTACGCCCAGCGCGAGCGCATCGCGTCGGCGCTGGCCGGCCAGCAGCAGGGCAGCCTGGACGACGACCAGAAGGCGCTGCGCCGCGAAGTCCACAAGATCCTGCAGCAGGCGGACTACGACTTCAAGCGCATCCAGTACAACACCGTGGTCTCGGCCTGCATGAAGATGCTGAATACCCTGGAGTCGGCCAAGCTGGCGGAAGGTGTCGCTTCCAACGCCGTGATCGCCGAAGGCCTGTCGATCTTCCTGCGCATGCTGAACCCGGTGGCGCCGCACATCACCCACGCGCTGTGGCAGGAACTCGGCTACGCCGGCGTGTACGGCGACATCCTGAACGTGCAGTGGCCGGAAGTCGACCCTGCCGCGCTGGAGCAGTCCGAGATCGAACTGATGATCCAGGTGAACGGCAAGCTGCGCGGCTCGGTCAAGGTGCCGAAGGAGGCCGACAAGGCCGCCATCGAAGCCGCCGCGATGGCCTCGGAAGCGGCCCAGAAGTTCATCGAAGGCACGCCGAAGAAGATCATCGTCGTCCCCGGTAAACTCATCAACATCGTGGTGTAACCCATGCGCGCCTCTTCCAAGAAGTTGGTAGTGCGCGCCGTTGCGGCCCTGCTGGTAGCCGGGTCGCTGACTGCTTGTGGCTTCCAGCTGCGCGGTTCGAACGGCAGCTACACGATGCCCTTCCACAGCATCTACCTGGGCTTCCCGGACACCTCGCCGCTGGGCGTTGAACTCAAGCGTAACCTGCGCGCCGGCGACGTGATCATCGCCGACCAGGCGCCGCAGGCCGAGGCGCAGTTCGTGGTGCTGGGCGAGAACCGCGGCAAGTCGATCCTGTCGCTGAACAGCCTGGGCCGCGTACGCGAATACCTGCTGACCTACACGCTGACCTTCACGGTCCGCGACAGCAAGGGCGTCGAGCTGCTGCCGGCCACCGAGATCACGCTGCGCCGGAACATGGCCTTCGACGAGACCCAGGTGCTGGCCAAGGAATCCGAGGAAGCGCTGCTGTACCGCGACATGCAGGCCGACCTGGTGCAGCAGATCATGCGCCGCCTGGCCGCAATGAAGCCAAAACCTTGAAAAACCTACTACGCGTTGCATTTTTGGACTGCGATGCTCGCCACGGTTGTTCAAGTTTTTATTGAAGTGAGGATACGAGACTATGCAGTTGCGGCCTGAGGCGCTCGACGGGCACCTCGCCAAGGGGCTGGCGCCCCTGTACGTGATCACCAGCGATGAGCACCTGCTGGCGCTGGAGGCGGCGGACAAGATCCGCAGCAAGGCCCGTGCAGAAGGCTATTCCGAGCGCGACGTGCTCACGGTCGAGCGCAGCTTCAAGTGGGGCGAGCTGCTGGCCGCCAATCAGGCGATGTCGCTGTTCGGGGACCGCAAGCTGATCGAGCTGCGCATCCCCGGCGGCAAGCCCGGCAAGGACGGCAGCGCGGCGCTCCAGCATTACGCGAAAGACCTGAACCCGGACACGCTGACCCTGATCACCCTGCCCAAGCTGGACTGGCAGACGGCCAAGGCGGCCTGGGTCGCCAGCCTGCAGCAGGCCGCGGTCTACATCGAGATCCCGAACGTCGAACGCCCCGCATTGCCGGGCTGGATCGGCATGCGCCTGCAGAACCAGGGGCAGGGCGCGGACCGGCAAAGCCTGGATTTCATCGCGGATCGCGTCGAAGGGAATCTGCTGGCCGCGCACCAGGAAATCCAGAAGCTGGGACTGCTGTACGACCCGGGCAAGCTGAGTTTCGAGCAGGTGCAGGACGCCGTGCTGAACGTGGCGCGCTACGACGTGTTCAAGCTGTCCGAAGCGATGCTGGCCGGCGATCCGGCGCGGCTGGTGCGCATGCTCGAAGGCCTGAAAGGCGAGGGCGAGGCGCTGCCGCTGGTCCTGTGGGCCGTCAGTGAAGAAATCCGCACGCTGCTAAAATTGAAATCCGGGATGGCGCAGGGGCGGCCGCTGGGCGCGCTCATGAAGGAATACCGGATCTGGGGGCCGCGCGAACGCATGATGGAACCGGCGCTGCGTCGCGTCTCGCTGCCCACCCTCGAAGCAGCCATGCAGCAGGCGGCCCAGGTCGACCGCATGGTCAAGGGCCTGCGCGCGAAGCAGTTCGCGGGGGATGCCTGGGATGCGATGCTGCAGCTGGCTTTAAGAGTCGCTTCATAAGGACGCATCATGGATATCAACGAATACATGCAGCAGGTCGGCCGCCAGGCACGCGCGGCCTCGCGCGCGATGGCGCGCGCCAACAGCGCCACCCGCAACCGCGCGCTGCTCCTGATTGCCGACGCCATCGAGCGCGATGCCGGCAAGCTGCGCGAGGCCAACGCGCGCGACATGGAAGCGGCTGCCGCCGCCGGCCTGGAACCGGCCCTGCTGGACCGCCTGGCCCTGTCCGATAAAGCGATCGCCACCATGGTCGAGGGCCTGCGCCAGATTGTCGCGCTGCCGGACCCGATCGGCGAAATCTCGAACATGAAGTTCCGCCCGAGCGGCATCCAGGTCGGCCAGATGCGCGTGCCGCTGGGCGTCATCGGCATCATCTACGAAGCGCGTCCGAACGTGACGGTCGACGCGGCCGGCCTGTGCATCAAGAGCGGCAACGCGGCCATCCTGCGCGGCGGCTCGGAAGCCATCCACTGCAACCGTGCGCTGGCCGCGCTGGTGGCGGAGGGCTTGCGCGGCGCCGGCCTGCCGGAACAGGGCGTGCAGGTGGTCGAGACCACCGACCGCGCCGCCGTCGGCGCCCTCATCACCATGCCGGAATTCGTGGACGTGATCGTGCCGCGCGGCGGCAAGGGCCTGATCGCGCGCCTGATGCAGGAGGCGACGGTGCCGATGATCAAGCACCTGGACGGCATCTGCCACGTCTACATCGATGCGAAAGCCGACATCGCCAAGGCGCTGCCGATCGCGATGAACGCCAAGACCCACCGCTACGGCACCTGCAACACGATGGAGACCCTGCTGGTGGCGCGCGCCATCGCCCCAAGCGTGCTGCCGCAATTGGCCGAACTGTATAAAACCAAGGAAGTCGAGCTGCGCGCCGATCCGGAAGCGCTGGCGATCCTGCAGGCCTATCCGCACCTGGCGGCTGCTACCGAGGAAGACTGGAGCACCGAATACCTGGCGCCGATCCTGGCGGTGAAGATCGTGGCCGGCATCGACGAGGCGATCGAGCATATCAACCGCTATTCGTCGAAGCACACCGAGGCCATCGTCACCGAAGACTACACGGATGCGATGCGCTTCCTGCGCGAAGTCGATTCGGCATCGGTGATGGTGAACGCGTCGACGCGCTTTGCCGACGGTTTCGAATACGGCCTGGGCGCGGAGATCGGGATTTCGAACGACAAGCTGCATGCGCGCGGGCCGGTCGGCCTGGAAGGACTGACGTCCCTGAAATATGTGGTCTTTGGCCACGGTGAGATTCGACAATAAGGAAAACATGTACCTCTGGATCAAAGCCTTTCACATCGTCTTCATCGCTTCCTGGTTCGCCGGCCTCTTTTACTTGCCGCGCATCTTCGTGAACCTGGCCCAGGAAGCCAATCCCGCCGCGCTGGAACGCCTGCTGGGCATGGGCCGCCGCCTGTACCGCTTCACCACGATGCTGATGATTCCGGCGCTGCTGCTGGGCCTCTGGCTATGGCTGGGCTTCGGCATCAAGGGCGGCTGGTTGCACGCGAAACTGGCGCTCGTCATTCTCGTGATCGGCTACCATCATGCCTGCGGATCGCTGCTGAAAAAGTTCGAGCGCGGTGCGAATGCGCGCAGTCACAAGTGGTTCCGCGTGTTCAATGAAGTGCCTGTGCTGCTGCTGATCGGCATCGTGATCCTGGTCGTTGTGAAGCCTTTCTAAGGTCGTCTCGATGAGCAAAACCATCCAGTATTTCTTCGCGCCGCACTCGCCCTGGGCCTATCTCGGCCATGAGCGCTTGCGCAAGCTGGGTGCCCGGTATGCTGCGATGGTCGAACCGAAGCCCGTCGACCTGGGAGCGGTGTTTTCCGAAACCGGCGGCCTGCCGCTGGCCAAACGCCCGCCGGCCCGCCAGGCTTACCGGCTGCAGGAGCTCAAGCGCTGGTCGGACTTCACCGGACTGCCACTGAACCTGCACCCGAAATTCTTCCCCGTCGATCCGGTGCCGGCTGCGCTGTTGCTGGTGGCTGCGCGCGAGGAGAAGGGGGCCGACCAGGCGCTGGAACTGGCTGGCGCAGTCATGCGCGCCGTCTGGGCCGAAGAGCAAAACATCGCCGATGCGGCGACCCTGGCACGGCTGGCCGACGACTCTGGTTTCGACGGCGTGACGCTGGTGGCGGCATCGCGGGAACCTTCGGCGCGTCAGACCCTTGAAGGATTCACGAAGGAAGCACTCGACGCCGGCGTGTTCGGCTCGCCCTGGTACGTCGTCGACGGCCAGGGTTTCTGGGGACAGGACCGGCTCGATTTTGTCGAGCGCCAGCTCCAGGTTTGAACCCCGGGTAATCGGGAAGCAAGGGCGGCCGGGCTCATGCCGGCCGTTTGTTTTTATTTAACGGATAAAGGGTACACCTGATGGCCTCATATTTCTGCCCCTGCCCGCGCGGCATGGAACAAGCACTCGCCGAAGAACTCGCCGAGATCGCCCAACACACCAACAGCCCCACGCTGAAGGTCCACAACCAGGTCCCGGGCGGCGTGCACGCCTCCGGCAGCATGCAGGATGCCTACCGCATCAACCTGCATTCGCGCATCGCCTCGCGCGTGCTGATGCGCATGGCGAACAAGACCTACACCAACGAGAACGACATCTACGACCTGGTGCTGGAGCAGCCCTGGGAAGACTGGTTCGACACCAACCACACGATCCGCGTCGACATCACGGCCGTCAAATCGCCGCTGAAAAGCCTGGAGTTCACGACCCTGAAGATCAAGGACGCCGTCTGCGACCGCTTCCGCGACCAGTTCGGCAAGCGTCCCTCGGTCAACACGCGCGAGCCGGACATGCGCATCCTCGGCTTCCTCGACCAGCGCAACTTCACGATCTACCTCGACACCTCGGGCGAGGCGCTGTTCAAGCGCGGCTGGCGTGAAGAGACGGGCGACGCGCCGCTGCGCGAGAACCTGGCCGCCGGCCTGCTGCGCGTGGCCGGCTGGAAGCCGGGCGTGCCGCTGTTCGACCCGATGTGCGGCTCCGGCACGATCCTGATCGAAGCGGCCCAGATGGTGCAAGGCATTCCCCCCGGTGCGCGCCGCCGCTTCGCCTTCGAAAAATTCCGCAACTTCGACCGCGCTGCGTGGCAGGAGATGAAAGCCGCGATCAAGCCGAACCCGCTGCCGAGCGAGCCGACCATCTTCGGTTCCGACATCTCCGGCGACATGGTGGCGATGACGCGCCATAACCTGCGCGTGGCCGGCGTCCTGTTCGACGTGCCGCTCAAGCAGATCGAGGCGCAACAGGTGCAGCCGCCCACCAGCCAGCAGGGCATCCTGCTGACCAACCCGCCCTACGGCGAGCGTATCGGCGTGCGCGGCGACTCCACCATCCCGCAGGACGAGATGGCGGTCGGCTTCTACCAGGACCTGTCCAGCACCCTGAAGCAGCGCTTCGCCGGCTGGACCGTCTACCTGTTCACCGCCGACCTGTCGCTGCCGAAGATGCTGCGCCTGAAGGAATCGCGCAAGACCCCGTTCTTCAATGGCGCGCTCGAATGCCGCCTGTTCCGCTTCGACATGGTCGCCGGCTTCAACCGCCGCGAAGCCGCGAAGCCTCAACAAGAGTAAGCAATGCTGCCCGAACCCGAACCAGACAACCTGCCCAAAGACCCCGTCATCCCGGTTCCGCTGCCGGAACCGCACAAGGTCACCATGCTGACAGCCGGCGGCCTGGCCGCCTTGCTGGCGGCGCTGGCGATGCTGGGACCGTTCTCGGTCGACGCCTACCTGCCGGCCTTCCCGCGCATCCAGGAAACCCTGCATGCGACGCCGCTGGAAGTCCAGCAGACCCTGACGGCCTACATGCTGGCCTTCGCCGTCATGTCGCTGTGGCATGGGGCGCTGTCGGATGCCTTCGGGCGGCGCAACGTGGTGCTGGTCGGGTTGATCGTGTTCGCGGTCGGCACCCTCGGCTGCGCCTCGGCGCATTCGGTGCACTACCTGTGGGTCTTCCGCATCATGCAGGGCATCTCGGCCGGGGCCGGGGTGGTGGTGGGGCGGGCAATCATCCGCGACCTGTATTCGGACGCGCCGGCCGCGCGCCTGCTGTCGATGGTGACGATGATCTTCTCGATCGCGCCGGCCATCGCGCCGGTGCTGGGCGGTTGGGTCGTGACCCTGCTGGACTGGCGCGCGATCTTCCTTGGATTGCTGGTGTTCAGCCTCGGCCTGTGGTGGGTCTGCTGGCAGCATCTGCCCGAGACCATGCCGAAAGAGCGCCGCCAGCCTTTCAACCCGCGCTTCCTGGCGCGCAGCTACTGGGACATCTTCAGTTCGGTGCTGTTCCAGATGAAGTCGGCCGTGGTGGCCTTCAACTTCGGCGGCATGTTCCTGTTCATCGCCGGCGCGCCGGTGCTGCTGCCGGTGCACCTGCACCTGGGGCCGTCGGACTTCGCCTGGCTGTTCGTGCCGGCCGTGGCCGGCATCTTCCTGGGCGCGCTGACCGCCAACCGCCTGGCCGGCAAGATGCATTACGGGCGCCAGATCGGCATCGGCTACGCTTTCATGCTGGCCGCGGTGACCGGCAGCGTGCTGTACCACTCGTTCCTGCCGCCGGCGGTGCCGTGGACCGTGCTGCCGATGTTCTTCTATAACTTCGGCAGCTCGATCATCAACCCCAGCGCGACCCTGCTGACGCTCGACCTGTTCCCGCATATCCGCGGCACGGTGGCGTCCTGCCAGTCCTTCCTCACCACGCTGATGGGCGCCATCGTGGCCGGCATCATCGTGCCTGCACTGGACTACTCGGTGCTGGCGATGGCGCTGGGCCAGGCGGGGTTTGCGCTGGCCTCGCTGGCGTGCTGGATGGTGTCACGCCATTACCGCCGCCGCCAGGCGCTGGCCTGAAGCGCGACGGTGAGCTACGCCGACGACGCTTACTGCGCGCCGCCGGTGTAGCTCAGCGTCGCCAGTTCCTTCTGGGCTTCGTCGGCGCTGACCAGTTCCGGCACCACGTGGCCGACCAGCACGCCCATCGACACCTTGGTGCGCACGTACTTGGTCTCACCCTTGTCGAGCACGAAGCTCAGCTTGTTGCTCACTTCGGTGCTGGTGACCGCTTCGTGGCTGCCGGCGCCGGTGTCGACATAGAAGTAGCCGCCCGGGGTGGACTTGCCGACCGTCGCGCCGTCCAGCGTGACTTGCGGACGCAGACCGCCGCCGACGAAGCTGTCGGCGCGGTAGAAGTACACGCGGCCTTTGTCAGCGCTCAGTTTGGGGGTGCTGGCTTCCTGCTGGGCGAATTTGGGGCCGGTGGCGGCGCAGCCGGTCAGTGCGGCGGCGAAGGCGAGCAGTGCGAAACGGCGAACGATCATCATGGTTCCTGTTTTAGTGGTTGAAATAAAGTGGGACTGGAGACTTCAGCGGAGAAAACGCGCGTTCGGCGGGCAGGTAGAAGCCGGCCAGGGCATCGCCGCGGATGACCAGCCAGGCTTCATGGATGTTTGCGCCCTCGAGGGTGAACACCGCCCCGACCGGACGGTAGACCTCGCCCTGGGCGATGGTGCCGGCTTGCCGCCATGCGCTGCCCGCCCTCAGCGTGCGTTCGTAGCCGGTATCGAGCCGGAACACGGCTTGCTGCGCCAGGATGCGCTCGGCCGCTTGCGAGCCCGCGGCCACGGGTGCCAGCGGGGCGGAAATGTACTGGACCTCCGCGCAGGCGCTCAGGCAGAGCAGGCAGGCGATCGCGAGATGTTTAACAGATGTTTTCATAGCGCAATGTTAGCGTATGAGCAATCTGTCAATCCTCACGAATTTTCACCAGATCAAACTTATTCTAGATAAATAATGAACAAGCATGCGTCGTATCAATACATGCCGTTGAGCTCTGACTCTAAAACACGTCACTTTCGCCGGAAAATGTTGTTCCCGATCAGAAATGTATATATGCTAAGATAAGTTTTTCACGCTCGGAACAAAGGCCCAAACATTGCCCTGTTCCGGATACGACAAGAAGAATGATCGTGGCAGCTTTAGCCGGGGAAAGCGCCACCTACTATCCAGAACAGCAGTGGCGGCCGTGCTTGAGACCATACACCAACCAGACCAGGATATCCGCAATCGCTTGCTGATCGCGCGGCTGCCGGCCATGCCGCAGATCCTCATCAAGCTGCTGGCCCACCTGCAGGCCGACGACCTCGGCATGCCCGAGCTCGCCGCGCTGGTGGGCAAGGACGCCGGCATGACGGGCAAGATCCTGAGCGTCGCCCACAGCTCGGCCTATCACCGCAACGGCCGCCAGCCGAATCTCGAACAGGCCATGGTGTCGCTGGGCACCGACATGATCAAGACGCTGGTGATCAGCGATTCGGTGTTCCAGACCTTTAACAGCTTCCCGAATTCCGGCGCGACCGACCTGCGCGCGTTCTGGAAGAATTCGCTCACCGCCGCCGTGCTGGCGCGCGAGCTGGCCCGCCACCTGAATTATTCGCAGCCGGAAGAAGCCTACCTGGCCGGCCTGCTGCACAATGTCGGCCGCCTGGCCCTGCTGGCCACCGCGCCCAAGGAATACGGTTTCAATTTCACCGCGCGCGACGACGAAGCCCTGTGCGCGGTCGAGCAGCGCACGCTGCAAATCACCCATGCCGAAGCCGGCGCCTGGCTGATCGAACGCTGGCAGCTGGATTCCTTCCTGTCCGACGCCGTGCTGTATCACCACGAGCCGGGCGAGCGCCTGGAGGGCGCCCATCCCTTGATCCGCATCGTGCGCGCCGCCCACCTGCTGTCCGGCCATGCCGATGATCCGGCCATGATGGTCGAAGCGGCCAAGCTGTGCGACCTCGAACCCGAAGCCGCCGACGAGCTGCTGAACCAGGCCGCGCGCCAGGTCGAACGGGCCGCGGTCCACCTTGGCATCGACCTGGCCGGCGCCGACGACATCCCGGCGCTGCCGGCCTTCGCGCCGCCGCCGCCCGTCGATCCGGTACAGCAGCGCCTGACCGAAGAGATGCGCAACCTGGTGCTGGTGTCGGAAGTCGGCCAGACCTTCGCCCGCCAGCAGGGGGAATCCAACCTGCTCGAATCGATGACGCGCTCGGCGCGCGTGCTGTTCGACTTCGAAAACGCCGCCGTGCTGCTGGAGAACCCGACCGGCCACGCGCTGGTGGGGGCGCCCACTGCCAACCAGCAGCGCATCGCCGAATTCTCGATCCCGCTGTCGAAAGGCGGCGCGGTGGCCAAGGCCGCCCTCGAGCGCCGCCTGGCCTTCGTGCGCCGCGAAGGCGCGCCGCTCGGCCTGCCCGAAGAGCAGCTGCTGCGCATGCTGGGCACCGAATCGCTGGTCTGCGTGCCGCTGGTGAGCGGCGCCCGCTGCATCGGCGTGCTGATCGGCGGGATCGCCAGCTGGCAGGTGCCGGCCTGCCAGAAGCGCGAACGCTTCATGCAGTCCTTCGGCGCCCAGGCCGCCAGCGCGCTGGAAAACGCGATGCTCGAACGCGGCCAGGCGCGCCGCCAGCTGGCCCATGTGGCCGAGGAATACCGCGAAGCCTCGCGCCGTGTCGTGCACGAGGTGAACAACCCGCTGTCGATCATCAAGAACTATCTGTCGGTCCTGGACAGCAAGCTGGAACGCCAGGAACCGGTAGGCGGCGAGCTGTCGATCCTGAACGAGGAGATCGACCGCGTCGGCCAGCTGGTCAACAGCCTGACCGAGGTCCAGCCCGCTTCTAAATCTCTCCTGGAAAGCGGCGTCAGCGCCGACGTGGCGAAGGTAGTCGAAGACGTGCTGCGCCTGTTCCGCGCCACCGACTTCGTGCCGCCGAACGTCGAGATCGTGGTCAGCATGTCCGACGAAGCCGGCCGTGTCGAGGGCGACCCGGACATCCTCAAGCAAATCCTGGTCAACCTGGTCAAGAATGCGATCGAGGCGCTGGCCGCTACCGGCGGCCGCATCGAGATCGCCAACCGCGGCCACGTCAACCGCGAGCGCAGGCTGTACCTGGAGCTGGTCGTCTCCGACACCGGCCCGGGTCTCTCAAGCGAGGTGCTGGCCAACCTGTTCTCCGCCGTGAAGAGCACGAAGGAAGGCCCGCACCATGGGCTGGGCCTGTCGATCGTGCACAGCCTGGTCAAGAAGCTGAACGGGCACATCGCCTGCCGCAGCGGCAAGACCGGCACCAGTTTCGAAATTCTGCTGCCGGCGCATGCCGGCGCCGGCGCCCCGGCCGGATTGCCGGTGCGCGCGCTCGGATCCGTATAAGGTAACAATGAATCCCATCTCCGCCAGCGCCACGTCACCCGTACCCCATGACGCGCTTGCGCCGCAAGCACCAATCTCTTCCGGCATGGAACAGCCGCGCCTCCTGCTCGTCGACGACGAACCACGCCTGCTGTCCTCGCTGTACGAACTGCTGCAAGGCCGCGGCTATCAACTGACCACGGCCGCCAGCGGCACCGAGGCGCTGGCGCACCTGTCCAAGCTGCGCTTCGACCTGGTCCTGCTCGACCTTGGCCTGCCCGACATCAGCGGCCACGAGGTCATGGACTTCATCAACCAGAAGGGGATCGACGCCGACGTGATCGTGGTGAGCGGCGAGGTCGGCATCGACGCCGCGATCGGCGCCCTGAAACGCGGCGCCTACGATTACCTGCGCAAGCCCTACAGCCGCGAAGAGCTGCTCAAGACCGTCGGCAACGCCCTCAAGGCGCGCCGCCTGGAGGAAGCCAACCGCCGCATCGCGTCCCAGCTGGAAAACTCCGAGAAGATGTACCGCTATTTGGTGGACTCGTCGCCGGACATCATCTACACCCTGAACCACGAAGGCAAATTCACCTTCGTCAATGACCGCGCCTACCAGCTGCTCGGCTACCGCCGCGAAGAGCTGATCGGCCAGCACTACTCGGTGCTGGTGCACGAGGAAGACCTGGAGCGCGCGCGCTATTCCTTCAACGAGCGCCGCGTCGACGAACGCGCCTCGCGCAACGTGGAATTGCGCCTGAAGTGCCACGCAGGCTCGAACCAGGAACGCACCTTCAACAACACCCTGATGACGATCTCGCTGAACGCGATCGGCATGCACGTGCCTGACCAGGAAGTGAAGAAGCTGGAGTTCTTCGGCACTTATGGCGTGGCGCGCGACATCACCGATCGCAAGCGCGCGGAAGAGGTCATCTCCTACCAGGCCTACCACGACATCCTGACCGACCTGCCGAACCGCATCCTGTTCAAGGACCGGCTCGGCTTAGCGGTCATCCAGGCCAAGCGCAAGCAGACCGAGCTCGCGGTGATGTTCATCGACCTCGACCGCTTCAAGCTGGTCAACGACACCCTCGGGCATGTGAAGGGCGACGAGCTGCTGCAGCAGGTGGCGGTGCGCCTGAAAGAGTGCCTGCGCAAGGGCGACACCCTGGCGCGCCAGGGCGGCGACGAGTTCACCATCGTGCTGCCCGAGCTGCGCGATCGCGACGACGCTCGCAACGTGGCCGACAAGTTCCTCGAATGCCTGCAGCTGCCCTTCGACCTCGACGGCCACCAGGTCCACATCTCGGCTTCGATCGGTATCGCGATCTATCCGGGCCACGGCGAGTCGATCGACGAGCTGCTGCGCCACGCCGACATCGCCATGTACCAGGTCAAGGGGCAGGGCAAGAACGGCCACGCCTTCTACGACGCCTCGATGCAGGACGTGTCGCACCAGAAGATCGCGCTCGGCCAGAGCCTGCGCCGTGCACTGGAAAACGACGAGCTGGAGATGTACTACCAGCCGCAGATCGACGCCGCCAGCGGCCGCATCGTCGGCGCCGAGGCGCTGATGCGCTGGAACCACCCGACCCGCGGCATCGTCTCGCCGGGCGAGTTCCTGCCCTTCGCCGAAGAGAACGGCCTGATGATCCCGATCTCGGACTGGATGATCGGCGCCTTGTGCCGCGACATGCTGCAGTGGAAGGGCAGCGCCGGCAACCAGGTGCGGCTGTCGCTGAACCTCTCCCCGCAATACCTGGACCGCGGCGACTTCTTCGAGAAGATGCGCGGCGCCCTGGTGCGCTACGGGATCGCGCCGAGCCAGATCGAGGTGGAAATCACCGAGAACATCTGCATCCGCAATCCGCAGCATGCGATCGAGCAGCTGAACAAGCTTGGCCAACTGGGCGTGTCGGTGGCCATCGACGACTTCGGCACCGGCTATTCCTCGCTGGCCTACCTGCACCGCTTCCCGGTCCACACGATCAAGATCGACCAGTCCTTCGTCAAGGAGATCCACGACGAGTATGGCCACTATCCGGTGGTCCTGGCGATCATCTCGATCGCGCGCGGCCTGGGCCTGAACCTGATCGCGGAAGGCGTCGAGACCGAATCGCAGGCACGCTACCTGCGCGCCAACGGCTGCATGACGATGCAGGGCTACCTGTACCACCGACCGATGCCGCTGCCGCGCTTCGTCGACGTGCTGCGCGGCCAGGGCCTGCCGGCCGGCGCCGCCAACGTGCTGGCCTTCCAGGCGTAAGAGTTGCGCCATGCCCGATACCGTCAATGGCCATACTGCTGAATTCCTGCGCGTAAAAGCGCTGGCCGAGCGCGGCGTCGCCACGGCCCAGCACAGCCTGGGCTTCATGTACGTGAACGGCCAGGGCGTGCCGAAGAACTACGAGCTGGCCGTGGCCTGGTACCGGATGGCGGCCAGCGCCGGCCTCGAACAGGCCCAGTACAACCTTGGCGTGATGTACCAGAAGGGCCAGGGCGTGCCCCAGGACCTGGCGCAGGCCGTCTATTGGTACACCCAGGCGGCCGAGAAGGGTTATGCCGCGGCCCAGTACAACCTGGGCTGGCTGTATGCGAAAGGCCAGGGCATGCCGGCCGACGTGCACCAGGCCATGCACTGGTTCGAAAAAGCGGCCGAGCAGGGCGACCCGGGCGCCCAGCACAACCTCGGCATGATGTACGAAGGCGGCAAGGGCGTGGCCCAGGACGTCGGCCGCGCCATCGAATGGTACCGCCGCGCCGCCGATCAGAACTACGCGCGCTCGCAGTTCAACCTGGCCCTGCGTTACGACAGCGGGCAGGGCGTGGAGCGCGATGTGCAGCAGGCCATCCACTGGTTCCGCAAGGCCGCCGAGCAGGGTTATGCGCCGGCCCAGTTCAATCTCGGCCTGCGTTACGACAAAGGCCAGGACCTGCCGCAGGACAGCGAAAAGGCGGTCCTGTGGTACGGCCGCGCCGGCGAGCAGGGCCACGCCAGCTCGCAGTTCAACCTGGCGCTGATCCACGACAGCGGCCATGGCGTCGAACGCAATCCGGAACTCGCGCTGCACTGGTTCCGCAAGGCGGCCGAGCAGGGCCATGCCGGCGCCCAGGACAATCTCGGCCTGCGCTACGAGCACGGCCAGGGCGTCGACCAGGATTATGCGATTGCCGCGCACTGGTATCGCAAGGCCGCCGAACAAGGCTTCGCCGGGGCGCAGTATCACCTGGCCCAGCTGATCGATGCCGGCCATGGCGGGGCACCGGACCCGCTACAGGCGCTCGACTGGTACCGCAAGGCGGCCGAGCAGGGCCACCTGCGCGCCCAGTTCGACCTCGCGCTGCGCTTCGAGAACGGGATCGGCGTCGACCAGGATGCGGCCCAGGCCATGCTCTGGTACGGCAAGGCCGCCGACCAGGAATACGCGCCGGCCCAGTACATGCTGGGCCAGCTGCTCGACCGCGACGATACCGGCACGATCGATCCGCGCCGCGCCTACGAGTGGTACCGCAAGGCCGCCGACCAGGGCCACGCGCTGGCCCAGTTCGCGCTCGGCCTGCGCTACGACAGTGGCCACGGCATCGAGCGCGACTACGAAGCCGCCCACTTCTGGTACCTGTGCGCCGCGCGCCAGGGGCATGCACGGGCCCAGTTCAACCTCGGCGTTATGTACGCCAGCGGCCAGGGCGTGCAGAAGGACCTCGTCGAAGCCTATGCCTGGCTGCACCGCGCCGGTGCCGCCGGCGTGGTTCCCGCTACCTCCTATATCCAGCGCATCGCCGCACGCATGGAACCTCACCTGCTCGCGCAAGCCAACGGTTACGTCGGCGCGGCATAACAACTAGAACCAAAGAGAAGACAATGAAACTGAAGCAGATCGTGCTCGCGCTCGGCCTGGCCGCAGCCGCGTCCGCGCCGTCCCTGGGCGCCAACGCCACCAGCACCGTCAAGGCCGCATCGCCCGCATTCGACCGCAAGGCCTACAGCATCGCCTATAAAAAATTCGTGCTGCCGAACGGCCTGACCCTGCTGGTGCACGAAGATCACAGCGTGCCGGTGGTCGGCGTGAACGTCTGGTACCACGTCGGTTCGCGCAACGAGAAGCGCGGCAAGACCGGCTTCGCCCACCTGTTCGAGCACTTCTTCTTCAACGGCTCGGAAAACTATCCGCACGGCTTCCGCGAGGCGATGGACGACCTCGGCGCCAACAACCGCAACGGCACCACGAATACGGACCGCACCAACTTCTTCGAGGACGTCCCGACCTCGGCCCTGGAGCGCACGCTGTTCCTGGAATCGGACCGCATGGGCTTCCTCGGCAATTACATCTCGCAGGCGATGCTGGAGCGCGAGCGCGGCGTGGTGCAGAACGAGAAGCGCCAGGGCGACAACCAGCCCTATGGCAAGGTGCGCTACGAGATCAGCGCCAAGATGTACCCGTACTCGCACCCGTACTCGTGGAGCACGATCGGCAGCATGGACGACCTGAACGCGGCCTCGCTGGAAGACATCCGCGAGTGGTACCGTACCTACTACGGCCCGAACAACGCGGTGCTGTCGCTGGCCGGCGACATCACCCCGGAGCGCGCGCTGGAGCTGGTCAACAAATACTTCGGCGCGCTGCCGCCGGGACCGCCGCTGCCGCGCACCGAGATCTGGATCCCGAGCCTCGACCGCGACATCCGCGACGAGATGGAAGACCAGGTGCCGCAGGTGCGCGTGTACCGCCGCTGGCATGCGGCCGCGTGGAAGGATGCGGACGTGGCGCGCCTGCAGTTGCTGGGCGACGTGCTGGCCGGCTCGAAGAGCGCACGCCTGGACAAGCGCCTGGTGTACGAGAAGGGCATCGCCACCAGCGTTTCCGCCGGCATGCAGGACAGCGAATTGGGCGGCAGCTTCGGCATCACGGTCACGCTGAAGAATGGCGCCGACCAGGCGGAGGCCGAACGCGAAATCGACCGCATCGTCAATGAACTGCTGGAGAAGGGCCCGACGGCCGAAGAGCTGGCGCGCGTAAAAACCCGCGAGCTGGCCGAGTTCTCGCGCGGGATCGAGCGCCTGGGCGGCTTCGGCGGCCGCGCAGACGTGCTGGCCGAGAGCATGACCTATGGCGGCACGCCGGACGCCTACCTCACCCGCCTGGAGCAGATGGCGAACGCCACCCCGGCTGAAGTGAAGGCCACCGGCAAGCGCTGGCTGAACGCCCACCACTACACGATGACGGTGAAACCGTTTGCGAAACTGGCCGTCGTGAAGTCGGGCTTCGACCGCAAGCAGCTGCCGGCCCTGGGCCAGGCGCCCGACGTCAGCTTCCCGGCCATGCAGCGCGCCCAGCTGAAGAACGGCCTGAAGGTCGTGCTGCTGGAACGCCATGGCGCGCCGATCGTCAACGCCGCGCTGGTGCTGGACGCCGGCGCCGCCGCCGACCCGGCCGGCAAGGAAGGCCTGGCTTCGCTGAGCCTCGGCCTGATCGACAAGGGCAGCAAAACCCGCAATGCGTTCCAGCTGTCCGATGCACTCGAATCGCTGGGCGCCGAGATGAGCACCGGCACTTCGCAGGACCAGTCGGTGGTGCGCCTGAAGGCGACCAGCGCCAACCTGGCGCCGTCGCTGGCGCTGATGGCCGACGCCGCCCTCAACGCCAGCTTCCCGCAAGACCAGGTCGAGCTGGCCAAGCAGCGCCGCCTGGCCCAGGTGGGGCAGGAGAAGGCCCAGCCGAGCGCCCTCGCGGTACGCGTGATGCCGGGCATCCTGTACGGCGCCAACCACGCCTACGGCCGCCCGGCGACCGGCACCGAAGCCAGCACCCAGGGCATCAATCGCGAGGACGTCGCGCGCTGGCATGATGCCTGGTTCCGTCCGGGCAGCGCGACCCTGGTCGTGGCCGGCGATACCACGCTCGATAAACTGGTGCCGGCGCTGGAATCCAGCTTCGGCAAATGGCAGGCCGGCACCGCGCCCGCCAAGCAGGTGCCGGGCGTTCCTGCCACCGCGGGCAAGCGTGTGTACCTGATCGACAAGCCCGATGCGCCGCAGTCGACCATCGTCGCCGCCCACGTCTCGCTGCCTTCGGGCCAGCCGGACGAGCTGGCGATCCAGGCCGTGATGCACAACTTCGGCGGCATGGCGACCTCGCGCCTGAACCGCAACCTGCGCCTGGACAAGCACTGGAGCTATGGCACCACCGCACGCATGATCGACATGCGCGGCCAGCGCAGCTTCCTGGCGCTGGCGCCGGTACAGACCGACAAGACGGTCGAAGCGATGCAGGAAGTGTCGAAGGAAATCCGCGACATCGCCGGCCAGCGTCCGATCGCCGGCGAGGAGTTCGACAGCGTGATGCGCAACGTGACCTCGCGCCTGCCGGGCCGCTTCGCCACCCTGGATGCGCTGGAAGGCGCGGCCATCACCAGCGTCAACCTCGGCCTGCCGGACGACTACTGGAGCCGCTACGCCGCCGGCATGCGTTCGCTGGATGACAAGCAGCTGGCCGGCGCCGCCGCGCGCTACGTGCATCCGGACGAAGTCGTGTGGCTGGTGATCGGCGACCTGCGCAAGGTCGAACCGGGCATCCGCAAGCTGGGCTGGGGCGAAGTGACGGTGCTGGACGCCGACGGCAAGCCGGTGCGCTAAGCCGGAGTGGACGGCGCGCCGCCGTCCCGCTCGCTGCGCTGCACCTCGACTTCCCCGAATTCGAACAGCAGCGTGGCGCCCGAGGTGAACAGGATCTCATGCCTGAAGAAGCCGCCGCCGCAGTCGGTCAGCTCATGGCAGGCGAGCTCGCCGAAGCCCTCGGCAGCGTAATGGCGTTGCGGCGTCTTTGCCGGAAAGTCGACGACAGCCCGCCTGGCCGAACCATATTTCAGGGTCCACGACTGTCTGCCGTAGACGTCCCCAATCGCCAGCGCCACCCGCACCGGGTGCTCGCCATCGCTGATGTCCAGGTGGAGCAATGCTCCATCGTGGATGTCGGCGCGGTCGAAGAAGGCGAACACCTCATCCGGAAAGCGCGGACGCAAGGTCTCGAGCTGCTCCCGGTAGGCGCGCAGCGCCTTGCCCCAGCTGCTGGCGTTTTCGCCGCCCTCCCAATGTTTTTTTGTTAAGTACTTCATCGTTTCCTGGCATCTGCATGATGGGTGACCCGTTGCTGACCCGCATGTGCGCGACATCGGTGCGCTCGCGCACCGCAATCCGCGATCGAACTACGGTATACTGTACATCCATACAGTATTGCTGCCAAGATGGAACTCAAAGACAAGCTAGAGATCCTGGCCGATGCCGCCAAGTACGATGCCTCCTGCGCCAGCAGCGGGGCGCCCAAGCGCGATTCGGTCGACAAGGATGGCCTCGGTGCCACCAATGGCATGGGCATCTGTCACAGCTACACGCCGGACGGGCGCTGCGTGTCGCTGCTGAAGATCCTGCTGACCAACTTCTGCGTCTACGATTGCCAGTACTGCGTCAACCGCCGCAGCTCGAACGTGCCGCGGGCCCGCTTCTCGGTCGACGAGGTGGTCAAGCTGACCCAGGATTTCTACCTTCGCAACTACATCGACGGGCTGTTCCTCAGCTCGGGCATCATCCAGTCGAGCGACTACACGATGGAGCAGCTGGTCGAGGTCGCGCGCCGTCTGCGTGAAGAGCACAAGTTCCGCGGCTACATCCATCTGAAGACCATCCCGGATGCCGATCCGCGCCTGATCGAACTGGCCGGCAAGTACGCCGACCGCCTGTCCGTGAACATCGAGCTGCCAACCCAGGACAGCGTGACGCGCCTGGCGCCCGAGAAGAACGTCCACACCATCAAGCTGGCGATGGGTTCCATTCGCACCAAGCTGGATGAGAAGGACGATCATCCGAAGGCGCCGGCGTTCGCGCCTGCGGGGCAGAGCACGCAGATGATCGTCGGCGCCGACGCCAGCGACGACCAGACCATCCTGAACACGGCCCAGACCCTGTACGGCTCATACAAGCTGAAGCGGGTGTACTACTCGGCGTTTTCCCCGATTCCGCAGAGCCCGTCCAGCGTGCCTTCCGCGCCGCCGCCGCTGCTGCGCGAGCACCGCCTGTACCAGGCCGATTTCCTGTTGCGCGGCTACGGCTTCACGGCCGGCGAACTGATGCCGGCGGCCGGCAACCTGGCGCTTGACATCGATCCCAAGCTGGCCTGGGCGCTGAGCAACCGCGAGCACTTCCCGCTCGACCTGAACCGCGCCGACGAGACCATGATCGCGCGCGTGCCCGGCATCGGCCTGCGGTCCGCGAAACGCATCATCGACTTGCGCCGCCTGCGCCGGATCCGCTGGGAAGATCTGTCGCGCCTGCGCTGCAGCCTGAAAAAGCTGGCGCCCTTCGTGGTGACCGCGGACTACAAGCCGCCGCAGGGCATGGCATCCTCCGAACTGCTGCGGCGGAACATGGCCGACGCGCCGCAGCAGATGAACTTGTGGCCGGAGCTGCAGGCAGCATGAGCGCCAAGGGATCAGCAATTGAGCAACTGCGCGCAGGCCAGCCGCTGCTGGTCGAGACCTTCGCCGAATGGCGCGAGGCGGCGCGCGAACTGCTGGTCCACGACGTCCCGCCGGAGCTTGTGACCTGGGGTTCGCCGCAGACGGGCGGGGACCTGTTCTCGAGTGCGCCGCCTCCTGTCGAGCAGCCGCATAATTCTTCCGACATACCGCCTGCATCGGACAAACCGCGGCATGCGCCGCCGAACATCCCGCGCTCGCTGATGGACATGCTGCAAAGCGCCGCCTGCTGCCGCGTGCCGGACCGCTGGGCCTTCCTGTACCGCGTGATCTGGCGCTGGCAGCAGGGGCAGCACGACGTCCAGTCGCCGGCCGACGAAGACGGCGCGCGCCTGCATGCGATGGTGAAGGCGGTGCGCCGCGAGGAGCACGACATGCATGCCTATATCCGATTCCGCGAGCGTCCGGCCGAAGCAGGGCCGCCACGCTTCGTCGCCTGGTACGAGCCGCAGCACGACGTGCTGCCGCAGGTGGCCGAACACTTCGTCTCGCGCATGGGCAAGGTCAGCTGGATGATCGCCACGCCCGAAGCCAGCGTGCTGTGGGATGGCCAGACCCTGCACAATACCGGGCCGCTGGTGAAGAACTCCGAAGATCTCGAAGACACGGGAGAAGCGCTGTGGCTGACGTATTACCGCAGCGTGTTCAACCCGGCGCGCCTGAACCAGTCCGTGATGCAGCAGCACATTCCCTCACATCGCTGGAAAAATTTGCCAGAAGGCAAAATCGTGACGCACATGATCTCTGAAGCCGCGCTCGGTGCGCGCAAGGTCGGCCAGTACGAAGCCGTCGGCCAGCGCAAGGGCACGACCATCCCGATCGCGCCCGAGGATGCGCAGCCGGAGCGCCAGCAGCCGTCGAAGCTGGACGAATGCCGGCGCTGCGAGCTGTGGCAGTTCGCGACCCAGGCAGTGGGCGGCGAGGGGCCGAAAAAGGCGAAGATCATGTTCGTCGGCGAGCAGCCGGGCGACCAGGAAGACCTGGCCGGCCAGCCTTTTGTCGGACCCGCCGGCAAGCTGCTCGACCAGGTCTGCGAAAAGGCCGGCGTCGACCGCGAGACCATCTACGTGACCAACGCCGTCAAGCATTTCAAGTGGGAGCCGCGCGGCAAGCGCCGCCTGCACAAGACCCCGGCGCAAAAGGAAATCGAGGCTTGCCACTACTGGCTCGAAAAGGAGCTGGCCCATGTGAAGCCGACCGTGATCGTGGCGCTGGGCGCGACCGCGCTGAAATCCGTCATGCGCACCGCCAACGTGACGCTGAAAAATTCGATCGGCCACCCGGTCTTCCACGAAGGGCACTGGATCGTCACCACTTACCACCCTTCCTACGTGCTGCGGGTCCCGAGCGAAGAGGCCAAGCGCGAGGCTTTCCAGACCATGGTCGACAGTCTCAAACTGGCGCAGGATCTCTTGAATCGCCAGCCCGAAGAACCACCCGCTTAGACATACACAGCTTGTAACATCCTGTTGCGCAAGTACCCCTGCCGATGCCATTTAGGTAATCTTTGGCAACACAACAATACAAGGGGGTCCTCGATGCTTGCTGCACGCTATGCCTGTGTTTTGTCCCTGGGTCTGCTGAGTGCCGCGGCGCTGGCGCAGACCGATCCGCCACCCGCTACCGCCGAGCCGGCAGCCGGGCAGGCGCCTGCGTCCCAGGTCCTCGTCACCGGCAAGCGCCCCGGTCCCGGCCTGTGGAAGGTGTCCAGGGATGGGCACGTGATGTGGGTGTTTGCCGCGTATTCTCCGCTGCCGCAAAAGATGGAATGGGATTCGGGCCGGGTCGAGCGTCTGGTGGCGCAGTCGCAGGAAGTACTGCTGCAGCCCGGAGTTGGCGTCACGGTTGGCTGGATGGGCGGCTTGACCATGCTGCCGTCCCTGATCGGCCTGAGGAAGAACCCCGACGGTGCCCGGCTGCGCGACGTGCTGCCGGCCGACGTCTATGCGCGCTGGGATGTGCTGAAGCAGAAATACATCGGCGATGACGACGACATCGAGCGCTTCCGTCCTTATTTCGCGGCGGATGGATTGCTGGACGCGGGGCTGAAACGAAATGGTTTGTCGAAGGGATACTATGTTCCCGAGGCGATCGTGAAGATCGCCAAGAATCATGACGTGAAGCTCACCAACACTGCGGTCTCGGTCACGCTCGAGAATCCACGCGCGGCGCTCAAGGATTTCAAGTCATCGCAGATGGAAGACGTGGCTTGCTTTACCAAGACGCTGGACACGCTGGAAGGCGATCTCGACGCGATGAAGCTGCGCGCGAACGCTTGGGCGAACGGCAATATTGCCGAGATCGGCAAGCTCGATTACGCCGAACGCCAGGACAGCTGCAACAAGGCCATGATGAACGGCTCGTTTGCGCGGAATAACCCTGCTTTCCAAAACATGGGCGAACGCGGCCGGGCCGCCTGGCTCAAGCAGGCCGAACGCGCGCTCGCCGCCAATGCCGTCACGTTCGCGATCCTGTCGATGGGACAGGTGCTCGGTCCGGACAGCTACCTGAGCGACTTGCAGGCCAAAGGGTATACCGTCGAAAGCCCGAAGTAAGCCTCAGGCCGGTGCGTCGGAAGCGCAGCCAAGCGTCTCGAACACTTCCTCGCGCGAGGCGGCCTGGGCTACCCGCGCACCCGGCGCCACATCGTGGGTCAGCCACACGTTGCCGCCGATGACGGCGCCCTTGCCGATGGTGATGCGTCCCAGCACCGTGGCGCCGGCGTAGATGACGACATCGTCTTCCAGGACCGGGTGGCGCGGCAGGCCTTTCTGCAGGCTGCCGTCGGCATTCGTCGGGAAGCGCTTGGCGCCCAGCGTGACGGCCTGGTAGAGGCGCACGTTGCGGCCGATGACGGCGGTCTCGCCGATCACGACGCCGGTGCCGTGGTCAATGAAGAAGCCTTCGCCGATCTGCGCGCCGGGGTGGATGTCGATCCCGGTAGCGGCATGCGCCGACTCGGAGACGATGCGCGCCAGCAGCGGCAGCCCGAGCTCGTACAGGCGGTGCGCCAGGCGGTAGTGGATCATCGCCAGCACGCCGGGATAGCACAGCAGCACTTCGTCGACGCTGCGCGCGGCCGGGTCGCCCTGGTAGGCGGCCAGCACGTCGCTGTCGACCTGCATGCGGACTTCCGGCAGCGCCGCACCGAAGGCGCGCGTGGCGGCCAGCGCCTGGCTGGCGATGTCGCCGTCGGTGCGCTGCTGCAGGGCCGCGCTGTAGCGCAGTTCGATCTGGACCTGGCGCAGCAGGGCGTGCAGGGCGGAGTCGAGGGCGTGGGCGACGTGGAAGTCCTCGCTTTCCTGGCGCAGGCCGGGCGGCCCCAGGCGCATCGGGAACAGCACGCCCTTGAGCTGGGTGACGATTTCCGCCAGCGCATCGCGCGAGGGAAACTCGATGCCGCGCACCTCGCCGGCGGGACGGTGAGCCTGGCGCCATTGTTGGCGCGCATCATGCAGGTCGCGCACGATCGCGCCGATGTCGAAGTCTGCCATCAGATTTTTCCTCGCGTGAAATAGGGTTCGGCGCCAGGACGTGCGCGCCGCGCGCTCAATATATCGGGCCGATTTGCTGATTCCAACGAATTTAAATGTGCAAGCTCATGCGGAAAACTTCTACCGGCATTTCCTGCGGCCGGCCATGTTCATCTTAGGCGGTGTCAAGCAGGCGTCTTCGGGATTTGTCAAAGGGACCAGAACCCGCGTAGAATGCGGGCAACGCGGGTGTAGCTCAATGGTAGAGCAGGAGCTTCCCAAGCTTAAGACGAGGGTTCGATTCCCTTCACCCGCTCCAGCCTTTCGCCTCCCCCCGGCGCCCTGTGCGGCCCGCCACTTGAAGTTATGGCAAACTTGGGCATTCGTCCCATGCGCCCTGACCATGCAACAACACGCTCCACGCCCTGATCCTTCACCGCACGATGCTGACAGCCTTGCCGGCTCGCTCATGTTCCTGAGCGGAGGCGGCGAGGTCGGGTCGATGATGCGCACCCAGGACTGGAGCGATTCCCCGCTCGGCCATCCGCGCACCTGGCCGCAGGCCCTGCGCACGGTGGTCGGCCTGATGCTCAACTCGGGCTTTCCGATGTTCGTTGCCTGGGGCAAGGACCTCGCCTTCCTGTACAACGACCCCTACCGCGAGGTCCTCGGCGACAAGCACCCGCACGCGCTGGGCCGGCGCTTCTACGACATCTGGTCCGAGATCTGGGCCGACATCAGTCCCCTGATCGACCGCGCGCTGAACGGCGAGGCCACCTATGCCGACCGCCTGCTGCTGGTCATGAACCGCCATGGCTACGACGAGCCGACCTGGTTCACCTTCTCCTACTCGCCGGTGCGCGACGAGCACGGCGTCATCCAGGGCATGCACTGCGCCTGCGTCGAAGTCACCGACCAGGTGCTGGCGGAACGCTACCGCGAGGAAGAGAACGAGCGCTTCCGCGCGCTGTTCGAACAGGCGCCCGGCATCATGGCCGTCCTGCGCGGGCCGGAGCACGTGTTCGAGCTCACCAACCAGTCCTACCTGCAGCTGATCGGCCACCGCCAGATCGTCGGCAAGGCCGCGCGCGATGCCTTGCCCGAGGTGGCCGGCCAGGGCTTCTTCGAACTGCTCGACCGCGTCTACCACAGCGGCGAACCTTTCGTCGGCCACGCCCTGCCGCTGCGCGTGCAGCTGGAGCCGGGCGGGCCGCTGGTCGAGCGCTTCGTCGACTTCGTCTACCAGCCGATCCGCGATGCCAACGGCGCCGTTTCCGGCATCTTCGTCGAGGGCAGCGACGTCACCCAGCGCAAGCAGGTCGAGGACGAGCTGCGCGCGGCCAACCGCCAGAAGGACCAGTTCCTGGCGATGCTGGCCCACGAGCTGCGCAATCCGCTGGCGCCGATCATGACCGCGGCCCAGCTGCTGAAGGTAGGCACGCTCGATCCCAGGAGCATTGCGAATGCCAGCGAGATCATCGTGCGCCAGGCCACCCACATGACCGACCTGGTGAACGACCTGCTGGACGTCTCGCGCGTCACCCGCGGCCTGGTCGCCCTCGAAAAGGAGGAGCTCGACCTGAACGTGATCGTGGCCGCCGCGGTGGAGCAGGTGCGCCCGCTGATCGACGCGCGCCGCCACTCGCTCACGCTGCAGATGTCGGGCCGCAGCGCCCACGTGATCGGCGACCGCACGCGCCTGGTGCAGGTGATCTCGAACATCCTCAACAACGCCGCCAAGTACACCGCGCCGGGCGGCCGCATCACCTTGTCGGTGACGGTCGACGAGCAGCGCGTGCACGTGGGCGTGCGCGACAACGGCGTCGGCATCGCGCCCGACATCCTGCCCTATATCTTCGACCTGTTCACCCAGGCCGAGCGCACCCCGGACCGTTCCCAGGGCGGCCTCGGGATCGGGCTCGCGCTGGTCAAAAGCCTGGTGTCCCTGCACGGCGGCACCGTGCACGCCGACAGCGCCGGTCTGGGACAGGGCAGCGAATTCTGCATCTGCCTGCCGCGCCTGGCCACCGTCGATGCCGAGGACGATGACGAAGCCGCCGCCGGCAGCGTGCAGGCGCCGGGCGCGCTGCGCGTGATGGTGGTGGACGATAACGTCGATGCCGCCCAGATGCTGGCCGCGCTGCTGGAAGTGCAGGGCCACGCCGTGTGCGTCGAATACGATGCGAAAGGTGCGCTCGAGCGTGCGCGGCGCGAATGCCCGGACGTGCTGCTGCTCGACATCGGCCTGCCCGACATGGATGGCTACGAGCTGGCGAGAAGCCTGCGCGCCCAGCCGGAAAGCGCGGACGCGACCCTGGTGGCGCTGACCGGCTACGGCCAGAGCCAGGACCGCAAGGAAGCCGAGCAGGCCGGCTTCGATCACTACCTCGTCAAGCCGGCCGACATGGACCAGGTCAATGAGGTGCTGGCCGAAGCGGCCAGGGCGCGCGGCCGCTGAAGAGCACCTGACAGAACCTCCATGGCGGCGTTGCAGCGTCTCGCCGTACTAGCCGTACTGTCTTCGACGCTGCGCCTTGCCCTGAAGGTTTGTCAGGCGCTCTAGGGGAGTGTCATCAAGCGGTAACCTGCGCTGGCTAGACTTGCCGCATGAGCAAGCCCAGCGCCCATGCCGCCCCGCGTACCCACCGATTCCTCGCCCTGCTGTGGCCCGTGCTGGCCCTGCTGGCCTGCGCCGCGCTGTGGACCGCCGCGATGCTGCGCGCGAACGCCGAGCACCGGCGCGCCGAGGACCAGGCCTTCAAGGAGGCCGACGCCTACGCCGAAGCCTACGAGCAGTACGTGACACGCTCCATTGCGCAGATGGACCAGATCACCATGCAGCTCAAGCACAGCTGGGAGCATTCGCATAACAAGGCCCTGGTCGAGGACATGCGGCGCGACGGCATGTTCACCGACAGCGCCTTCGTTGCGGTGAGCGTGATCGGGCAGGACGGCAGGCTGGCTTCGTCGAGCGGGATGAACCAGAACGACAGCGTCGACCTGTCGGCCGCCCGCTTCTTCATCGAACACCGCGACAGCAATTCCTCCGCGCTGCGGATCGCCATGCCGCCGCCGGAACTGCGCAAGCTGCGCGGTACGGTGCTGTTCACGCGCCGTCTCGATACGGCGGACGACGAATTCGGCGGCGTGCTGCTGATGGCGGTCGATGCCGCCTACTTCACGTCTTTCGTCAGCTCGCCCACGCTGGGCGCGCACAGCCTGCTGGCGCTGGTCGGCGTGGATGCCAACCTGCGCATCGAGCAGGACAGCAGCGGCATCGTGCGCACCGATGCGCGCGCCTCGCTGCTGCCGGCGAACGCCGACCGCTGGCCGGTGGCGCGCGGCGTGCAGCTGGTCGATGCGAGCAGCGGACAGGCTGGCTTCAGCGATGGCCGCGCGCGCGTGCTGGGCTGGCGCCGTGCCAGGGCCTATCCGGTGGTGGCGGTGGTCGCGCTGTCGCACGAGGCCGCGCTGGCCGGCGCCGAGGCCTACTGGCACGACAGCCGCACCTATACCTCGATGGCGTCCGCAGTGCTGCTGCTCCTGGCCGGCATCGCCAGCATGCTGTCGCTGCGCGCGGCGAGCCGGGCGCGCGAGCAGGACGACGTGGCGCGCGCCTACCGCACCGCCACCGAGAGCGGCAACGACGGCTTCTATATGGTCGCCCCGCTGCGCGACCGCAAAGGCCAGATCCTCGACTTCCGCATCGTCGACTGCAACGAGCGCGGCGCCTTTTTCTACGGGATGACGAGAACGAGCCTGGTCGGCAGCCTGGTGTCCCAGGTCCACCGCGGGCTCGGATCGCATGAGCTGATCGCCAACTACCGCCATGCGATGGCGACCGGCTTCCACCAGGAAGACCGCCGCATGCCGGACGATAACCGATTGAACATCCGCTGGGGCCACCGGCGCCTGGTGCGGGTCGGCGACGGCCTGGCCGTCACGCTGCAGGACATCAGCGAGCGCAAGGAGCACGAAGCCCAGCTGGCGCGCCTGGCCAACGAGGACAGCCTGACCGGCCTGCCGAACCGCCACTGGTTCCTGCACTTCGTGCCGCCGGCACTGGCGCATGCCGAGGCAAATGGCCAGGGCGTGGCGCTGCTGTTCATCGACCTCGACGAATTCAAGCAGGTCAACGATTCGCATGGCCACGCCATCGGCGACCGCCTGCTGAAGGCGGCCGCCACCCGCCTGCTGTCGCAGCTGCGCCCGAGCGACCGCGTGGCGCGCTTCGGCGGCGACGAATTCATCGTCCTGCTCAGCCCCTTCGACAACGACGAGCAGGTCGGCATGGTGGCGCAGCGCATCATCCAGGCTTTCAATAAACCCTTCCAGATCGACCAGGAGCAGCATGCGATCGGCGCCTCGGTCGGCATCAGCGTGTTCCCGCGCGACGGCATCGACGCGGCCACGCTGATCCGCCACAGCGACATCGCCATGTACGCGGGCAAGAACGAAGGCAAGGGCCAGTACCGCTTCTTCGATCCGGCCCAGTCGACCATGCTGAAGACCCGCGCCCAGCTGCGCCAGCGCCTGCTGGAAGCGATCGACAAGCGCCAGTTCGTGCTGCACTACCAGCCGCGCGTCGACACCCGCAGCGGCGAGCTGCTGAGCATGGAAGCGCTGCTGCGCTGGGAGCATCCGCAGCTCGGCATGATCCGCCCCGACGAATTCATTCCGCTGGCCGAATCGAGCGGTTTGATCGTGCCGATCGGCGCCATCGTGATCGACCAGGCCTGCGCCCAGCTGGCCGCCTGGTCGGCCCAGGGACTGCCGCCGGCGCCGGTCTCCATCAACGTCTCGCCCAAGCAGTTCCTGCGCGGCGGCGTGCGGCGCGAACTGGCCGAGGCTTTATCGCGCCACGCGGTGCCTGCGCGCCTGCTGGAAGTCGAGATCACGGAGTCGGCGATGATGGGCGACCAGGACGAGATCCTGGCCGAGCTGGCGGCGATCCGCGCGCTGGGCGTCAAGCTGCACGTCGACGATTTCGGTACCGGCTACTCCTCGCTGTCGCAGCTGCAGCGCATGAAGATGGACGTGCTGAAGGTCGACCGCTCCTTCACCGCCGAGCTGGGACGCTCGAAAGAGGGCACGGTGTTCTTCCAGGCGATCGTCTCGATGGCGCACGCGCTCGGCATGGAAGTGGTGGCCGAGGGCGTCGAGAACGAGGAACAGCTGGCGATTTTGCGCACGCTGGGCTGCAACGAGGTGCAGGGTTACCTGGTGGCGCGGCCGATGGCGGCAGAGGCGATGGCCTTGCTGCTGGCGCGGCGGTTCTTGTTTGATGAGCGCCTGGCGGCGTGAATCAGCTGCCCAGCAGGCTGCCGGTGCGGAAAGGCTCTCCCCCAGCGATCTTACAGACGTGCATCCCGCGCAGCAGATGCCGGTGCGCCGTGCTCGCAAACAGAATCCCCGCCCGTGACGCCCGCAAGCTCGTCACCTTGCCGCTGACGGGGTTGACGATATCCGCCACCGCTTCGTTCTCCTGCACGCGGTCGCCCAGGCGTTTATGGAAGACCAGCACGCCCGAGTGCGGCGCCGCCAGCGGCTCGACGCCTTCCAGCGGCGTCGGTTCCGCAATCAATGCCGGCAGCGGTTCCTGTTCGATGTCGAGCACGCCCTGGTAGGCCAGGTACTGCAGCAGGCCGTGCGCGTCCTTCTCGGCCAGGTCGTAGCGCACGTCCATCTCGCCGCGCAGTTCGACCGTGACGCCGACGCAGGCCATCGGAATCGGTACTTCCGGCCCGAAGTGGTCGGCCAGCTCCCACCACAGGCGGCTGCAGGCTTCGTCGAAGGGCTCGCCGCCGGATTCGCGCGCCAGCAGGGTCGCGTGCGCGCCCAGCAGCGCCGCCAGCGGCTTGACCTGCTCGGCCAATGGGGTGCCGGTGTACAGGTGCAGCACGGCTTCGTTATCGCAGTGCAGGTCGAGCATGATGTCGGCGTCGATCGCCATGGCCAGCAGGGTCTTCTTGAGGTCCTGGGTAGGGCTGTCCGTGTTCCAGCCTGCCAGCGAACGGCGCGCGTGCTCGCGGATGAGGGCCACGTTGGCTTCAGGGTCCGCGCCCAGCTTGCCCTTCAGCGACTCCTTCAGCTCGGCGGCGACGTGCTTGTAGAAGCGGTTGAAGTTGATGCCGCTGGCGAGGTCGTAGCGGCCGAAGGGCGCGCCGTGGACCACCTGCGACAGGCCGATCGGATTGGCGGCCGGCACCAGCACGATCTCGCCCTTGATCCTGTCTTCGGCCTCCAGGCGCTCCAGCTCGCGCCGCAGCACGTGCGCGACCAGCATCGCCGGCACCTCGTCGGCGTGCAGCGAGGCCTGGATGTAGACTTTCTTCCCGCTGGCGGGCCTGCCGAAGCGGAAGGAAGTCAGCTGAAAGCTAGCGACGTTGTCTTCGGTCGCGATAGGGTGGGACGTGGGCTGCATGCAATTCTCCGTTGGCGAAACGCCATTATGAATGAGAACCGTGCGCGGCCCTGTCCCGTTTCCGGCCGATGGTGGCCGCTCAGGCCTTCTTGCGGCGTGCGGCGGCGATGCCCAGCACGCCCAGGCCCAGCAGGGCCAGCGACGCCGGTTCCGGCACGTCTTTCGAGGTGCCCGGATCGGTGATGGTGAAGGAGCCCCATACCGGACCGCTGTAGCGCAGGTCATCGCCGATGCTGCCGCTGGCTGCCAGGAAACCCCACTCCTCGCCGGCCTGCAGGTCCAGTGTGACGCCAACGTGCACGATGTTGCCATCGGTGCCGCCGCTCAGCAGGGTCTTGTGCGCGGTGCTGCCCTGCCAGACGTACAGGCCGGTGGCCGAGCCGTTCCACGCCTCGTTCGACACAAGGTCGATGCCCAGCGTCAGTGCACCGGTGCCGGTGGCAGCGGTCTTGAAGACATAGGTCTGGGTCGGGGTTCCGGCCCAGCTGCCGCCGGCTCCGTAGTAATAGGACACGGTGGCGTCCAGGATCGATACCTCGCTCAAGCCTTCGCCGATGTTCCAGCTATTGTCGCCATCCCAGACGCCAGTCCAGGCCTGGCCCAACGGACCCGAGGCAGTAACGGTCTCGTTGGTCCAAACCAGGTCTGCCGAGGCCGGCAGGGCAAATACGCTCAGACAGGCGGCCAGCGCCAGCGCAGCTACGTTTAGTTTTTTCATTGTCTTTCCCTTGTATTGGAATTGCTGACGGTATTTGCAAACAAGCAATTTCCATGCCTCAAGGAAAATGTCAGGAAAAACAAACGCTTAAGATGCCGATACGCCCAGTGCTGTAAAGTCTGCCGACAGGCGCTGCTATAATGTCGCCCTTTCTCTTTGCCCAGATCGAACATGTCTTCCGATACGCCCACCAACAGCCAAGGCCGTCCGATGCTCTACGACCCGACCGAGCACCGCATCCGCAGCTTCGTCACCCGTGCGGGACGGCTGTCGACCGGGCAGGCGCGTGCGCTCGAGGAATTCGGGCCGAAGTTCCTGATCGAGTACCGCAAGGAGATGTTCGACTTCCACGCGCCCTTCGGCCGCAAGGCGCCCCTGATCCTGGAAATCGGCTTCGGCATGGGCGGCACCACGGCCCATATCGCCCAGGCGATGCCGGACAAGGATTTCGTCGGCGTCGAAGTGCACACGCCGGGCGTCGGCAGCCTGCTCAAGCTGATCGGCGAAGAAGGCATCGGCAATCTGCGCGTGATCCAGCACGATGCGGTCGAGGTGCTGAACAACATGATCGCCGACGGCTCGCTGGACGGCGTCCACATCTTCTTCCCGGACCCCTGGCACAAGGCGCGCCACAACAAGCGCCGCCTGATCCAGCCGCCTTTCGTCAAGCTGCTGTGCCAGAAGCTGGCCCAGGGCGGCTACATCCACTGCGCCACCGACTGGGAAGACTACGCGGTGCAGATGCTGGAAGTGCTGGGCGCCGAGCCGGCCCTGCAAAACACGGCCGAAGGCTATGCCGAGAAGCCGTCCTACCGCCCGCTGACCAAGTTCGAGAACCGCGGCCTGAAGCTGGGCCATGGCGTGTGGGACCTGGTCTTTAAAAAGAAGTAAGGGCGTCGTCGTTCATCCACCCGGATTCGTCGCTCGTCCCATTTTCGTATCCGCCGCGGCCAGGCCTGCCTAGACTGTAATCGTTGCTATATATTAACGATTACGGAGGGTGGGATCATGTGGCGCAAGGTCGCGAACTGGTATCGGGAGTGGGAAGACGAGCAGATTGCCGTGCTCGAGAAGCCGGAGCTGGCATCGCAGTCGCCGCACCGTTTTCGCCGTTTTTATTACGGCAAGCTGGCCGAGCGTTCGCCTCTGGAGCGCCAGCAGATGCGCGATTTTTCGCTGGCGCTGAAGGGCTGGCGTGGCTGGCTCTGGACGGCGGCCATGTTCGCCGTCTATGCCCTGGGTGGCGTGGCCCTACACCTGCATTCCGATCTTGGCTGGGGCGCGGCCATCCTCGTCGCTAACGTGTGCGGCATGTCGCTGACCTTTGCTCTCATCAGCGCCTGGTTCAACTACCGCCAGTTCGCACGTAAAAAGATACGGCTCTTCAAAATGGTCGTGGTGTTCGCCGTGTTCGGCGCCGTCACCTCGACCGCCCTGTCCATGTGGATGCAAGGCCAGCCGATATCCCATGCCATGGAGCGTGTATCGCATTTCCTGACTGGCGTGCTGATCGGTTCCCTGGTCATCATGGTGCCGGTGCTGATCGTCAGCGTTTTGCGTAACCGCCAGTACGAAGTGGTGAACGCGCAGCTGCAGCGCGAGAACGAGCAGGCCCGCCTGGCGCGCGAACTGGCCGAATCCCAGCTGCGCCTGCTGCGCGCCCAGATCGAACCGCACTTCCTGTTCAACACTCTGGGCGCCGTGCAGCAGCTGGCCCAGCACGGTGCGCCGCGCGCCGCCGAATTGACCAGTAACCTGATCGACTTCCTGCGCTCCAGCATGCGCGACATGCGCAGCGAGCAGGTGTGCCTGGCCGCCGAATTCGGCCTGGTCGAGTCCTACCTGAAGGTGATGCAGGTGCGCCTGGGCGAGCGCCTGCGCTTCAGCCTGCAGCTGCCGCGCGCGCTGGAACAGGTGCAGCTGCCCACCATGATCCTGCTGACGCTGGTCGAAAACGCGATCAAGCACGGCATCGAGCCGGCCCTGCGCGGCGGCGAAGTCACGGTGTCGGCCGAGGCGATCGACCAGGCCGTGCGGATCCGCGTGCGGGATGGCGGCGTGGGCATGAGCACCATCGCCGAGCCGGACGGCGGCGGCGGTACCGGCCTCGATAACGTGCGTCACCGCCTGCGCTTGGCCTACGGCGATGCCGCTAGCCTGCGCCTGCACGACGGCGAGCCGGGACTGATCGCCGACGTCACTATCCCCTACGTACAGGCATGACGATGCATCCGACCCTGCTGGTGGCCGAAGACGAACCGCTGATGCGCGAGCGCCTGCTGGAGATGCTGGCCGAGTCCTGGCCGGAAGCGCGCGTGGTGCTGGTGGCGGAGAACGGCAACGATGCTTGGGACGGTTTCCTCGAGCACGAGCCGGACGTGGCCTTCCTCGACATCCGCATGCCCGGCCTGTCCGGCCTGGAGGTGGCCGAGCGCATCGGCACCATGGCGCACGTGGTGTTCGTCACCGCCTACGACCAGTATGCGGTGGATGCCTTCGATGCCGGCGCGGTCGACTATCTCCTGAAGCCGGTGCAGGTGGACCGGCTGGAGCGGGCGGTGGCGCGTTTGAAGGCGAAGTTCACGCAGCCCCCAAGCGACGGCGCCGCGATGGGTGAGCTGCTGCGCCATTTGAAATCCGCGCTGCCCGGCGTGCGCCAGGAACGCACGAAGTGGATCAGGGCCAGCGTCGGCCGCCAGGTGCGCGTGATCGATGTCGACGAAGTGCTGTTCTTCCAGTCCGACACCCGCTATACCCGCATCGTGCTGCGCGATTACGAAGCGCTGGTGCGCACGCCGCTGAAGGATTTATTGAGCACGCTGGACCCGGAGCGCTTCTGGCAGATCCACCGCGCGACCGTGGTGAACGTGAATGCGATCCAGGCAGCGGAGCGGCTGGATGCGGAGCGGATGCAGGTGCTGGTGAAGGGGAGTGAGGAGAAGCTGGCGGTGAGCCGGACCTTCGTGCATCTCTTCAGGGAATGATCAAACCATCTCGGTGATCATGGCGACAATCTCGTCGCCATACGAGGTCAGCTTCTTTGCTCCGACACCGGACACGCCACGCAACTCGTCCAGCGAGGTCGGCTTGACCTTGGCGATCTCGCGCAGGGTAGCGTCGCCGAAGATGATGAAGGCGGCCACGCTGTGCGCGCGCGCCGTCTCCATGCGCCACCAGCGCAGCTTCTCGAAGATCTTCTGCTCGGCCGGCGACAGGTCCATCTCGGCATAGCCCTTGGCGGGGCTGTACTGGCGCTTCTGCTTGACCGGCTTCTGGTACTGGCGCAGCTCGACCTTGCGCTCGCCCTTCAGTACCGGGCGCGCCGCTTCGGTCAGCTTCAGGGAGCTGAAGGCGTCGTGGTCGACCGTCACCAGGCCCAGCGCGATCACCTGGCGCACGATGGCGCGCCATTCCTGCTCGCTACGGTCGGCGCCGACGCCGTACACGGTCAGCTTGTCGTGGTGCCACTGGCTGATCCGCTCGGTCTCGGCGCCGCGCAGCACGTCGATCACGTGGCCGGCGGCAAAGCGCTGGTCGACGCGGTAGATGGCCGACAGCAGCTTCTGCACCGGCACCGTGGCATCAAAAGAAACCGGCGGGATCAGGCAGGTATCGCAGTTGCCGCAGGGGCCGGAGCGCTCGCCGAAATACTCGAGCAGGCGCATGCGGCGGCAGCTGAGCGTCTCGCACAGGCCCAGCATGGCATCCAGCTTGGAGCCCAGCACGCGCTTGAAATTCTCGTCCGCTTCCGACTCGTCGATCATCCGGCGCTGCAGCACCACGTCCTGCAAACCGTAGGCCATCCACGCATCGGAAGGAAGGCCGTCGCGGCCCGCGCGCCCGGTTTCCTGGTAATAGCCTTCGAGCGATTTCGGCAGGTCGAGGTGGCACACAAAACGCACGTCCGGCTTGTCGATGCCCATGCCGAAGGCGATGGTCGCCACCATCACGATGCCGTCTTCGCGCAGGAACCGGGCCTGGTTATCGGCACGCAGCGCGTAGTCCATGCCGGCGTGATAGGGCAGGGCGCGGATCCCGCTCTCGTTGAGGAATTCGGCGGTCTCCTCGACCTTCTTGCGCGACAAGCAGTAGACGATGCCGGCATCGCCCGGGTGCTCGGTCGTGATGAAGTCCAGCAGCTGCTTGCGGCCGTTGGTCTTCTCGACGATGGAGTAGCGGATGTTCGGGCGGTCGAACGACGAGACGAACTGGCGCGCTTCTTCCAGCTGCAGGCGCTGGGCGATCTCGGCGCGCGTGAGCTGGTCGGCGGTGGCGGTCAGCGCGATGCGCGGCACGTGCGGGAAGCGCTCGTGCAGGATCGACAGGCGGATGTATTCGGGGCGGAAGTCGTGGCCCCATTGCGAGACGCAGTGCGCTTCGTCGATCGCGAACAGCGCGATGTGCGAGTCCTGGAACAGGTCCAGGCAGCGCTGCGTCATCAGGCGCTCGGGCGCCACGTAGACGAGGTCGATCTCGCCCGTGCGCACCAGCCTTTCGATGCGCAGCGTCTCTTCGAAGGTCTGGGTGGAATTCAGGAAGGCCGCGCGCACGCCGACTTCGGCGAGGGCGTCGACCTGGTCTTGCATCAGCGCGATCAGCGGCGAAACGACGACGCCGACGCCGTCGCGCACCAGCGCCGGGATCTGGTAGCACAGCGACTTGCCGCCGCCGGTGGGCATGAGGACGAGCGCGTCGCCGCCGCTGGCCACGTGCTCGACGATCTCGGCCTGCTGCCCGCGAAAAGCGGGATAGCCGAACACCGTCTGCAGGATGTGCAGCGCGCTTTCTTGAATGTCGCTCGTCATGCTCTTGCTTTTAGTCTGCCCAGATTACCCAACCGAAATGTGCGGAAACCAGCACCAGAATACCGAACACGATACGGTACCAGGCGAAGCCCGTGAAGTCGTGCGTGCTGATGAAGCGCAAGAGCCAACGGACGCAAAGGAAGGCAGACACGAAAGCCGCGACGCCGCCGATGAGGAAGAGCGGCAGGTCGGTCGCGTGCAGGTCGTGGCGCGCCTTGATGACGGAATACACGGTGGCCGCCAGCAGGGTCGGAATCGCCAGGAAGAAGGAGAATTCGGTGGCCGCCTTGCGCGACAGGCCGAACAGCATGCCGCCGATGATGGTGGCGCCCGAACGGCTGGTGCCCGGGATCAGCGCGAAGCACTGGGCGCAGCCGACCTTGAACGCATCGAGCATGTTCATGTCGTCGACGGTCTCGACGCGGTGCGAACCCGGCAGCACCTTGTGGCGGCGTTCCGCCCACAGGATCACGAAGGCGCCGACGATGAAGGCTAGCGCCACCGGCACCGGGGCGAACAAATGGGCCTTGATCGCCTTGCTGAACAGGAAGCCCAGACCCGCGGCCGGCAGGAAAGCAACGATCAGGTTGACCACAAACTTCTGCTGGCGCGAATCGGACGCCAGGCCGCCGAGCACGGTGGCGATGCGCGCGCGGTACTCCCACATCACGGCCAGGATGGCGCCGGCCTGGATCGCGATCTCGAACACCTTGGCGACTTCGCCCGTGAAATTGATCAGGCTGCCGGCCAGGATCAGGTGGCCGGTGGAGGAAATCGGCAGGAACTCGGTGAAGCCCTCGACGAGGCCCATGATGATCGCTTTCAGGGCGAGAATGATGTCCATGTAGTGATTTTGGTATGGTTGGGATTCGAACGCGGAAGGAATGCTGCGCGGGCAGCGCGCAAGCTTACCATGAGCGGGGCTTCTACCGTCGAGTTACCCGCATCAGGTAGGGGCTTTTTTGTTGCAGGCAAGGATGCTTTTTTTCGTTCTTGTCAGGCCGTCAAGCGCTCCAGCTCGCTCAGGAAGAACATCGCCTGCCCGCTTGAGTCCCCGCACATCTCGGCGGAGGGTTGCAAGCCGCCGCAAACCTTCGGCCGTTCCGGCTGCCCAAAAATCTTGCAGCCGTTGTGTTCGTCCAGCTGGACGCAGCGCACGCCGGCCGGCTTACCGTTCGGCATGCCAGGAATCGGGGAGCTGATCGAAGGCGCAATACAGCAGGCGCCGCAGCCTGGGCGGCAGCTGATCGGGTGGGTTGGGGACGTCATGAGGTGTGTAAGTATACTACTGTCAGCTTGACTGCCCCCAGCCCCGGGTCTATATTTCCTGACTCAACAGTTAGTTGTCGGACAGAAGCATGCCATGCCCATTCGAAGCCAAGCCACGCTGGGAGCGCCGTAAAGACGCGCGGCCCCAGGAGTTGCTCGAGGCAGCCATCGACCTGTTCGTCGAACGTGGCTATGCCGCCACACGCCTGGAAGATGTCGCGCGCCGCGCCGGCGTCTCGAAAGGCACGCTCTACCTGTACTACGAGAACAAGGAAGAGCTGTTCAAGGCCGTGGTCCGCAGCAATATCGTGCCCGTCATCGGCGAGGCCGAAACCTCCGTCGCCGAATTCGAAGGCCACAGTGCCGACCTCCTGCGCCACCTGATCCACTCGTGGTGGCAGCGCCTGGGCGCGACCAAGGCCTCCGGCATCATCAAGCTGGTCATGGCCGAGGCCGACAATTTCCCCGAGCTGGCGCGCTTCTACCAGGAAGAGGTGATCAACCGCGGCACGGCGGCCACCTCGCGCATGCTCGAACGCGCCATCGAACGCGGCGAATTCCGCCCCATGGACGTCAACCTGATGACCCAGGTGCTGATCGCGCCCATGCTCATGCTGATTACCTGGAAGCATTCGGTCGGCCCCTGTCCGCGTGCGGAACTGGAGCCGCTGGCCTTCCTCGACACCTTCCTCGACATGGCGCTGCAGGGCCTGCTGCCGCGCCCTGCGTGACCGTATTGTCGCGTCAAGACGCCGTTTTCCGGCGTTCATCCCCTCTAAACTGCAGACTGTCGCAATTTCCCGTGGTCTCGGGTGCCATATCGCTAAGATGTGTTTCCCGAGGCCGTTCAACGATAAAATATCGGATTATTTCTTTTTCCGCCGAGTATTAAGATGAATATCGAACAAGCCCGCTTCAACATGATCGAACAGCAGATCCGTCCGTGGAACGTGCTGGACACCGACATCCTCGACCTGCTGCACGTCGTCAAGCGCGAACAGTTCGTGCCGGCCGCCTACCAGAACCTGGCGTTCGCCGATGCGGAAATCCCGCTGCCGGGCGGCGAGGCGATGCTGAACCCGAAAGTCGAGGCGCGCATCCTGCAGGAAATCGGCCTGAAGAAGCATGAGAACGTGCTGGAAATCGGTACCGGCTCGGGTTACATGGCGG